>Ga0255055_10000013_pt1 | contig 120134 bp, 108 predicted proteins | sample JV7_2_27_MG_FD_188633 | JGI IMG/M metagenome (GOLD analysis project Ga0255055, IMG submission 188633) | Seawater microbial communities from Jervis Inlet, British Columbia, Canada - JV7_2_27 | ecosystem: Environmental > Aquatic > Marine > Inlet | place: Canada: British Columbia | collected... | reverse complement strand
CCTATGTGTACGTGTCCTCCGACCCGCTGGCCTACTGATCGCGAATCTTCCTGCACTAGATGCCTTCCGGGGAATCCACGACTTGAGCGTGGGGACCAGAAAGCGTTTCTCGAGAGCAGATGTCCGAGAGCTGTTCTGCCGCGATCCCTATGAAACCGTGGTCGAGCTTTACTGGCCGTTCCTCCTGTCGCCGCTGATCTATATGGTTAGGCTGGCGCAGCGGCTGCGATTGAAGCTCGGACGAGCGGTCGATGTGCGCTCTGACATTGATCTTCCAAGACCACGACTCAACCACTTCTTCGAATCTGTGACCGGTCTCGAGAACTCCCGGATGAGGTCGAAGCCATTCGGCAGCTCCCTTTTCGTCGTAGCAAGAAAGCAGGCCTAACCCTTACGAGTCATTCTCCTCCTCCCCCTCGGGCTGCGGCAGCTCGCGGCGGAAGGCGACCTCGAGGGTGACCTCTTCATCACCCCGCTTGACCTTGACAACGGCCGTGTCGCCCCAGCGTTTGTCAGCGAGGATCTTGGCGAAGGTGGCTTGGTCGTGAACTTCGATGCCGTCCACGTCCAGGAGCAGGTCTCCCAACTGGAAGCCGGCGGCCTCTCCCACCGAGTCCTCGGCGACGTAAATCACAGTACGACGGCCCTCGTCGCCGGTGCTGCGAGTTGACACCCCGAGAGTTGGGAAGATCGGGTCCGTCTCCCGTGGCAATCCCCACAGGTAATCAGCATAGGAGGCCTGGATTTCTCCAATCGGTTCGTCCTCGTCCCATTCTTGGACCGGCATCGGGACAATGGTGGAGATGGGTATCTCAGCCCAGTTGGAAACCTGGCGTTGGATGCCCAGGTCGTAGGCCACGTGGCCGGTGCCCACAAGGACAACCAGGACGGCGTTCGGGTCGGGGTGTGTCCCCAGGACGCGCAGGGCGTTGTTCCCGAATGTGGCGTCCCAAGTGCACTGGGCATTGAACATCCCCTGCCACTGTTCCTCAGTCATAGAGGCATGGAACTCGTCCTCCTCTTCTTCAAAGAAGGCCTTGAACAGCAGATAGTGCTCCTCGTCATCGGTGTCGACGCTCGGCGGCATGAGGGCCTTCTCGTCCTCGGTGAGCTCGTCGAAGCCCTTCTTGCGAACGGCGGCGACCACCTCGCGGGGCGTGTTGAGGGCGTACATGGGCAGACCGGCATCACGAGCGTAATGAAAGATCTCGCGGTAGTAGCCCCACTGGGTGCCCCAGGTGTCATACCACTCGCTCAACTCCAAAAAGCCCTCCTCGGTGTAGTGGCCCGCCGACCAATAGTCGAGGTGCTCCTGTTTCGTGTACGGGAACATCTCGAGACCGACAACGACATCGCGGCCGGCCTTGTGGAGCTCCTGGATGACCCGTAGCTGCGCCCTGTGGAAATTGATGTCCGTGTGGGTCTCGCCCACCAGGACTAGGCGCGTGTCTGCCAGACGCTTCGCGAGCTGTGAGGGGCTCAGCAGCTCACCGGTGCGGGTGTCGGTGATGGCATCGAGCACCAGCGGTGCTTTCTTGTTCCTGCGGTCCGGGTCGCCGATCTCGAGAGAGAGCGCCGGGTCGGTGGCAAGCAGTTCGCTCGCTGTACCGAGGGCCAAAACCGTGGCCAGAACCATTGAGAGGATGCGAATCGATATCATGGGAATCCCTCCGTAGCTACACCGCGAGAGGATACCCGATACCGGAGAATCCCGCCCCACCCACGAGGGCGGGGAGAAACGGGCGTCGGGGCGCCCGACAGGGTTACGGCGTGGTTTGGAGGGTTTCGATTTCGGTGCGGAGCTCTTGGTAGAGATGAATGTTTTGCACGGCTTCCGCGACACCACTGCCGAGCGCTCCTAAGAGCTCGCAGTCTTCCTCGACGAAGTCGCCCGCCAGCTTGTTGACGACGATCAGCCCTCCCATAAGCTCACCTTCGAATTCGATCCAGCAGACGAGGAAATTGCGTGGCGGTGCCTCGAGGTCGCAGGTGCCGAAAGGCCACTCTGGGACTTCCTCGTTTCCAACGAGAAAAGGTGACTGTCCTACATCGGCACGGATATGGCCGAGCTTGGCTCCAGGAATTGCGCCATGGAAGAGAGGATCCGGTTGACCTGCCGATCTCAGGCTGATTACGAAGACGTTCTCGACATCCGCCTTCAAGACCGATCCGTAGAGCTCGGCCTCTACCAGGTTCTCCATTGCACTTGCCAACCGGGCTCGCAAAGCGGCCGGATCAGGAGTGGCGTGGAGTGAGAACACGGCCTGAATCAACTCCTTCAACCTTCCCACGTAGCCATCGATCCTTTTCTTGTCGGACGCCAGAGTCCCACTCATGGCATTGAACGCTTCCATCAGGGCGCCCATCTCGTGCTTCTCCCGATGCTTGACCTGATGGCCCAGATCCCCCTTAGAGATGTGCCCAGTGGCTGCCACAAGCTTCTCAACGGGCCGCGTGATGCTGCGCACGAGAGCCGAGGCCACCAGAGCGGCGACGAGAAGAGTCAATGCCAGTGTGCCTGCGAGAACCTGCCAGGACCGGCGAATCTCCGCCAGCATCTCATCGCTGCGCTCCTTCATCGCCGCGCTCGCCAAGAACAACAGATCGTCGATCAGTATCTCGAGCTCATCCGCCGTTGCGGCCGCCTCGAGCTGAAGGCTTTGTCGTTGTTCCGAGTTCAGGAAGGCCGTGATGAAGGTGCTGTACTGGATCTTGTAGCGCTCGGCCAGGGCGACCATCCGATCTAGGTCCTGTTGCAGGTCTGGTTGATGGTGACAGGAGAAGCATGTCTGCACGGATTCATCCAAAGCCTGCACATTCTCGATAATGCTGTCGAGCTGATTCGCGAACACAGTTCCTGAGACCTCCAGATCGTTTTGCGACTTCTGGAGCCTCTGACCCAGGACCTGGCGCAGCTCTCCCACCTGATGCATGGCGACCAACTCACGCAATTCACTCGAGCTTCGCCACAGCAGGAAGCTGGAGGTACCGACTCCGGTCGCAAACAGTGCGAACAGAAGAGCGAAGGCGATCAGAAAACGCTGCTTCATTCGTTACGGTAGACGTAGGAGGCTGGGTCGATACCTGCTTCTCGTGCCAGGTCGAATACCGGCTGATAGTCGTCCTTGTCGGTAGGTACAAAGCCTTGCGCCCCCAGTGACTCCAGCACGGGGCGGCCAGAAGGATCCTCCTGGAGCCCAATCAGGATCGAGCGAATCTGGTCGCGCACCGCTGCATCGACATCCGGCGAGATCAGCAGTCCGTTTGAAGGCACCTTGGCTGAGGTGGCTAGGATCTGCAACTCCGACTCAATGCGGGGGTCTTCCCGGACCAAGTGCTCCCAGATGGTGTTCTTGGCCGCCCCGACATCTGCCCTACCCTCCAGCACGGCTTGGATCGACGCATCATGACTGCCCCAGAATTGAACTTCGCTGAAGTATTCCTCGACGTCCTCGACGCCCTGGTTTCGAAGCCACGCGACCGGAAAGACATAGCCGGCCGTGGTCGCTCTCTCCACGAGTGCGAGACGGCGCCCACGCATCTGCTCGACGGTCTCGATCCCGCTGTCGGTCCTGACAAAGATGTAGCCCCAGTAGGTGGATGAACCGTCGAGGTTGATGGGCCGCGCCACGGGGATCATCCCTAATTGGGCACTGGCGAGTGCACCGGTGAAAGAGCCCAAGAAAGCCGCATCCACTTCCTTGTTGACGATCCGCTCGACGATGTTGCCGTAGCGACTCAGCATGGTGAGCTGTACGGGCTGACCGACGCTCTCGGATAGGAAATCGGCCAGCAGGCGAAAGCGCTCGACCTGCTCGAAGACGTTCATCTCCGGGATCAAGCCGATGGTCAACTCGGCAGGTTCTTGGGCGGTGACTCCGGTTGGAAGACACACAGCCGCAACCAGTAGCAGGTGGCACAAAGTCTTCTTTGCCAAGATAGCCTCCAGTGTAGCTCGCAGCAGGCTCGACGACACCACCCGGAAGGGTGGGCTCGCTCACTGCGCTGGTACCCGCCTTCGATATAGTGGCGGCACCTCATGCAGGATGGTGTGCAACCTCGCCGCGGTAATCTCTTGTTTCCTTGGGCCGATGCCTTCACGCTCGCGATCGCGACCGGAGCGCTGCTCTGGTTGAGCTGGCGCAAGTGGAATCACTTCCTGATTGATATCGGCCGCGAGCTCTACACTCCTTGGCAGCTCGCCGAGGGGAAGACCCTCTTTGCCGATGTGTCCTATTTCAACGGACCTTTGAGTCCGTATCTCAACGCCCTTGCTTTTCGCCTGTTTGGTACCGGCCTGACGACGCTGTTTGCGGTGAATCTCGTCGTCATGCTGGCCGTCCTGGCGCTGCTCTACTTTGTCCTTTTGCGGCTGGAAGGAAGGTGGACCGCCACGGTCGGAGGCTTGTTCTTTCTCGTTGTTTTCAGCCTGGCCGATCTCACGGGTCTGGGCAACTACAACTTCATCGCACCCTACTCGCACGAGATGACCCATGGAATCCTTCTGTCAGTGGGGCTATTGGCTACCCTGCTCGGTTTCCTGGAGAGGAACGAGCGCCGATGCCTTGTCATCTCAGGCCTTCTCCTGGGTCTGATTTTCTTGACCAAACCCGAGTTCTTTGTGGCTGCCGCGGCGGCTACCGGGACAGCACTGCTTGCTGACAATTGGGTACACAGAAGAGCATTTCGGGTCCTCGTTCGCCAGTCCCTGCTGGTCGGTTTGATCGCAGTGGTGCCACCGCTCCTGGCATTCGCACTTCTCGCCACCTCTGCTCCACTCTCCACAGCGCTCAAGGGTGTACTTGGCTCCTGGCCCCACATGTTTGCGCCGGGACTCACAGAATTGCCCTTCTACAAAAGAAGCCTGGGGACTCAGGATCTTGGCGACAGCTTGCAGCGGGTGCTCGTCTGGTCGAGCTGGTACCTGGTGGCCCTATACCCGGCGATGCTGATCGCCAAGCGCCCCTCAGGTGGCCAACGAAGTTTGTGGCTGGCTTTGGCCTCGGCAATCTGGGCTGCCGCCACGATCATCGCTGCCTGGACCCTGCTCAATCCATCGGACTTACCGCGGCCCCTACCCTTCTTGCTCCTGGCGGGTATCGCCTCTCTCATCTTCCGCGTATCGAAAGACCGACGCGAAGGCCAACCCAGCTGGCGCTCTCTTGGGCTTCTCGTCACCAGCGTCTTCGCCCTGATGCTGCTGCTCAAGATCTTCTTTGCAGCCCGATTCAATCAGTACGGCTTTGCCCTCGCCTTGCCGGCCACCATGGTGCTGGTGGTCTATCTAGTCGGTGAGATCCCGGCTTGGCTCGATCGCTGGGGCGGATCGGGTCCCGTGTTTCGCGTCGCCGCGATTGCTTTTCTGGCGACGATCGCCGTCGGCTGTTTGCAGGTCTCCGCTTTCTCCTATTCGCGCAAGACCCTCGGCGTCGGTGAAGGCTCCGATGCTTTCAGAGCCACTCCCGACGCGGTCGTCATCCAACAGCTCCTGCCCTGGCTTGACGCCAGTCTCAGCCCCGATGAGACCCTGGCAGTCCTGCCCGAAGGGGTGATGCTCAACTATCTGTTACGGCGGGAGAATCCGACGCCGTTCATCAACTTCATCCCGCCTGAGTTTCTGATGTTCGGCGAGGAGGCGATCGTGGAGGCATTCGCCAGCAACCCACCCGATGTCGTCGTGCTGATCAAGCGCAACGCCCTCGAGTATGGCTACCCCACCATCGGCGAAGGCTACGGTGAGGAGCTGATGGCCTGGATCCGGGAGAACTACGGCTTGATAGAGACCTTCCACGAGCCGCGACTCGATCCCCACGATTTCGCTCGGGCGTTCGTGCTGCGTCGACTTGACACTTCACCGTAGGGTAGCGAGGATTCTGATTGACGACCATTCGGGATGCTCGAAGGAGTCTCAATGGAACACTCTCGCGAAAGGACCGGGCGCCTCGTCCTCGTGGCCATGTTCCTGACTGCAATCCCAGGACCAGGAGGTGCAGCTGACCACGATTCGAGCGACGAGGCTGTGGAGAGCTTTCTTCTCAACGCCGAAGTCATCGGAATTCGCAAGATGCTCCCTGGGAGTACCTATCCGATGGCCTTGGACCTGAGGTTGGGAGGGAGTGTTCGGCAGGCTGCGTTCAAATACAGGCCCGCCGATCTGGAGGATTCCTCGCCCACCGACCGCTTCCAGCACGAGGTCGCGGCCTACCGCCTGGACCGCCTTCTGGGCTTGGACATGGTTCCTGTGGCAGTGATTCGAAACGTACATGCAGAGGGCGCCGTCATCGAGTGGATCTCCGAGGCATTCACCGAACAGAAGCTGCGAGAGAGAGGCGAGTACCCGAGGGACCCGCAGCTGTTGATCGAGCAGCAGGCCGTGATGATCCTGTTCGACGCGCTGATCCTGAATGAGGATCGCAAGGAGTCCGATCAGCTCATTACGACCGGGGACTGGAAGCTTCATCTCGTCGATCATTCGCGAGCCTTTCAGACATCAACCGAGATGCCTCCGAGCTTCCTCTCTCAACCCGCCAGTCTTTCGCGTTCACTCCTGCGCCGACTCGTCCTGTTGAACACGGAATCGCTCGGGGACGCCCTGGAAGGACTCCTCAGTGACGCCCAGATCGAGGCGATGCTGGAGCGCCGTACGAAGATCCTCGAGAAGGTCGCTGCAGATCGGGAGAAGTACGGAGATGCGAGAGTCTTTCAGAAACAGGCTGGGTTGACCCCGTAGTCGGAAAAGCCTACAATTTAGAGTTGAAAACTCTAAATTGAGCCTCAAAATGGAGCTAGTATCTCGATTTCTCCCGATTCCGGCTCAGAGCTTCTTTCTGTTTGGCCCCCGTGGAACAGGCAAGACGACCTGGCTTCGGCAGCGTTTTCCCGATGCTCTGTATCTGGATCTATTGAAGCCGGATCTTTTTCGGGAACTGAGCGCCCGGCCCGAGCGGCTGACCGAACGCGTGTCGGCGAGACCGGGGGTCACAACCGTGATCGTCGATGAGGTTCAGCGAGTCCCCGAGCTGCTGACGGTTGTGCACGACCGGCTCGAAGAACCGATCTCACCCCAGTTCATCCTCACCGGCTCGAGCGCCAGGAAGCTGCGGCGGGGTGGAGTCGATCTTCTTGCTGGGCGGGCGCTCTTGCGAACCCTCCACCCATTCATGGCCGCGGAGCTGGTGGAATTCGACCTCGATGAGATTCTGCGCTTCGGCCTCTTGCCCCTGGTAGTCGACTCAACCCTCCCAGAAGATGTCTTGCAAGCCTACGCCACCCTGTACCTCGAGCAAGAAGTACAGGTGGAAGGCTGGGTGCGTAACATCGGCAGCTTCACCCGCTTTCTGGAGGTTGCCAGTTTCTCGCACGGGGCTGTGTTGAACGTCAGCAACATAGCCCGGGAGTGTCAGGTCGGGCAGAAGACCGTAACTGGATACCTGGAGGTTCTCGAGGATCTTCTGCTTTGCTATCGACTCCCCGTCTTCAGACGCCGCCCGCGGCGGCAGACTGTGGCTCACCCGAAGTTCTACTTGTTCGATACGGGTGTGTTCCGGTCGCTTCGCCCCCGGGGTCCACTTGATCGACCGGAGGAGATTGCCGGCGCGGCTCTCGAAGGTCTCGTGGCCCAGCACCTGAGAGCCTGGATAGCCTATGCGAGCGAGGAAGCCGAGCTGTTCTACTGGCGGACGCGCGCCGGCTCGGAAGTCGACTTCGTTGTTTACGGTCCGGCCGGATTCTGGGCCCTCGAGGTGTCCCACACGGCTCACGTTCGGAGTGCCGATCTCCGCTCGCTCCGCAGCTTCAAGAGTGACCACCCGGAGTGCAATACCCTGTTCCTTTACCGGGGACAGGATCGCCTCGTGCGCGACGGAATCCTGTGCGTCCCGGTCGCCGAGTTCCTCGTCCAGCTTCGCCCGGATCGAGCCCTCGATGCCGGAATGTGACGGAGTCGTCAGTCATCAGTTTTCAGCTGTCAGTCATCAGCGGGAGTCAGCTGCCAGGTACCGGCTGCCAGCTACCAGCTGCCGGGCACCAGCCGGAGGGAAGGGGGAGCCTCCAAGCCCCTAGGCCTCTAAGCCCTCATGGCCCGCAGGGCCACCCCACAGCCAGAGATTCTCTGTGAAGGAGAACTGACCGTAGATCGTTCCATCCAAACGCTCAGTGTCGAGATCCGAGTAGGTGTAGGTCTCGGAGCCGAAGTGCCGATCGCTCGACGTCGCCTTCCGCCGCGAGCTCCCGGAGCCCGAAGAGGACAAGGACGACTCATAGTCCGTCGACTGGAGGTACCCGCCGCTATCGTGGCTCGAGCACCAGCGTGACGGTGTTGTAGCCCAGAGAGAGCCTTCGCCCCAGTCGGTGCAAGTGTGCCGCCCAGAATCCTCTGGGAACGCCGGGGTCATGGACCTTGAAACCGATCGCGCCGGCAAACCTCCGGAAGGCGCCGAAAGAGAAGTAGTGCATGTCGTCGAGCCGCTGGTTGTCGCCCCAGGACTGCTTGCTACGCCCAAAGAGGGCGATGATCCCCTGCGCCCACCGGCGGGGCATGAAATTGATCCCCCACAGACGGTAATGTGGATCGAGGTGGGCCCAGCGGTTGACGACCGTGACCACACAAACGCCCTCAGGACGACTGACCCGGCGAGCCTCGGTGAGCAATCCGACCGGATCCGAGACGTGCTCGAGAACCTCGAGCAGGCAGACGACGTCAAAGGCCTGGTCGGCGAACGGCAGCGCTTCGGCCCGGCCGACCGTCGCGGGCAGCTCGAACCCGTATCTCTGACCGCGCATCCGGGTCACGCGACAGTTGCGCAGTCGCAGATCCAGGGGTACCGAAGAAACTCCCTGGGCTTCGAGCGCCACCGAGATCCCTCCTCGGCCGCAGCCGAGATCGAGGACGCGCGAGCGCTCGTCGAGCCGGACACCGCGAGACTGTACGAATCGTCGCAGCTCGCCGGCACGGCCAGCTTTCGACAGCTCGTCCCAGAGTCGACGCTCAGCCATCCGCTGCAGATCGGGACGCCAGGCATTGGCCCGTAGGCCCGGTAGCACCGAGCGCGCGATCGCCCTCTCGACCTCGGGCCGCAGCCGAGGCCGAATTCCGAGCCGGCGGACCGCCTTTGCAGCCATCTTCTGGCTATCGACGGGCGGCGGCTCGAACGCGCTTTGGGTCTCGCCAGGAGCTCTTGCCAGCTGTCGGCGTAACTTCTCGGCTACGGGCCTGCAACAGACCTCAAAATCTCGAGACGCGACGCTCGCCTCCCCTGCAGCCCCCAGGCGGGCCGCTAAGGACGGTTGCGTCAGCACTGTTCGCAAGGCCTCTGCAAGAGCTTTAGGCTGTTCTGGCTCGACCAGCAGACCGTTGCGGCCGTCGTCGACCAGCTCCGGAATCCCACCTACTGCGGTGGTAACAACCGGCGTGCCGCAAGCCATGGCCTCGACCAGGACATTCGGAATACCGTCCCGATTACCGTTGCCGAGCACGCGGGCCGGCAGGGCGACCGTCGTCGCGCGTCGGTACCAGGCGGCCAGCTCCTGCTGATCCACGGCACCGCGCAGCTCAACCCTCGACGCCAGACCGTGATCATCGATCATCTGGTGCAGTGTCTTCTCCAACCGGCCCGTACCCAGAATCACACAGCGAAAATCCATGGCGGCCTGCAAATCTGCACAGGCCTCGATCAGCGTCTCGAAACCCTTCTTCGGAGTCAGCCTTCCCGCGGCGACGATCAGACCGGGTTCGCGGGGTGTCACGTCGCGATGGAACAACTGCTGATCGAATCCGTGCGGTGTCAGGAGAACCTTCTCGTGGTCCTCGGCTCGGGCGAGCCGGCGCAGGGTGCGCTGGCCGTGGCGGTGACAGGTCAGCGCGAACTTGGCCTTGGCCAGACGACGGGCGAGGCGCCGCGGTGGGGTGGTATAGAGGTCTTTGGCGTGGGCCGCGAAGGAGTACGGGATACCGGTGAGCCAGCGGACCCGCACGGCGATCTCGAGCGGATCCTTGGCGTAGTGCGCATGCAGAAGGGCAACCCGTGCTTGTCGGGCCTGCCGCGCCATGAGCGGCGCCAGCAGAAAGATCCGTGCACGACGTCGAGCGCTGCGCCACGCACCGGCTCGACCGCGGGCGGCGGCGGCACGCCCGAGCGGCCACAGCAGATCGTCTCGAATCATTCGAAGATAGGGTCCAGGAGCCCGGATAAAGCCTGCCAGATGTGAGCCGGCAAAGGCCAGCCAGCCGAACGGCAGCGGCGCGGGAGGTCGAAGAATCGGCGCATCGATCTCATTGGTCCCGTGCGGGTGTACCCGATCGTGGCGTCGACTGAGAGTCAGTACGGCAACCGCGACACCAGCCCTTTCGACCCCGCGCAGCTCGTTGACCAGGAAGGTCTCCGAGACCACCGGAAAGGCGTTGACGACGTAGCCGATCCGCGGCTGATCCGACTCGGTCTTCACTCTCACCTCGACTCAGAACCGGTAGACAACCCCACCATAGATGCGGTTGCCGTCGTAGTTTCTATCGGGTCGGGTGGAATCTCCCGTGCGGTAGAAGTCCTCCAAACGGAGGCCCCAATGCTTGGTGAAGCGCCAGGTGATGTTGAAGACGATGTCTTGGACCTGGTCCTCGCGCTCGAAATTCCTCTCGCCGGGGGGAGCATCGTTGAAATTGCGCTCCCGATACTTGTAGCGGAAGAAGAGTTGTACCCTGTCGCTGGGCTGGCCTTCGAGAGCTAGCGCGGCGCCCGGTCCGTCGTTGCTGAATCGATCGCCGTCGGCGTCCTTCGCTTCGTACGAGAGGGTTCCTCTCAAGCCATAGCGATCGCTAAGCGGATAGCGAAGACTGAGCGCCAAGGAATTGACCGTGGAATCGCGAAGATCCGCCAGCGGATCGAAGTCATGCTGCTCGAACTCGTATTCGACGCCCACCCAGAGACCGGGTTTCAAAGTCTGACGGAGGCCCAGCTCGATGCCGGTGAGGTCGAACAGGATACCGGCGCCCGATTCCTCGAAGACCTGGTTGGGCCGAGCGTAGATCTCGGCTGACCATTTGGAGTTGCCTCGTTTGTACTGACCGCCGAGATTGATGTCGTAGTAGTCAGCGTTGTCGATATCCAACACCTGAATCGTGCCGACATCGAACACGAACTTGACCTTTCCCTTCTTGACCTTCTTCTCTTTCTCGCCGAGGACGTAGAAGGAAAAGAGATTCGTGTCGGGGGCGGGAGCGCCTTCGCCGCGGAAAAAGTAGTTGCTGTGGTACCCGGGCATCGCCTCGAGCTCCAAAAACCAGTCCTTGTCTTCGCTGGCAAGCAAGGTGCTGGCAACCAGCTGGCAGGTGATCACGAAGCCGATGCACCGGGCTGTTTTGACGATTTTCATCACCACCTCATCTTTGCTGTGATTGAACTGTTGCGGCGGCTCGTTGCGCCGCGTCGTGGAGGTTTCTCGAAAGCTCGACCGCATCGGGTCGAAACGAATAGACGCACGCCAGTCGCAATAGCGAGCTCGCTAGATACCAGTCGATTCGCTGGGGAACGAGCGCGCGCAACTGTTTCGAGTAGCCCTCGACAAAGGCCTCGGCTGGAGCGGACCGATCGAGCTTGCGACCCTGCAGCCGTCGGAGCTCCAAGTGGGCCAGGAAATTGGCTACGTCCAGCTCGGGCTCAGCGTAGCTCGCGGTCTCGAGATCGAGCACAGCACCTGTTCCGTCGTGCACGACGAGCTGCTTGTCGTAGAAGTCACGATGGGACGGTACGAGGGAACCCAGGGGCAGGCCGAGCGCCGTCCGCGTCAACCGCCCGAGCGTGCCTCGCAGGACCGGTTCGAGCTCGGGCGTCCCGAGGGTGACCGCAGAGATCCACGCGCCCAAGGTCTCGAGCTCGCGCTGGCGATCGTGAAACCTCGTCCACCCCGTCGTGCTGCCGTGGAGCTCAGCAAGACATCTGCCGGCAAGTCGCGCGGCATCCTCCAACTCGGGTGTATCCAGGAGCTCGAAGACGGAGCGCCCCGGCACTCGTTTCCACAGCAGCATGTTCCATTCCGCAACTCCACCAGCCGGCGTCGGAAAGCGGAGTCGTTCGAATCGATCGCGCCGAGCGGCGGATTCGAGCGCTTGGTGCGCATGAAGAGCGGCTTCGTCGCTGCCGGCAGGTAGACATTTGCCGAAGACCGTCTTGCCCCGCACCCCCGGAGCGCTGAGGCGATAGCGGATCGTCAGACGGCGGCTCGGCTTGTAGCTCAGCACCTGCGCCGTCACTCGCTCCCAGCTTCGTCCCTTGTTGGCCAGGCCCGATGCGACGGGAGCCAGAGCCATCCGTGAGGAGATCGCACCGGCAACGTTGGTCAACAAAGGATCATCGGGAAACCGCTGCACGACAGCGCCCAGATTCTCCAGGTACGTCGCTTGGCGCCGCTTGATCGCCGACCGGTACACGAACGGTGGCCTTGCCGCGCCCAGGAAATGAACACTCCACCAGCGTCCTCGCTTGCCCGTTACATCGGGATCGACGTAGCGCAGCATCAGCGGCACCTTGGGAAGCGGCCAGCCTCGCTCCAGAACGAGAGGCGACGCACCTTCGGGACGCAGCCCTGCCTCTTCGAGCGCTCTGGAAACCGCCCGGGCCGCCACTGGATCGGCAGCCTGTCGCGGGATGTTCGCCGCAACGCTCATGCCTTGATTCCGCCCACCTTGAGAGGTATGACCTGAGCAACCGGCTGCCGCTCTCTGGCGGCGGTTCTTCTCCGTCCGCGCGACTTCGCCGACTGCAGCTTGAAGTTACGCGCATACCAACCGCCCAGATCGATCAGCTCATCGTGTGTCCCGGTCTCGATCAGCCGGCCCCTTTTCATCACCAGAATTCGGTCGGCGTCCTGTACCGAGGCCAGCTTGTGCGCCACCATCAAAGTCGTTCGCCCGCGCCTGAGTCGGCACAGGGCCATGTCGATCTCTTGCTCGGTCACGGCGTCGAGACCGTTGGTGGGCTCGTCCAGCAGCAGGACGGGCGCATCCCTGAGAAAGGCGCGGGCGATGGACAGTCGCTGGGCCTGGCCAAGGGACAGCGAGGCACCCGCCTCTGCCATGCGCGTGTCGTACCCTTCCGGAAGCTCGCCGATGAAATCGTGAGCGTTGGCGAGTCGAGCGCAACGCTCGATCGCCTCTTCAGCAGCGTCCGGTCGTCCAAAGGAGAGGTTGTCGCGCACCGTCGAGCCAAAGAGAAGCGGCTCCTGCAAGACCACACTCAGCTGATCGCGGAGCGACTGCACCCGGTAGCGGCGCAGATCCTTGCCGTCGAGTCGGATCTTGCCGCGCCTGGGATCGTAAAGGCGCAACATCAGAGCCAGCAACGTCGACTTCCCCGAACCGCTCGGCCCGACGACGCCGATGAATTCGCCGGGCTCGGTCGCGAACGTGACCCTGCGCAGCGCGCGAGCCCCACCTCGATAGCTGAAGTCGACGCGCTCGAAGGCGATGGCACCCGAGATGTTGCGCGCCCGTTTGGCTCGCGGCAGATCTCGGACCTCCGGTGTCGATGTCAGGACCTCGGAAACTCGCTCGCCGCACACCACCGCTTTCGAGAGGCGGGTCGACACGCGCGCCAGCTTGCGCAGCGGCCGATAGCTGCTCCCGAGATAGGCGATGAAGACCAAGAGATCGCCCGGCGTGAGCTCTCCGGCACGAACCTGATGCACACCGAACCAGAGCACAGCGGCGGTCCCGGCGGCCAGCAACAGCTCCACTGTCCGTGACATGGTGGCCTCGAGCCGGGTCGTGCGCAGACCGGCCTTGAGACTCTTGCGGTTGCCGCTCTGAAAGCGGCGCTCCTGAAACCGTTCGCGGCCGAAGGCCTGGATCAGCTTGACGCTGCTCAGCATCTCGCTGACCATGGCGGCCACCCGCCCCTCGTTCTTGCGCTGCCGGCGCGCCGCGTCACGTATGCGCAGAGAAAAGGACATGGTGGTCAGACCCACCGCCGGCAGGATGACGAGCGCCACCAGGGTCAGCTGCCAGTTCATGATCGCCATGACCGTGATCATCGCGATCAGCACCAGGCTCTCGCTGAAGCCCAGCAGCAGCGCGTCGACCAGCATGTCCCGCAGCAGGTTGATGTCCCCGGTCAGGCGCATGACCAGATCGCCACGTTGGCGACGATGATGGTAGCCGAGGGATAAACGCTGGAGGTGGGAGTAGACCTGCCGGCGCAGAGAATAGACCACCTGTTGACCGGCCTTGGCGGTCAAGAAGGTCTGCCGCGAGGCGAACAGTCCCCAGAGCAGGGAGATCAGCAGCAGTGCGGCGCAGCTAAGACCTATCAGCACCGAGCCTGGAATCCGAGACAGCTGTGCGAGGAAGGGATTTGCGGCCGCTGCCGGCGAGGGGATCAGCACCACGTCGAAGATCACCTTCAACGGCCAGGGGCGCAAAACACGCATCACCATGGCGCCGAAACCACTGGCGGCAGCCAACACCAGCAGCCAGCGATTCTCGCGTAGGTAGGGAAGGAACAGCTTGGCGAGCTTGCGGAGCCGTTTCCAGCGCAGCTCGGTGAACCGGGGGCGGATCTCGAGGTTCACAGAACACCTCCCGCCGAGATCCATCGATCGGAAGCCGGGGTTACCCGGTGTCGTTGCCGGTCGCTCTTTGCGGCCAGCTGCTGAAGCACCTCGTCGATCCGTCCTGCAACCTTGTCCCACCCGTGCTTGCTGATGGCGCGCTCACGGGCTCGACGGCCCAATCGGGCTCTCAACTTGCGATCTTCGGCCAATCTTCGCAGCGCGGCGGCGAGGCTCTCGGGATCGCCTGGCGTCACGAGCAGGCCGGTGTGCTCGTCGCGAACGAGATGCCGGAGCTGACCGATCGAGCTGGCGACGACCGGCAACCCGGCGGCCATATACTCGATCACCTTCAACGGTGAGAAGTAGAACTCCTCGATCTCCGGGTAGGGGGCCACACCGACATCGGCCTCCCTCAGCCATTTGGGAATCTGCTGATGGGGTACTTCACCGGTGACATTCACCGCCTCCGGGCCCAACCGTGACGCGAACTCCTCCACCTTGTCGCGCAGGGGACCATGGCCGAGGACCAGGAGCTCGGCCCCGGGAAGCTCTGTTCGCAGCTGCTCGAAGGCATCCAGCAGAACACCGATGCCGTGCCAGGGCTTGAGGCTGCCCAGGAATACGATCCTGAATCGCTCCTTAGGCGCTCTTGCGGCGGGGTCGGCCAGCGGCGACGGAGGAGCGAAGCGATCGAGGTCGACGCCATTCGGAGTGACGTAAAGGCGTCGGCGCTTGCCGACTTTCCGCGAGATGTACTCGGCGAGCTCGGTGGACGGCACGAAGATGGCATCCGCCTCAGAGAACAGGAATCTCTCGATGCCTTCAGCTGCGTCCGACAGGCGCAGCTCACGATAGAGCTGTTGCTCGTGAACCAGAGGAGCGTTGACCTCGAGCAGATACGGGATGCGTCGCAAGCGCGCGAAACGGATTCCGGCCACCGACCACAGGCTGTAGCGTTCGTAGACCGCGTCCACGCCGCCGTCTTGCTCGAGACCAGCCAGTCCCTCATGGCTGGCGGAATTCAGCAGCAGGCTGTAGATCTCGCTCGACAGCACCGACTGCCCGTCGCCATCGATCGACCGCCGCAGAGCCTTGTAGGTGCGGTCGTAGGGGATCTCCACTGTTCCAGGAAGGTAGTCGGACGGTGATTCACCATCGACACGCAGCGCGGCGACGGTCACGTCGTGGCCGCGCTGGGCTAAGGCCTGAGCGACCGAGCGTACGTGGATCGAGGCGCCCTTGTTCCCCGCCACGGGGATTCCGCGATCGGCGCAGAGATAGGCGATCCTCATGCGAGCGCTCCTCGACCGGTGACCGCGACCGGCAGCGGGACCGAGGCCGGTGGGTCCCCTGTGCGACCGGCTGCTTGCTCGAACCATTCGTGGAGCGCGCCGACGTTGCTCTCGCGGTTGAACATCTGCTCTGCCTTTCTGCGGGCGGCCGCCCCCATGGCCCGACCACGCGCTGGGTCGGCGAGCAGCTCACGGATGGCCGTGGCCAGAGCCTCCGAGTCGTTCTCGGGAACCAGTAGACCCGTCTTACCGTGGTCCACGATCTCGGGTACGCCGTTGACCGGGGTCGAGACACAGGGCAGACCGGTGGCCATCGCCTCCAGCAGCACTGTTGGCAGAGCGTCCCGATCACCATTCGTTGCGACTCGGCACGGCAGCACGAAGAGATCGGAACTCGCCATCAGACCGACGACTTGCTGGTGAGGAAGCGCGCCGGTGAATCGCACCCGATCGGAGATTCCGCGGGCGGCGGCGCGCGCGCGCAGCGCCTCGGCCTCGTCGCCGTCGCCGACGAACGTGAAGATCGTCGGCTTCTGCGAGTCCTGCAGGCGAGCGGCAGCGTCAATCAGAAGATCGGCGCCTTTCTTCTCGATCAGTCGGCTCACGAAGAGCACTCGAGGATCGGCTGGGTTGATTGGCTGCGGACCTGGGGTGATGCGGTCGAGATCCACGCCGTTATAAAGCTTATGGATCTTGGTCGCCAGCCGGCTGCCCAGCACGGCTCGCAGATGAGCTCGATTGGCGTCCGAGACAGTGACCGCGAAAGCAGCCCGCCGAATCTGTGCACGCCACAGCTCGGGCGGCGGGCCGGCAGAGTAGATGTCCTTGGCATGAGCGGTGAAGGAATAGGGGATCTGGCCGATCAGATGAGCCAGCATGGCGACGAAAGCAGGATGGTTGGCAAAGTGGGCGTGCAGGTGCTGCAGGCCAAGCTCTTCGGCGAGGGCCGCGATCCACAGGGCCTCGACCAGGTACCTTCTGCCGCTGCGCTGCGGGTGGTCGAAAGCTTCCAGCAGGGCCTGGTGGATGCCCTCTCGTTCCCTCGGGCTGTGGCGGCTGCGCTGCTGGAGCGATCGCCAGGCCTCCGAGAAGCTCGCGCTGCGGTAAGTGTGTATCGGAGCCTGTAGCTCATCGAGCCAGTCGTGCTCCACCTCGGAGTCGTTCGGGCGCAGGGCCAGGATCGTGATCTCGACGCCTCGCCGCTCGAGACCGAGAATCTCCTGGGCGATGAAGGTCTCCGAGGCGCGTGGGAATCGCTTGACGACGTAACCGACCTTGAGCGGTGTCATATTCTTACCTCTTTTTTCGACATCTCCCGGTTCAGCAGCAGAGCAGCCCGCCGCGCCGCAACGGCCCCGCCCCGATGCTCGAGCGGCTCGGGCCGTGGCTGAGCGAGCGCCGATTCGATCGCAGTCCACAAGCTCTCGGGCTGAAGGTCCTCAGGATGCAGGACGTGGGCTCGCCCGGCGCGGCGCTGGGCGTGGGCCCGTATCAACTGCTCTTGTCTGGGCCAGACCCTCGGCACCAGCAGGGCGCGACTGCCGACGGCCTCGATCTCGCAGATCGTGTTGTATCCGGCCATCGCCACCACCAGGTCCGCATCCTTCATTGCCGCCGGAAGATTCGGTACGAAGGTGTCGATTCTGGAGGTGAAGCCGTTGTTGAGGCGAATCTCGTTGAGTACGGCGTCGGGAAAGTCGGGGCCCAGGACGATCCGAGACCAGACCAGCGGGCCCACCGAGCGCAGCATGTCGACGTAGATCCGGACGAGCGCATCGGCGTCGCCGCCACCACCTCCCGAGACCAGGATCGTGGGTTGTGACTTCGCCGTGATCCTTCGATCCAAGCTCGGTTCATCCGCGGTGACGACAGCGTCGGATAGATCGAGACCGATCCGGCCGCACTGGACTCTGGGTACCGCCGACATGCCCGGTAGACTGGTCATTGCGTGCATGGCTTCGCCGTCGCCAAAGACCCAGACCTCGTCGTAGATCGTTGCGAGCGCCTCCTCGGCACCGGCGGCCGTCCACTCCGCATGGATCGCTCCGGGCCGATCGAGAACATCTCGCAAGGCAAGCACGCACCGGATATCCGGGCGCAATTTCAGCTCCCGCATCGCAGGTAAGACCTCGCCAAGCAGCCCGCAGGGTACGTTGTCGACGACCAGTAGATCCGGGCGAAAGGAATCCAGCGTCCTGGCGATTCGCCGACCTCGAGCGGCCATCAACGAGTCGAGCCCGCAGTGTTTGTCACGAGGCACGTAGGTGGGGCCGTGTTTGACCACGGACGGCAGGCGGACGAGCTCGAACTCCGGGGGAAGAGAGAACAGATTCGCCCAGGGCGAGCCGGTGAGGATCAGCCCCTCTGTCACCAAGACCGAAGACCGGATGGCTCGCGCCAGCTTCAGGCAGCGGCGGAGGTGGCCGAGACCGAAGGTGTCGTGCGAGTAGAAGGCGATGCGGGACATCGACGTCTGGCTATCGCAAGTTGCGAGCCAGATCTCCAACAGTCCCGATCTGCCGAGAAAGCCCTTACTTTCAGCTTGTGCAGGGAATCAACGAGTATCTTGCCGGAGCGAAATGTGTCCGAAAGTGTCTCAGAGTGTCTCACCCGTCTGTGTCGTGACACACAACGGGCGCTGCCCTCAGAATTTGAGTCCTAGCTGCTCCAACCGGCGGTAGAGCGTGGAACGGCTCATGCCGAGCAGCTCGGCGGCTTTGCGGCGATTGCCTCTCGTCTGGGCGAGCGCGGCACGGATACGGTCGGCGTCGTTGGCCGGCTGCGGTGGGGTGGCGTCTCCTGCCAGCACTTCGGGCGGCAGATCGTCCTGCCGGATCACGGCTCCGTACGAGCGAATGGTGGCGAACTCCAAGGCGTTCTTGAGCTGACGCACGTTTCCGGGCCATGAGTAACGCAGGAGGCGAGCCATCGCTTCCGAGGTGACGTCCTGCACCGGCTTGCCGGTCTTGGCCCGGGCTTCGGCGATAAAGGCGCGAGCCAAAACGGGTAGATCTTCCAGGCGCTCGCGCAGCGGGGGCAGGACGATGCGCACCACCGACATGCGATAGTAAAGCTCGGCGCGGAACTCCTGCTGCTCGATCTCCCGCTCGAGTGATCTGCTGGTGGCGGTGATCAGCCGAAAATCGATCTGGCGCGTCTGCGTCTCGCCGACCGCAGTGATCTGGCCATTGTCCAAGGCCCTCAGCAGGGTCGGCTGGACAGCGCCCGGGAGCTCTCCAATCTCGTCTAGGAAGAGGGTGCCTTGGTTCGCTGCTGCAAAGAACCCTTGATGATCCGCGATGGCGCCGGTGAAAGCGCCACGACGGTGGCCGAAGAGCTGACTCGCGGCGAGCTCCGGACTCAAGGCTCCACAGTTGACCGGCACGAACGGCCCCTGGCTGCGATGACTGCGCCGATGGATAGCGCTGGCGACCAGCTCCTTACCGGTTCCTGTCTCGCCCTGGATCAGGACGGCCGAATCGACCTCGGAGACATCGCGGATGAGCTGGAAAACGACTTGCATGGCCCTTCCCGTACCGATGATCCGCTCGAACGCGGAATCACGATCCAGCAGCCGCCGCAGCTCGTAAACATCCGATACGTCGTAGACAAAGAGAATGAATCTCTCGTTGCTGCGCGGGTCGTCCACAATCTCGAGCTCGACGTGACGGTTGCCCTCTCCAGCAGCCAGCTCGACAGGGATCTTGCTGCGTGTGGAGCTCGGTGCTGCTGCCCATTCGGAAAGCTGATCGATGATCGATCGGTCCACAGGCAGAACCGTCTCCCAACGCTCGCCGACGGTGTCCTCTTGCTGGCACTGCAATAGGTACTCGGCGGCCTGACTGACGAAGCTGATCCTGCCATCGTCACCGACGACGACGGCGCCCTGGCGCTGGGCATCGAGAATGGCCATCAGATTGTCGCGCTCGCGCTCGAGGGCGTGCTCGGACCGCGAACGGGAAAGGGCGATCTCGATACTCGTGTTCAGATCCTGCTCGTCGAAGGGTTTGACGATATAGCCGTAGGGACTGACCTCCTTGGCCCTCGCCAGACTGGCCTCGTCGGCGTAGGCGGTGAGAAACACGACCGGGGTTCCCGTCGTCCGACGAATCTCCTCGGCCGCCGCAATGCCGTCCTGGTCGCCGGCCAGCTGGATGTCCATAAGCACCAGATCCGGCCTTCTCGAGCGGGCTCGTTCGATGCCTTCTTTGGCAGTGCAGGCGGTACCGACCACCTCATAGCCAAGCCGCTCGAGCTGACTGCGGATGTCGAGAGCGACGACAGTCTCGTCTTCAACGACCAGGATTCGTCTCGGAGCGCTCATGTGCTGACAGCCTCCGGAGCGGCGGGCTCGGCGATCTCGAATTCAACCGTGACCCGGGTGCCACCGTTGCGGCTGAAGCCGACCTCGGCATTCAACTGCTCGCCCAGGGCCCACACCAGGCGCAATCCGAGGGTTGTAGCTTGGGAAGGATCCACGGCGTCGGGTAGGCCGTGGCCGTCGTCACCGACCGTGAGCTGACACCGTTTGCCCTGGCGGCTGAACGCGATCCGGATCTTGCCACCCTCCTCGGAGAAAGCATGCTCGACACCGTTGGCGACCAGCTCGTTGACGATCATGCCGCAGGGTATGGCCTGTTCGACGCTCAAAGGAATCGGCTCGATCTCGAGCTGCAGCTCGATCCGCTGCCGATCGATGTCATAGGAGCGTGCGAGGTACTGGGTCAGGTCGCGGGCGTATTGCGCGAAATCGATTCTTGCCAGGTCCTTGGACTTGTAAAGCTGCTCGTGAATCAAGGCCATCGAACGGATCCGATTCTGACTGGCCACGAGGGCTCGCTGGGTTTCGGTGATCGGCTGGTCGCGGGCATTTTGCAGGCTCAGGAGACTGGATACGATTTGCAGGTTGTTCTTGACGCGGTGATGGACCTCGCGCAGCAACACCTCTTTCTCTGCCAGCGAGGCACGTAGCTGTGCCTCGGTCTCCTTGCGGGCGCTCAGATTGAGCGCTAGCAGCACGACGCCCTCCAGCGTCCCGTCTTCGGTGATGAGCTCCGATCTCGAACAGTAGACAGGCACGGGTTCCCCTGTTTTGGTGCGGAAACAGTGCTCTCCAGTGTCGAGCTCGGCGAGCTCGATTCCATCCAGAATGACCTCGACATCTTCCCCGAAGAGATCCTCCTCTTCGAATCCGAGCTCTTCGTAGGTCATCCGGTTGGCGGTGCGAATCAGACCTCGCGGGTTGGTAACGATCAACATCTCGCTCATCGACTGGATGATGTTGTCGAGATAGGAGCGCGAGACCGTGGAGGCTTCGAGATCGCCGACCATCTTGTTGAAAGCACGCGCCAGCTTGCCAATCTCGTTCCGTGTTTGCAGATCCACCCGGGTGTCCAGCTCACCCTTGCCGACTCGCCCGGCTGCCTCTTGCAGGATGGCCACCGGTCGTGAGATCGAGCGGGCGATGAGCAGGCCGAGCAGCACCGCACTTACAAAGGCTGCCACAGTGACGACGAGGTTGCGGCGATTGGCAGCCCGGTGGACTGTCTCCATTGTGCCAAGCTCGGCCCCCAGAGCAGTCTCGGCGACTTCCCCGTAGGTCCTGATCAGGGGCAGAAGCTCGTCTTCGTAATGATCCTGCAGCTCGTCGATGAAGTACTCCGCCACCTCCTCGGTCGGGTGGTAGAGCGACAGGTGGATAAAGCGGTCCATCTGGGTCTTGTAGACCGCATACTGTTTGTCCAGCTCCTGCAGCCACTCGGCTGGAGCTCGATGACCGATCGCTTCCCCGCCGGGCGACGGTAGGCGCTCGAACTCGCCGGCTGCTGTCGACGCGAGTCGGCTCTGTTGCAGTCGACGCTCGAACTCCGCCAGACTGTCTTCGGCGTCATCGATGGAATCGTCCAGACCGGGAAGCGGTCCGGTCTCGTGGTCGGGCTGGACCAGTACCTGCAGGCGGGCGGTGATGATCTGCTGAGCCGCGATCTGACCGGACTGCAGCGCCAGACGCATTTCGGCGGCACCGACGACCTGGTCGATCGAGCTACGTCTGAGCTTCGAAATCTCGATTTGTACGGTGTCGCTGGTGACCTTGTAGAGGTAGCCTACCAGAGCGACAAACGACGCAATGAGAAGGAAGCCCAGGGTCAGAATCACCCCAATTCTCACGGATGTGGCCTTCCCGTACCGGCAAGAAGATTAAGACGTTTTGCCAAGCGCGGTCAGTGTAGCATCGCACTATCCTGCTACTTTGCGCCCGGGTGGAAGGGGACTTTCTATGCGAGCCCCGCCCCAAGCTGCCAGCTACCGGCTACCAGCTGCCAGCCAGAAGGGAACAGCTGCCAGCTACCAGCTACCGGCTGCCTGCCGGAGGAGAGGGGGAACCCCTAAGCCCCTAGGCCTCTAAGCCCCTAAAAAAGAGGGGCGGGACTTTCGTCCCGCCCCGTTCGAAATGCACCAAGGAGGTCGGTGCGTTAGAAGGAGTACCCCAGGCGCGCGGCAAAGGTATCGGCATTGCCAGTCGTGTCGTACAGATACGGCGCGTTGTCGGAGTAGTCCTGATAGGTATAACCACCCCACAGCCAGAGATTCTCCTTGAAGGAGAACTGACCGTAGATCGTCCCATACAAACGCTCGGTGTCTAGATCCGAGTAGGTGTTGGTCTGGGAGAAGTCGTACCACTGGTTCGGCTTGGCGGCCGACCAGACTTCCCCGCGTAACATGCGGAAGGGGTCGAGGGCCGCATCGGCCGAGTTCCACACCAGGTTGACACCCCACTTGAAGGCGTCGGTGGTGTTCATGGTCACGCCACTCAGGAGCGTGTGGTAGGTGCTGTTGTACTGGATTGCGGTGCGATCCGAGCCATCCTGGCCCGAAAGAATCGAGCCCGCTCACCCATCAAACAGCGGCACCGTGGCCACTGTGTCCAGGGTCGAATCGTTCCAGGTGTACCCTGCGTACCACTGCCACCTGGGAGCCGGAGACGACCACAAGGTCACCGAGGCGGCCTGATTCATCCGCGACCAATCGGTCAGATCCCCCGAGGTGTTGTCGCCGTCCCAATAGCGGTAGTTCGCGGTCACCGAAGCGGTGTTGCCGGTGTAGGTACCCCGGGCCTGGAACCGGGTCCAGGACTCAGGCGAAGCCGTGCCTTCGGCAACCCGAGCATCGTGGAACTCGAAGTACTGGGCCGCCTCAGGCGCGAAAGGACTGCCCGCCGGCGACGACTCCAGAATCGAGTACTGGGTATTGACACCGTTGAACGGATCGCTGGCATCGCCGAACTTGAGCAGTACGTTGGTCTTCCAACCCTTCGCCGGACGCGCCGACCACGAGACGCCCAGCTCATTGCTGGTGGTCTTGGTAGTGCCCGGAGCGACCTGGAAGTGCTCCCGGTCGACACTCTCGTAGTCCCAGAGGAAACGCAGGGTCCCGAGAGTTCGGTTGAACCGATAGCTCACGTCCGCCTTGGAATCGATGACGTCGCGATTGCGGCTCGACTGACGGTTGAAGTCCGGATCGAAGTCATAGATCTCACGATAGGTCTTGCCGGCCTGTGGACCGGCGATGCCCACCTGCTCGATCGTGTCGACAAAGAAATCGGAGACCGAGACGTCGTAGGCACGACCCCGCCAGCGGAAGCCCCAACGGCGCTCCTCGCCGAAGCGCTTGTTGAGCGACAGTAGATAGCCGTTGTAGTCCGAAGTGATGTCTTCGTAGTCGCTCTTGGTCTCCGACCAGATGCCTTCAGCGGCCAGGTTCCAGCCCGTGCGGCTCGCCCACAGACCATCGACACCGAAGGTGTCCTTCGTGGTATCGGGCCGGAAGTCGATTTCCTGCGGTCCGGACTGCAAGTCGTACTGCACGCGATTGTCGAAGAGCGGCGTGCGCAGCTCGGGGTGAAGTGCATCGTCGTAGGTGTACGGGATCGACGTCGGACTGTCGGAATAGTCGCGGGTCTTGTACCCGGCGCGAACATAGCCCCACTCGCCGGCCCAGGTGAGATCGGCACCGATATCGGTGGTCTTCTCGTTCATGGGCCGGTCCATGCTCTCGACGTGGCAGGCATCGCAGTGGGAGACGGCAGTCTGCTGACGCAGTCCGTCCCGCCGCTGGTCGCGATACCCGAAGCCAAAGGTCAGATTCGACATCCCCCGCGGCTGGATCTCGTTCCAGGTCTCGAAGAGCTGGTAGTCGATCTCGTACTCCGAGTCGGGATTGTTGTCGGTCTCCCAAGTGACACGGCCGTGATTGGTGACCGCCTGGAAGTGGTCGAGAGGCTCATGCCCCAGACGATGGAGCATGATGTTCAGAAGGTTGGACGAGCGGAAGACCCGGTTGAAGTCGAAACCCAGGTCGTTGGTCATGTTGTTCGACGTGAGGATTTCACCCTCGTAGTCGACCGAACCCTTCTCCATCACGGAGATTATGTCCGCCTTGATGATCGGACCGGTGCCATCGGGCTCGTACTCGAGCACGAGATCGGGAGAGCCGTCGACTGAGGTGTCCCAGACGCCGATCTCGACCTCACTCTCGGTCCGGGTGGTCGTCTCTGACTCTGACTCCTGTGCCAGGAGCGCCCCGGGCACCAGGACGATCAGGAGAACGGTCAGCAGGTATCTCATCTTGCTGTTCATCCCTCTCCTCCTTCTATGGGATCAGCCCTCTGCCACTGCTCGGAGTCGTCTGCGAAGGCGAATCCGAGCCATGGATGTGGCTATGGCACCCAGTGCAGTTGGTGGTGAAGGCGATGTTGAAGCCCTGGGGTCCCCAGGGGTTCTCACGCTCGATGCCACCGATTTCTAGCTCCAGATCATCGGAGGCCCGATACCCGGAGTGGAAATGGAAGTCGTGGCACTGCAGGCAGAGCGTGGGCTCATTCGCCACTAGCAGATTGTTGGCCACCGAGCCATGCGGGGCGTGGCAGATGGAACAATCCTCTTCGACCGGTGCATGCTCGAAGACCCATGGACCCTCGATCGCCTGATGGCAGGTGTAGCACAGGTCTGCCTTGCGCATCCGGGTCTTGAGCATGAACTCCCGTGAGTTGTGTGGATCGTGGCAGCTCGAGCAGCTCATCTGGCCTTCGCGCACCGGATGGTGCGAGGGCAGCTGCATCTGAGCCACGGTGTCCGGGTGACACGCAACGCACGCCTTGTTCGGATCCGGCGTTTTCGCCTTGTGCATCACGTGGCAGGTCTGGCATTCGACCTGCTCGATGGAGTGGGTCGACGCAGACCATTCGTAGAGATTCTTGGTGGAATGGCACTCCATACACACTTGTTCGCCGTAGCCTTCCTCGGCGGCGAAGCTGCGGATCATGGCCGGGTCCGACTCCTCCATGTGGAGCTTGCCGGGGCCATGACAGCCCTCGCAGCCCACCTCGCGCCCCAGGACCTCGAACTTCTCGATCCGCATGTGTATGTTGAAATCCATGTTCAGCTCAGCCTGGTCGTGGCAGTCGAAACAGGCCTCGGAACCGATGTAGGCGTTGTCCGCCATCGGTATGTCGGCCCGCAGCGCAGGAACTGCACCCACCGCCAAGACAAGGACGGCTGCCACCAAGAAGGGCAAGTACCTTCGCGTACTCATCTCGAAACCTCCCCTTGCGAAGATGCCGTTCTGGTGTAAGAAGGCCCCCTCTCTCGATCCTCGATCGCATGCAGGGCATAGGGATTCCCCACACCGGTGGAAGGCGGCCGTTTCCCGCCTATCTGCGGACCCGCTGGTGCGCTGACAGCGCACCCCGCTGGGCGTTCAACGGCGACTCGATGTGTTGGGAATCACCAGTACACCTCGCAACAATCGAAGATGCGAGAGGGAGGGCATAGTCAAGCGAAAGCTGTACATTTCAACTCTCCGCTTGTGAAAGGTCGCACAAGCTGGTCAATCCTCCTATACCCCTAGGGGTAGGGGTATAGGACAGCCAACGGGTAGGCTCAGCCCGCCCTGCCGGGCGGCCAACCGGGCTTGGCGCGGGCTGAAACAGAGCGCGAATGCCGCTGAGCGAGGTTTGTCTACTACCCGACCGGGTAGGCTGCCTCGGGCCTCCCCATCCAGAAGGACTGTTTTCTCGGCCACCTACCTGCGTTTGCGCTACCACCTCTAGGGGCGTCGACACAGGTCGGCACACTCCATAGATTCGAGCCAGCCTCGAACAATCCTGCGGCTTGCCGCACTCACATCTGGAGGTTGCCTATGGCCGAAGAGCGCAACTGGTTTCTGGAGGAACTGGAGAGACGCGGTGTATCGCGTCGTGACTTCCTCGGATTCTGCGGAGTGATGACCTCGGTCCTCGCCCTGCCGAGTTCCGTCGGAGCCCAGATCGCCGAAGCGATCGAGACCAAGGAGAAACCCACCCTAGTCTGGCTGGAGTTCCAGGACTGTGCGGGAAACTCGGAATCGTTTCTCCGTGCCGGCCGGCCCAACGTGGCCGACATCATCCTGGATGTGCTCTCGATCGACTACCACGAAACGATCATGGCCGCGGCCGGTCACCAGGCTGAAGCGGCCCTGGCAGGCGTGGTCGAGAACAAAGCCGGTGCCTACATCGTCGTGGTCGAGGGATCGATTCCGACCGGTGCCAATGGTGCCTACTGCACCATCGGAGGTCGGGCGGCGATCGACATCGCGCGCGAGGTGTGTGGCGGGGCGGCGGCGACCATCGCCATCGGCACCTGCGCCGCCTTTGGCGGTCTGCCGGCGGCGGCACCCAACCCGACCGGAGCCCTGAGTGTGGCCGATGCGGTGCCGGGTCTAAAGAATCTGATCAATCTCCCGGCTTGTCCGGCCAATGTCGAGAACCTGGTGGGGCTGGTGGTCTACTACCTGACCTTCAACCGCTTTCCGGCTCTGGACAAGTATCGCCGGCCGCTGTTCGCCTACGGCAAGTCGATTCACGACAACTGCGAACGGCGCGCTCACTACGACGCCGGACAGTATGTGGAGGAGTGGGGCGATGAAGGACATCGCATCGGCTACTGCCTCTACAAGAAGGGCTGCAAGGGGCCGGTGACCTTCCAGAACTGCCCCAACATCGGCTGGAACGAGAACACCAGCTGGCCCATCGGCAGCGGTCATCCTTGCATCGGCTGTGCCGAGCCCGACTTCTGGGACAAGATGACCCCGTTCTACAGCCATCTACCCAGCTTCCCTGGCTTCGGACTCCATTCCAATATCGACAAGGTGGGCGTGCTGGCCACCGCGGGCGTTGCGGCAGCCTTCGCAGCGCACGGCTTCGTCCAGCTGGGCAAGCGGTACGTGCACGGCAAGGAGGTCGAAGCTGCGGCCAAACAAGCGGCTGCGACTGAGGCGGCCAAGCCGAGCGCACCGGAAGAGAAAGGAGATCAGTCATGACGCACGTCGTAGTCGATCCTGTGACGCGTATCGAGGGGCATTTGCGGATCGAAGCCGAGGTCGACGGCGGTGAAGTGCAGGATGCCTGGTCCTCCTCCACCATGTTCCGGGGTATCGAGATCATCCTCAAAGGTCGTGACCCGCGGGATGCCTGGGCCTTCACGCAGCGGATCTGCGGCGTCTGCACCACGGTGCACGCCATCACATCGATCCGTGCTGTCGAGAACGCCATCGGTGCCGAGCCGCCGCCCAACGCACGGCTGCTGCGCAACCTGATCATGGCCTCCCAGATGGTCCAGGATCACGTTGTCCACTTCTACCACCTGCATGCGCTGGACTGGGTCGATATCGTCTCGGCGCTGTCGGCCGATCCGGCGGCAACCGCCAGCCTGGCGCAGTCGATCTCCGACTGGCCGCTCTCGAGCGAGCGCTACTTCGCGGGGGTTGCGGAGCGAGTCGCAGCCTTTGTGGAGCGCGGGCAGCTCGGACCCTTTGGCAACGCCTACTGGGGCCACGAGGCCTATCGGCTGCCCCCCGAGGCGAACCTGATGGCCGTGGCCCACTACCTCGAGGCCCTGGACTGGCAACGCGAGTTCATCAAGATCCACGCCAATCTGGGCGGCAAGAACCCGCATCTACAGAGCTTCCTGGTGGGTGGGCAGGCGACACCGCTCGACCTCAACCAGCAGGCCTCGATCAATATCACCACCATCGCCGCGATGCGTCAGCTGATCGCCGATGCGAAGAAATTCGTCGAGAAGGTCTACATTCCCGATCTGCTGGCGGTAGCTTCGTTCTACAAGGACTGGGCCGGCTACGGCGGCGGGGTGGGCAACTATCTGGTCTACGGCGAGTACCCGGATGCCGATGGCCCGGACGCACCGCTGTTCCTACCCTCCGGGGTGATTCGCAGCAAGGATCTCTCCAACATCGAGGCGTTCGACCCCGCCAAGGTCACCGAATACGTGACCCACTCGTGGTTCGACTACGACGGCGGCAACGACCAGCCACTGCACCCCTTCGACGGCGAGACCAACCCGAACTACACGGGACCGCGACCGCCCTACGACCGGCTGGACACCGACGGCAAGTACAGTTGGCTCAAATCGCCACGCTATGACGGCCTGCCGATGGAGGTGGGGCCGCTGTCGCGCATGCTGGTCGCCTACGGTTCGGGTCACCCGCGGGTCCAGGAGCTCGTTGGCTTCGTCCTCGGGCAGCTCGGTGTGGGAGCCGAGGCCCTGTTCTCCACCCTGGGCCGGGTCGCGGCGCGCGGTATCGAGACGCTGGTTCTGGTCGAGAAGCTGGACGGCTGGCTGAACGAGCTGGCCGACAACATGGGACGTGGGGAGCTGGAGATCTGCGACAACTCCAAGTGGGATCCCAGCACCTGGCCCTCGGAATGCACCGGCGCCGGCTTTCACGAGGCGCCGCGGGGCGCACTGGGCCACTGGGTCCATATCAAGAACGGGGAGATCGCACGCTATCAGTGTGTGGTGCCCAGCACCTGGAATGCCGGACCGCGGGACGCCATGGGCCAGCTTGGACCCTATGAGGCGGCGATCATCGGCAATCCGGTGGCCGATCCCGAGCAGCCACTCGAGATTCTGCGCACCATCCACTCTTTTGATCCCTGCATGGCCTGTGGGGTCCATGTGCTCGACCCCGAGGGCCGCGAACTGGTGAAAGTGAGGGTCCAATGACCGTGTCAGACACTGCCCACGAACCCATGCCGGGCATGCCCAGTGATCTGGTGCATGTCTACGTTTGGCAGTGGCCGGTGCGGATCACGCACTGGCTTATCGCCATCTCCATCTGGGTGCTCTCGGTCACCGGCATCTACATCGGGTACCCATTCCTGATTTCGGCCGGGCCCGCCAGTGACAACTTCCTGATGGGCTGGGCGAAGCTGATTCACTTCTATGCGGCGATGGTCTTTTCACTATCGGTGATCTCGCGGGCTCTCTGGGGGTTTTTCGGCAACCGCTACGCCAGCTGGGACAAGTTCATGCCGGTGAGGAGGAAGCGCTACAAGGGAATCATCCCGACGCTCAGGTTCTATCTGTTCAACCTGCGACTGCCGCCGGGGTTTCTCGGTCACAATCCTCTTGCCGGGCTCACCTATCTGGTGGTGTACGTCCTCTTCGTCCTTCAGATTCTGACCGGCCTGGCGGTATACGGAGCCAGTGCGGCCTATGACTCGCCCTTCCGGATCTTTGCTGGATTGTTGCCGCTGTTCGGCGGACCCCAGACGGCCCGCCTGATCCATCACGTGATCATGTGGTTCATCTGGATGTTCTTCGTGCATCATGTCTACAGCGCGATCGCCATGTCGCAGATCGAGGGTACCGGCACCATGGAGTCGATCTTCTCGGGCTGGAAGTTCGTGCCCAGAGAGGACCTGATCTACTCGGGTTACCGGTTCAAGAAACACAAGGGAGGAGAGGGTGGCTGAGGAGGGCTCGCTACTCGTCCTCGGACTGGGCAACGTCCTGTGCGGGGATGACGGTCTGGGAGTAGCGGCGGTGGCGGAGATCCACCGCCGTTACGCAATCCCGGACCATGTACAAGTGTTGGATGGCGGGACCCTGGGCCTGGCCCTGCTGTCGTACTTCGAGAAGGACGGTGACGTCATCCTGGTCGATGCCATTGCTGCTGACCAGGAAGCTGGGTCCTTCGTGCGCCTGGAGGGTGATGACGTCGCACCTGCGGTGCGCCACCGACTCTCGGTCCACCAGATCGGTGTTGCCGATCTGCTCGATTCTCTGCGATTGATCGACTCCTTTCCTCGCCGCCTCGTGCTGCTCGGCCTTGTCCCGGAGACAATCGACCTGGGCCTCGAGAAATCGAAATCGGTCGCCAGGATGATGCCGTACTTGCTCGAGAGGATCGTCGAGGAGGTGCAACGGCTTGGGTACGAGCTCGAGCCAAAAGAAGAGAATGAAACGGCCGTGGCCGGTCCTGCCGGCACTGCTACTGGGCCTTTCGGCCTGTCCTAGCAACGAACTGCCGCCCGAGTACCGCGGACTCGAGGTCCCCGAGAATCGGCTGGCTTCGTTCGAAGCCCGCGACCGTGGCCGAATTCTGTACTTGGAGAACTGTGCCCTGTGCCACGGCACGCGTGCCGATGGCCACGGCGTGCGCAGGAACCTCTCGAGCCGACCCCAGAGCTTCACCGACCGCACCTGGCGCGAACGCACCTCCCCCCGGCAGGTCAATTTCGTCATTCATGAAGGCGTCCAGGGCACCCCCATGCCCGCCTGGAGAAATCTGAACGAAGACCAGACCTGGGATTTGGTGGCGTACGTTCTGTCCGTCGAAGAGTACGGGCCGTAACGCCGGGCGCCCGCAAGGGGCGCCCCTACAACCCGGTCCCGTCGTAGGGGAGGGGCTTGTCCCCTCCCTCCCCTACAATAGGCTCCCTACGGCATGAACGATTCGAAAAGCAGCGCTCGTACGCCCGCGGACCTTCGCCGGTTGCGGGTGGAGATTCGAGGGGCGGTGCAGGGGGTGGGGTTTCGACCCTTTGTTTACCGGCTCGCTCACGAGCTAGGGCTCACGGGCTGGGTGATCAACGACAGTCGTGGGGTCTTTATCGAGGCCGAGGGCTCGAGGCCGGTGCTGGAGTCGTTTCTCACCCGGCTCCAAGACGAGAAACCTCCCCTTGCGGTTCTTCTCTCGGTAGCGAGCGACTGGCTCGAGCCGGAGGGATTTGCAGAGTTCACGATCCGCCACAGCGAAGAGAGCGGCACCAAGTCGGTGGTCATGTTGCCCGATGTGGCGACTTGCGACAATTGTCTTGCCGAAGTCCTCGACCCGGAGGATCGGCGTTGCGCTTACCCATTCACCAACTGCACCAACTGCGGACCGCGATTCACCATTATCCGCGCCCTTCCCTACGATCGACCCAACACCACCATGCGGGGCTTCAAGATGTGCCCCGAATGCAGCGGCGAGTACGAAGAGCCGCTGGATCGCCGTTTCCATGCCCAGCCCAATGCCTGTCCGGTCTGTGGCCCGCAGCTCGAGCTCTGGGACCGCGAAGGCCGGGTGATGGCCCAGGGTGAAGAGGCCCTGACTCGAGCTGCTGAAAGCCTGGGAAGAGGCGAGATTGTGGCCGTCAAGGGATTGGGTGGTTTTCACCTGATGGTGGACGCCCGCGACAATGATGCGATCACCCGCTTGCGGCAACGAAAGGGGCGCTATGAAAAGCCTTTGGCCCTCATGGCGCGAGACCTAGAGCAGGTCCGGAGCTTGTGCGAAGTCAGTCCCGAATGCGAGTTGATTCTCACTTCGGCCGAGGCGCCCATCGTCCTGATACCGAGGCTTCACGAAACCCCCTTGGCCGAGCAGGTGGCCCCGGGAAATCCGCGTCTCGGCGTCATGCTCCCCTACACACCCCTTCATCACCTGCTGCTAGGCGAAATCGACTTTCCGGTCGTGGCCACCAGCGGCAACCTCAGCGACGAGCCCATCTGCATCGACAACCAGGAAGCCCTCCAACGCCTGGGCGGGATCGCCGATCTGTTTCTGGTGCACGACCGGCCCATCCAGAGGCATGTGGACGACAGTGTGCTTCACCTGATGGAGGGTGAGGTGCAGCCCATTCGTCGCGCGCGGGGTCTCGCACCGATGCCTCTGGTCCTGCCCGAGCCGGCTCCGGTCATCCTGGCCGTGGGTGGACATCTGAAAAACGTCGTCGCACTGAGCGTGGGCGACAAGGCCTTTTTGAGTCAGCACATCGGGGATATGGAGACGCCGCAGGCGTTTGAGGCTTTCGAAGCGGTCATTCACGACTTTCTCGACATCTATGAGGCCGAACCCGTTGCCGTTGCTCATGATCTTCATCCGGACTACTTCTCCACCCGCTGGGCGCTGGATACGGTGGCGGGAGCGGAGACCGGCTGGAAGAGCCTGCTGGCCGGCAAGCCGGCGATCGAGGTGCAGCACCACCACGCCCATCTGGCCTCCTGTCTGGCCGAGCACCATATCGAGGGCCGAGCCCTCGGGGTCACCTGGGATGGCACCGGCTACGGCACCGACGGGACCGTCTGGGGTGGCGAGTTTCTGCTCGGCGACACCCGGGACTTCACCCGCGTGGCCCACCTGCGCCCCTTTTCTCTTCCCGGCGGCGACGCTGCGGTCAAAGAGCCTCGCCGTGTGGCCCTGGCGCTGCTGTGGGAGATGTGGGGTGAGGCGGCCCTCGAACGAGAAGAACTGCCACCGGTGCAGGCCATCCCCAGCGGTGATCGACGGCTCTTGGGCAGCATGCTCGACAAAGGCGTGCGCTCGCCTCGAACCACCAGTGCCGGTCGCCTCTTTGACGCGGTAGCCGCTCTCCTCGATGTCCGACAGAGCGTCTCCTTCGAAGGCCAGGCTGCCATGGCTCTGGAGTTCATTGCCGCCGAGACCGAGCACGGTACCTATCCCATTGACGTTCGGCCGGTGTCCGACGGTTCCGAGATGTTGGAGCTCGACTGGCAGCCCCTTATCGAAGCGATCATCGAGGACTCGCAGCAGGGCGTCGATGCCGGTATCATTGCCGCCAGGTTCCACAACGCCCTGGTCGAAGCGATCGTAGCCGTCGCCCAGGAGGTGGGCGAGCCGCGAGTTGCACTCACCGGGGGTTGTTTCCAGAACCGACTTCTCACCGAGCGGGCGGCTCGCTGCCTGCGCGAATCCGGCCTCGACGTATTGGTACATCGGCAGGTGCCGGCCAACGACGGCGGCATCAGCCTTGGACAAATCGCTGTAGCCACCACACGGCTGGCGAGCCACGGCGGCAAGTCTTGAAGAGGGAGGTTCCGTAATGTGTCTTGGCGTACCCGGAAAGGTTCTCGAGGTCATCCCGAACTCCACGGGCATGACCATGGGGCGAGTCAGCTTTGGCGGCATCGTCAAAGAGGTGTGTCTGGCCTACACCCCGGATGTCGAGGTGGGTGAATACGTGGTGGTCCACGTCGGTTTTGCCATCAGTCAGATCGACGAGGCGGAGGCCAACAAGGTCTTCGAGTATCTCGAGGAGATGGGCGAGCTCGCGGAGCTCGACGTGCCCCAGCCTGGCGATACCGAGAAAGAAGCGGACGGATGAAATACGTCGACGAGTATCGCGCCGAAGCCGAAGCTCAGAAGTTCGTCCAGGCCATTGCAGGCACCGTCACCCGAGAGTGGAATCTCATGGAGGTCTGTGGCGGCCAGACGCACACGTTGATCAAATCGGGGATCGACCGCATGCTGCCCGAGCCGGTAACGCTGGTTCACGGTCCCGGCTGCCCGGTTTGTGTCACCCCGCTCGAGCTCATCGACAGGGCCATCGCCATCGCCCGCCGACCCGAGGTCATTTTCACCTCCTTTGGCGACATGCTGCGGGTGCCGGGATCGAAGGCCGATCTGTTGAGCGCGAAATCCCAAGGCGCCGATGTGCGCATGGTCTACTCACCGCTCGACTCGGTGAAGCTGGCCGAGCAGAACCTCGACCGGCAGGTGGTCTTCTTTGCCGTCGGATTCGAAACCACGGCGCCGGCCAACGCCATGGCGGTTCATGCGGCACAGCAGCAGGGAGTCGAGAACTTCTCCATTCTGACCTCGCATGTGCTGGTGCCCCCGGCGATGGAGGCGCTGATGAGCAGCCCCGACAACCAGGTCCAAGGCTTTCTCGCTGCCGGTCACGTCTGCGCCATCATGGGGTACTGGGAGTACGAGCCGATCGCCGAGAAGTATCAGGTCCCCATCGTGGTGACCGGCTTCGAGCCGCTCGATCTCCTCCAGGGGATCCACATGACGCTCGAGGCTCTCGAGGCGGGGCGTTGGGGTGTCGAGAATCAGTATGCGCGCCTGGTCGTGCGGGAAGGAAACCAGCCGGCCCAGAAACTTGTGAGTCAGGTCTTCGATGTCTGCGATCGCAAGTGGCGCGGCATCGGGGAGATCCCGATGAGCGGCTATCGGCTCAAGGACGAGTTCGAGCGGTTCGATGCCGAGAAGCGATTCGACGTCGGAGCGATCGAGGCTCAGGAAGCCCCCGAGTGCATCGCCGGAGAGATCCTGGTGGGGATGAAGAAGCCCCACGAGTGCACTGCCTTTGGCACCAAGTGCACGCCGGAGCATCCGCTGGGCGCTCCCATGGTCTCGGCCGAAGGCGCCTGCGCCGCTTATTTCCAGTACGGACGAGGCGAATGAGCGACGAGCCTGCCTCCAAATCGCCGGTGGTCATGCCTGCAGGCCCGGTCTGCCCGATCCCCATCAGCGACTACCCCACCGTGCAGCTCGCGCACGGCGGTGGCGGCAAACTCTCCCAGATCCTGATCGAGGGGATGTTCGCCAAGACGTTTGACAACCCCGAGCTCGAGGTGATGCACGACGGTGCGGTGCTCGGCATCGGCGCCAATCGACTGGCCTTCTCCACCGACTCTTTCGTCATCAGCCCGTACTTCTTCCCGGGTGGCGACATCGGCTCGCTGGCAGTCCATGGCACGGTCAATGACATCGCGATGTGCGGTGCGAAGCCATTGGCCATTTCGGTCGGCTTTATCCTGGAGGAAGGTCTGCCCATGGAGCACCTGTGGCGCATTGTCCAGTCCATCCAGCGGGCCTCCGAGGAGGTCGGCGTCACCGTCGTGACCGGCGACACCAAGGTGGTGGACAAGGGCAAAGGCGACGGCGTCTACATCAACACGACCGGGCTGGGAGTCATCCCAGACGGCGTCGACATCTCCCCCATCCGGGCCCAGGTCGGCGACAAGATCTTGGTCAGCGGTGAGATTGCGGTGCACGGGATCGCCATCATGTCGGTGCGCGAAGGCCTCGAGTTCGAGACCCAGCTCGAAAGCGACTCGGCGGCGCTGTACTCCATGGTGGCAGCGATCCTGGAGGCTGGCGACGACGACGTCCACGTGCTACGGGATCCCACCCGCGGCGGTGTCGCCAGTGCCCTGAACGAGATCGCCGGCCAGTCAAAGGTGGGAATGCGACTCGACGAGCTGCAGATCCCCTTGAGCGAAGAGGTCCGTGGGGCCTGCGAGATCCTGGGCTTCGATCCCCTGTATGTGGCCAACGAGGGCAAGTGCATCGCCATCGTCGCGCCTGAGAAGGCCGAAGCGGTGCTTGCGGCCATGCAAGGGCATCAGCTGGGCCGCGACGCCGCCATTATCGGCGAGCTCGTGACCGACCACCCCGGCCGCGTCTACCTGCGCAGCCGCATCGGCGGCATGCGTATCGTCGACATGCTCAGCGGCGAGCAACTGCCACGCATCTGCTAAGGTGGCGGCCGTGAGAAAATCCAGCTCTGCTCTCGTTCTTATCCTGCTGCTCCTGTGCATGCCGCGACCCGCGGCTGCTTACCTGGACCCGACTTCAGGGAGTCTGCTATTGCAGATCATTTTGGGGGGAGTCGCAGGCCTGGCGGTGATGTTGAAACTCTTCTGGCACCGCCTGCAAGGCTTGTTGCGCCCAGGAAAAGAAGAGCAGGACCCGAAACCGCATCCGTAACCCCATGGCCGGATACGATCCAGGCTCGTTTAGAGACCCGGAGAGCCGCGTCTTCACTACGTCAGGCTGTATCTACAGGGGCTTGAGTGAATCCGCACTCGACGACTGGACGGCGCTCGCTGAAACGAAGTTCTTCCACGAGGCGGTGGCCGATGGAAAGATTGTGTCGAGTACTCGGATACCGCCAGAAGACCTGCAACCGACACTGACCGATCACGTCGAGCAATGGTCTGCCATTCTGCAGCACGAGACCATCCCCTTCATCTCGTACCCTTATGAATGGTGCTTCGGGATGCTCAAGGATGCTGCTCTGCTCCAGCTTGACCTTCTCCTGTCTGCACTCGGAGAGGGCCTGATTCTGAAGGACTCGTCAGCGTTCAATTTCCAGTGGATCGGCGCACGCCCCGTGTTGATTGATGTGGGCTCATTCAGACGACTCGAGCCGGGTGAGCCGTGGGAAGGCTACCGTCAGTTCTGCCAGATGTTTCTCTACCCCCTGCAGCTTCAGGCTTACAAAGGTGTCGCGTTCCAGCCGTGGCTGAGGGGCAATATCGACGGAATCTCGCCTGAAGAGATGAATCGGCTCATGACCAAAAGGGATCTGTTCCGACCTGGCGTCGTGTTGCACGTGTACGCTCAGGCCCGCTTGCAGCAGCGCTTCGGGAGCACAGACCGTGCAGTACGCGACGATCTGAGCAAAAGCGGGTTCGACGCCAAGATGATTCAGGCCAACGTTTCCCGGATGCAGAAACTGGTTCAAAAGCTCGAGTGGAACCCCAAGCAGTCAGAGTGGTCCGAATACCAACGGGACCAAAGCTACAGTCAAGAGGATTTCCAAACCAAGGAGCGATTTGTCAGAGACGTCCTGGAGCAACGAGAGCGACATCTCGTTTGGGACCTGGGCTGCAACACGGGCCACTACTCCGAATTGGCGGCAGAGTACTCCGACTATGTCGTCGCCATGGACGCCGACCAGCTCGCGATCGAGAGACTGTACGCTCGACTCAAACACATGCAGAACCCGAAGATCCTTCCCCTGGTCATGAACCTGGCCCAACCCTCCGGTGATCTCGGCTGGGCTGGGGTCGAGCGCAAGAGACTCGACAGACGGGGCACGCCTGACTTGACCCTGTGCCTGGCTCTCGTCCATCACTTGGCCCTTGGCGCGACGATCCCCCTAAGGGAGATCATCCGGTATCTGGCCACCTTCTCCCAGGAGGTCGTGATCGAATTCCCTACCCGCGAAGACCCGATGGTAAAGAAACTCCTGCTGCACAAGAGCCAGAAGCACGAACAGTACAATCTGCAGGAGTTCGAACGCTGTCTCGAGGAGTCCTTCTCAATTCTAGGGACTGCGCCCCCTTTGACATCGGGAACACGCACCCTCTACCACGCACGAGGTCGCCACTAGCTGGTCAGGGCAGGGTGAATCCCGAATCTGCGAGACACTGCTCAATATACTCCTGAATTGCGGTATCGGGCGGTGGCTGAGCCGTCGTGACCGGGGAGGTATGCCGTCTCACCGGTCCTGATTCCATCTTCCCGGAGCGCAGGTTGAGCTTGACCCAACGGTCAGCCAGAATCAGACTGACTTCTTTGACCCCAAAGAGCGGTGGTCCTGGGTCATTGATCCGAGAAAGGCCTCCAGCACCGACCTTGAAGCGCGAGTAATCGAATGTCGCCAGACCAAGGATCGGCGGATGCCCGTCGATCGTCAGCGCCGCTTCGAGCTGGCTCCGTGGCTCCGGTTCCTCCAGCAAGGACTGCTGGGTCATCCAAGCCGGTCTGTCGAGCCCCATGTGGGCCAAGATGGTTGCCGGGACCTGGGCAAGCGAGACGTTGCGGCTGATACTCCCCCGGTGGACCTCACCCGGAAATCGGACAATGAGAGGGATCCGCTCAATGGAGTCCCAATGTCGAGAGTGGTCTGACGTGATGATGACAATACTGTTTTCCAGTTGCCCAAGCTCGTCCAGGTACCCGAGAAGGAACCGGAATTGCTCATCCGCATCACGAACGGAATCGAAATATCGAGCCATCTTGCGCGGCCGCGTGGTGAAAGCAGAGGCTTGTGCCTCGCTGAACCACTTTCTTGCGCCCAAGTGTTCGCAACAATGGGTGCCCAGCAGATGCAGCTGGAGAAAGAACGGTCCCTCCTGTTCACGAACAAACTCGAGAGCCTCCTCGATACTCTTCTGGTCCATTCCCCAACCCACCTCACCAGAGTCAGTCACCAGGGCATGGTGATCGACGATGGGCCGCAAGGCAATGATATGGAGGAGCCGCTCGGTGAGCCTCTTGGACATGCGGCGCAAGAACTGAAGCTCAGGACTGAACAGATAGCTGAAGGTACCCCCAGGTGAACCCGGGAGTGGTGTCCACAGCTGACGTCCATTGACCTGGTTGAAGGAACTGACGAAGTTGAGGTCACCGGCATCGGCGTAGTAGCGAATGGTTCTCTGATAGCCCTTGTAGCCCAACTTCTGCAGCATTGCCGGGAGATGTCGAGCCGCATGTCTCTTCGGCAAGATCTGCGGCGGGAAGCCAACTTGACGCTCGGAGGGAAGAGCGCCGGTAAGCATCGAGACCAGGGTCCCCGTGGTCTTTCCAGCAGGGGGAAAGGCGTTCTCGAAAACCAGAGCTCCACGACTGAATTCCTCCAGAAAGGGAGTCGTCGGCAGGTCCAAGCCATAGACCGACATCGCCCGCGCCTCGAGACCATCCGTGGAGAGCAGGATCACATTGGGTCGCTGAATCTCGTCCCCAAGGGGCCTCAACTCTATGCTTGCTTCTGACAGATCGCTGCGGCCGATCTCCAGCCCCACCATCAGGACTGCCGCCGTCAGGATCGAGAGCGGCAGAGCATTCACGACGTGCCGTGCCCCGAGGCGATCCCAGCCACGAGCCACGGTCGAGAGCCACCTGAAGCACTGGCAGCACAGCACGAGGAATAGGACAAGATACCCGAACCTCGAGAGCCTACCCGTGGTGATGATCCCGCGGCCAAACACGGTGAAGGTGAAGTTGTCGATGAGGAGCAGCAAGCTCGAAGCCAGCAGGAAGGCTGCGGGCCAGAGTCGAGACCTCAGTCTGGGCAGGCACCTGTCAGCGACCGCGAAGAGCAGCACGAGGGGCAGGACAACAACCGTCAAGACCGTTGGCGGAATCAGCAGGCAGCCCACGACCTCGACTGGTTCAAAGGAATCCAGGAACGAAGCCTTGGTGGCGAAGAAGAGCCACTCCATACCCAGATAGAAAAAGGCAACGAGGAAGAGCAGGGAAAGGGTCGTTCGAAGAGTGGGAACTCGCATGGTACCGGGATTCGAGGCCTATTGTGCCTCAAGAAGGGCCGTAGGGCCTTAGGGCTTCCCTCCCTACTTCTACCGCAAGTGATAAATCTGGATGCTGTTGCCTGCTGTTCCAACAAGCTCGGCGGTCTCGAGGAATGCTCGCCACTGTCGTCGCTCCTCGGGCGACAGCCAGGGTCCTTGGAGATGTGTGGCGCTGATGGCCACATAGCCCGGGATAATCGCGTCGTCGAACCGCACCAGATCTCCCAGCGGCGGTGATGGGACATAGCCACCCGGCATCTTCACATGCCGTATCTGGTAGAACCGAGGATCGGCGTTGCCGAAGTAACAGAGGTTGATGGGCTCATCGACGTCATGGTCCCCGAGCCATTGCGCCAGATCTTTGAGACCTTGCCCCCAATCGAGATTCGAGTCCACCAGGTGCCGATACCCCTGCCGGGGGCCACCGGCCAGCTCGTTGAAGTATTCGAACGGTTCGCCAAAGCTCGAGCTCGGCCGCCAGGGGGGCGCAAAGACCACCGTCGAACCAACGATGAGGATCGCCACCGCCGCCGGCAACCAGCGTTTGCCAAACCGAGTCGCCAGTCCGCCGACAAGAACGTAGAGAAAGGGAAAGACCGGCAAGAGATGTCGATGCCCGATGTTCAGGTGCGAGCCGATGGCCGCGGCGAGAAAGAATAGCACCGGAAACAGAAGGAAGAGTCCATCCAGCCACCGCAATCGCGGCACCACGAAGATGACAGCCAAAACGATGGCTAACAGAACGACCAGAGGGGTCTTGAGCAGCGTCGTCCAGACGAAAAAGCTCCGAAATCCACGCTCGCGCAGTTCCCCCCGCAGGAACGCTGGACGGGCCCTCGACTCCATGCGCGCGTAGGCCAGGCCGATGAGGTAGGACTCGGGCATCAGTCGCATGCGATTGGCGATCGCCAGACCGTGATCCAGGGCTCCGAGATACTTCTTGCCGTGCACTTCGGGATCGAAGCGGGCCTCCCTGGCGACGACCCGCTCGAGGGTCTCCTCGACAGGCAGACGGATGTCGTCCAATGGCGGAGCGACCGCGGAATAGCGAAATCCAAACGAGGCCCACACCGCCAGATACGCCGCGACGCCACAACCGATGAGAAGCAGCACCGTCCTGCGCGCTTCGATTCTCTCCCCGCGGCTGGCAAGCTGCCCTGCCACAGCGAGAGACAGAACAACCATGGGTGGGATGAGCAGCACCGCAGAGAACTTGGCGGTAAAGGCGAGCGCAAAGCAGACGACAGCGAGGGCAGCATCCCGCCAGTCGCGCCGCCGGCTCCAACGCCAGAGCCCGTAGGTCGAGCCGAAGATGAGCATGGTGGCCGCCACATCGGTGGTCACGAGACCGGAATGAGCGGTCAGATTCGGATCGAAGGCACAAACCGCCAGAGCCAACACCCCGCCGGCCCAGCCAAAAAGATCGCGCGCCCAGAGAAAAACCAGCAAACACACCAACAAACCGAAGCCGATTACGGGCAGGCGAGCCCAGAACAGCAACCGGTCTGCATCGTTCAAATACTCGGCTGGATCGACCCGCTCTCTGGTGTCGATGAGCATCGAGGCGGCAACGCCCAGGCGTTCGAGGCCCTGATCCGTGACCCCGTAGAGGAGCTCATGGGCGAGGGGCCACTGTGAAAGGACACTCCTAGTACTTTGCCGCCAGAGATTCTTGACCCGCTGCCAGGACATGGAGCCTGGGCCGGGGTAGGGACTGGGATCGTTGATGTCGAACGACTCCGGCCATGGCTCGAGCCACAGCAATGGCAGTGCCGCCAGCTTCTTGACCAACGGCGGATGCTCGGGATTGAGCCGGTAGTCGCCCCAGCGCAGATAGGTATAGCCGGCCACGAGATGGGCCGGCTCATCGTAGGTGGCGGAGATCTGGGTGGACTGGTAGAGGACTCGGCCGGCGAAGATCGCCAACATGGCCAAGATCAGCCCATTGACCCAGCGTGGCTTCGACTCAGTCAATTCGGTGGGAGTTTATCCGACCTAGTTTCCCAGGTAGCCCAGGGCCTCGAGCTGTCGAATCTCCTCTTCCGAGAGCTCCCGTTCCCGTGATTCGATGCCCAGCCTGGCCAGGTTGTCGATCTTGAGGCTCAGCTCGTGTTTCATCCGCTCGAGGTCGGAGGCCATCTCCGACTCCAGCGGCCTCTGCTCGTCTGGATCCGTGTTGAGGTCGAAGAGCTGCCACGCCTCCCCGCCGGCGCGAACGTGGATGACCTTCAGTCCATCCTCGATGTAAGCGCTGGCGTAGCGGTCTTCTCCTTCGTAGGTCTCGGCCACGGCCCAACTTGGCTCGAGGCTGCGCTTTCCTCGGCGAATGACCCTCGACAGGTCCGCCCCTTGCAGCCCGGGCCAGGTCTGGTGCCCCAGCAGACCCAGGAGCGTGGGCAGAACATCGACTTGCCGGCACAGCCCCTCAACCACCAGGCCGGACTGCTCCTGACGCGGCAGCTTGAGGATCATCGGCACATGGAGCAGACCCTCATAGGGAGTGTGGTGATGTCCCCAGGCCGAGTGCTCATAGAACTCTTCACCGTGATCGCTGGTCAAGACGATAAGCGTCTCGTCGTAGAGACCACGCTCCTCCAGAGCCTGCAAGAGATCCCCCAGCCTGGCGTCGAACTCCGCGATCTCGGCATCGTAGAGGTCGATCATGTGCTGCCGGCTCTCCTCGGGCAGAGGTTCGCTGTCCTCTAATGGCGGCATCCTGACCAGGTTGAGCACTGGGCTCGGTGGTATCGCCGGCGCGGGCCCTGAGAAGTCGAGGTCGATGAATCGATCCCGGAACTCCGGCGCCGGGTCGTAGGGCTCGTGCGGCTCGAGGTAGTGAACATACGCAAAGAACGGCTTGTCGGGCTGCTCGTCGATCCAGCTGAGAAGCATCTCGTTGGCCCAGGCGCCATCAGTCTTGCCTCCGCGGTGATAACCAAACCACTCCGCAAAAACAGTGCGGAACGGCTCGGTGAGACTGCCCTGAGGCAACCCCTGACCAGGGGCCCAGTTCTCGAGCTCGTTGACTAGGAAGAAGAGGCTCGTTCGGACATGCACCGGCAGCCGATGGGCTTCCCGATAGAAATCGACCTGCTGACCGAAGCCGAACCGTTCGGCCGCGAACGGATTGGTGACGATGTAGGCGGTGCGGTACCCGTGGTCGCCCATCGCTCCAGGAAGCATCGGCAGTCCAGGCGGCAGAACAGAGGTCGTCGTGTGCTGGCCATGGCTCGCAGGAAACAGCCCCGTGAGCAGACTGGCGGTCGATGGCTTGGTCCAGGAACTGGTCGCGACGCAGTGACTGAAGAGCACCGAGTCTGCGGCGAGCCGATCGATCCTCGGGCTGGTGTCGCGCGGATAGCCATAGACGCCCAGATGATCGGCACGCAGCGTGTCGACCAGCAGCATGAGCACGTTCGGAGTCTTCCCCCGGGGGGAATCGTCCTCGAACACTTCACGCCAAGGCCCCTGCCACCACGGCCAATGGATGCTGAACGCGACCAACCAGAGTGCCCCGGCGGTGACAGTCAGGACTCCGGGCGTCGCCCCCGAGACGTGCCGTGAGATTCGAGGTACCCACCACAGGAAGCCGATCAGAAAGGCGAGAATCAAGAGATTCGTGATCAGGGCGCCGGTCGCCAGAGGTGAACCAAACCAGTCCCGGTTCGCCTTTTCAAAGAGCACCACGAGAAGGGCTCCCATCGCAGCGAGCACTGAGCCCTCGAGGAAGGTTCGTCTTGCCGCAAGGGGTCCGCCAAGAACGCACCGCACCACACCGTACGTGCCCGCCACCAAGGACCAGAAGAGCGAGTAGGTGAGAACCACTGCTGGCATCTCCACCTGATCGAACCCATAAGGCGGGATTAGCAGGAGAAACTCCACGCCACCCACGACTCCGCCCAGCAGAAATCCCCCGGCGGCGCTTGTCACCACACACACCAGCAGCTGTCGAGCTGACTTCATAATGAGCTTGCAGGATCGGCGGGCCTGAACCGGAACCAGCCCCGAAATGTTAGGCGATTAACGGAATGCCTGTCAGTGCACTCTCGACAGAGACCCGCAGTCGTCAGTTTTCAGTTGTCAGCAAGAAAGGCCGTAGGGCTTTAGGGCCATAGGGCCTGTGCAACCGTCATGAGTTGCTGGCCTTCAGTCTAGCTACTAGCTGCCATCATTCAGCCGGAAGAGAGGGGGGAACCTCCCTCCCTCTTCGTGCTTCTTGCCCTAAGGCCCTACAGCCCCAGTTGAATTGCCAGCCCGCAGGCCACCAGCGCGAGACCGGCCAGCGCGTGCGAGTAGCGCTCGAGGCCGCTCAGGGGAAGGCGGGCGAGGCCGAGGTGGCCGATGGTGACGATGGCCAGCATGGTGGCGACGGTGACGATGCCAAAGACAAGAGCCACGAGCGCGACTCCCCACCAGCTGCCCTCTGCCGCCGGGTACATGAGAATGGGGATGAGCGCCTCACAGGGTCCGAAGATGAAGATCGTGAACAGCACCCAGGGGGTCACGCTGCTGGCGACGCCTTGCTCGGCCGGCGCCGAGTGGGCGTGGGCATGGTCTTGGGCGTGGATATGGGTATGCTCGTGCAACGTGCCATCGGTATGGCCATGCCAATGGGTGTGAGGCCGATTCCGAATTGCCCGGCGCAGTCCCCAGGCGGTGTAGGCAAGACCGAAGCCGAGCAACAGCCAAGCCGCCACCCCACCCCGCGCTCCCTCGAACCACTCCAGACCGCCCACGGCCCAGCCCAGCCCGATTCCTACCGCTCCCAGAATCAAAGAGCCCGAGACATGGCCGATGCCACAGAGGGTCGTGATTCCCAGGGTTCGCCGCAGGGACCATTTCCGGGCGCTGGACATGGCGATGAACGGCAAATAGTGGTCGGGCCCGAAAAGAGTGTGGAGCAACCCGATGGATGCTGCGGTCGCGGCGAGGATGGTGAGCTCTTGCGTCATGTCGCTGCAGGCACTGCCGCGCCTTTGAGTTGCTCCAGCCAGGCCAGCCACTGATCGATCCCCTCCCCGGTCACAGCGGAGACCTGAATCACGTTCGGCTCCGGCATGGTGCGGGCCAGAGCGTCCTCGATGACCTCGACGTTGACCTGCGGCAGGTGCGGTAGGAGATCGACCTTGGTCAGTAACACCAGATCGGCCTTGCGAAACATCACCGGGTACTTCAAGGGCTTATCCTCGCCCTCGGTCACCGCCAGGGCGACAACATTGACCGCCTGTCCGAGGTCGTAGATCGCCGGACAGACCAGATTGCCGACGTTCTCGATAAACACCATCTCCCTGTCGTGCCAGTCGAGGTCGTGCAGGGCCCGGTGGACGAGCCGCGCATCGAGATGACAGGCCGAGCCGGTGGTGATGGACAATGACGGGATCCCCGAAGCCTCGAGCCGCGCGGCGTCGTTGTCGGTGGCCAGATCGCCGCTCAAAGCGCACAGCCGCCCCTTTCCATCCTGGGCCTTCGCGGTGGCCTCGAGCACTGCGGTCTTGCCCGAGCCGGGTGAGCCCATGAGATTGATGGCCAGAACCCCGTGTCCTTCGAAGTGCTCGCGGTTGTGCTGCGCTTGCCGATCGTTCTCCGACAGCAGACTTTCCTGTATCTCCACCGGGACTACCTCGGGATCTCCACAGCCGCAGGTCTCACACATCAGGCAACCTCCATCTCCAACCGATCCAAGACGATCTCGGACCCCTCGATCAACTGCGCCGGCAAGCTGCAGTCGGGGCATCGCAGGATCTCGCCTCGGCGCATGGTTCTCTCGCAATTCGGGCAGGTCCATCTCGCGGCCACAGGGACGATTTCGAGCTTCGCCCCATCGCAGATCGATCGCTCGCTAAAGAGCTCGTAGGCCGACTGCAGCAGGTCGATCTCCACCCCCGAAAGCTCGCCGATCTTCACTCTCAAGCCATGCACAGCGGTCGCGTTGCGAGCGTCGACCTCGGCCTGAACGCGCTCCAGCAGCGCCTGCACAATCGAGTATTCGTGCATCAGAGAGAACTCTCAGGCGAATTATCCCACAGGCCCTGGACTCAGGAGCCACCCGGCGGCGTGTTGTGGCTGCACGACCAAACGGGTAGGTAGACCAACCCCAGCGGGCAGGCCGTTGCGGTCGAATCTCGTATCATCTTCGAGAGACCAACGGCGGAGGTGACCGGTGATGAGAGGTTCAGTCTTGGTGATAGGGAGCGGTATTGCCGGCATGCGTGCGTCCGCCGAGCTGCTCCAACAGCAATTCAGGGTCTATCTGGTGGAGGAAGGGCCTCGCATCGGAGGCGGAATCACCGATGAACGCCTCTCCTGTGCTCGAATTCCTCTGATACAAGAGATCACGAGCAATCCGAACATCACGATCCTCAGCTCTGCAGAGGTCCAGTCCATTGACGGCCAGGTCGGCGACTTCACGGCCAGGGTGCTGTGTAGGCAGTCCGAGCATCAGAAAAGACCAAAGGTGGTGGTGTTCGGCGTCGGGACCGTCATCGTCGCTCCCGAACGCCAAGAGATCGGTGAGTCGGTAGTCCAGGCATGCGCAGCAGCGGCTCGAGCCGCTGCTCTGCTGGCTCCCGCCAGAGGCACCGAGTTGGTGCGGCCCGTCGACAGAGCTCTATTCCCAGTCGACACTTCAGATGAGCCCAGGATTGCCGCTCTCATCGAGCAGGGCGGTGCGGATGTCGCAGATCTTCTGGACTGGGATCAGTTGGCGCAGTTCACCCGCACCCTCCCCGATGTAGAGCACGTGGAGGTGACGCCCAGTGCCGCCGACGGTTCACGAATCAAAGATCTTCTGATTACCGGTGAGTTCAATCGACTGATCGTAGCGGGACCTTCACCGATCACCCATGAGCAGCTGTTCCAGCGCCAGGTGGAGGCGGCAGGCCTGAATCGGCATCTTCTGGAGATGGTGAATCTCCATGACCAGTGTGCGAGGGTCCATTCGACGAACCGGACAGAGGCTACGGCAAAGGCGCAGATTCTCCTCGCGATGGGTGTCGTTCGCGCTCGAAGACTCGAGCCTCTGGAGGATCTGAGAGCCAGCATCACGCAGAGCTGCCTGGTCGTCGGTGGCGGGGCCAGCGGCCTTGCCTGCGCCGCGACGCTCGCCGCGATGGGTCTCGAGGTGCATCTCGTGGAAGCAGAATCCGACCCGCAGAGCGTAGCCGGCAATGACCATCCACTCGTGAGACGTTTGCTGGACCAGGTCGTGGCCGACAGCAACGTCGAGGTTCACTCTTCAGCGACGCCCGAGGATGCCCACGGCTACCTCGGGAGATTCACAGTGACACTGCTTCAGGAGGACGGCAGAACGGATGTGGACGTCGGCGCGATCGTGGTGGCGACCAACACCGGCATTGCAGCAGACTCCGACTTCGCGTCGGCCTTGGCGCTCGAGAGGGACGACGACGGCCTGTTCGTCAGCACCCAGGGAATCCTGAATCTGCTCGATTTCACCACCGCCGGGGTGTTCAATTGCGGACCGGCTCGCGCTGTCCTGAGTACAGAGGAAGCGATCTTCGACGGCGAGGCGGCGGCTTCGCGAGCTGCCTGCGTCCTCTCTTCTGAGGTGTTGCTCCAGTCGCCCGTGGTCTCGAACGTCGTCGACGCGAACTGCGACGGCTGCGCCTATTGCGTCGAGCCCTGCCCCACCCGTTCCATCACACTTCTGGAGTTCATGCACAAGGACGAGCTCAAGAAGATCGTCGAGGTCAACGAGACGACCTGCATCGGTTGCGGTATCTGCATGGCGACCTGTCCGAAGAAGGGAATCTTCGTCAGCAACTTCCGATCGGAGACCTTTCTGGAAATGGCCAAGTCGGCGCTCGAGCCGTTGCGAGGCACCCATGGCTCCCAACCGGTCATCGTTTCCTTTTGCTGCAATCGCTGCGCCTACCCGGGAGTCGATTCCGCGGGCTCAGAGGGCATTCAATATCCCGCCAGTGTTCGCGTGATCCGCAGCGTCTGCGCGGGTACGATCCACCCCAACGTCATCGTCGATGCCCTGACCGAGGGAGCCGACGGCGTACTGCTGTGCGGCTGTCATCCGGGCGACTGTCGCTCCCGCGAGGGAATCCACAAGGCACTGGCCAGAGCAGAGGGGATCGAGCTGCTGCTCGAGGATTTCGGGCTCGAACAAGTGCGCTTTCGATTGGAGCACATCGCAGCATCGGAAGGCCCGAAGTTTGCAGAGGTCGTCACGCAGATGACCGAGGAGCTGTCCGCGCTCGGACCAAGCCCCTATCGACAGGACGGTTAGCCCACTGTGGGCGGGGGGGCGATCCGCAATGGCAAAGACACCGTGACGGTGGTGCCGATTCCTTCCTTGCTCGCCAGTGCGACGCTGCCGCCGTGCAGGTCGATGGCTGCCCTGACGATCGCGAGTCCCAGACCGGTGCCGTCGGGGGCATGTCGTTTGGCGTTGGGTGCACGGATGAATTCGAAGAAGACATCGAACTGCTGATCCTGGGGGATCCCGATTCCCTGATCTCCGACCGAAATGGTGACGGTGTCCTGTGTCGACGCCACCGCAACCTGCACCTCGCCTCCGGGTCGTGAATAGCGGATCGCGTTGTCGATCAGGTTGTCGAACGCATAACGCAGATCGGGTGGTACACCCCAGCGCAGGATGGCTCTTCCCTGCAGATCCGAGATCAGTTGCACATCGTGGCGCTGAGCCCGAGGTCTCAGGGCTTCGATGCTCTCGGCCAGAATTCGGTTGATGTCGACACTGCGCGTCCATGGTGCCTTTTCCTGGCCCTCCCGGATTTTGGCCAGCTCCAGTAAATCGTTGACGATGGCCAGGAGATTGTCGGCCCGGGCCACGGTGCCCTCGAGCAGTTTGCGTCCCCGTTCGGACTGCGGGTCGACATAGCCTTCGGTCAAGACTCTGAGAGACGTCTTGATGGTTCCCAGGGGAGAACGAAGCTGGTGGGCCGAGATCCTCATGTAATGAGACTTCCGGCGTTCCAAGTCTCGAATCTCCTCCAACACCTCTTCAAGCTGCGCGGTCTTTTGACGCAGCTGGGTGGTGACCTGCACCAGTCGCAATCGGTTCAGCCTCGACCGTTCGGTGACCGTACCCGTTAAGTACACGGTGCCAAAGACAGCGACCATCACCGCGATCAGGTTGAAGTCGCAGGTCGGGCCACACTCTTGCGCGGTGGGGTCGATGGGATACCTTGATAGCAGGCCCGATGCTTCCAGGAGATAGAGGGTAAACAACCCCAGATAGGTAACCCCTGCAATGGAGTACATGCTCCGGTTGGACAGCATGGTCGTGCCGATGGCCATGTGGAAGACGAAAAAGAGCAATGCCGGGCTCGCCAGACCGCCCGTGTAGTGCACCGTCACGAGCAGCGCCAACAAATCCAAAACGATCTCCAGCACGCCGAGCTTCCGCAGATCGAAATCGGGGTCCTGTCCCCAGCGGGACCGCAAGATAAGGTGAAAACAAAGGTTGTACGCCGCCACAAACACGCCGAGGACAAACAGACTCGGCCACAGGTGAAGGGCCCCGAACTGCGACCCGACCAGCGAGGCGAACGCTAGCCCGCCGGCGGCCAGCCAGCGCAGATTGCCAAACCACCGAAGCCTCTCTTCGGGCTCACGAGACTGCGTCGGGCGTGCGGGGGTCGTGTTCAGCGTACTGGAGCCGTGATCACTTCATCGATCACGGTCAACAACTGCTCGGGTTCAATCGGCTTTTCCAGGTATCGATCGTAGGGAACGTAGGATTCCTCGATCTCCATCCGGTAGTTGTACACCTCGTCCACGGCCGTAAGCATAATCAGCGGGATGTCGCGGGTCAGCGGGTCCCGCTTAAGCTTGCGGGCGACGTCGAATCCCTCCGAGAGATGATCCATCATCACATCGAGCACAATGACGTCCGGCAGCTCTCGAGCCGCCTTCTCGAGGGCCTCGGTTCCACTGAAGGAAGTCACCACGTCGAATTGCGTCTCCAGCACCGCGGTCACGGCTTCAACGTAGACGCGGTCGTCGTCTGCCACCAGCACCTTTGGTTTGGGCATACCGTCCTCCTCTGGGGAAGAGCTCGTCTAACCCTTCGGCAGCCCGGCGATCTTGGGATCCTGTGGATGGAAGCGAGGATCCGTGGCTTTGTGCCCCCAGGTTTCCCTGGGTTTACCTTTATCGAGGCAATACTGGAACTTTACTCCTGGTGGGGGAAATCGGCAAGCCGAGGACGGGATAAGAGCTTCATGATCCTCTCGGCCGCCGGCTTTAGGGCTGCTTGCACGGGACCGGTGAGCCCGGGTCTGACCTCTTCGAGCTTGCCGGCGGTCTGGGCACCAAGGATGGTGACCCTGATGCCGCAGTGGTCCTGAATCTCCTTGAGCAAGTTGGTGGTCGGAAACTGATGGAACGAGTAGTCGATGACCTTCTTCTCCGGTATCTCGTCGACAGAGATTTCGAACACCTCTCCCGGTTGGCGCTCCGGCCTGTCGACCGCATCGACGACGATGAGGTGCTCAGGGCGCCGGTCGAGCAGAGTGATATTGAACAGGATGTCTCGGATGCTGGTCCCCACGTCCTCAGCGTGGGCGTCTGACGGCAGATCGTACTCTCGATTCAGTTTCTCGATCACGGCTGGGCCGAAACCATCATCGCCCATCAGCACGTTGCCGCAGCCGAAGATCAGCACTCGCTTGGTCTCGATCTCTTTGAACATGTGAGGGACCCCTCGCGCCGTTGTCGACGCGAGGGGAGAACCAACTAGAAGTTGCGCAATCTGTCGATCACCTCGCCGTGGCTGTCCACCAGGCTGATCTCGATATCAAAACCGCCATCCAGGCGGTGCGTAGCACAGCTGAGTCACGGATCGTAGGCGCGTATGGCCATCTCGATGGTATTGAGAATCCCCTGGTCATACGTGCCTTCCTTGATCAGCTCCGTGGCCGCCTGCTTCACCGACATGTTGATCGGTGCCTGGTTGTGAGTCGTGCCCACGATCAGGTTGGTCTTGGTGATCATGCCTTCCTCGTCGGCTGCGTAGTGGTGGATCAGGGTGCCTCGCGGTGCCTCCACACAGCCCACACCCTCGCCGGCCTGAACCTCGACCTCGGCGCGGATATCTCGTCCGGTGATCTCCGGATCCTCGAGCAGCTCGATTGCCCGCTCGCAATTGTGGACCAGCTCGATCAGGCGCGCCCAGTGGTAGAGCAGCGTCAGCTGCGCCGGGCGGCCAAACTGTTCGCGAAAGAGCTCGAGCTCTTTCTGCGCCTCGGGGGTGCTTATCCGGTCGCACACATTGATGCGCGAGAGAGCATTGCTGCGGTAGATCCCCAGCGGACTCTCCAGATCCATCGAAAACAGTCCGTCGGCCCACTTCTTGGCGTACGGCATCTTGGCGTAGCTCCACGGCTCGATGTGCTCGCCAAGGTGATCCGTGTACTCCTCGTAGGCGAAGTCATCGTAGGTGCCGTCGGGCTTCATCAATCGGATCTTGCCGTCGTAGATATCGTGGGTCCCGTCTTCGGTGACCGTGCCGATAAAGCCGGTGTTGATCACCCCCAGTGTCTTGACCGTGTCGAGGTACTTGGGGAAGACCTCTGTTTTGGCGTATTCGATGGTGAATTTGGCGAACTCGAGCTGATCCCGCGTCTCGGCGAGAAACTCCTGACGCTCCTCCTCGAGCAGTGGCCTGGAGAAACCGCCCGCCACTGCCGCGACCGGGTGAATCACCTTGCCCAGCCACTTCTCCAGCACCATGGCTCCTCTCTGGCGGTGGCTGACCACCTTCTTGGCCAGATCGGGGGCCGCTTGGGCGATGCCGATGACATTGCGTGTCGCCGGGTCGCTGTCGGGCCCGAGGACAAAGTCGGGTGCCGCAAGGAAGTAGAAATGCAGCAGCTTGTCCGGAATCCAGGCCAGATGCTGGGCCAGACGGCGCAATTTCACCGCCGTCGGCGGTGGAGTCACGCCGAAGACTCCGTCGACGGCCTTGACTGAGGCCAGGTGATGATTCCAGGGGCAGATGCCGCATATGCGGGTAACGATGCGGGGCATCTCCTCCACCGGCCGACCCTCGCAGAACTTTTCAAACCCGCGTAGGGCCATCACGTGGAACTTGGCGTCAGCTACATTGCCCGCATCGTCGAGCTCGATCGCCACGCGGGCGTGCCCCTCGATCCGGGTGATGGGCTGAATGTTGATCATCGTTCCCATGTCTCAAAGCCCTCCTTTATCGATTCCGGGCCGGTAAAGGGCGGAGGTTCTTGTGTGCGCCGACAAACCGATTGAGCATCGCCCGCCGGTCGGTGACGCTCTTGGCATCCTGCCCGATCGAGGACAACGCCCCCATCATGTCCACCAACGGCTTGGCACCTTGGCGAATCGGGCCAAAGCAACCGCGGCACGACTGTCGCGCCGAGATGCAGCGCGGCGTTCCTTCCTTGCCGGCGCATCCGGCCCGGGTCACCACGCCCAAGCAGAGGTAGCCCTGCTCCATGATGCAGCGCATCTTCTCCAGGGGTTCTTCGGGGTTGTACTCGAAGTTCTCCAGCGGCCGCTTGATCGCGGCGCCGCCGGCGGACTTCTCTTCCCGGATCACCGGACAGGTGTCACAGACGCTGCGCTCCGGTAGCGACCACTCGGTCTTGCCGTCGAGCAACGCCAGGAGCGCGTCGGCGATCCAGTCCGGGTGCGGCGGACAGCCCGGAATAAAGATGTCTACATCGACGACCTCATCGATTGCCGTGACGCTATCGCTGTAGAGCGGGATTACGTCTTTCGGGGTCTCTGCCGGCTCGTGAGTCGGGCAATCCCGAAAGACCTTTTCGAAGATGTCCTCATTGGGGAATATGTTCGCCTGTGCCGGAATCCCGCCGTCGGTGGCACAGGTACCCAGAGCGATGAGAATGTCCACCTTCTCGCGCATCTCCTTCAGGACCTCTTCGTGCTCGGCGTTGCGCACCGCGCCGGAGACCAGACCCACGGTCGCCTGCGGCAAGGTCAGACTCTCCCCATCGCCTGTCGGGCCAAAGTACTTACTGTCGACAAGCGCGGGAATGTGCACCAGCTCGAGCTTCTCCGGAATCAGGTCGAGGATCACATCCCCGATGTTGAGGATCGAGATCTCGCACCCGGAGCAGGCGTTGAGCCACTCCGAGGCTACTGTCACAGCCATGTGCGTACCTCCTGTTCTGTTGACCGAGAAATCGGGGTCGGAATGAGTTTCCCCTGGTTAAGTGTCGCGCCATTCAGTCTCCATGGCGCCACCCCCCGGGCTGGTTTCTTGGCCTACCCCAACGGGCAGTCTGCAAGGGCGCTTAGTGAACCCATTTCGGGGACCGTCCTGTCGCCTCCCGCTGGCGTCTCCGATTCTCGGCCTTGACCTCGAGCTGCTGGCCGACCCTGTCCTGGAGCATTTGGCCGAACTCACATCCCTCGCACTGGAACAGACTCGGACAGGACCGCGAGGAGACTTCACCGCCCATCACATAGCGGCACTGATGCGTCGCCGACATGTAGGCGAGTCGATCGAGGAAAGGAGTGATCCTGGGATCGTCCTTGTACTTGTCCGCTTTGAGCATGGCGGTGTGGAAACGACATCCAGCGTTGCACTGGTAGCCGAGAGTGCACATCCGGTCCTCCACGACCCCCGCCTGCATCCAGATACAGGGCGCCACGTTCTCCTCTTCGGTCAGGGGTTCTTCGATGATCTCCTGATGCTCTTGGGCCCACTCGAGAGAGGCCGCGAGCCGCTCCAGCTCGAACGGCTTGGGCAGGTAGTCGAGTGCGCCCCGGCGAATCGCCTCGACCGCGGTGTCATAGGTCGGGTAGGCGGTGACGATCACGACACGCGCCTTGGGATTGCGCTTTTTGACTTCTGTCAGCACGTCGAGTCCGTCGCGTCCCGGGAGCTTGAGATCGATGACCATGGCGTCATAGCTCTCGAGGTCGCACTCGCTCAGTGCCTGATCGCCGTCACCGACACCGTCGACGGAGTGGCCTTCGCCCGCAAACCAGGCGATCAGCGACTCACGCATGATCTCTTCGTCTTCCACGACCAGAATGGCTTCTTTTTTCATGGCTCGACTCCTTCTTACATCGGAGATCTTCCAAGGCAAAGTGCATGCCGGCGGTTGGCCAGCCTCGTGCGAGCCAGATAACCACATTAGATTGAGTAGCTTACGAATACGAGTCAGGTCAGCCGCGAAGTCACAGGTGAGGCCCACCTGTAAACAAATTGGACAGTCACTGTTCAATTTCAAATCATGGACGGACCTGGTCCAAGCCTAGCCTCCAGGCCGCCGGCGTGGGTGGCTCGGGTCGACGGATTCGTCGACTCGGGCCCTGCTTCCGGCAAGGATGGTCGAGTTTGGCGATCGGTTCATCCGCAGCCAGACCGGTGACACGCGCTGGGCGCAATTCTCCACCTTCGGCGTAACCCACTGACTTCAAGGCACTTGACTCCAGCCGCCCGCGGTTGACTTGGAGTGGTGCAGCGGGAGCTCGATGGGTGGCATGGTCCCTGCTTTGTTCGAGACGCGTGATGAACGACGCACCGATCCGGGCAGGAAAGAGCCGGACTCGAATTCACCAATCAGGCAAAGGAAACGAGGTACTACGATGAAACGAATCGCATTGGTCCTTCTCGCAGCTCTACTCATCGCGCCCATGGCCGCGCAGGCCGGGCGAGGCAACAGAGTCCACAACGGCTGCAGTCTCGCCGGGCTGGTCACGGAACTGCCAACCCAGAACCTGCGCGAAAAGGAAATCAAGGACCTCCTTTACATGCGGGAAGAGGAAAAGCTGGCCCGCGACGTCTACCTATCCCTCTACGAGCAATGGGATCTGCGTGTGTTCCGCCAGATCGCCAAAGCCGAGAGGAACCACATGGCCGCGCTTGGCGTGCTGATCGACAAATACGAACTGGTGGATCCAGTGGGAGACAACCCGCTCGGTGTTTTCACCAACCAGAAGCTTCAATCCCTGTACGAGGATCTGTCGGCCGCCGGCAGCGCGTCCCTGGTCGGTGCGCTCCAGGTCGGGGCAGCAATCGAAGATGTGGATATCTACGACCTTCAGCGCAGTCTCGAGAGGACGAACAACGAAGACGTTCAAGTCGTCTATCAGAACCTGATGAAGGGTTCACGCAATCATCTGCGGGCCTTCACCAGACTTCTGGAGCGCTATGGCGAGAGCTACGAGCCGGTTTATCTCTCACCCAACGAGTACCAGGAAATCCTCGACTCTCCTCGGGAGAAGGGCGTCGTGGACGCCGACGGGGAACTGCTGTGTGGCGGTGGTAAGCGGTAGCCGGTGGACTTTCAGCACTTACCGCAGGTGCCGGTCATGGTCTTTGCCATGACCGGCACCTATTTGTAGGATGGATAGGCGAGCGAGACGAAGCGCTCGTGCCCAAGCAAAGGAGACTGCAATGCGTGTATCGAGAGTCGTCTTGGTTCTGATGCTCTGCGCCGGAGCTGTAGCACTTGCCCAGCAGGCGCCAGTTGCCGGTGATGCGGCGTTGGGCAGCCAACCCTACGATCGCTTCGAGGAAGATTCGTTCTGTGCCGAATGTCATATCGACATCGCGGCCCAGCACGCCCAGGCAATGATGTCGCAGTCGTACACCCACGCCTGGGACGAGATCGAGTACTTCGAGCTGGCGCTGCCACACAGCGAAAAAGAGCCGAAGGTAGCGGGTATTAGGGCAGGCTGCAATGGCTGTCACGCCCCGCTGGCCTTCCTCGCTGGAGACATCCCGCCGCCACGGCCGTCGGCGGGCTCGCGGGCCAACGAGGGTGTGTCCTGCGACCTCTGCCACAGCATCGTCGGATTCGAGGGTGAGGTGCCCTTCAACTTCAACTACATCGTCGAGCCGGGTGACGTCGAGCAGGGCGCTCGGGGTGGCACTGAGAGTATGGGACACGAAATCCAGGTCAATCCGTTCTTGAAAACGGCGGAATTCTGCGGCACCTGTCACAACGAGAAGGACCCCTGGGGGCTGTGGGTCAAAGCCACGCATCTCGAGTGGCAGGAGAGCCCGCAAGCGAAAGCTGGGATCGTGTGTCAGGACTGTCACATGCCGCCGGCGGCGGGCAATAGCGCTCCCGATATGGGTGGCGAGGACCGTCCCGATATCCGCCAGCACCTCTTCCACGGCGCCCATGACGCGGGCAAGCTGGCGGGAGCGGTAGAGGTCCGGATCCATGCCCGCCAACCGGAGGCGGCGGCAAGCTCGACGGTGGTGCTGGCGGCGACGGTGGTCAACGCCAAGGCCGGACACATGATTCCCACCGGCTCGGCTGAGGAACGCGTCGTTTGGCTGCATGTCGATGCCGTGGACGCCGCAGGCGGCCGACATCACTTGCCAGTCGACCGCAAGGGCTTCGAGGGCGAGTCCTACACCATCGCGTCGAGCGAGACCCTCGCGTATCAGGACATCGCTGACATCCGGGGCATCGAAGAGTTCCCGGGGCTCGCTCGGGACGGGGATGTGCCAGCAGGTGATCGCATCTACCGCTTGCCCTATCTGGATCCGCAAGGCCGCATGACGGTCGCGCAGTGGAACACGGCGGCGTTTGGTCCCGATTACCGGCTAGCCCCTCTCAAGGCTCGGACGGAGACCTTCACTTGGCAGCTCCCAAAGGACCTGCCGGCGGGTGTAGTCGAGGTGACCGCGACCGTCTGGTATTCGAAATTGGTCTCTTCGGTGGCGGAGTACTTGCACATTCCGCCGGAGGAGAGTCAAGCGGTGATGATGAGCGAGCACAGCACGATCTTCACCGTGAAGTAGCCGGCAAGTATCGGCACCGGTCGACTTGGAGAGACGGCCGCGTCACGACACCCAAGCGAGCTCCAGCAAGCCTTCCGGGTCCGTGTCCCAGCGCTCCGCTTCATTGCGCAGCATCTGATCGGGGTCTATTGCAATGCCCTTTTCCGCCAGGACCCTCAAAAGCGAGTCCAAGTCTACCCCGTACTTACCCGCATAATCCCGCAGACTCATCCGCCCCAATCCGGAGACAGGTCGGGGATAGCCTAGGCTATCGGTGCTGTCGTCGATTCGCGTGACCTGGAAGCTCGCCACAACCAGCGACATCAGGGCCTGCGGAGTCGTTCCGTTGACTCGCGCGATGTCGATGAGCTTGTCCTTTTCATCGGCAACCTCGTAGCCTGCGGCTCGCAGGGCAGCCAAGACCTCTTCTATGTCGAAGCTGACCGAGCGCTGGTTCTCGAGGCGCTCCCAATCGACCAGCCCACGGGTGAAACGGTCGAGCGAATTCTCCTCCGCATGTCCCCACGGTGGCGAGCCGTCCCGCTCTTCCCAGAAGGTCTTGAGGCCCTCTTCAAAGGCAAGGACCTCCTGGAAAGGGGTAACTCGAGCCAGCGTCCCGAGAAGAAAGAACAGGCCTAGCGCCAAGGCCACGACAAACTCTGGCGTCAGGATCCTGATCTGTCGCGATCGATTGCGAAGATACCTGGTGATCGCCTTCCAGTTGAGGACGGTGTGCCAGATCCCCACAGTCAGGAACAACAGCATGAACATCGAGTGAACCTCACCGTACTGCTCTTTGCTCAGTCCGAACAGTTTCCAGCCCGTCCAGTAGGCGACGCGTCCCTGCGGCCCAATGAAGAGCATGATCCCGGTGTAGGAGAGGACCACGAATGAGACGAGCGCGGTGAGTGAGACAACTCTTCGTATGACCATCGAATGTGCCTCCTGAGGTCTCCTTGTTGTCAGCGTGACAAGTGGAAGGTTCAGCGGGGTGGACCCGATCCGCCTTGCTGCCCATGTTTGGGCCCATGGTGTCCACCCTGTCCCCCCAACCCAGGGCCGCCTTGCCACATTCCCGAGCCGTCCCACAGAGGGATCCGGCGTAAGGTTCGCAGGCGAACCATGGAGTTCTGCGACAGGTTGAGCACTTTGTGGACCGCCGCCGGGCCTTCGTCTGTGGTGAAGATCCGGGCTTTGAGCCGGTCGCCCTGTTGCACGGTGAAGCCGGTCTCCTCCAGCACCGATTGGGGAGCCAGGAGCAGCTCGAGCTCGTGGGGGTCGGGCCGCTCGGCCGAGAGACGCACGGTCACCAGCTCGAGGCCGCCCTCTCCCGGTTGTTTGCCGACCTCCAGGACGGTCCCCTCGACGACCGCGAGAGACGAGTGTCCCCCAGCTGTGGCGACTCCACTGCAGGTAGCTGCGGTTAGCAGCAGGACGAACCAGGTGCTCCTTGGTGCGCGCATCATCGGCGCGGTCCCCGCGTGCCGACTGTGGGTGTCTCGAGCCCATGCGAGACTGCGAATAGGACGCTGAAATCTTCGGATCCATCGGTAAGCCCGGCGGTTGCCTGGAACCGAAAACGCCACTGTCCAGCGGTGCGCAAACCCATACCCACAACCCCGCGGCTGCCAACCCCGGGTACGACCTCGGGGTTGCCTGCCAGCCATCCGGACAAGATCAACCGGCCACCCAACGGCTCGCTCTCGATACCTGCATAGGCATCCACCACATCGTTGAGCTCCACCCACTCCGGATCGCCGAGGTAGTTCCATCCGAGGCCGGCAAAACCGATAGCCGACCAGAAACGATATTCGCTGGTCAAGCCGATGCGGGTGTCCCATTGACCGGTTCCGAGCCCCTCATCGGCGTCGGCGGTCGGAGCCTTCACCTCCACACCCCCATCCATTCGAAACAGCTTGGCGCCGCCGCCCAGGATCCGGCGACTGAAGGCCAGATAAACATCTCCCACACCCGAGGCCGAGATCTCGCCTACAGAACCGGTTCCCGTTCCGTGCTCCATGGACTCGCCTTTTTGCTTCCGCTGCATAGGCAAGGGGCCCACCGGGCCGGGGAGGATGCCATAGGGCGACTCGACGCGGATCCACCCCGCATCGACTTTGAACTGGTACTTGTCGCCGGTGTTGAAAACAACTCGAGTCGTCGCCACATCGGACTCCGAACCGGTGCCGTAACTGCCCGAGGCTATCCCCCCGAGGAGGAAGATCTCACCTACGGCAGCCTGGCTGGCTTGGGTGCCAAACACAGCCGACAGAGCCACCAGAAGGAAGGCCATCTGTTTTTGTATCGTCATGACCCCTGAGATGAGCAAGGACCGTGCCCGATCGAACCCCCTATCCATAAGCACCGTGGGACCCCGGTTCGACGATCTGGTCGAATCGAGCCTCTGCAGGCGACGATTCTTGCCGCCCGACGAGAGGACTCGGCTAGCGCTGACGGTACTTGGCTCTTTTGTAGCGCAGGGCACGCTCCGAGATACCGAGCCGTATCGCGGCTCGACTCTGATTCCCGCCTTCGGCGGCCAGGGCCTCCTCGATAGCACTCTGTTCCAGTGCAGCGACGCGGGCGGGCAAGGAGGCGTCCGATCCCACCTCACCGGTCCCGGGCTCGTTCACGGCTCCGAGCACCGTCGGCGGAAGGTCGTCGACGGTAATCAGGTCGCCCCGGGCCAGGACCAGCGATCGCTGGACGATATTCTCGAGCTCTCGGACATTGCCCGGAAAGTCGTAGCGCACCAGCAGGTCGAGCGCCTCGCGGGAGAAGGCCTTCGCGGCCCCGCCCGCAGTTGCCGCGTGTTTCTCCAGAAAATGCTCCATGAGCAGGGGCACGTCGGCGCGCCGGGCGCGCAGTGGCGGCAACTCGATGCTCACCACGGCCAGCCGATAGTAAAGGTCCTCGCGGAAGGCGCCTTCCTGGACTCTCGCCAGCAGATCGTGGTGTGTCGCAGCCACCACTCGCACATCCACGGGCACGGCGCGGTTCGAGCCCACCCGTTCGACAGACCTCTCTTGGAGTACCCGGAGCAGCTTGACTTGCACCTCGTTGGGAAGGTCCCCGATCTCGTCCAGGAAGAGGGTTCCACCTGCAGCGCTCTCGAATCTACCGACTCGGGCACGCTCGGCACCGGTGAAGGCGCCTCGCTCGTGCCCAAAGAGCTCACTCTCGAGCAGAGTCACCGACAGAGCGGCGGCGTTGACCGCCACGAAGGGTCCCTCAGCACGCTTGCTGGTGGCGTGAATCGCCCGAGCGATCAACTCCTTGCCGGTGCCGCTCTCACCGAGGAGCAGAACCGAGACCTCGGAAGGAGAAACGCGAGCGACCTTTGACAGCACCTCGGCCATGGCCCCACCGGAGGTGACGATGCCGGGTAGCGACTCGATCTCGCCCAGCCGTCGCCGCAGCTCGCGATTCTCCCGTCGCAGGTGATGCTCTTCCAGGCTACGATGTACGACGTGCTCGACTTCGTCGAGATCCAGAGGCTTGAGCAGGTAGTCCGAGGCGCCGGACTTGAGCGTCGAAACGGCCCCTTGCACCGTGCCGTAGGCCGTGACCAGCACGACCCCGATCTCCGGATTGAGTGCCTTGACCTCGCTCAGCAGCTCCTGGCCGTCCATCTCCGGCATGCGCAAATCGCTGATCACCAGATCGAACGGGCCCTGATGAATGTAATCGAGCGCCTGGCGACCGTCGGCGGCTTCGACGACCTCCACTCCCAGGTCGCGGAGGAAATCTGCCAGCATCTGACGCTGGGACGAATCGTCTTCGACCACCAGAACTCTGCCGTCCATACTCATGTCGTCTCTCCTCCGAAACGTGGTAGCTGGAGGCTCGCCTCGGCCCCTCCTCGAGGTCGATTGGTCAGGCTCACGGTGCCGCCATGCTCCTCGGCCACCCGGCGCACCAGAGCCAGACCGAGGCCAGTACCGCTGGCACGCCCGGTCACAAAAGCGTCGAACACCTGTCCTTCCAGCTCGGGGGCGATTCCCGATCCCTGATCGGTCACTGCAACAATGACGGTCTCTTTTTCTTCGCCAATCCGTACCGACACCTTGCCCCCAGGTGGGCTGGCCTGGATGGCGTTGCGCACCAGGTTGATCAATGCTCTGCGCACTGCTTCCCGGTCGGCGACCGCACTGCCCGAGCCGTCGACCGGCTGCAGGTGCACCCCTTCCGCTTCGGCCTCCTCGACCATCAGCCGCTCCACCTGACCCGCAAGCTCGGTCAGATCTACTCGCTCTCGCCGATCGGAAACGGGGCTGGCGAGCTCCAGAAACTCGCGCAGGATACCTTCCAGCCGCTGCAACTCCTCGCGAATTCGCTGCGCGATCGCCCGCCGCTCGTCGCTTGCATCCAGCTTGCGCTCCAGACGCTGCGCCGCCAGGCCAATCGCGTTCATCGGACTTCGAACCTCGTGCGCCAGGCCAGCTGTCAGGGCCCCGGCTGCTGCCAGTCTTTCGCTGCGCCGCCGGCCGGTTTCCGCGGTGGCCAGCTGTTGCGCAGCCGCCTCGCGGTCGATGGCTCGCAGTCTGCTGACGACTGCAAAGCCAGTGCCCGCAAAGGCGAATCCGAGAAGGACGATACCGACGAGTAGGGTCCGCCGCATCGCAGCTGCTGCCGCTTCGTGCAGGGGTCTGCCATCGAGCCCGACCCGGAGCGTCGCCGCAGTACCAGCAGGAGCTTCGATGGGTAGCTCCACCTCGAAGGCCGTCCGTCCCCGTACCTGCCCCAGCTCCTCATCGGTCGCGTTCTCCGGCAATGGCCCACCGTCCCAGCTGGCCTCCACGACCCTGCCGCTGGGCGCTTCGAAATAGCGCAAATAGAGAACCCCGCCACTGCCGACGAGAGAGGAGAGCAGGTTCTCCACGCCGAGACGCCGGGCGAAGGCACGGGCTGTGGACGTATGGATGCGCACGAGCACGGCACCACCTGCGGGCATCGCCACCGCGGCACCGATGTGTTCCAGATCTTCTTCCTCAGCCGATCCGAGAACGAGCTCCTCGGCCTGCCCGTGGAGGATGTCGCTCAGGCTCGTCGCTGCTGTCTCCGATACCGATTCACCCAACGAGAGGAGGATCCGACCGCCAGCATCGAAAAAGGCCACGGTAACCACACCGTTGGCCTCCGCCAGCTCCTCCAGCCTTGGACGCTGTCGATCGTCTGGCAAGCCCAGCTCCGCAAACAACCTGGCATTGTCGAGGAGTTTCCACATGACGATCTCGTCGAGCTCCCGTGCCGCGTGGGAGGCAGCCACCAATCCGGGGCCGAGCGAGCGAGCCAGGACGGAAGCCTGTGCCGTGAGGGACGCCTCGACGGCACGGCGCTGGCGGCGAGCTTCGACGAGGGTCCACAAAAGCAGCAAAGCTGCCAGGACAACCAGGGAGCCGGCCAGAATACGGACTTTGCCCGAGGTCATGGCTCACATCCTAACCCGGAGCGATCCATAGAGAATGAGGGCGACTCTTGTCGCCCTCACCAGATTCGGCTGTGTCGGGAGGCCTGCTCAACAGCCACCACCGCCGCAGGATCCCCTGCCACCACCACCACCACCGCTTCCACGGCTACCGCTGCCGGATCCGCGGTTGCCATATCCAGAGCCGTTGCCACCATCTCGGCTCTGTTGACCCGCCTGCTGACCACTGCCACTTCCGTCCTTCAATCGCTGCTGCGTGCGCACCAGCTGACCGGACTGGTTGCTGTAGCCGAACATCTCGCCGTTGCGCTTCACCTTCATGCTCTGGACCTGACCCATCTGGCCGTCGGAACCTCTCGATGCTCGGGCCCGGACCTGATCGCCGACCTGAACACAACCCTGACAACTACCCGAGTCGCCAAGGCGAAACTGTTTCTGCTCGCCGTTGCGCGTGCGAACGGTAATCAGCTGGTCAGCACCCTGATTGTTGGTTTGTTGCTGTACGGCAACGACCTCGCCCTTGAACTTCTCGTAGCCCTGACCGGCCAGGACCGGCAGGGTGAGCAGGGCGACAAGGGACGCTGCGAGCGGAATGATGTGCTTGATGCGTGTCATTTCTACCTCCTAGCATGACGTTGGTTTCTCTCCGTCTTATCGTCAACACTAGGAGTACAGAGCAGACTGCGTGCCAACATCGAGGCCTGGAACAACCCCTTTGTTTTATTACGCTTAGACAACAGATACCGAACCGGCGGCGGCAGCGCTCGACAATTCCGTCGGGGATAACGTGGGGAGTTCGACAGTTCCTGCCGGGACTCGGCAGAGGCTAGAATTCCTACGACGAGGACGAGAAGCCCTCCTCGTCAGGCGCGCACTGGGCTCCGCGCGCCGCTGATCGGACACGCGCAGACGACAGTCAAGATAGGATTCAGACGGGAGGAGCAATGACGATGTCGAATCAAAAGGCAACCGAGCAACCGAGCGCAGTGCCGCTCGAGATCCCGAAGGGTGTGAAGCTGCTTCACGATCCTTTGCGGAACAAGGGCACCGGGTTTTCCGAAGATGAGCGCCAGGCGTTGGGGCTCCACGGCCTGCTACCACCGCGGGTGCTGAGCGAACAGGAGCAAGCATCGCGAATCATGGAGAACTTTGCGAGGAAGCCCGACGATCTCGAAAAATACATTCACATGATCGACTTGGAGGATCGCAACGAGACGCTTTTCTACCGCGTCGTCGTCGATCACATCGAAGAGATGATGCCCATCATCTACACGCCGACGGTGGGCAAGGCGTGCCAGCAGTACGGACACATCTTTCAGCGGCCGCGCGGCATTTTCATCTCGAGAAAGTTCAAGGGGCGGGTGGTGGAGGTGCTGCGCAACTGGCCGATGCACGATGTGCGTGTCATCGTCGTCACCGACGGTGAACGGATCCTCGGTCTGGGCGACCTCGGTGCGAACGGCATGGGCATCCCCGTCGGCAAGCTTTCGCTGTATACGGCGTGCGCCGGTATTCCGCCGTGGCAGACGCTGCCGATCACGCTCGATGTCGGTACCAACAACGAGAAGCTTCGCGACGACCCGCTGTACATCGGCGACCCGGTCGAGCGTCTCCGCGGCAAGGAGTACGATGACCTGGTCGAAGAATTCGTCATGGCCGTTCAGGAGGTCTTCCCGAAGGCGCTCATTCAGTTCGAGGATTTTGCGACTCGTAACGCCTTCACCCTCCTCGAGCGCTATCGCGACCGTGTCTGCACCTTCAACGACGATATCCAGGGAACAGCTGCAGTCGCCCTGGCGGGCTGTTACTCGGCGATGCGCATCACAGGGGGCCGACTCCGGGACCAGAGATTTCTGTTCCTCGGCGCGGGCGAGGCCGCAGTGGGAATCGCGAGTCTGCTCACCGCCGCGATGAGCGAGGAAGGCCTCGAGGAAGGAGAGGCCCGGCAGCATTGCTGGCTCTTCGACTCGAAGGGACTCGTTGTGGGCGACCGAACGGATCTTGCCGACCACAAGAAACCGTTTGCACATGACCTCGAGGGCAAGACGGATTTTCGCGCGGCGGTCAAGACCCTCGAGCCCACGGCCATCATCGGAGTGTCGGGGCAGCCCAACACGTTCACACCCGAAATCCTCAGAACAATGGCCGATCTGAACGAGCGGCCCATCGTGTTTGCGCTGTCAAACCCGACTTCGAAGGCAGAGTGCACGGCAGAGAGTGCGTATCGCCACACCCAGGGCCGGGCGGTCTTCGCCAGCGGCAGCCCCTTCGATCCCGTCACGCTCGAGGGCAGAACCCACGTGCCGGGGCAAGGGAACAACGCCTACATCTTTCCCGGCGTCGGATTGGGTGTGACTACCAGCGGCGCGAGGCGCGTGACCGCCGCGATGTTCTTCGCTGCCGCCAAGGCACTTGCGAACGAGGCGACCGATGAAGACCTGCAGACTGGCTGTATCTACCCGTCGTTGACCCGGATCCGCGACGTATCGGCGGTCATCGCGACCGCGGTCGGAGAGATTGCTTGGGACCACGGGCTGACTGAGAAGCCCAGGCCCGACGACCTTCTCTCCTTCGTCAAGAGCAAGATGTACGATCCAACGTACCGTAGCTACGTCTAACCATCATAGAGCATGGAGACCGTCACCTACCGACCGATCGGCGTCATCCACAGCCCTTTCAGGGAGGCGGAGAATGTGCCCATCCAGCCGGCGGCTGCCGCAGGGGTGGAGGGTAGGATTGAGATCCGGCCCGAGCTCATCGACGGCCTGAAGGACCTCGAAGGGTTCTCCCACCTCGTCCTTATCTATCACCTCCACCTATCGCGCGGTTACTCGCTCTTGGTCGAGCCTTTTCTCGATGACGAGCCCCGGGGGGTCTTCGCCACGCGTGCCCCTCGGCGGCCGAATCCCATCGGACTCTCGGTAGTCCGGCTCGTGGCGATTGACTCCACGACCCTGCGGATCCGAGACGTCGACATCGTCGATGGGACACCGCTCCTGGACGTCAAGCCCCACATCCCGGAGGTCGATCCGCAGGGCCCCTATTCGCTGGGTTGGCTAGCCGGCAAGATAGGCAAGCTCGCGGCGGCCAGATCTGACGACCGCTTTGAAGACTGAGTCGACCCCGAGATCGAGATGAGATCTTCGAGCCGAGCATTCCCATTCGCCTTCCTTCTCCTCCTCCTGATCGCCAGCTTGGGGGCCTGCTCTCCTGGGGGGGAATCGACGGCGGACGAAACATCTCTCGATCGTCGGTCACTCAAGAATGGGATCCTGGTCGCCCTGGCGGTATTGGACAAGGATGCCGAAGGTAAGCCGCTGCCCCAGCCGGCCCAACTGGGAGTACTTACCTTCGAGGAAGGTACTTGGCACTATCGGACGATCGAGGATTCAGACAGCAACGTCTTTCACAAAGCGATGGCCTACGCCAGCCGTGGTGACAACGAAGGTGTCCTGACGTTGGGTGGTACCCGTGCAATCGTCAAACTGTGGTCCCCGGGCAGACAGGCTGAAGTGCTGTGGGATGCGGATTTCGGCGGCAAGTTCAGTCGAATGCGAGATGCCGAAGTAGCCGATATCTTCGGCGATGGTGGCTCTTCTATCGCCGTAGCCACTCATGACCAGGGGGTGGTCGCGGTCTTGCACCAGGGCGATGATGGGCGTTTTGTCATCGAAGAGCTTGACCGTCAGACCGGCACCTTCGTCCATGAGATCGAGATCGGCGACCTCGACGGCGACGGCATCCTCGAGGTTTACGCGACTCCCAGCGCACCCAATAAGCTGGACGGCACGCCTCAGCCCGGTAAGGTCGTGCGCTATGTGCCTGCTACCGGGGAGGGAAGAACGGTGGTCGCAGAGCTCGGTGAACGACATGCGAAGGAGATACTGGTCGAGGACTTCGACGGCGACGGTTTCGACGAGCTGTACGTCTCGGTGGAGGCGGTCTCCGGCGGCACAGTGGAGATCCGCCGCTTCGACAGCGACACCGATCCAGTCGCAGGGACAGTCATTGCCGAGCTGGACGACAAGCTCTGCCGATTCCTCACTGCCGGTGATATCGATGGGGACGGGCGCAAGGAGTTGGTGGCTGCCGCTTTCAAGAGTGGACTGTGGCTGTTACGGCCTGGTGAGCCCCGGTGGTCGAGCGAGCTGATCGACCGCGACTCCTCCGGCTTCGAGCACGCGGCGATTCTTGCCGACTTGGACGAGGACGGTGTCGACGAGCTCTATGTCGCGAGCGACAAGCACGATGAGATCCGTCGCTACCTCTGGCAGGACGGCGAGCCGCTGCGGCAAGTGATACACCGACACACCGATGGGCTCAGCCGCTTCACTTGGAACTTGATGCCGGTGCCGATAGAGCTGATTCCCTAGCTGACTGCAAGGCCCAGACGGTTAGTGCCCACCGGAACGCCGGGCGCACATGCCTCGGCCGTGGCGCCGGCCGCCACCGCAGGCCTCGTCCGCCGACAGGCGGCGGGTATCACCCGCCCGGACGGCCTCGACGATGTCCGAGACCGTTCCGTCCGCCGGGGTCAGCACGTCGATGCCCACCTCACGCAACGCGGCGAAAGCGCGTCGACCGACGCCACTGCAGACGACGGCGTCGACGCCATGCGCCTTCACTCCATCGACGTGCTGGCAGGATTCGGAGTGAGAGTGAGGCTCAGGATTGGCCACGACTTCTAAACGGCCGCGCTCGACTTCCACCATGGTGAAGAACGGCGCACTTCCGAAATGCCCGAACGCGCTCGATTCCAGCCCCCGGTCATCCTTCGTCGGGATACAGATCTTCATGGTCGGCTACCTCCTCGATGAGCAATGCGCGAGATTGCAGCAATGCTTGAAGCACTTTGGCGCGGCCTCTCTTCAGCAGGCGCTGAACCGTTCCCCGGGACACCGCCATGTGCTGTCCTGCCGTCTCCTGATCGCAACCGTCGAGGTCACACAGCCGCATGGCTTCCAGCTCGCTCAACTCGAGGCGGATCGTCTCCAGCCGGTACATGGGAATGCTGCGGGGTTTGAAGACCCGGTCACCGTCGTAGGCCCGGCACAGCTTTCGTTTGCGCGGTCGCGGCAAAGCCAACTCCCCACATTTTGTGCATATACACAATATCTTCACTTGGAGTGTTTGTCAAATCTGAGCAGGCACACCGCTCGTCTTGGCTCATCGCGGGGCCGAGTGTCAGGGGTTCAAGGCCGAGGCGATGGAGTATTCGAAGCGAGCGCGGTAAGCTTTCTCAGGAGGCTCGATGGCCCTTCCTGACGAACTGAAATTCGAGAGGCTGAGCTCTGAGGACAAGTATCGCCGGGCGGTGCCTGGATACATGAAGCGCCTCCGCGACCTCTATGAAGCCATTTACGAGCGGTTCGGGGAAGAGGGGCTGGACCTGATTCGGGATGTGAGCAAGGAATACGGCGCTCGCATCGCTGCAAACGTCAAGAAGCAGGGTGATTTGAAGGGCGTGGCTCAGGTGGGAAGGTATCTCCTCAAGGTCTTTGACATGGTGACCGACGACTGGGAGGTCAAGGAGTTCACCCAGGATCGACTGGTCATCACCGTCAGCCGTTGCCCATATCCCTTCACCAGCGACGAGGTCTGCCGGGCCCACACCTGCATGGAAGAGTCGCTGGTTGCCTCACTGGACGACGGTCTCGAATACCGTATCGGCCGGTCGATACCCCAAGGGGATCCGTGTTGCGAGCACATCCTCTGCCGCAGATCGCCAGCGGATTGAGGTCGGGATCTCTCTCCCTACCTCTCCGGCTGCTCGGACAGCGCAGCTGCCGGTTCTCGACGTGACAAGGTACCAAGCGCCTCACGGAGGTCCTGAATCAGGTCCTCGGTGTCTTCGCAGCCGACCGCGAGTCGAATCAGATTGTCGGTGATTCCAGCCTGCTCTCGGGCCTCGCGGGAGAGGCTCGCATGGGTCATGCAGGCCGGATGCTCGATCAATGTCTCGACGCCACCGAGGGATACCGCCAGAGTCGGGATCTTCACCTGCTCCATGAGCAGTCGACCGGCCTCGAGCCCACCGCGGACCCCGAAGCAGAGGAGCGCTCCCGGACCGTCCATCTGTTTGGCTGCCAGGTCGCTCTGCGGATGATCCGGGGCTCCTGGATATCTCACCCACTCCACGGCTGAGTGCTCGTGGAGCATCTCCGAGATCGCCTGGGCGCTTTGCTGTGCCTGCCGCAGGCGCAATCCCAAGGTCTTGAGCCCGCGATGGACGAGCCAAGCCTGGTGGGGATCGATGCAGCCACCCTGATGATTGAGCACCTCCCGAACGGCCTTCCTCTGCTGCTGAGTCGAGGTCACGATGATTCCCGCCACCACGTCGGCATGGCCATTGAGGAACTTGGTCATGCTGTGCACGACGATATCGGCGCCAAGCTCCAGCGGTCGCTGCAACACCGGGGTAGCGAAGGTATTGTCGACGACCAGGACAAGCCCGTGCTGTCGAGTGATCTCGGCACACCCCTGGATATCAGTGAGCCGGATCGTCGGATTCTCGGGCGTCTCGATGTACAGCAACTTGGTCTCGGGGCGCAGAGCAGCACGAATATTCTCGAGATCCGTGGTGTCGACGAAGTCCGACTGGACCCCGAACCTCTGAAAGTGCCTCTCCACAAGCACTCGCGAGGGACCGTAGACTGAGTCTGTGCCGACGAGATGGGCACCGGCCTCGAGGTAAGTGAACAGGACAGTGCTTATGGCGGCCATACCGGAACTGGTGGCCAGACCAGCGAATCCGCCCTCCATCGAGGCCACAGCCTCTTCGAGCGCCGCCACTGTGGGGTTGCCCATGCGTGTGTAGATATACCCGTCCTCATCTCCCCGGAATCGGGCGGCACCTTGCTCGACGCTGGCGAACGCAAAGGTGGAGGATTGATAGATGGGCACCGAGACACCCCCATACAGGGGATCGGGCCGGCAACCCGCGTGCACGGACTGAGTGTTGAAACCGCCTTTCTTCATTGCCATCGTTGTGTCCTCCATGTGGGAGTGTCGGGTCACGAGAGTTTGTTCCATGACATCAATCTGGGGTCTCCATCCTGCTCTCCATCCAAGCCCGGATGTCGGCGAGGGGAACGGCATTTGCACCGGGTCCAGCAAATGGGTCGTAGCCAAAGTCGCGACCGGCAAGCTCACTCAGGATCAGATAGGACTCGTCACGTACAAGAGGCGGCATATCGTCCCCGAGCAGGTCCAAAGCGACACTCAGACCTCTTCGCTCGCCCGCTTCGATCAGCTGCTCCGCGATCGCCAGACGGAGCAAGGGATCACGCTCCGCACCGGCTTCATCGACCAGAAGATCTATCGCCTGCGGGCTGCCGCTGCTGCCGGCGATCGCGATCCAGCTCTCCCGATCGAGCTCGTCGCTGCCTCGGAGTCCGCCCGCAACGCGTTCGACCCACCCCGGGGTCTCGGAGAGCCCCGCAGCGAGACAATCGAGGTCGTCGCCACAGCTGCTTCGCAGCTGCTCCCAGGCATCGGAATCCGCGGGCAGGACCGTCTCCTCATCTTGCGACTCGGCCTCCCAATCGTGCTCGTGGGCGATGTGTAGGAAGGTGCCGCTGGTGGCGAACACCCCGATCCCGGCCAGGAGTATCACCACCACTCCGACCCCGGCAGCGACTTTGAGAAGTGCGGCCACCCGACGCTCGGCCGACAGAATCGAGTAGAGCAATCCCGCCAGCAGCAGCGTTCCCCCTAGCGAGACCACTACGGACGGTCCCGAGGGGAGATCGAATCGATACGACGCGACCAGGCCGACGACACACGCGGCAATTCCGACCACCCAACCCAGAATCAGCCGCGTGGAGACCCGATTGGCGAAAAGCGACGCGATCACCGCCGGGATGACCAGGAACGAGAACACCACGAGCACCCCGGCGATCGCCACGGATGAAGTGATCACGAACGCAAAGGTGACATAGAAGATGAAGTCCCACAGTCGGACGTAGTGCCCCTCGGCATGGGCCTGCTCTGGATCGAACGAGATCTGGAAGAAGCGCCTTCTCAGGGCGACGTGCAGCAGCCCAACCAAGGCGTAGATGGCCGCCGTTTTGAAAATGACTGGCCAGCGGACCCAGAGCAGGGAGCCGGTGAGACTCTCCTTGATGTGCTCGGAGCCTTCCGGCGCTCTGTCGGCTACCAGGATCGCCGCTGCCAAAGCCACGGCGTAAACGATACCGATAATCGCTTCTTGAGGGATTCGCTCGTGGCGCATCCGCGTCATGGCAAAGATCCCTGCGCCCACGACCGCGAAACTCAGCGAGAACACGTAGGCGGCTTGGCTGTGCGGACTGACGCCTAGAAGGAAGCCAAAGGTCGCTCCAAGGGCCGCGATCTGCGCCAAGGCCAGATCGACGAAGATGATCTTCCGCTGAATCACATGCAGACCCAAGTAGGCGTGGATTCCTACCAGGACAGCGCAGGCGGCGAAGGGTGCCGCCATCAGCTCGAGCAAGTCACTCATGGTGTCAGCCTTCCATTTCCTGATAGGCCTCGACGAGGCGACCGATCCACGCCTCGATCAGATCCTCATAGCTGTCTATTCCAGGCTCGCCAGTGGTACACAGCGGAACTCTGACAACTCGCGCTCCCGTCCTCTCAGCGATCGCTTGCGGCTTGGAGGGAGCGAAGTAGTTGGCGCTCAGGATCACCCGGATCCCCTGGTCCTGAATCAACTCGATGATCTTCTCCACATGCCGCGGAGTGGGTGGTATTCCGGGCTTGGGCTCGATATAGCCCACCATGTTGATCCCGAAGCGGTCCGCGAAGTAGATCCAGTTCTTGTGATAACCGATGAGCCGTTGGCCCTTGAGTGGCTCGGCCATCTTCAACCAGCCACCCAGCCGGTCGGCAAGCGTCTCGCCGCTGCCACGCGGGTACTCCTTGCCGGCGAGGAACTCATTCAGCTTGCCAGAGCGGGCCAGACGAGCCAGGGTGTCGCCACCGAGCAACTCCACCAACTCGTCCCCGAACAGGCGCCGATAAAGCCGGTCCTCCAGGGCGGCCTCGCGCTGGCGGTACAAGCTGGCATTGTCAGGATCGACCTTCTCCAGACCCGCCAGGATGTTGCGGGCGATCAGCACCATGTTCAGTGGTTCGGTGTGGATATGAGGATTCCCGTAGACATGGACGTCCCCTTCGGAGCGACTCAACGATGCGGGCTTCTCCAACAGCTCGATGCCGGGCCAGGCGGCAACGTAGCCAGGCGCACCCTCGAGGACGCGGCGATTCCCTGCGGCGTCGAGGAGGGTCGGTACCCAAAGCTCCAGGTCAAGCCCGGTAGTAACAAAGAGATCCGCGTCGCGCAGACGGAGCTGGTAGGAGGGCTTGGGGCGGACAAAATGTGCGTCCTGATCACCTTGCGCGATGGCTTCGACGGTGGCGTGATCGCCCGCGATCTCGCCGGCGATCCAGGCGTAATCGGGGATCGTGGTCACGACCCGCAAACCGGCGGAAGGCGACGATTTGGGATCCTCCTCGGCTGCGGCCTGACCGACTGCCAGTGCGAAACCCACGGTCAGGATGGGGATCAGGCCCAATAAGGTGCCTATTCTTGCGATTCTGTTCATGACTCTCTCTCCCGTCATCAGTAGGACTCATGTTTGTGGGGTCCGGCTGCGAAGGTGGTCTGGAACCAGATTCGGTTGTCCGATTCCTCGCCTCCAGGAAAGACGAAGTCGCGCTGGACATTCTGGTACTGCAGTCGCAGTCTGACGAATTCGCTTTGCCAGTAGGTGATAAACGGGGTCCAGGCCGTCTCCCCCAGTCCAGGCCGAAACTCCGACGGGTGGAATAGCTCGAAGCGGTCCCAGGGCAGCTCGACATTGTCGTAGCGCACCCCAGCCGTCCAGCGGCGACTGAGTTTGGATATCAAGTAGACGTAGAAAGAATCCGACGCGAGCGTGTTGGAATCCGCCTTCTCGAATCTCGTGTGGAAATACTCGCCGCGGATCTCCAGGTTGCGGTACCTGGCACGGTTGACCGGCTCCCACAAGTAGGCGAAATCGAAGCCGGCAACGGAAGTAAAGTGATCGCCGGTCTCATTGTTGGGACCGTAGACCCAATTCAGGCCGAGATCGAAGTAGGCGTCGGGGCCGAATTCGAAGAATCCAGTGTGCCGAAGCAGCAGCAATGGATCCCGCCACTCGACTCCTGCGAAGGCCGAAGGATTGTCTGCATTGGTGATCTCGAGCGTCAGTCCGTTGCTCGTCGCCCACAGCTTGGGAAGCAGCCAATCCACTCCTACCCCAAGACCGACGAGGCCTTCGGGACCGAAAATCCTGTCCAGGGCGAGAGGTCGGTCGAGTGTCGGCAGGGCATGTCGGTGCCACCGGTTGAGCACGCCGTACTGTTGGCGAAACTTGCCGACCCGCAGCCGACTGTTGAACGGCAGCGCGACCCATTCCATATACGCCTCTTCGACATTCACCCCGAGTCCGCTGTCGTGCTCGTGGGAATCGGGGGTCGTTGCTCCCTCGTCGGAGCCTTCTTCGTCATCGTGATGGTGAAGCTCGAAGGGGTGCTGGTGAGCGGCGAGAAAGCCCTTGAACCGTGTGTAGGGATCCAACGGCGCCTGAAAGCCGATCTCGACGCCTTGGATCTGAAAGCCATTCTTGATGGGACCGTCGGACCAGTTGTAGGAGAAGTCGCCGAGAAAGCTGATCTCCGGGTTCAGCGCCTGTAGCGTTCGCTCGCGACCCACAAAAACCCTCCGCTGCTCCTCGGCTTTCTGCTCTCGCAGAACCTCGTCGGCAGTGATCTCTGCTGCTTCCGCAAGGATCTCTTCCAGGTCCTCTTCCTGGCGTTCCTCTTCAGCGGCAGCTATCTGCGATTGAAGGGCCTCGAGCTGTTGCTTCAGTTGACCGATCTGCTCGTAGTACTGCTGCTCGATCTGCTCGAGTCTCTGTTCGAGCCGACGAATTTCTGTCTGCGAGTCGGATTCGTCGTTCTGAATGCTACTTCTGGGCGGGGAATCCTCCGCTGCTGCCGCGGGGCGGTTGAGTCCGATCAGCAGCGGAGCCAACAAGGCAAAGAGGGTGAGGACGGCGAATCGCTTGCCCTGTGGATTGACCATTTCAGTTCCTCCCGTTCATTCGGGTAGCGGCCCTCGGCCGAATAGCTGTTGTTCGCCCGGCCCGATGGGCGGGCGGCCACGTCTGACTTGGGACGATTTGGGTCAGACGACGGGAGGACTGCGAGGTTCGCCAGAGTAGGTGTGGATGCCAGTGAACGGGGAGCGGGAGGCCCAGACCAGTACTCCTACCAGATTCGGCGATTGCAGCGTAGGAGTACCTGCGCTCAGGCCCAGACCGAGCAAGCGCTGAAGGATGCACAGCGTGCAGGGGGATGATTCCTCGGCGGCGTCAGCGCCGGCCACCAAGAATTCAGTCAGCAGGGGCGACGCATGACCGAGCGAGGTGACTCGCTCGTCCGGTCGCTGAAGCTGCAGATGTTGATGAGGCAGGAAGAACGCAGCACTCAGGCTAGTGAACGCTACCAGCGCCAAGTGTTTTCGGATTCTGTACATCCGACGGCCCGCTCCGCGCCGGTCGTCTAGAAACCCAATCCTCATTCGTGTCTCCACTCCACTCGACTCACGCACCGCGCAGTAGAGTGGTGAAGAACACGACCGTTACCGTCCCGAAGATTATGGCCAGGAGAGGGAGTAGTCCTGAGAGGGCTGGGTTCTTGCGAAAGTTGGCGGCCACCCCCACGACCAAGACCACAACAATCAGGATGTGTAGCAGAGGCAAAAGAGCAAAGATTGCGACCTGCATCTCCAACCTCCTTTCGACCTTTCATCGTCAGGTACTCCTAGGAGGGTCGAGCCCGGCTGACCGACGATGCATCGCGGCCGAACTCGACGCCAGATTCCTCGACCATTGACGCTTCTTCTTCGTGTGGAACAAACAGGACGCTGCAGGAGGCTCTATGGGCTAGTCGACCGGCCACGCTGCCGATGAGCGCCCTGCGCAGAGTGCCGTGACCATGACTTCCGACCACGATGAGGTCGACCGGATCCTCTTCGAGATTCTTCAGCAGCTGATGTCGTGCCTCTCCAACGCGGACTTTGGTCTCGATCGTGCCGTCCCAGCTCTCGGTGTGCTCGAACGTGAATCGCAAAAGCTCCTCCTTGGCCATCCGGTCGATCTGCTCAGGCGAGAATTGAGATGCCATCTGTCTTTGAATCGGCGACAGAACGAATAGGGCCTCAATCGCAGTGCTCTCATCCGCACCCATCTGCTTGAGAAATCGGGTCCCGGTCTCGACGGCCAGACCCGAGGTCCGCGACAAGTCAACAGGGGCAAGCACTCGAGGTGGCGGCAGAGACAAGCCGTTGCGCAGAATGAGGACGGGGCAGTGAGCGGACCGGATCACGCGGTCGGCTGTGGAGCCCAAGAGCCGCGCGGTCGGACCATGGCCTTCCGCAGCCCCAACGATGATCAGATCGGCACCTGTACTGCGCGCCGCAAGAGCCAACGCCTGATGCGGAGCACCCATGACGATATCGGCGCTGATCAGCTCGCGGTCAAAGACACCTGTTTCCCGGATCTGATCGGCGAGGTTCGCTTCCTCCTGCTCTTTGAGGGTTTCCAAAATGTCTGGTGCAAAGACGCCGTCGAATCCATAGGCAATGGGCTCGACGGAAAGCACGTGGATCAGGCGGACTCTGGCTCCCAAAGCCCGAGTCACAGCCAAGGCGGAACGCACGACTTCGTTGCTTTCGAGTGTCAGGGATGTTCCGATCAAGACGCTTTCGAACTGTCGTTTGTCCTGAAGTGAGGTGTCTCGGTGTTTATCTCTTTCCTTCATCGTTGCCCCCACTGCCCAAGATCTTCAGTGAGCCAGTTGCATGGCGGAGGAACCCCGTCGCTTTGCGCGCCCGACCTCCGATCCCATGCGGCTCTTTGAATAGGTCCAGAAAACCGCCCCTTTGTAGATTCGGCGCCGCACCAAGTCATGCTCCTTGAGCGCCTCGAGAGTTCTCTCCTGGCCGTCAATTGGGAGCTGTCCCAGAGTCCTCTGCAGCTCGCGCTCGCGCATCGGATGGCGTCGCAGAATGTCCACGATCCCCTCCACCAGAGAATCCCTCCCAACGATGTTGAACATTCCTTCCGCCGGTGGAACGACCTCGGCAACGTCGCCGAGAATCGTCATCGCACGCAGAAGGCCATCAGAATTGGTGGGTTCAACCCACTCCTCGGCCGGTGGCCGGATCGGGACATTGAGCTGAATCCGATCGGGTCGTATTCGTTCGCAAGCTTCGGCGAGAGTCTGCAGGACCTGTTCACGGTCGTTCAGTCCGCGCAAGAGCATGACTTCTACCCAGAGCTGGCCGCTGAAAGCCGTACGAAAGGCCTCGAGCCCAGCCACGATCCGATCGATCCTCAGGCTGGACCAGGGTCGGTTGAGACGCTGAAAAGTCTCCTCGTCGGCCGCATCCAGGGTCGGAATCACCACATCGGCAATCTGTAACTCTTCCCGGATCCCGGGCAGATACAGGAGCGAGCCGTTGGTGATGACCGCCACCGGAATGTCGGTCAGGACCTTCACAGACCGGATCAACTTTCCGAGACCGGCGCAGAGTAGTGGCTCACCCTGGCCAACGAAAGTAACGAAGTCGATCTCTCCCGGCTCATGCCGTTCGAGCTCTCCCTCGACCTCGGACATGATCGCCGAGGGCGCGAAGTAGTCCCGCCGCTCGTTTGTCACTGGCGTGGTCCGCCCGAGTTGGCAGTAGACACAGTTGTAGTTACAGGTCTTGAAGGGAATCGGGTCGATGCCCAAGGACTGTCCGAGGCGTCGGGAAGGCACGGGGCCGTAGACAAAACTCATTTACGCTTCCACTCTTGGCTGCGATCTACTCCACTTCTCCGATGGACTTTAGATAGGCCACCAGGTCGATCAACTGACGGACGGTCATGATTTCCGTCAGGCCCCCCATTGGGGAGAGCTGCCCCTCGCTCTGGGCCGCAATCTCCTCGCTGATGATGTGAGAGGGCGAGATCAGGGAACTGGCGAGCGTGCATGCATTCTGATTCGCCTGGAAGACTCCCAACTCCGGACCCGGCAGCGCCGCGATTGGGGTCGCCCACTCACGGTCTTCGGATACCCGGTGACAAGAATGGCAGCGAAATTGAGAGAAGACGAACCGGCCGGCCTCCGGATCACCCATGGGAAAGGCGAGAGTCCCCACCTCGAAGCCAACGTCCTCAGCGGTGATGTGCGCGGCCCAGGTGACCGTCGACACCATTAGAATCACAAGCAGGGCAAGACTTATGGTGCTGGTCATTTATTTCTCCTTACGGTGTGGCTCAGTGAACCGTGCCCGGTCTTCGACCTGCTCTTGGCAACGGGCAACGGCCTCGCGGACCGTGGCCACCAAGTGATCGGGAGGACAGCCTTTGAGAAGAAAGACATCCGCCCCTGCGCTCTTGGCGTCAGCCTCCAGCGAGCCGTACATCGAGTGCATGACGACGGTGATGTTCGGGTGACGTGCCTTGATCTGCCTGGTGGCCTCGACGCCATCCATGACTGGCATACGACCATCCATGAGGATCAGGTCAGGGCACAATCTGTCTGCCAGCTCCATGGCCTCTCGGCCATCCGCGGCAGCCCCGACCACTTCGATGTCTTTGTAGGTAGAGAGCAGAGCTTCCAGCCCGAGCCGCGCAGGTAGTTGGTCATCTGCCAGCAGCACCCGGATCGACGCCTTGATGTTTCGACTGCTCATGGGCAATCCATGCCCCTCATCTGGCAATGATCGGCCACGGGCTGACGCCCGCGCATCGGCTGAAATGGCCCTTCTTGCTCCACCTGGTGTGGATCGTCTGAGCAGCCCACCTAAACCATGTCGAGCAGGACGCTACGAGGAATGATGGAGGCACACAGGGGGAATCGGAGTGCTGCTATTCTTGATATCGAGCTGAATGATCGAGAGGGTGGGATCCCCTTTACGCCGATGGAAAACCTGTATCCATGCCCCCAACTGGCTGCGCTCCTCGAGGAACGGCAGGCCGAGATCCAGTCTGACTGGGTAGACCTGCTTCAGGGCTTGTCGGGAAGTCGCTATCAGGAGATGTCGGAAAGGGACCTCTCCTCCTGGACGGCGGCTGGCGTAGCCGCAATCACTGAGAGTCTGCATACGGGATCGAAGGAACCCCTGATTACTCATGCAGTCGAATTCAGCCGTGTTCTGACAGGGCTGGGCTTTGCCATCAACGAGGTGCTCGAGGGCCTCCTCATGGTGCGCGAGGCTGCTTTGGAGCACCTTCTGGCCGCTCGAGCGCAATCCGCAACCCAATCCCGAGATCCACTTCGACAGTTTGACGCGACGCTCAGGGTACTCATCTCTCGCATGGCTCGGCTTATCGCCGAAACCCTGAGCACAGTGCCAGGGGCTGAGCCGGATTCGGGTGATTTCGAGCTCGCCTCGGGTACCGTCGAGACGGCGGCACCAGCGGTGGATGACGCGCGGAGTCATACCGCAACCCACAAGCTCCTTATTGAGAGCCAGAAGCTACAAAAGGCAGCGGAGTCCCTGCTGGAGATGCAGGGGCTCGACGACGTGATTGAGATCATCTGTCGCGAAGCCGAGAAGTTGACGAGTGCGCGGGGTAGCGCGATCTATCTTGCGGAGAAAGGAGCTGTCGCGACTCAGACGTTCATGCACGGTGAGGCCGTGTCTCGAAGCGACGAAGATTTGGTCTCCGGCAGCCACACGGATGGATCGCTCCTGCGACTTCCCCTGACCGTTCGTGGACACAACCTGGGCACCCTTGTCCTTGTGGGGCAGGAGAGAGGACTCGGCGAGGAGGAATCACATCTTGCTTCGAGATTTGCAGACCAAGCAGCCATTGCGATTCAGCATGGACTTCTTCATCAGCAGCACCAAAAGCTGGTGATCCTCGAGGAGAGGCAGAAACTCGCACATGAGCTCCACGACTCCGCGACTCAGTCGATTTACGGTGTGACCATGTACGCCGAAGCTGCTGCCAGGCTCCTCGAAGCAAACCAACTGGAGAGAGCCTCGACAATTCTTCGCGACCTGCAAGAGACGGCTCTCGATGCGCTGCGCGAAATGCGATTGCTCGTGTTCGAGCTGCGGCCCCCAATGCTGGAAAAAGAGGGTCTCGCCGCCGCTTTGCAGGCACGCCTCTCGGCCGTCGAAGGTCGAGCAGGCTTGGTCACCGAGTTTTCGGCCGACAATGTAGGATCTCCGCCTTATCGAGTTGCCGAAGCTTTTTACGGCATTGCCAAGGAGGCCCTCAACAATGTGCTCAAGCATGCCGAGGCGTCCCACGTTTCGATTCGACTACGGCAGCTGGAGTCAGCTATCGCGCTGGAGATCACCGATGATGGAGCGGGATTCGAGATGCCGGTCTCGACTGCGAAGAGTGGGCTGGGTCTCAAAGGAATGAAGGAGCGGGCGGGCGGTGTCGGTGCCGAACTGACGATTTCGAGTCGTACCGGGAACGGCACGACTGTCAGAGTGGAGGTTCCGCTTCAAGAACCTGATGCAGGATCAAGAGCCAGTGGGGGGACGAAATGAGCGCAGATGTGGTGACCGTACTGGTGGTGGACGATCACGAGGTTGTCCGACGCGGGATCATGACTTTTCTGGAGACAGAAGCCGGCATCGAGGTCCTCGGCGAGGCTGAGAATGGTCGCGAGGCGGTGACGCTGGCAAAGAAACTCGAGCCCGATGTCATTCTGATGGACCTGGTGATGCCCGAGATGGACGGTATCGAGGCCATTCGTCAGATCCGTTCGCAGCAGACCAAGTCCCAGATTCTGGTGCTGACGAGCTTTGGCAGCGACGACAAGATCTTCCCGGCCATAAGAGCCGGTGCCCTCGGTTACCTGCTGAAGGACACGAGCCCCGAGGAGCTCGCTGAAGCCATCCGCCAGGCCGCCGCGGGGCATGCGACCTTGAACCCCACCATCGCGAGCCGTCTCCTGCGTCAATTCTCGAGTGACACCGAGCCCACAACTCCCGTCGAGCCCCTCACAAAACGGGAGATAGAGGTACTCCAGCTGATCGCCCGGGGTCTTACCAATGTGCAGATCGGCGGGGAGCTTTTTATCAGTGAGGCCACCGTCCGCACTCACGTGAGCCACATCCTGGGCAAGCTCAATCTTGCCAATCGCACTCAGGCCGCTCTCTGGGCTCTGCGCAAGGGCCTTGTCACCCTGAACGAGATTGGCAGTCTAGGAGCGCCCGCGGACTGAGACCTCGCCGTCAGTAGGTGACCTGTGGGTGGACTGGGACATTGAAGACGCTTTCTCCGGGCATGGAACCTTCAGCCTCGAGGGCGCCAACCAAATCTTCGATGTCGATCTCGGCCACCCTTGCCTCCAAACGCTTCCCTATCAGCCAGGAGGCTGCGACCCACGGATCGACTCGGATCGCCGCCGCGGCATGGATTCCGCGAGTCTCGAGACTCCCCCTTAGGTACCTCGAGGATTCTGGTGCGACCCGATTCAGGACTACAAGCACGTTCTGTACCCTTGCTTGCTGGTACAGACGAGTTGCCATCTCTACCAGCTCGGGGCTCTCCAGATGAGCTGTTGCGGGGGAATCACCGCCCTTGATGCGTTCTATCAGCTCGGTCATATCAATTGCCATCTGCAGGGCAGCAGAGGTGGGATCGACGACGACGACCACTTGGTCGAGAGTCACCACAACCCCCCTCGCCGAGTCCTCAAATCCGGCTTTGAAGTCCAGCAGCGTCAGACAGGCCTCACCATTCACCTGCACTCTCAGGTCGCGTGAGATCTTCGCCATTGGCCCATCGCAGCCGGCTCCCGGACCTCTCTCTCCCATCTTCCCGGTAGCCACCACCCAGATCCCCTCCTCGGTACGGCCGACAAATCGACTCGGCAACTCGTCGACAGAGATTTTCGCGCCACTCAGGGGCATGGGATCATCCACCGGACAGGTTACGGCGCCACCGCTGAAAACCATGCCGCCGAAATAGTCGATGAGTGATTCGGGAGACTGGTCGAGTCCGATCGCCTGATGCAGCCCCACGTTGGTGGAATCGGCGTCGACAACACAGACTTCGTAGCCACGCTTCCGCAAAGCTCTAGCGAGCAACACCGTGACCGTGCTCTTCCCACTGCCACCCTTCCCGAAGATGCCAATTCTGCTGCCTGAGAGGTCCTTGGTTTCGGCCTTCATGAGTTGGCCTCCTTGTCGCGGCTGAAGATCCGCACTGCAATCTCGAGCACACCGATTCCTCTCACTGTTTCCCAGTATGGGAGCCGGGCGCTTTTTTTTCATCGGAGAAAAGGACCCTTTTTGCCACGCGGAAAGCTGATTCGTGCTGTAGATTGCTACCCTAAGTGCCGACAGCCACTAAGAGCAAAGCTGTAGAGGGGCTCCTGCGAGAAAAGCGACTGCGCTAGACTTCGAGTCAAGGATAAAGGACCTTCCCATGAGATATCTCGTCGCTACCGATGGCTCCGAAGCCAGCATGAAGGCTGCCCGCTTCCTCGTTCAGCATCCCTGCCCCGGGCCAGAGGATGAGGTGTTCGTGATCTACGTATTTCCCCTCCCAGACGACCTCGAGTCCTATGCCGGTGTGGTGTCCCTGCCTACTCAAGCCAGTGACGAACGCGTTGCCGAAGTCGCGAGACCAATCCTTGCAAAGACACTGGAAATGCTGTCCGAGTTGGAGAGCCAAGTCGAAGAAGTCGTTCTATTGGGAAACCCGGCCAAAGAGATCGTCGAATTCGCCACCAATATGCGGGTGCAACTCATCGTGGCCGGAACTCACGGGCGCTCGCCTGCCAAGGAGCTCTATCTGGGCAGCGTCTCCAGTGCCCTGACCCATCGTGCACCCTGCTCGGTTCTGATCGTTCGGTGACCCGCCCTCACCTACCCTTCCACTCGGGACACGAGACCCCTCATTCAGGGTAGTCCCTATGATCGTTTGTGTACCTCGTTCTCCCGCCCATTCGGGTGGTCACAAACTGCTGCTGGGGGAGCATAATTCCTCCAGGCCGCTGGCCTGCGCGGGAGGAGTAATCGCCCACTGACAAGCTCAAGCCATGATCAACAAGATCAGCCACAAGCTCATTCTCACCGTCGCGATTGTCTCCATTGCGATCATCGGGATCTTCTCGTACCTCATCGTCACTTCCCACCATCGAGCGCTGATCTCTCAAGTCGAGCACAGCGCGCACCAGCTCAGCGAGACTATCAAGAGCAGCACGAAGTACGACATGCTGCTCAATCACCGGGACCGCGTTCACCGAATCATCGACACCGTCGGCAGGCAGGAGGGGATCGAGAAGGTCCGCGTCTTCAACAAAGACGGCTCAATCATCTACTCCCAGGACAAGACGGTGATCGGTTCGATGGTCGACAAGGAGGCCGAGGCCTGCTACGCCTGCCATGCGGCGGATTCGCCCCTCGAGCAGCTTTCGATCCCCGAACGGACAAGGATCTTCGCGGCCGCTGACGGCGGACGCAATCTGGGCATCATCAATCCGATCTACAACGAGCCGAGCTGTTGGCAAGCGGACTGCCATGCGCATGATTCGACACAGAAGGTCCTGGGGGTTCTGGATGTGACCATGTCGCTGACCGAGGTCGATCACCAGATGGTGGCCGGCCGCACCAAGGTCTTCCTCCTGACGACTACGGCCATCGTTTTCATCAGCTTCATCATCTGGCTGTTTTTCCGCCGGCTGGTCGGTCACCCTGTTAACGAGCTGGTCAAGGCAACTGACTCGGTGGCCGCGGGCGATCTCACGTATCGGCTGCCGGTCAGGAGAAACGACGAACTGGGCCAGCTCGGCGAATCCTTCAACGAGATGACACGCAGGCTGGGAGAGGCCCAGCGGCAGATCTACCAGTCGGACAAGTTGGCATCACTCGGTCGCCTGGCGGCCGGCATCGCTCACGAGATCAACAATCCGCTTACCGGTGTCCTCACTTACAGCAGCTTCCTGCTCAAACGGGCAGAGAAAGACAGTGAGGCACACGACGATCTGGAGACCATCGTTCGAGAGACCAAGAGATGTCGAGAGATTGTCAAGAGTCTCCTGGATTTCTCGCGCCGGGTGCCTGCCAAGCTGAGCAACATCGATGTGATCCAGGTCATCGATCGTGCGCTCAAGATCGTTCACAACCAATTGAGCTTCCACAACATCCACGTCTCGAGGCATGACCAAGACGCGCTACCAAGCATCCGTGCGGACGAGAATCAGTTGCTGCAGGTCTTCATCAACCTTTTGGTGAACGCCGCGGACGCCGTAGGCGAAGGCGGCGGCGAGATCACCCTGAGCACCAGGCCGGCTCGGAATGACGAGCGGCAATGGATAGAGATCGAGGTGTCCGACACCGGCCCAGGGATCCCACCTGAGGATCTGGGCAAGATCTTCGATCCTTTCTACACCACCAAGGAAGACCGAGGGACCGGACTCGGTCTTTCGGTTGCATGGGGCATCCTCGAGAGGCACCGTGGAACCATTTCTGTCGATAGCGACGTCGGCAAGGGCACGACCTTCACGATCCGGTTGCCGGTCAACGACGAGTCCTTAGTGATGGGGCCATGAACGACTTCGACGTTCTCGTGGTGGAAGACGAACCCGTGGTCATCGAGGCGACGCGCAAGGCGTTGCATCCGGAGGGTCTGAGGATCGACGCTGCGGAGGATGGAGAGAGTGCGCTGGCGAAATTGCGCCAGAGCAAGTACAAGCTCATCCTGCTCGATCTGATGCTGCCCCGGATCACCGGTTTCGAGCTGGTCAAGGCCGTGACCGAGCAATCGCCCGGGGTACCAGTGATCCTCATCACGGGCTATGCGACCTTCGACAAGACAGTTGCAGCTTTCCAGGCCGGTGCCTTCGACTTCCTGCCGAAGCCGTTCGACGTCGAAGAGCTTCTCGGCGTAGTTCGCCGGGCGTTGCGGTTCTTCGGTCAGCAGCGCTCGGTGGACCAGCAACAACAGTCGGCAGGCGGCAGCCGCGAGAATCTCTTCTTCCTGGGTGCGCACTCATGGACACGGCTCGAGGAAGACGGCTCGGCCACGGTCGGTCTCGGGGAGACATTTGCGGGTGTCAGTGGCGATCTGCAAGCGATCGAGCTGCCGACCCCCGGCGAAGAAATGGCCCAGGGCAAGAGCTTTGCCAAGCTGATGAGCAGCGAGGGGCTCGTCGGCAACGTCTGGTCGCCGTTGAGCGGCCGCGTACAGGAGACGAACTCGGATCTCCACTCACAGCTTCACTGGATCGACAAGGATCCATTCGAGAAGGGCTGGTTGGTGAAGCTCAGCCCGACGCATCTGGAACAGGAGTTGAAGAACCTTACGCAGAGGTAAACAGGGACGGTTGAGGTCGCGAGAGGTGACGTCATGGTACCAGTGATTGTGATCCTTACCATCATCGTCTTCATCCTGGTCGATGTGATCACACGACTGGCGATGAAGAGGCACGAAGAGAGGAAACTCCTCAAGGAGAGGGAAGAAGCGCTCGACATCGGTCTGCGACTGGAGTTCACCGGCGAGGCGAAGAGTCTGAAGCGCGTCGAAGTCAAGGAGCCAAAGGCCAGGATCCTGGCTGTGGACGACGAGCCCGTGATCCTCGACAGTTTCCGCAAGATACTCGTGCTCCACGGCTACTCCGTGGACACGGTGGAGACCGGCAAGGAGGCCGTCGGTCTGGTGAAGAGAAACGACTACGACTTCGTCTTCACGGACCTGAAGATGCCCGAATTCGACGGTCTCGAGGTCACCAAGGCGGTAAAGCACCTACGGCCCGACATCGACGTCATCATGATCACCGGCTACGGAACCATCGAGTCCGCGGTGGCGTCCATGCAGTACGGCGCGATGGACTACGTCGAAAAGCCCTTCACCGAAGATGAGCTCGTGGGTTTCGTTACGAAGTCCTTCCTCCGACGTCAGGCGCGGCTCGAGAGGGAGATTCCGCCGAAGTTCCACCTGGTCACAGTGGGGAAAGGCGAATCCGACAGAGAAAATATCGTCAATGTCGCTGGCGGCCTGTTCGTTACTGCGCAACACACCTGGCTCAACGTCGCCATGACGGGTGAAGTGAAAGTCGGAGTGGACGACTTCTGTGTCAAGTCACTGCGCGAGATCGACGACATCATCCTGCCGGAGCCCAGGCAGACGGTAAAGAAGGGTGAAGCGCTGTTCACCCTGAAACGCAACTCCAGCAAGCTGACATTCGCGTCCCCACTGAGTGGACAGATCACCAGGGTCAACAGCGACCTCGCCGAGCATCTCGAGCTGCTGACGCGCAAGCCGTTCAACCTTGGCTGGATCTGCTGTATGGACACCAGAAACCTCAGCGAGGAGCTGCGGGAGTTGAAACTGGGAGCCGAGGCGTTGGACTGGTATGAGCAGGAAGTGGCTCACTTCCGGGAGAAGGTCACGGAGGTGAGCACCCGGAGAGAGCAGGATCCAGGGAAGCGGGAAACCGAGTTGGATGAGCTCTGGGAGGCCTTCGAGCACTCCTTCCTCAAGCAGGAGTCGGCGTGATCAAGAAAAGCCGCTCGGTAGGCCGTCTGCTGAGCTTGTCGCTTGGATTGGGCGGTCTCCTGGTGGGTGTGTGGTGTTGCCCGAGCCTGGCGCAGAACAGTGGTGGCGACAGCGAGATCCCGACGGAGATCGACTTCCCTTCATCGGCTGGACAGGTGGCCTTCCCTCATCGGCTCCATTTCGAGGAGCTTGGCATCGATTGCGGAGACTGCCATCACGAGACGAACGCAGCAATCCTGCAGATCCCGCATCAGGAGTATTTTCGGGACTTCTGGATCCACTGCGAGACGTGCCATCAAGGATCCGAGAACCCGGAGCTCCCCCACGCCTGTGGGGACTGCCACCACACACCCCCAGTAGACATTGCCGACGAGACCCTCAGTGCCAAGGTGGTCATTCACCGAAGCTGCTGGGCCTGCCACGAAGTAGGTACCGGCCAGGAGGCTAGCAGGTCCTGCGGCTCCTGCCACGCCGGCCCGAGGGCGGGGCTCCAGGAAGCCCGTGGTACGACTGTTCCCTGAACTTTCGCAGCGCGAAGGAACGCATGTCATGGACAGAAGAGACTTCTTGAAGGTAGCAGGCGCGGCCGGCTCGGGCCTGGTGGCAAAGCAGGCTACGGGACAAGAGTCGGGCGACAGGAAGGAATTCGTCGGCGTCTTGGTCGACACCACCCGCTGTATCGGATGCAGGGCGTGCGAGAGGGCCTGTTCCGTCGAGCATGGCCTCTACGTACCCGATGTCGAGTCCGATGCAGCCTTGGAGCAGGAGAGAACCACCAGCGAACGACAGTGGACCATCGTCAATCGCTACGAGACTGACAAGGGAACCGTGTTCGTGAAGAAACAATGCATGCATTGCTGGCAGCCTGCGTGCGCCTCGGCCTGCCTGACCAATGCCATGTACAAGACGAAGGACGGCCCTGTCATCTGGCTGTCTCCCAAGTGCATGGGGTGCCGCTTCTGCATGGTCTCCTGCCCCTTCGACATCCCGAAGTTCGAGTACCACGAATGGAATCCGAAGATTCAGAAGTGCAACATGTGCTGGGAGCGCCTGCAGATGGGTCAGAAACCGGCCTGCGTCGAAGCCTGCCCAACCGATGCGTTGATGTTTGGCAACAAGCGCGAGCTCATGGAGATCGCCCGCACCCGTATCTACCGTCACCCGGAGAAATACGTCCACCACATCTACGGAGAGCATGAAGTGGGCGGCACGGGATGGCTCTATCTCGCCGCAGTCCCCTTTGAGCAACTCGGATTCAGAAGCGATCTCGGGACAACTCCCTATCCCGAATACACCAAGCAGTTTCTGGTCGCCGTACCAGCCGTCTTCTTCGGACTTCCGGCCCTGCTGCTGGGGCTGAGTCTCCTCGCCGAAAGGAAATCTGAGACCTGAGCGGGATGGGAGCAAAACCTATGCAGCACAGCCAAACCGTGTCGGAACTGCGCCGCTTCTTCCACTTCGTTCTCAGCGAGCTGAAGCCGAAGGGGAACATGCTGACTCCATTCAACCTCATCTCGATCCCCATCATGTTTGCCGGTGCCGTAATCCTGGTGATCCGCTTCATCAACGGATTGGGTGCCGTCACCAACCTTTCGCAAGACTTTCCCTGGGGCCTGTGGATCGGATTTGACGTCGTGACCGGAGTCGCGTTCGCGGGAGGGGCCTACGTCATCACCTTCGTGGTCTATGTCATGAAGGTAGACAAGTACCGTCCGATCGTGCGGGCGACGGTTCTGAGCGGTTTGCTGGCCTACATCTTCTACGCCGGAGCTCTTTTTTTCGACCTCGGAAGACCTTGGAACATCATCAATCCGATCATCGGTAACTCGTTTGGCTTCAACTCGGTTCTCTTCCTTGTCGCCTGGCACTTTCTGCTCTACATGCTCACCGAGCTCATCGAGTTCTCCCCGGTCATCGCCGAGTGGCTGGGGTGGCGGAAAATCCAGAGAATCTTGAAGAGTCTCACGGTAGGAGCCGTCATCTTCGGCGTGACGCTTTCGACCCTCCATCAGTCAGGCCTGGGGGCGCTGTTTCTGCTCGCGAAGTCAAAGATCCATCCCCTCTGGTATACGGAGTTCATCCCGATTCTCTTTTTCGTCTCGAGCATCTTTGCGGGTCTGTCGCTGATCATCCTCGAAGGCACACTCAGTCACCGGGTCTTCAAGGACCAGATCGATCCGCACAAGCACGGGTCCTTCGAAGAGATTGTGCTGGGGCTCGGGAAGGGGGCGGTCATCTCGATGTTCGCCTACTACTTCTTCAAGGCAGTCATCTTCATCCATGAGAAGCATTGGCGGCTGATCACGGATTTCTGGGGCGCCTGGTTTCTCCTTGAAGTGATCGGCTTTGTCCTGGTGCCCTGCTTCCTCTTCGCCTATGGAGTGAGAAACCGCAGTGTCGGCATCATCCGATTGGCATCGGTGCTGACGCTGGTCGGGATCGTCCTGAACCGACTGAATACATCGATCATCGCCTTCAACTGGAATGCGCCGGTCAGATACTACCCATCTTGGATGGAGATCGTCGTCACGCTCATGGTGCTCATGGCGGAAGTGTGGGTCTTCAGGTGGGTGGTGAATCGGATGCCGGTGCTGGGGGCAAGAAGGCAAGTGGCGTTGCAGGCATAGGGGGGACACGCGGCATGTTGGAATCGTACAGCTACGTGAACATCTTTGAGACCAAGGGGCTGGAATACCTCCTGCTGATCTGTTTTCTCGTGCTACTCGTGCTACTCGTCAGATATCTCGGCAAGCCGGGGGAGAAGCCCTAGGAGTCCGTGGTAGGGAGACTGAGATCAGCGGCTCGCAGTGACGGCTTCGCGCTCGTATTTCTTTAGTTTGTTGTAGAGGGTCGTGCGTTGAATACCGAGCCTCCGCGCCGCCTCCGAGATGTTGCCCTCAGTTTGGCCCAGGACATTGAGAATGTGGTTCCTCTCCATGGCTTCTAGCGTCTCGCCTGCAACAGCGGTCGAGGCGACCATGTCGTGGGGTAGCTCGGCCCGTGTGATCTCATCGCCTTTCGCCAGAATCACCCCGCGCTCCACCATGTTCTCGAGCTCTCTGACATTGCCTGGCCAGGAATAGTCGAGCATGAACTCCACCAGCTCGGCGGAGAACCCACTCAGAGTTTTGTCGTTCTCGGCGGCGAACCTCTGGAGGAAATGCCTGGCCAGGGGCAGAATGTCCTCGCGCCGCTCTCGCAACGGGGGCAGCTGAATCGTGAGAACGTTCAGGCGGTAGTAGAGGTCGTCGCGAAACTGCCCCGTCTCGGTCATGGCCTTGAGATCCTTGCTCGTTGCCGCGATCACCCGGACATCGACGTCGGTCTCTTCGTTGCTGCCGATTCTGGTGATCTTCCTCTCCTCCAGCGCCCGGAGCAGATGAACCTGGGTCTTGACATCGACTTCACCAATCTCATCGAGAAACAGAGTTCCTCCGTCCGCCGCTTCGAACTTGCCTTTCGTCCTCTCGACGGCGCCGGTAAAGGCGCCCCGCTCGTGACCAAACAGCTCGCTCTCGAGCAGCGTCTCTGGCAAGCTCGCACACGCCGTGACGATCAGCGGCTCGTCGCGGCGACGGCTGTGATGGTGAATGGCGCGAGCAATGACCTCTTTGCCGGTGCCGCTTTCACCGAGAATCAAGACCGTGGCATTCGTCGGAGCCACCGTCTGAGCCAGCTCCAAGATTGCCAGCATCTTGCGACTCCCACCGATGACGTCCCCGAAGCTCTGCTGGCCTTCGAGCTTCCTGCGCAGTGACAGATTCTCTTCGATGAGTTGCTGATGCTCCACCAGACCCTTGAGCAGCAGCTCGACTCTTTCTGGACAAAACGGTTTTTCGATGTAGTCGTGGGCGCCCTCTCTCATGGCGACGATCGCCGTCTGAATCGTCGCGTGGGCCGTGATGATGACCGTCGAGATCGTGGGAACGATTTTCTTCGCCTCTGTCATCAGTTGGATGCCATCCATCCCCGGCATCACCAGGTCGGCAAGCATGATCCCGACCGCCTGCCGCCTGAGAATCTCCAGGGCCTCCTCCCCCGAGCCGGCAGTCACCACCTCGTATCCCAGGCCGCTGAACCAATCGTGCAGGGATTCCCGCACGATACTCTCGTCGTCAACGACCAGAATTCTCGTCTGCTTCTTCATTCATGGACCTCAGCCAGATCGTGAAAGTGGTCCCCGCGTCGAGCTCGCTGTCGACCGCAATCCTGCCCCGGTGCCGCTCGATGATCCCCTGAACCGAAGGCAGCCCGAGTCCGACCCCTTTCCCCTTGGGTTTGGTGCTGAAGAAGGGCGTGAAGATCTTCTCCAGGTCCGCTGCCGGAATACCGGGTCCGTCATCGGTGATATCGACTCTCACCGCCTGCCGCGACGACCTACCCAGTTGAACGGACCCATCCAGGGAGGTGGCGATGGTGAGACTGCCACCGTCGAGCATGGCCTGGACAGCGTTGAGAATCACATTCATCAGAGCCTGCTGGATCTGGTCGAAGTCGGCGACCACCTGCGGCAGATCGGGGGACAGCTGCGTCTTCAGATCGATGTTTCCGAGGCTGATTTGATGGCCGACGATGGACAACGTCGCGTCCACCACCTCGTTCACATGGATCGGTCGCAAGGTCGGCTTGGACTGGCGTGAGAAGTCGAGGAGGTTCTTGATGATGCGCGAGGATCTCGCGGTCTCCCGCTCCATCTTGAGGAGCTGCTCCTCGGTCTCGGCAGTCTGCAGCGTCCCTTCCTGGTATTTCTTCAGCAGAACCTTGAAATAGATCAGCAGTCCTGCCAGCGGATTGTTGACTTCGTGCGCAACGCCCGCCGCTAGCTGACCGATGGCCGCCAACTTCTCGGATCGGATGAGCTCTTCCTGCGCTTGCTTGCGATCGGTGACATCTTCGCCCGAGCTGAGAAGTCCCGTGATTCGACCTTCTTTGTCCTTGAGTGTCGTGAGGTTCAGCGCGATGAGCCGTTGGGCGCCTTCTTTGGTGAGGATCGGCACTACCTGGCCGTTTTCCTCCTGCAGCTTGCCATCCATGAGCTCACCGAAGGCAGCCCGCGCCCTCTCCCTGACCTGCCCCGGCACACACATCTCGAACCAATCCTGCCCGAGAATCTCTTCCTCTTCATAACCGAGGGTTTCGCAGCCCATCCGGTTGATCAGAGTGACCTTGCCTTGGGCATCGAGAGCCACGATGGTGACTCTCGCGATACTGAGGTACTGCCGTGCTCTGTCTCTCTCCTGCCGCAGGTTCTCCCACAGACGCTTCTGCTCGGTCATATCCCTGAGAATGCCCACCGCTCCGAGAGCCTCGGCACCGTCGGATCCAAGGGGGGAGATCGTCACGTCGACGGGCAGTTTGGTGCCGGCCTTGGTGGTCGCGATCGCCTCGTAGTTCAGAGTGGAGGTAGGGACCTGATGGGTCTGTTTTACGGAACAGTTCTCGCAGTGATCCGTGTCGAAAATCTCGTAGCACCTCCGGTCGAGAACCTCGTCTCTCTGGTAACCGGTAAGACGCTCCGCCCGGGGAGTGAACGTCACGATCCGAGCATCCTGGTCGATGGCGAACAGCCCGGCCTTCATACCGGCCAACACACCGTCGAGGAATTCCCTCGCCATCTCCTGTTCGATGCTGACGACCATCTCTTCTCCCCCTAGACCGGGGCTTCACCCTCTGTTTCCACGTCGGTCACGAGCCTGCGCGTATAGACCTCTACCTTGCCGTCCTCCTCGATGATGCGGGTCTCGAAACGGTCCTTCTCGTACTCCTTGGCTGTGTTGGCCGCCTCTTCGACGCTGTCGTACTCGCGCCCATCCCACATGTACTTCAGCCCGTCGATGACACGGCCTTTTGGCTCAAACATGTCAACCTCCGGCTAGGCGTACGGGCTCGGGCCGAGGTCCTTGATCTCCTCGGTGAAGCTGGAGACGACCTCGCCGAAACGCTGTCCTTCCGAAGCCGAAACCCACTCGAGCCGGAACCGCTCGGGCTCGATGCCCAGATCTTCGAGGATCAGCTCGAGCGCTTCCGCCCGCTTCTGTGCTTTTTCATTACCATCCTGGTAATGGCAGTCGCCGAGGTGTCAACCGCAGACCAGAACGCCATCGGCGCCGTTGGTCAGCGCGTTGACAATCAGGTTCGGATGGATCATCCCCGAGCACAGCACACGAATGATGCGGATGTTCGAGGGATACTGCACCCTCGATGTGCCTGCCAGATCGGCTCCGGCGTAGGCGCACCAGTTGCAGCAGAACCCGATGATCAGCGGCTCGAATCCGTTATCGCCCATTCTCGACTCCTCTTCGTTCAGCCCTGCAAGGCCGCGTTTACCATGGCCTCGAGCTGCTCGAGCTTGAAGTGCTTGATAAAGATCCCTTGCTTGGGACAGGTGGCCTGACAAGAGCCACAGCCTTTGCAGAGGGACTCGTTTACTTCGACAGTCTTGCGCACCGCCCCGTCGCTCATGTACTCGACCAAGGTGATGGCCCCGTAGGGGCACGGGGAGACGCAATAGGCACAGCCGTCGCAGTTGGCATCGATGACCGTCGACACCGTCCCCTCCAGGTCGAGCTCCTCCTGCGAGAGGATCGTCGCCGCTCGTGACGCTGCCGCGCAGGCTTGTGAGATGGACTCATCGACCGCCTTGGGCCAGTGGGACAGCCCACACATGTAGATGCCCTCGGTGGCGAAATCCACCGGCCGCAGCTTCATGTGCGCCTCGAGGAAGAACTTCTCCTGGCTCTGCGAGACCTTCAGCTTCTGAGCCAGCTCACCGGCGTCGTCATGCGGGACGATTCCCGTGGACAGCACCACCAAGTCGGCATCGAGCCTGATGTCTTGGTTGAGCATGCAGTCGTACGTGGTGATCTCGAAGCGGTCGCCAACCTGCTCCACTGTCGGCTTGCGATCCTCGTCGTAACGCAGGAATCGAACCCCTTTCTGCCGCGCTTCGCCGTAGTACTGCTCGCGCATGCCATAGGTGCGGATATCCCGATACAGGACATAGACCTCGGTGTCCGGGTTGAGCTCCTTGATCTTCAGGGAGTTCTTGACCGCGTGTGAGCAGCAGATGCGACTGCACCAGGGCCTGTCCGGCTCGCGCGAGCCGACGCACTGGATCATGACGACGGACTCGAGATCCCGGACCCCCGAGTCTCCATTCGTCAACCTGGCCTCGAGCTCGTTCTGCGTCAGAACCCCTGCGTGTTCACCGTAGAGGTACTCGGTGGGTTGGCGCTCCTTGGCACCGATGGCCACAATGATGGCCCCGTGTTGGATGGTCTCCGGCTCCGAGCCATTGACGATCTTCGACTCGAAGTTGCCGTAGGACCCGTCGACCTCGGCGACCTCGCTCTCCATGTGAACGTGGATCCGCGGGTGGGCAGCCACCTTCTCGATAGTTCCCATGAGCTGCGCTTGGGGATCGCCGCCACCGAGCAGGTAGTGAACGTTGCGCAGGTTGCCGCCCAGCTGCTCTCCCCTCTCGACCAGGTGGACATCGAATCCCTGATCGGCCAGATCCAGGGCGGCGGTCATCCCGGCCATGCCGCCACCGATGACCAGGGCGTCCTGATTGACGGGCACCCTGAGTCGCTCCAGCGGCTCGAGCAGTCGCGCCTTGGCGACCGCCATCCGGGTGAGGTCCTTCGCCTTTTCGGTGGCCTTCTCGGGCTCGTGCATGTGGACCCAGGTGTTGTGGTCGCGGATGTTGGCCATCTCGAACAGGTACTCGTTGAGTCCCGCCCGGCGGCAGGTGGCACGGAAGAGAGGCTCGTGCGTGCGCGGAGTACAGGAGGAGACCACGACCCGGTTGAGATCGTGCTCCTGGATCATCTTGATCATCCGCAACTGGGTGTCCACCGAGCAGGTGTAGAGGTTGTCTTCGGCGTAGACCACGCCGGGAAGTGTCTTGGCATACTCGACGATCGCCGGGACGTCGGCAACGCCACCGATGTTCTTGCCACAATGGCAGGCAAAGACCCCGATTCGTGGTTCCTGGCCGGTGACGTCTTTCTCAGGTGGATAGTCGGGACGAGCGATGAGCGATCCGCGCTCCTCCTGCAGCAGTGCGGCAGCCTTGGAAGCCGCGCCACCGGCTTGCATCACCGTCTCTGGAATGTCTTTGGGCTCGGTAAACGGACCGCACACGAAGACCCCCGGGGTCGTGCTCTCGACGGGCGAGAAGCCATCGGTGGAGCAGAAACCGTGCTCGTCGAGCTCGACGCCGAACTTCTCGGCCAACTCCCTGACACCCAGCGAGGGGCTCAGACCGCAGCCGAGCACCACCATGTCGAACTCTTCGGTGACCAGCTGGTTGTCGTCTTGCTGGAATGCCAAGCGTAGGTTGTGGGTCGAGTGATCCTCGTGAATCGCCGATGGTTTGCAGCGAACGTAGCGTACGCCGGCATCTTTGGCCCGTTGGAAGTAATTGTCGAATCCCTTCCCAAAGGCCCTCATATCAATGTAGAAGATGGTGCACTCGAGGTCCTGCTCATGCTCTTTGGCAATGATGGCGTGCTTGGTGGCGTACATACAGCAAACGGAAGAGCAGTAGTTTCTGCCGTCGATCTCCCGTGAACCGACACACTGGATGAAGGCCACCCTCTTGGGAGCCTGGTGATCCGAAGGTCGCAGGACCTTGCCCTCGAACGGACCGCTGGCAGAGAGGATCCGCTCGAACTGGAGGCTGGAGACGACGTTGGGATAGCGGCCGTAGCCGTACTCCTGGACCAACTCGGGATCGAAAAGCTCGAAGCCGGGCGCCAGGATTGCTGCCCCCACCTCCAGCTCTCGGGTCGCGTCCTGTTGCGTGAAGTCGATCGCTTCGGCGTCGCAGAAGCTCTCACACGCTCGGCAGACATCCTCGGACGGCCGCCGCAGATACATGCAGGTCTCGGGGTCGATCACCGCCGCTCGCGGCACCGCCTGGGGATAGGGAATAAAGATCGACGGCCGTGGACCGACTCCGACGTCGAATTCTGAGGGGATGGGCCGCGGTTTCTTCTCGGTGATCCGCGCCAGGTCCACGGTCTCGATCGGGCAGACAACTTTGCAGGCGCCACAGGCGATGCACCTCAAGGAGTGTCGGTCATAGGCCGGAGCGATGCGCTTCTCCGTGCCTCGGCCGACGAGATCGATGGCCGCCACGCCCATTCGCTCTTCACACACTCGGACGCACAGGCCACAGAGAATGCAGTCCTCGTTCTGCCGCGGGAATCGCGTCTCCTCAACTCCCAGCTCGCGCCCGAGCTGGCGAATCGGTTCGATCTCGGAGCAACGGGCCAGCAGCAGCTCCATCATGATCTTGCGCGTTCTCAACACCCTCTCGCTCGCCGTCTGCACGCGGAGTCCTTCCTGCGCCGGATAGACGCAAGCAGCCTGCAGCGACGGGCGCGGACCCTCCAGCTCGACGAGACAGAGACGACACGCACCGTAGGGCACCAGGGCCTTGTGGTGGCACAGCGTCGGAATCCGGATTCCCGACTGCTGCGCCGCCTCCAGGACGCTGCAGCCCTCTTCGACTTCGACTTGCCTTTCGTCAATCGTCAAAGTGACCATGGCCTACTCCGACTCGATTGCAGTGGCTGGGTCGCTGTCCATGCTGGCGATGACCTCACCGTCCTTCGTGTAGCGGAAACAGACGCTCAGCTCCGGCCGACCAGCCAGGATCGCTCCCAGAGTCGCCGCAACATCCCCCAGGGGCTTGCGATCCGGATGGCTGAGTTGAAATTCGGCTCTGACTGTCGTTCCTACTCCTGGAGCGGAGTCCACCTCGAGGCCGCCACCGCTGTCCCTGGCTGCCTGGGCGAGCAGCGGCAGCCCCAGGCCGACACGGCGGGTGGTTCGGGTAGTGAAGAAAGGATCGAGGACCTGACTCCGCGTCTCTTCCTCCATTCCCTCACCGTTGTCCCGGATCTCCAGGTAGAGCCGGTCTTTGGCGCTGTCCTCATCGATGAGGATGGAGATCTCCTGTGCTGCAGCGGCCACGCAGTTCTCCGCGATGTCGAGAATGTGCAACGAAAGGTCTTCCATTTCAGCGCACCACTACTTTTCGACCCTGTTCTTGCTTCAGTGCCTTGCCGATCTCCTCGAGCGTCGCTTCCCGAGCCAGAAACGCGGTGGTGCTCCTGCCGATGTCCTCGAGGCAGTGAGCATCGGAGGAGGTGATGACGGGGAAGTCCGACCATTCCCTGTCCCACTCCTGGTGGGAGGCTCGGGGTGAGACCTCGACGGCATCCAATGGCAACCCTGGGGGGATGAACCCGAGCTGGCCGATCAGGCCAAAGCCTTCGCGGTCGATATGCGCCGCCACTGCCAACCCTCCGAAGTCGTGGATCGCGTCCACGGTCTCCTCCAGCGTCAGCGAAGTGGCGCCGATCAGCAAGCTCGTCTCGATGGCCACCGGCTCGTCCCATTCATCGACCACGACCTGCAGTCCGAAAGCCACTTCGTCGTTCTCCCCCGACAGGCTCTCCTCGATCAGGCTCTCGAGACCCACGAGATCCTGCTCAGACTCGAAAAGGCCCAGGACATGGACCTCTTCGCGAGTAGTGATCTCGATTCCGGGGATCACGGCGAGCGATTCTCTCTCCCCGACTCGCACCACGGCACCGGCGTTGGCGACGGTGTTGTGGTCACAGATCGCGACCAAGTCCAGCCCCGAGGCCTTCGCCTGCCGGACGATTGCCGTGGGTACCATCTCGAGCTCTCCACACGGCGACAAGCAGGTGTGCAGATGCAGATCGGCCTTCCACTCCCTCAACGTCGCCGTGTCGACTCGAGCTGTCATCGACTCTCCCCACGGACCCCAAGTCGATAGAGCCGGCCGATGAGCTCGAAGGCCGGCAGCGTGCTCACCAGGATCGGAATTCCCTCGGCCTCGGCCTTCTCCAGCGTCTCGTCTTGCGGCTCCCGACCACCGACCAGGACGACACCCGCGAGCTCTTTGAGACTGGCCGCGGCGACAATGTTCTGATGGGTCTGTAGAGTCACCCAGAGGTTGCCCTCGCGACCATGGGCGAGGACATCACTGATCAGATCGCTGGCATAACCGCCGGTGACCTCGCTCTCGAGGCTGGGGCCGGCCACTCTGATCTCCAGATCCAACTCGTCGACTAGATCAGCCAGATTCATGCTGCACCTCACCGATGGAGAAACGGATCTTCAAGGTCGTACCTCGACCCGGTTGTGATTCGATGTGGAGCTCGTCGCTCATGTTCTCAATATTGGGCAGCCCCATTCCCGCCCCAAAACCCAGCTCTCTGACCCAGTCGGAGGCGGTGGAGAACCCCGGCTGCAGGGCCTTTTCGATATCGGCAATTCCCGGACCCGAGTCCCTCACTTCGAGGGCGATCACCGACGGCTCGATGCGTACAGCGATGGTGCCCCCCTGGGTGAAGATGGCGAGATTCATCTCGGCCTCGTAGCTGGCGATGGCGACTCGACGAACCAGGTCGGGACGGACGCCCAGACGCTTGAGTGTCTTCTTCAAGCGACTCGATCCCTCACCTGCCCGCTTGAAGTCCTGCCCCTTGACGTCGTACTGGAAGAGCAACGTCGTCGCGTCGGCTTCGATGTCCTCGAAAATGTCGCTCTCGGGTGGGCGGTGGATCTCTTCCGTTTGGTAATCGGTCTCCAACCGTTTCAACAACCCCTCGATGACGTCCCCTTTGGTCAGGATGCCGACCAGCTTCCCACCTCGGCGCTCGATGACCGGGAATCTCCCGAGTCCCGAGGCCTCGAATTTGCTGATGGCGCTGGCCAGCGGCTCGTCAGCGTGCAGAATCTCGACCTGGCGAGTCATCTTCTCTTCGACTCTGCAGCCGTTCTGATGGTCGGCCAGACACTTGATGAAATCCTCGACGCTAATAATGCCGGCCAGCTCACCATTGTCGACTACGGGCACTCCCGAGATGCGATTCGCTCGCAGCAGCTCTCGCAGGTCGCGCACAAGCGCCTGCGAATCGATGGTGATGAGCTCTCTCGTCATCACGTCACCTACCGTCAACTCGTAGACCATCTCCTGGAGCTTGGTGACTTTTGTCAGCGGCTCCATCTCTAGACCCCTTCGGAACAACCTGGCAGATCAGCCCGATACAGTCGACCGCAGCTCTCGAACATCGGCAGCTCGGTGGCCAGCAGCGGAATTCCGCTGCTGACGGCAAGCGCTACCGTTTCCTCAGATGGCTGTTTTCCACGCACGAAGCAGATGGCCTCGACATTCGCCATTTCCGCGGTTCGAACCACCTGCGGATTCGTCAGCCCGGTCAGCAGCAGCGAGCCCTCCTTGATGTGCGCCAAAACGTCGCTCATCAGGTCGGCTCCACAGGCCACGGCAATCTCGATCTCGCCCAGATTGGACCCGGCGATGACCTCCGCGTCGAGAACGTCCTTCACCTCATCCAGAGTCATCGGTTCTTGCTCCCTTAGCCGGCTGCCACGTACTCTTCTGCACTCTGCTTACTGCGCTGCTGGGCTGCACGGACATCCCGGTCGCATCTGAGGCAGCGCTTGGCCTCGGCCATCGCCTGCTCGGCGCTCAAACCCAGTTCCACCTCGTCGAAGTTGTCGACCCTTGCCGCTGGCGGCACCGTGGGCATCTGGGGTCGCTGCAAGCTCTCGATCTCCTTTTCGGTGAGCTCGGTCACGTCGACATCGAGGACCGGCCGGGTGACGGTGTACCGCCGCTCGAGCGGCAACTTCTGGAGATACTTTTGGATCATCTCGGCAGCGATCTTCCCGTCAGCCATGGCGGGTACCACCGCATTCGGTCCACTGACCACGTCGCCGCCGGCAAAGACGCCCTCGATCCCGGTGTACAGGGTCTCCGGATCGACTTCGAGGGTCTGCCACCGGGAGAGCTTCAGATCTGTGTCCTCCACCAGGGCATCGATGTCGGGTTCCTCGCTGACGGCGCGGATCAGGGTGTCGACCTCGACCGTGAATTCCGAGCCCTCGACCGGAACCGGCCGCCGACGGCCGGTCTCGTCGACCTTCCCCAACTCCATCCGGATGCACTCGACACCCTGCAGTCGCCAATCCTGGGTCAGCATCCTGACCGGGGCGACCAGGCACTGGACCTCGATACCCTCGTCGTCGAACGCTTCGATCTCCTCCCTCTGCGCGGGCATCTCGGTTCTGGTGCGCCGATAGAGGATCTGCACCTCTTTGCCGAGGCGCTTGACGGCTCTGGCAGCATCGATGGCAGCGTTGCCTCCCCCGATCACCGCCACGCTGTCGCCGATCTCGACATGTTTGCCGAGATTGACAGCGCGCAGAAAGTCCACCGCATCCATGACCCGAGGAGACGCCTCCTCACCGGGCACTTCGAGCTTGAGCCCCTTATGTGCCCCGGTGGCGATAAACACGGCCTGATACTGCTCTCGAAGGTCAGAGAGTCGGATGTCCTCGCCTACCGTCGTGTTGGTCTTGATCTCTACCCCCAGACGTTCGATCGAGGCGATCTCGTAGTTCAGGACGTCTCTGGGCAGCCGGTACTCGGGGATCCCTACCGCCAGCATCCCTCCAGCAACCGGTAGCGACTCGAAGATCGTCACGCCATAGCCTTCCAGCGCCAGGTAGTGTGCACACGTCAGTCCGGCCGGGCCGGAGCCGATGATGGCGACTCTCTCGGGTCGTCGCTCTCTGGGCTGAGAAACGATCTCGAGGTGATGCTCGCGCTCGTAATCGGCCAAGAATCTCTTGAGTGCACGGATTGCAATCGGCTCTCCCTCTCCCTCGCCACAACGGCATTTCAACTCACAGGTGGCGTCACACACCCGACCACAGATGCCCGGCAGCGGATTCTCTCTCCTGACGACGTCGATGGCGTCTTCGAACCTGCCCTGGGCGATCAGACCGATGTAGCAGGGAACATCCTGGGCGATCGGACAGGTGTGCTGACAGGGCGACGAGGCGATGCCTTTGCAGACTGCCGCAGGACACCGTTTGTATCGGATGTGCGCCTCGTACTCATCGCGAAAGTAGCGGATGGTGCTGAGAACCGGATTGGGCGCGGTGGCCCCCAGGCCGCACAGCGATGCATCCTTGACTGCCAGAGACAGCTCTTCCAGCAGCTCGATGTCGCCCTCCTCGCCTTCACCGGCGCAGATCCTGGTGAGCATCCCGTACATCACCTCGACACCCTCACGACAAGCCGTGCACTTGCCACACGACTCCTCGCGGAGAAACTCGAGGAAATACCTGGCGACGTCGACCATGCAGGTGTCCTCATCCAGCACGATCATGCCGCCCGAGCCCATGATCGAACCCGCCTCGGCGAGCTTCTCGTAGTCGATGGGAAGGTCGAGCAGTGACGCAGGGATGCAGCCCCCGGAGGGACCGCCGGTCTGCACCGCCTTGAACTTCTTGTCGTTCTCGATGCCGCCACCGATGTCGTAGACAATCTCGCGCAGCGCGATCCCCATCGGCACCTCGACCAGGCCGGTGTTCTTCACCTTGCCGACCAGGGCGAAGACCTTGGTGCCCTTGCTCTTCTCGGTCCCGATGCCGGCAAACCATGCCCCTCCCCGGTTGATGATCTCCGGGACGTTGGCCCAGGTCTCGACGTTGTTAATGTTGGTGGGCTCGCCACGAAGGCCGACATGGGCAGGGTACGGCGGCCGCACCCGGGGCTCGGGTGGACGGCCCTCCAGGGAGGCGATCAGCGACGTCTCCTCACCGCAGACAAAGGCCCCGGCGCCACGGTGTACGGAGATATCGAAGTCGAAGCCGGCGCCAAAGATGTCCTCGCCCAGGAGACCGTAGTCCCTCGCCTGTTCGATCGCCTTGATGAGTCTCTCCCGGGCCAAGGGGTACTCGTAGCGGATGTAGACGTGTCCCTCGGAGGCTCCGATCGCGCGGCCACCGATGGTCATCCCCTCGAGCACGGAGTGAGGATCGGATTCGATGATGCTGCGGTCCATGAAGGCGCCGGGATCACCCTCGTCGGCGTTGCAAATGATGTGCTTGCTGTTGCCAGCAGCATTGCTGCAGATCTCCCATTTCAAGCCGGTAGGGAAACCGGCGCCGCCACGGCCACGAAGACCTGAGAGCTTGACCTCCTCGACGATTTCTACGGGCGTCATCTCGGTCAGAGCCTTGGCCAACGCTGTATAGCCGTCGCGGCCGATGTACTCGTCAATGACTTCCGGATCGATCATGCCCCGATTGCGCAGGGCGATGAGCCGCTGTTTGCTGAAGAACCCGATGTCGCTCATGATGGGCACCGGTGCCGGCTCGCCGGGTGGCGTGAACATCAGATTCCTCACCGGTCGACCTTTGAGGAAATGCTCCTCGACGAGGTACCCAATGACCTCTTCGGTCAGCAGCTGGTAGAAGATCCCCTCCGGCTGGACCACCAACACCGGCCCCTGGGCGCAGAACCCGTTGCAGCCGGTCATCACGACGCCGACCTCTTCCTGCAGGTTGTGCGCTCTCAGTTCCTGTTCGAGCACCTCCGCCACCCGCAAGCACTTGTTCGAGACACAGCCCGTCCCAGCGCAGAGCATCAATTGCATCCGATTGGGCTTCATCGATGGGGCTCCTTCGCGCATAGTCCCGTCCTCTAGCCAACGCGCTCGCTGCCCACGGCGAGGGCATACTCGGTGACGACGGCCCCCGAGAGGACATGCTCCTGGAAGATCCTCTCGGTCTTGGCCTCGTCCAGATCCACATACTTTGTCGGCGCCTCGTCCCGGAGCTCGACGGTGATCATGGGCTCACGACTGCACAGACCGGCACAACCGGAGGCGGTCAGAATGATCGTCTGGCCCTCGCTCTCCTCGACCAGGCTCATGAGTCTGCTCATGATCTTGCGCGCGCCGGCGGCGATGCCGCAGGTGCCCATGTGCACCGTGATCTTGGACTGCGCTTCTCCCTCACGCAGGTTCATCGTCCGGGCCATCCGGTGCTTGATCTTCTCCAGATCCTCTGGCTTGATCCTGGCCACTACCGATCCTCCTTCAGGCAGCGCACTGCTCAACGAGTGCGGCTGCCGTGGCTGGGGTCAGCTTGCCGTGCACGTCCTCACCCACCGTGACCACCGGTGAGAGGCCGCAACAGCCCAGGCAGCGAACCTCTTCCAAGGTGAACTGCTTGTCTGCGGTCGTCTCCCCCAAACCGATGTGCAGGTCACCGAGAAAGCGATCGACAATCCTCGGTGCTCCTTTGACATGGCAGGCGGTTCCCGTGCAGACCCGGATGATGTATTTGCCACGTGGCTGGAGGCTGAACGCCTTGTAGAACGTGGCGATCCGCAGGATGCGCTCGAGCGACAGGTGCTTGATCTCGGCCACCCTGATCAGCACCTCCGGCGGCAGCCAATTGAGCTCGGCATTGATGTCCTGCAGGATGGGTACCAGAGATTCGGCGCCGCCCGGATACTCGGCGGCCAGCCGCTCGACCAGAGCGTTGTTCCCTTCGTCGAGTTCCGGCGTTGGCCTCTCGGGCAGGGCGTCGAGGTAGGCGTAGTTTCTGACCAGACAGTGCTGGACACATTCGGCGCAGCCGGTGCACCTCAGCTCGTCGACGTACCGAGCCTTCTGGCGAACCTGGATTTTGAAATGGCCGGCCGAGCCTTCGACGTTCTCCACCTCCGAGTAGGTCAGTCTCTCAATGTTGATGTGCTGTCCGGCGTCCACCAGCCGCGGTGCCAGCGTGCACATGGCACAGTCGTTGGTGGGAAAGGTCTTGTCCAGCTGGGCCATCACCCCGCCGATCGCCGGGTTACGGTCCACCAGATAGACCTTGAAACCGGAAGCGACCAGGTCCAGGGAGGCCTGCAAGCCACCGATGCCCCCACCGACGACCATGACCGAGCCAACTTTCTTGCCGTTCTCACTCATGGCTTTGACCTCTCACAGTCACCCTCAGTGGGTGACCGATGCGACACTCCGAGTCTGGGGCTCTGTGCGACTTCCGATCAGCTCGTCTGTTTCCACCAGGTGCTTCGCCAGCCCCAGCTCCGTGGCCGGAATACCCATCGCCAGTGCCATCAGCTGGGTGAAATAGAAGATCGGCAGCCCGTACTCTTTCTCTCTCCTCTCCTCGATCTCCCGTTGCCGGGTGTCCAGATTGGCGTGGCACAGCGGGCAGGCCACCGCGATGGCATTGGCGCCCACCGCCTGAGCCTCGTCGAGGATGTCTCCGGTCAGCTTGTAGACGATGTCGGTCTCGGTCAACGAGAACGCCGCGCCGCAGCACATCGTCTTGAAATCCCAGTCGACGGTGGTGATCCCGGCCGCACGCAGCACCGTATCCATGGACATCGGGTACTCGTGCCGGTCGAACTGCATGATCTTGGGCGGCCGGGTCAGCAGGCAGCCGTAGTAACAGGCCACCTTCAAGTGCGAGAGATCCACCGTCGCCGTTTCGGCAACTCTGCCCAACATCGATCTTTCACAAAGAACCTCGAGGGGATGGCGGATCTCTACAGTGCCTTCATAGGGACGGTCCACCACCCGGTTTACTTTTTCGCGCAGACCCGGATCCGTCATCGTCTCCTGGTGGCCCGACTTCAGTCGCCGGAAGCAGGAGGCGCACGGGACCACCATCTCGTCCATCTCCATCTCTTCGACCAGACTCAGATTGGCCACCGGCAACGCCAGCGCGAGGAGACCGGAGACCGCGTGCGCCGGTGTCGAGCCGCAGCAGATCCAGCCCCGAATCTCTTCGAGCTCGATCCCTAGCTGCGGACAGATCGCCCGCAGGGAGAGATCGAACTCGGAGCCGGTGGAATGGAGGGAGCACCCCGGATAGTAGGCGTACTTCATGACGGTTCACTCGCCTCCTTTTCCATCTTGGCGACGCGAGCAAAGATCCTGCGGGCGCGCCGCGACCCCTTGAGCGCCGGGAAGAGCTTGAGCTTGCGCTTGCGCAGCATGCGCAGCCCCAAGTCCATGTCCTTGGCGTAATCGCCGGTGCGCAGCTTGAGCGAGACGAGCATGCCCGGTTCCCACATCCGACCGAAGCGCCGGATGCTGGCGAGTGCCGCTTGGTGGAAGGAGCGCACCGCACCTATCGAGGGCTTGATTCCCCGTTTGACCGCCAGGATCTTGGCGGCGTCCATGACCTTGGCGATGTCCACCTCTTGTGGACACCGGGTCGTGCAGGTCTCACAGGCGGCACAAAGCCAGATCGTTTTGGAGTTCAGAACCAGGTCATCGAGCCCCAGCCGTGCGGCGTGGATGAGCTGCGCCGGGGCATAATCCATGGCGTAGGCAACCGGACACCCCGCCGCGCATTTGCCGCACTGGTAGCACAAGTTCACCTCGACGGCGGCGTCCTCCAGGATCGTCCTCGCCAGTCCGGAGCTCGGTGCTACTGCGGTTGCAGATTGAACGTCACCCATGACGCGCCTCACCGTTGAATTGTGCTGTGTGAATCTAATTCATGAAGTTCGAACTCTTTATTATTTTGGCATCCGCAAGGACGCGAAAACACCACCTGACCGGGTAGCAAGCACCGCGCAATCGGGTGGGTTACCGATTCCACAGCACCCGCAGGCCAGCAGCGTCAGGCCCCCCTAATGGGAGATCTCGCACACTCGTCTGAGGTTCTCGAGCGACTGCTCGAGGCACTCCGCCTCGATGCGTTCGATGGCCGACCGGTCGCCCGCATCTTTCAGCAGCTTCGACGGCAGCGTGAAGTCGAGGACCGCCGTTACCTCGGTCTCGCCATCGGCTGACTTGTAGGTCCAGTCGTACTCTCCAGAGAGCATCATCAAGCTACACAGCGGGGCCACCTCGACGCATTCCGGAGCATCCTCGCCCCTCGCCCGCCAATGGGCTTCCGTTCTCCCTAGGCGATCCTCCAGGACCCGCTGAGTGAGGGGGAACGGTGTTCCGACCATCACAGACCGGTGCTCTCCGCCGGGTCCGACACCCAGATCCCTCTCTTCGCTGATGCCGACATACCAATCGGACCAGTGGCCGGGATCGCGTGCCGTGCCGTAAACGGTCTCCAAGGGTGCATGGATACGAATGGTTCTCTTCAGATGCGACATGTTCTGGTCCTCCTCTTTCGACGTTTCTCGCGCTCCATTGCTGCCTCGTCTCCCTTACTCTCGCAATGGCGGTGCCAGTTGGGTACCACTCGTCGACGAACCACATAAGTCATTGCACTTAAAAGACTTAAGACACTTTCTTCGAGTCGCCCGGCGACTGGCCACTGCTGCCTGGATGTTGATTTCTTCAGCACTCGTTCGAAGATCCTCGGGAACCCTCAGTAAACACGCCACTCAACGGGGGTGGTGAAATCCTCCCCGCCGCTTGTCGAATTCCTCCACAATCGGAGTGCCCCAGAAGGGAAAAAAGAGTTATTCTTATTGGTGGGTCGAGGGCAGGAATGCGACGACCACTCAAAAGCCGGCTGACGCTTCGCCTCGCGATTGCACTGGGCCTGGCTGCGGGGACCATCCTGGTCGCCGCAGGCATCGGCAACTTGCGCTTGCAGCGGGCCCATCTCACCCGACTGATCATCACCGTCGCGACCGAGCGTGCCGACGACATTCGCCGGGCCACCCGCGAGGCGATGTTGCGCAACAACCCGGGCGAGGTGCGCAAGATCATCGACACCCTCGCCAGCCAACCCACCGTCGAGCGCATCCGGCTCTACGACAAACGCGGTCGCATCCGCACTTCCAGCGACACGAACGAGATCGGGACGCTGGTGGACACGGTCGCCGAGCAGTGTGTCCTGTGCCACCGACAGACAGAGACGCTGGAACTCGTCGAGGATCGAGATCGAGCGCGGATCTTCGCCAAGTCCGACGGCAGTCGTATCCTCGGGGTCGTGGCACCCATCCGCAATGAGCCTGCCTGCACCAATGCCGCTTGCCACGCCCATCCGGCATCGAAAAACCTCCTCGGCGTCTTCGACATCCAGCTGTCGCTGGCTGAAGTGGACCGGGATCTCGCCGCTTCGGAACGACAGATGCTGCTCGGCCTGTTCGGTACCGTGGTAGCTGTGTTGGCGCTGGGCTGGTTTCTCACCTGGCGGATGGTGCTCAGGCCGGTCGGCAGACTGACTCAGGCAGCCTCGAAGGTGGCAGCCGGCGATCTGTCTACCCACATTCCGGTCACCTCGGAGGACGAGATCGGCGAGTTGACCAGGGCGTGGAACAGCATGATCGCCAAGCTGGGGCGTGCCCAGATCGTGCTCGAGCGCTGGGGCACGACCCTCGAGCAAAAGATCCAAGAGAAGACCACCGAATTGGACAAGGCCCATGAACAGATGCTGCAGGTGGAGAAGATGGCATCCCTGGGCAAGCTGGCAGCCGTCGTCGCCCACGAGATCAACAACCCCCTCACCGGTATCGGTACCTACGCCCGCTTGTTGCGAAAGAGGTTGTTTTCCGAGTCTGCCAGTGCAGCTCAGAGGGCCCAGGCGATGAACCGCGACACCGAGGAGATCCTCAAGTTGATCGAGGACGAATCGGCGCGGTGCGGCAAGATCGTGAGCAATCTTCTGCTGTTCAGTCGAACTCCAGGTGCATCCTTCACCGACGAGCAGCTCAATCCACTGCTCGAGCGATGTGTGTTGCTCCTCCAGCCCCAGGCCGATCGCGCGGAGGTCAATCTGTCCCTCGAGGTCCAGCCCGATCTGCCACCGGTTTCCTGCGACGCCTCGCAGATTCAGCAGCTGACCCTCGCTCTGGTACTCAATTCGATCGAGGCCACACCTGCGACAGGCAAAGTGACCATCACCTGTCGGCGGACCGAGACGGCCGATGGCGTGGAACTACAGGTCGCCGACACTGGTCGGGGGATCCCGGCCGATCAGCAGACTCGGATTTTCGAGCCCTTTTACACCACCAAGGAAGAGGGTAGTGGGATCGGGTTGGGACTGGCCGTTGTTTACGGCATCGTCAAGCGACACCATGGCGAGATCGATGTCGAGTCGTCCCTGGGTGAAGGGAGCGTGTTCACGATCGAGTTGCCTCGCCGTCAGCCGCCGCCAGACGAGGGCTCTGAGAACGAAATGGAGACGATCATCTGATGACCGGATCAAGCGAGAAGCGCCTGCTCAAGGGCTCGGTGTTGGTGGTCGACGATGAGCCGATCGTATTGCACTCCTTGACCGAGTGGTTTCGAGAGGACGGTTACCACGCGGACGGCGCCAAGAATGCCAAGGAAGCGATGCGCCTGGCAGGAGAGAACGATTATGACGTCGCCTTTATCGACATCATCATGCCGGGTACCGACGGCCTCACCCTCCAGGGCCGGTTGGCGACGGCCAAGCCCGACCTGACCGTCGTCATCATGACCGCCTACGCGTCGGTAGAGACCGCCGTCAAAGCCTTGAAGGCGGGCGCCTACGACTACGTCACCAAACCCTTCGACCCGGAGGAGCTTTCCCTCTTGGTCCGCAGGATCGTGGAACACAAGTCCCTGAAGTCCGAAAACGCCCTCCTCAAGGAGCGCCTGGAAGCCGTCACGGCACCCTCGCCCATTATTGGGACTTCACCCAGCATGCAGCGAGTGTTGGACATGATCGCCTCGGTATCAGAAACCGACTCCACCGTGCTCATCAAGGGCGAGTCGGGCACCGGCAAGGAGCTCGTCGCGAGGGCCATTCACGCCAAGTCGGCGCGCCGTTTCGGTCCGATGGTTGTGGTCAATTGTGGTGCTCTAGCCGAGGGAATCCTCGAGAGCGAGCTGTTCGGCCACGAGAAGGGTGCTTTTACCGGTGCCCAGGAGCGGCGGCTAGGCAAGTTCGAGCTGGCCGATGGCGGCACGATCTTTCTCGATGAGATCGGTGCGGTCAGCCAGCGAGTTCAAGTCGAGCTCCTCAGGGTGCTCGAGGACAAAGTCATCACGCGGCTGGGCGGCCAGTCGCCGATCGAGGTTGATTTTCGCGTCATCGCGGCGACCAACCAGGATCTGGAAAGTATGGTCAAGGCGGGTGAGTTTCGCCAGGACATTTTCTGGCGTTTGAATGTGTTTACCATCGAGATTCCGCCGCTTCGCGCGCGGCCGGAGGACACCATTCTGTTGGCCGAGCATTTCCTGAATCGCTTCACCGAGGCAATGAACCGCAAGTCCATGCGCCTGTCCTCGGCTGCGGCTCGGGCGATCAAGGGATACTCGTGGCCCGGAAATGTCCGCGAGTTGCAGAATGCTATCGAGCGAGCGGTGGTCTTGAGCACGCCACCGGCGATCAAGGTCGAAGACCTGCCGCTGCGGGTGGTTCACGCCGGTGAGCAGCACGGCTCCCTGTCACTGGACGAGGTGGAGAAGGTACACATTCTCTCGGTGCTCGAAAACGCCGAGTGGAATATCAGCCAAGCCGCCAAGATCCTCGAGGTCGACCGCGGCACCCTGTACCACAAGCTGGAGAAGTACGGCGTCCGGCGACCCAAGCAATAGTAGGATGAGCGCATGGTCCCTCCTCAGGAACCGCCGATCGACGGCATTCCACCAGCTGACATCCTCGCTGGCGTCAGTACCGTATTCGAGTCTCTCGGCCGGGCTCTCATCTGTCTGAACCGTAGTTTCCAGGTGGTGCACGCTTCTGGTGGCCTGGAAGACCTGATGGGTGACGGTGCGGTTGCCGCAGTTCTCGGTCGCCCGGTCGAGGAGATCCTGGGCAGCGACCTTTTTGGTGAGAGCGGCACCATGCGCCAGGCTCTCGAGGCCGGTGAGCGTCGCGAGGGCTGGGGGGCGACGATCCAGCTCGACGACGGTCCGCCCCGGCTGGTCTCCATCACTGGAGCGCCGATCCGCCATGGCGAATCCGATGTCTGTGATCCGCGGGTGGCTTTCGTCATCGTGGCCCGCCCCTCCGAGGAGGACCACCAGCAGGCCGCAGCGGCCCCGACGATCTTCTCCGGGCTGATGGCCCGCTCCAGCTCCATGCTGCGGATTTTCAACCTGATCGAACATCTAGCGGAGAGCGACGCCACCATCCTCGTCTCTGGTGAAAGCGGCACCGGCAAAGAGTTGGTGGCCCGAGCCATTCAGGTTCACTCGCCTCGGAGCACGGGACCTTTCATTGCCGTCAATTGCGGTGCCCTGCCGGGCGGTCTGCTGGAGAGCGAGCTGTTCGGCCATGTCCGTGGCGCCTTTACCGGTGCGGTACGGGATCGCGTCGGTCGATTCGAGCTGGCGAAAGGCGGCACGATCTTCCTCGACGAGGTCGGAGACCTGCCACTGCCACTGCAAGTAAAGCTGCTCCGCGTCCTGCAAGAGAAAACTTTCGAGCGCGTTGGCGAAAGCGAAACCCGCGCCACCGACGCCCGAATCATTGCCGCAACCAACAAGGACCTGCGGCAGGCCGTGCACAACGGAGAGTTTCGAGAGGACCTCTACTACCGACTGCGGGTCGTGCCGATCGAGATTCCTCCGCTGCGTGACCGACGCGAAGATATCGAACCCCTGGCTCGACATTTGCTCTCGCGAGTCAGTCGCCGGCATGACCGCTCGGTGCGACTCTCCCCCGATGCCATGCGAGCTCTTCTCCGCTATCACTGGCCCGGTAACGTCCGCGAGCTCGAGAATGCCCTCGAATACGCCGTGGCGGTGAGTCGCGGGCAGACTCTGCACCCGAATGACTTTCCGTTGGAGGTCGTTGGCACCGAGCCGGGCCCCGCCGAGCGTTCCCCCTCACAGACCGTTGAGTCGCCTACTGCCACACTTGAGCCCACGGATGTCGATTCCGAGTACCAACGACTTCGTACCGCCCTCGAAGCGCACCACTGGCGCCGCGCCGACGCCGCTGCCGCCCTCGGCATGAGCCGCACAACCTTGTGGCGGAAGATGAGGGAGTTCGGGCTGATGAAGTAGGGCACCCAGTCGTCAGTCATCAGTCTTCAGTCATCAGCCAGAGGGGAGGGGGATGCCCTATGGCCTTCCCTTGTCTGGCCTCGCCCCGCCAGTCTTGAGTCGGAAGGTCTGCCAGTAGGGGTCCTTGCGATGCTCTTCAGGGGAACGTCTCGCGCTACTCAGACTCCGACGAGGAGGCGCTCGCCTCCGCTCTCCCACGCACCGAACGCTCCTTGCCCTCCGTCGATCCTGCACTGTGCTCGTCGAGAGGCCCCCTTGAAGAGCATCGCAAGGACCCTCTGAACAGCTGAGCACGAATCCCCAGCCAAGTCGCTCCGCTCGGCCCGCCAGACAAGAGGAACTTCCAGGGATCCCGCTGAGGGGGCTCTCGGCAAGCCCAGGGGCAAAACCATGGCAGGCCACTTCACGTCCGGGGCGTAGGCGAGCGCAGACCCCGGCCTCCTATCACTTACCTCGTGACCGGGGTCGTCCCCTCGAGGGATCCCTGGAAGTTCCTCCCTGGTGGGATGCGCACCCGCAAGGGCGGCGGAACTGACACCTGCGACGGCGTTGCATCTGGAACTTTATGTTGCAACCTAACGTTGCAACAGTGACGTTGCCGGGCGGCTATGATCCCCGTAAGCCTCCTGTAATCAATACTTAGATTTCTGGCACGGTCCGTGCTGTATGGATCATTGACTGCGAAACGCAAGATCGAGACGAAAGGACTGAACCTATGAAGAACTTGGTCATACTCGGAGCTGGAACGGCCGGGACGACGGTCGCCAATCTCCTTAGAAAGAAACTCCCCACCGACTGGGCTCTGAAGATCATCGATCCCGAGCCGGAGCATCTCTTTCAGCCCGATCTGATCTTCGTGCCCTTCGACATGCAGCAGCCCGAGAAAACGATCCGGCCCCGGAAGGGCACGATCGGCCGCGGTGTCGAATGGATCCAGCGCCAGGTCAAGCTGGTGGAGCCCGACAACAAGAAGGTCATCCTCGACGATGACGAGAGCGTTCCCTACGACATCCTGGTCATCGCGACGGGCTCCCATATCCGTCCTGAAGAAACCGAAGGTCTGATGGGGGACGAGTGGTTCAAGAGCATCTTCGACTTCTACACACTGGAAGGCGCGGTCGCCCTGCGCGATGCGTTGGCCAAGTTCGACGGGGGTCGCATTGCGATCAACACGGTCGAGATGCCCATCAAATGCCCCGTCGCACCGCTCGAGATCACCTTTCTGGCCGAATCCTTCTTCACCCATAAGGGAATGCGAGATGCGGTGGAACTGACCTATGTAACGCCGTTGGATGGCGCCTTTACCAAGCCCATTGCTTCCGCCGCCCTCGGCCACCTGCTCGACGACCGGGATATCAAGGTCGAAGCCGAGTTCAACGCGGCAGCGGTGGACACCGAGCGCAAGGTGCTCAAGTCGTGGGACGAGCGCGAGGTGCCCTTCGACCTGCTGATCACCATTCCCACCCACATGGGTGCCAGCTTTATCGAAGACTCCGGCCTGGGTGATGAGCTCGCCTTCATCCCGACCGACAATCACACCCTGGTTGCCGATGGGCACGACAACATCTTTGTCCTCGGTGACGCGACCAATCTGCCCACCTCCAAAGCGGGCTCGGTAGCGCACTTCCAGGCCGAGATCGTGGTGGACAACATCCTCCACCTGATCAAGGGTGAAAGCCCCAAGGCGCTTTTCGATGGCCACGCCAACTGCTTTATCGAGAGCGGCTACGGGCGCGCCATGCTCATCGACTTCAACTACGAACAAGAACCCCTGCCGGGCACCTATCCCCTACCCACGGTTGGACCTTTTCCTCTACTCAAAGAGAGCAAGTTCAACCACTGGGGCAAACTGATGTTTCGGTATGTCTACTGGCACGCCTTGCTGCCCGGCAGGCCGATCCCGGTACCGAACCAGATGCAAATGCTCGGCAAGAAACTGATCGCCGAGGGGTCTCTCGCCTAGTGAGAGCTCCCAGATCGAGAACTCAAGGGAATCAAGAGAAAAGGAGAAACAACCATGCCAGCCATTGATTACGCCGGTACAACTGTGGAAACCAACGACGAGGGATTCCTGGTCGATAGCAGTCAGTGGACACCCGAAGTCGCCGAAGCCATCGCTCAAGAGGTCGGTCTCGGTGAGCTCTCGGATCTGCACTGGAAGGTCATCACCTTCTGTCGCGAGGATGCAGCCAAGCAGGGCACACCCCCGGGGTTGCGTCGCATCTCGAAGCTGTCAGGCGTCAACATGAAAGAGCTGTATCAACTGTTCCCGAAGGGCCCAGGCAAGCTGGCCGCGCGAGTGTCCGGACTGCCAAAACCCCAGGGCTGCATCTGAGGAGACAAAGAAATGACAACCACAACACTCGTCGAGCCGACAACGGCAGGAACAGCCGCAATCGAGACGACCGATCCGCCCGAACCGATCCAGCGCGTCAGCATCATCTGCTCCAAGGGCACCTTGGACATGGCCTACCCAGGCCTGATCATGGCCAATGGAGCCCGCATGAACGGCATCGAAGCCATGATTTTCTTCACCTTCTGGGGTCTGGACATCGTCACCGAGAAGAAGATGGATCATCTACACGTGGCGACAGTCGGCAATCCCTCCATGCCCATCCCCACGATGATCGGTGGTCTCCCCGGCATGGAGTCGATGGCCTCCTCGATGATGAAGAAGCAGATGGAGGAGTTGGAGATCCCCGGTGTGCGGGAAATGATCGAGATCCTGCACGACAGCGGCGCCGAGCTGTATGCCTGTCGTATGGCGATGGACATGTTCAAGCTTGAGAAAGAAGACCTGGTACCGCAGATCGACGACGTTCTGACGGTCATGGACTTCTATGACAAGAGCGCCGGCTCTCAGATTATCTTTATCTGATCGCGATCACCTGCGATACCTACGCCGGTGGGGGCTCGAGCCCTCACCGGCTCCGCGGTCTGCGGCCAATCTCCCTTTTCGACGCGTTCCCAAGTAAGGCGGGGCCCAACCCTACCCTGGCGGGTATTCCGTCGCTGGGGATCAGATGATACGAAGGTGTCGTGAACGCTCGATTCCAGGTCCTGATCTTGGTGGCCGCTTTCCTGCAGGTCTCGGGAGCCTTCGCCCAGGCGCTTGTTACCCTGGAGCTCAGCTACTCGAACCCCGGTGCCAGGAGCCTGGGATTCGGAGGCGCCTTTGTGGCCCTGGCCGACGACACAACGGCCGCCTACGCCAACCCGGCGGGGCTGGTGCAACTGACCCGTCCGGAGATCTCGATGGAGGGGCGCTCGTGGAGCTACTCGACACCCTTTGTTTTCGGCGGCCGCGCCAGCGGAGCACCAACGGGAATCGGCATTGATACGACGCCGGACCTGCGCTGGGGAGAGTCGACGGCTGACTTCACCGGGCTCTCGTTTCTCTCCTACGTCTATCCGCTGAAGAGATGGTCGCTGGCGATCTATCGCCATCAGCTGGCGAGGTACGCGTCGTCCTACACCACCGATGGACTCTTTGCCGAGGGCTCGACCTATCTCGACACCGACCGATGGATCGACCGGCCGGGCTCCACCGATCTCGATGTGGTCAGCTGGGGCTTCGCCGCCGCTCGGCGCATCAACGATTCGCTCAGCCTCGGTCTCACCTTGACCTATATCCAAGTCGACCTCGACCTGGAGACCACTGCCTATCTGCACGACGACGACACGCTCGAAGCCTTCTTTTCGGCCAACTCCTATCTTCCGGAGCGCATTGCCTGGCGGACTTGGACTCAGGCGCACGACTCGACTTTCGGCCTCGCGCTGGGCCTGCTCTGGAGAGCGACGGAACGGTGGAGCCTGGGTGGCTTCGTGCGCTCGGATCCTGACGTTTCCGCCCTCTGGGTAGGGGAACCCGGCCCCGCAGCCTCGCCCGAGAACCCACGCCAATGGCGCTTCACCGGCGAATGGGGCTTTCCGGCGGCTCTCGGCCTGGGCTGTGCCTACACCTCTCCGGGTGGGCACCTGACCGTCAGCTTCGAGTGGGATCACGTGTTCTATTCGTCGCTCTTCGAGGGCGACCCCGACGAGGCGATGCCTGATGCCGACGAGCTCCACCTGGGCGGCGAGTACGCTTTTCTGCGCAGCCGCCCGGTCCTTGCCTTGCGGGCCGGCGTCTGGCTCGATCCGGACCATCGCGTCCGGGCCACTCTTGGAGACGATCTGTTCCTGGCGGTCCTGCCACCGGGAAGCGACGAGCTGCACTACACCTTCGGTCTCGGTGCGGCCTTCGAACGGTTCCAGATCGACCTGGGGGTCGATTTCTCGGATATTCGCGACACCCTCTCGCTGTCGGCGATCTACTCATTCTGAGTTTGGTGACAGGATACTCAACTCGGGAGTTGAGTATCCTGTCACCAAACTCAGAGTGCTAGACTTTTTCTGGGTCCTGGGAGGTTCCTGCCATGCACGCACGAATTCGGATTGGCCTCGTTCTGATGACCTGCCTGACTATCTTCGGCATCAAGGCTACCAATGCCTCGGAGGAGATCGCCGAGGAGCAGGATCTCGCCTGTGACGTGTGTCACGTGGACCCCGAAGCCGACCAACTTACCGATCGGGGACGCTACTTCGAGTACCTACGGACACTGGAAGGGTACGAAGCCGTGATCGAGCGGTTTGGCCGCTGTATCTTCTGCCACGTCCAGGAAGCCGGCTCCGAGGAGTTTACCCAGGAGGGCATGCGCTTTCGCTGGATGATGGACAACATGCAAGGTCTCAAGACCTGGCTCGACGAGAACCATCCGCACCCAACCGAGGAAGAAGAGCCCGATCCCCCCGCAACCTGATCCCACCCTTTTGGGTGGCAGAAGCTCGTCCTTTTGGCTACATAATCGACGGGCGTCACCTGAGAGACTGTCTCAGGCTGTCGCTCTCTGATGACTACGAGCGATTCCAAACTCCGATCTCCTGAGCAGAGCCCGAGCCCGACGGGCCGGAAGGTTCGGACTGCCGACTGCCAGCAATGTGGAATCTGGCGGAGTCTCATCCAGGCCGGTCTCCCAGCCCGCTCCGCGCAGGCGATCTGCGAGCGCATGTGGCTGAATGTGGCCCGCCGCAGACAGGTTCTCTACCTGGAAGGCAACCAGGCCCGCCATCTCTACGTCATCCGCCACGGGACCGTCAAGCTGGTCAAGACCGACGCTTCCGGCCGCGAGCACGTGACCGCCATCCTCGAGCGCGGCAATCTTTTCGGTTTCGAGGCCGCCTTCGATACCGCCTACGCCACCGGTGCCGAAGCTCATTCAGACTGTGAGCTCTGCATGCTGTCGGCGGAAGATTTAAGTGACCTGATGCGGTCGGTGCCGAGCTTCAGCCTCGACATTGCACGCTACCTTCACACTCGATTGATCGATACCCACCAACGACTGGCCTTCCTCGGCAACCCGGGGGCCCGGTCGCGACTCGCCGGCTACCTTCTCTGGCGAATGCCCGAGAACCCCGACCCACAGCCTCTCGTTCCTCACGAGCTGACGTTGCGCGAGCTCGGGGGCATCCTCGGTCTCTCCCCCGAGACCGTCTGCCGCACCCTGGGTGCCTTCCAGAACGAGGGCATCATCGCTGTCGACGCCAAGCGGATCCAGATTCGCAACTGCGACGCACTCGATCGTCTCGCAGCTGGATAGAGCGACCCTGCAGGACCGAGACTTCCTTGACATCCGTCAAGGTGACGCTTGTCGGGCGTCAATGACAGGGCGACTCCAACACGCCTACGCTCAGGGCTGCACATACCGCAAGGACGCGGAAAGGAGGAGTCGTGCCGATTGATTTCACTTTGTCGCCGGAACAAAAGGAGCTCCAGAGAGCGGCCCGGGAATTCTCACTGGAGGTCCTCAAACCTGTCGTCGCCCAGGCCGACAGCTGCCCGGATCCGTTCGAGGCCTTCCAGATGACCCAAGAGGCCTACAAGAAATCCTATGAGATGGGGCTCGCTTTTGGCTTCATCCCGAAGAAGTACGGCGGCGGCGGCGCCACCAACATCGATCTGCAGATTGTCTCGGAGGAGATCTGCGCGGTCGATCCAGGCTTCGGCTGCACGCTTCTGGTCAACGGCCTCGGGCTGTTCCCTCTCATCTGGTGGGGCAGCGAAGAGCAGAAGATGAAGTGGCTGACCAAGGCCACCTCGGACCCGGACAAGACGTTCATTGTCGGCTGGGTTGTCAGCGAGCCCGAGGGCACAGCGGGCTTCGACCACCCGGGGGAGCACCCCACCGGGATTCAGGTCACCGCGGATTTCGATCGCCAGACCAACGAGTACGTCTTGAATGGTCGCAAGATGTGGAACACCAATGCCACTGGGTGGGATCTCAAAGGCGCCGATCTCAACGTGGTCGTCGCCCGGACCGATCGCACCAAGGGCGGTAAGGAAGGCCTCTCCTGCATCATAGTGCCCCGCGGAGTCGATGGCTTTCGGGTCGAGGAGGTTCTCGACAAACTGGGTCACCGCCTCACCGTGCAACCGCGGCTGATCTTCGAGAACTGCCGCGTACCGGCCGAGAATCTGATTGCCGGTACTAAGGACAACGGGGATCTCGCAATCACCCGGGCGTTCACCTGGTCGGGGCCGGTGGCCGGTATCGCCGCGGTGGGTGTCATGCGATCGGCCTTCGAGTTCGCTCTCGAGTGGTCCAACACGTACACAGCGGGCGGCCAGCACCCCATCATCCATCATCAGAACGTCGGCTACATGCTCGCCAACATGAAGATGAAGATCGAAGCGGCGCGGTATCTGTCATGGCGGGCAGCCCACTATCTGGATGCCTTCGATTACGAGGGAATGGAGGCCGGTGCGCTGGCGAAGATCTACGGCGGCGAGCTGTCGGTCGAGGTCATCAACGAGGCCATGCGGCTGGTGGGCATCAACAGTTACATCAAGGATTATCCGCTCGAGAAGCACATGCGGGACGCCCTTTGCTTCCCCATCTACGACGCCGGCAACATGGGGATGCAAAGACGCCGCCTACACGGCATCATCGCGCATGCCGACTACAACCCCATGGCCCTGGCTCAGAATCTCCGGCAGGAGTTCGTCAAGGCCATGCACGGATTCGACTCGGATCCAGGACACAAATTGCGCATCGCCTGACCGGCACGGGGCCCCATGCGGATCATCGTCTGCTTCAAGCAAGTGCCGGACACCTCCGCGCGGTTGCGGGTCGAGCCCGGCTCCCTCGAGCCGCACCGCGCGGGTCTCCTACCGGTGGTGAACCCCTATGACGAGTTCGCCCTCGAGGAGGCTCTGCGTCTGCGCGATTCAGGGCACGAGGCGGAGATCATTCTGCTGACCCTGGTCACGGAGCCGGTCGATGAGTCCCTTTTCCATGGTCTGGCCATGGGGGCGGACCGTGCCATTGTCCTCCGCTTGCCGGCGGGTACGGCGTCTGCTCCCCTGGTCACGACCCGGATTCTGGCTGCCGAGATCGAACCCCTGCGTCCCGATCTGATCTTCTGCGGCGAAAGAGCGGTCGACGATGATGCCGCTCAGGTGGGGCCCGGTCTGGCCGAGATGCTGAACCTCCCCCAGATCTGCGGAGCCGAACGGGCCGAGGTCGATGAGACCGGCCGAATGATCCGCGCCCGCTGTCGCCGTCCAAGCGCCGGCGAGGTGTTCACCTCCGATCTTCCCTGTCTGGTCAGCTTTGTCAGAGGTGAGAGCCTGCCCCGCTACCCCTCTCTGGACGACGTCTTCAATGCCGGCGACAAGCCGGTGGAAACCCGAGAAATCACACCGGCTGACGCGGAGCCGCCACAGCGGGTCGCTCTTCTCGCACCCCGAGAGACCCGCGCCGGAAGAACGATCGAAGGCGAACCCGAAGATGCGGTCGAACAACTCTTGAGTGATCCCGATGGCATGGTCTCGTTCCTCTGAGGCTGGCCCCGAGCGCCCGGTGATGGTACCGGTGGAGCTCCACCAGGCTTCTGTCACCAGGAGCTCACTGGAGACGCTGGGCCAGGCAACGCTTCTCGCGCAAGAGCTCGAGACATCGGTTCTTGCCGTCGTCCTCGGTCCGGAGACATCTACCGTGGCCAGTACAGTCACGCAACAGGGTGCGCAGCGCCTGCTGTTCTGCCCGAGCGACTCAGGCGCCACCGTCGGTGCCGGAGGATTTGCCGAGCTCCTCGCGGAGGTTGCCGAGCGATTCAGGCCGTCAGGCATTCTGATGGCCGCCACTCCCTGGGGCCAGGAGCGAGCGGCACGGCTCGCCACCCGTCTGCACCTGGGTTTGGCTTCCTCGGTCACTGCCTGGAATCTCGGCGAGGACGGCAAGCTCGAAGTCAGCCGGCCGGTCTACGGTGGGCGGCTGGTCGAGCAGGTCGAATTCGACCGTCAGGAGATTCCTTTTCTCACTTTGCGACCCGGCCTGTTCCCCGTTGCCGAGGGCCTGGGAAACGGTCGCGCCGAGACGGTGAAGCTCGATCTGCCACCAACCACTGCCCGAACGGCAAGTCTGGTCGAGACCATTCTGCGATCAGAGAATGAACGACCCTTGGCAGAGGCCTCGGTCGTGGTCTCTGGCGGCGCCGGAATGGGTGGGCCAGAGGGATTTCGAGTCCTGGAGGAACTGGCTGAGGCGGTCGGCGCCGCCGTCGGAGCGTCGCGAGCCGCTGTTGATTCTGGCTGGACCGAGCCCGAGCGACAGGTGGGACAAACCGGAACGGTGGTCTCTCCCGATCTCTACATCGCTTGCGGGATCTCCGGCGCGGTCCAACATCGCGCCGGCATTCGCACCTCCCGCTTTATCGTCGCCATCAACATCGATCCGCAAGCGCCGATCTTTCGATTCGCCGATGTCGGCATCGTCGGCGATCTCTTCCAGGTCGTGCCAGCGCTGACCGCCGAGCTCAAACAGCGACGGGTACATACATGAGTCACGAATTCGATGTCATCGTCGTCGGCGCTGGTTTGGCCGGCTGTACCGCAGCGCTCTCGGTGGCCCGTGCGGGTCGGTCTGTCGCCCTGGTTGAGCGCGGCCGCCGAGCCGGCAGCAAGAACGTCATCGGCGGCATCCTCTACACCCCTGTGCTGGATCGGCTCTTCCCCGATCTGGCCGCACAAGCCCCTGTCGAGCGGCATATCGTCAGCCGCTCCTTTGCATTCCTGACCGGGGACTCCCACATGAGTCTCGAAGTCGGCTCGGACGCCTTCGATTCGCCGCCGCTGTACAACCGGAGCTATACCGTGCGACGCACGGCCTTCGATCACTGGTTTCTGGAGCGAGCTCAGGAAGCCGGAGCGAAAGTCCTCAGTAGCACAGTGGTCGACGGCCTGCTGCACGAGGGTAACGGCTCCGGCGGCAAGGTTATTGGGGTTCGCTGTGGTCGGCGCAATGGAGACCTTCGCGGGCGCGTGGTGATCCTCGCCGAGGGGGCCAACGCCATCCTGGCGGAGGAAGAGGGCCTCAGACCGCGAACGGTGCCCACCCAAGCCATGCTGGGAGTCAAAGAGGTGTTGCAGCTCGACCAGGGTGTTCTCGAAAGTCGATTCGGCCTGGAAGGCAGTGCTGGACGCGCCTTCGAGTTCTTTGGCGACCCGGCCATGGGCGGATTCGGTTCCGGTTTCCTCTACACCAATCGCGACACGGTGTCGGTCGGATTGGCGGTGTCCCTGGTCCACCTGGCCCGGATCAAAGCCAAGCCATTCGAGCTGCTCGAGCGCTTCAAGGCCCACCCCTCGGTTCGTCACCTGTTGGTTGGCGCCGAGCCATTGGAGTATTGCGCTCATCTACTCCCGGTCAGCGGCGCCGACGCCATGCCCGAGTTGGCCGCCGACGGTCTGTTGCTGGTCGGCGACGCCGCACGCCTGGCAAACATGTCGCATCACAAGGAGCTCACCAATCTGGTCACCGGATCGGCGCTAGCCGCGGCGGAGACAGCGGTGGAGGCTGTCGACCGGGGCGACACCACGGTGTCGGGCCTGGCCGGCTACGCCAAACGGCTTCGTGCCAGCTTCGTGCTGAAAGATCTCGCCAAGTATTCCCGACTGGCAGAGCTGCTCGAGCGCAAACCCGACCTGCTCGCCAAGTATCCACCCCTGCTCGTCGATGGCTTCGTTCGCCAGTTCACAATTTCCGAGCAGTCCAAGGACGAGGTCGAGCGGGAGATCCTGCGCAACTTCAATCGCGCCGCCAAGCCGGCGGAGTTCCGTCGCGATCTGGTGGCGGTTCTCGAAGCCTGCGGGTTCTCGCTGGTACCTATCTTGAGGAAAGCGGTGCAACCGGCCTTGCGGCCCAGTCTCGACTGGCTGCGGTTGCTTTGGCCCTGGAGGAGGTCGGTCAAGAAATGAGCTTGGACGAAATGCTCAGCCGGGTCACATTTCTGCCGGCGCCCGAGCCGCATATCGAGGTCGATTCAGAGATCTGCGTGGATTGCGGGATCGACCGGGTCTGCCTGACGATCTGCCCGGCCGGTAACTTCCGCCTGGACGAGAAGACCCAGCGCGTCTCGGTTTCCACGGAAAGCTGTATGGAGTGCGGCGCCTGCCGCATCGCCTGCACCGAGGACGCCCTCACCTGGCGCTGGCCCCTTGGTGGCTTCGGAATCTGCTACACCGTCGGTTAGTCGTCGTAGAAGAGAAGGGGGACAGTATACGGGTTTCAAATTATTGAATGGAGTGTCCTATTCCTAGGACACGGCGATTCAATAATTTGAAACCCGTATACTGTCCCCCTGGAGAGTTAGTCGTCGTAGGCCTGGGAGAGGGCGCAGATGTTCTTGCCCAGCTCGAGCTCGGAGGCCTTTGATTCGCCCACCTCGAGCAAGCCCGCATTCACCCGCTTGATGTCGATGTACTCGTCGGGGAACCTGGGCAGGCTGGCGAGAATGTACTCGACAAACTCCTCTTCGCTCTTCTGAGCCATCAGCAGACCCTTGTTCTTCTGCTTGAGATCGCCAAGCGTCTCAGAGTAGAGCCCGCCGTCGTTGGCCTCATTCAAGCTGCTGAAGTGCGCCGGCAGCACGACCACGTCGTCGGGAAGCTCGAGTAGCTTGCGCAGGGAGTGGTAATGAATCGGCGCCCAGGTGTCACCCCGGCCCCCGAGATCGGGCCGGGCGATGGACTCGATGAAGATGCTGTCACCGGTAAAGAGGTAGCGCTCGTCCAGCAGATAAGCAACGTTGCCTAGGGTATGGCCGGGGATATGGATCGTGAGCATCTCGACGCTGCCGATCGAGAACTCCAGTCCGTCCTCGAGAAACTCGTATTGGATCTTCGCCGGCAACACATCGATCGGGTGGATACCGTCGTAGGGGTGAAGAAAGTACGGCGCCTCGGTCGCCTCGACGAGAGCTGGACCGCCGCTGATGTGATCGGCATGCCCATGGGTATCGAGAATCAGCGAGACCTTGAATCCCTTTTCTTTCGCCAGCTCGGTGTAGTGGCCAATGTGGCGGAGAGGATCGATGATGACCGCCTCCCCTGCGCTGGCCACTACGTAGCTGAGGCAACCTCGGGCCGGACGAGCGACCTGATAGACACTCCTCTCCTCGCTCTCCTCTAAGGCCCGTACGTAGTAGTGATCACCCCAGGCCTGGGTACCCCCCGCCAGATTGAATGCCTGAAAATCCAGACGCCGCATGGCTGCGGCCACAAACTCGGAGGTGTCGCCTTTGGCGCAGACCGCCAGAATCGGCTTGTCCTTTGGCAGTTTCTCCACCCAACCTCGTTGCAGAAAGTCGACAAAAGAGTCGACCAGATCGTCGTGCTCGTCCACTTCGAGCATCTCGTAGTAGGGGACGTTGACCATCGGGATCGCCTTTCGCCCCTCGATCTTCCAGCCTTCGTACTCGTCTTCGTTGCGAACGTCGAAAACGAAGAGATCCTGGCCCTTTTCCAAGCGATCGCGAAGCTCGTCGGCCGTCCACTCCGTTGCCGCTACCGCTGTATCTTCCATCTTCTCAACTTCCTTCGGCCTAGGCATACTTCGACACTAGCGCCGCGAGCTCCGTGACCTTTTCCTTGGCGTTAGGATCGAGCTCCCTAAAGGTGCCCAGCTTGGTCTCGAAGGCGCAGGCGAGAAGATCAGAGAAGGCCTTGTTGAGCGCCCCTCGTGCCGCAGCCAGCTGCTGCGCGATTTTCTCGCAATCCTCGCTGTTGCGGACCATCTTCTGGATCCCCCGCAGCTGACCCTCGACGCGTGCCAAACGGGCGATGAGCCTCTGCTTGTCCTCACGGGTGAAAAATGAATCTTCTTCGGTCGCTTCGACTGTGGCCATCGTGAACCTCCTATCAGATGAACAGACTTGCCCGGGATCTCAAGGCGTCGCCCAGGAAACTCGCGACGCCGCCGGACTCCAAGCCATCGATCAGCTCTTCGTTCTTGATCCCCATGACATCTCGAGACATCTCGCAGGCGACTATCTTGACGTCCAGGTCGCGAGCCATCTCCATCAACTCTTCGAGCGAAGAGACGTTTTTGTCCTGCATCATCTTGCGCAGCATCTTGGCGCCGATGCCGAAATAGTTCATCTTCGACACCGGTAGCCCCTGTGAGCTGCCAGGCGACATTGCCGCCATCAGTTTCTCGAAAAAAGCCTTGCCTTGCAGATCGGATCTCTTCTTCAGGGCGTTCAGACCCCAAAATGTGAAGAACATGCTGACCTCCTGACCGAGGGCGGCAGCCCCGGTCGCGATGATGAAAGC
>Ga0255055_10000012_pt1 | contig 123598 bp, 116 predicted proteins | sample JV7_2_27_MG_FD_188633 | JGI IMG/M metagenome (GOLD analysis project Ga0255055, IMG submission 188633) | Seawater microbial communities from Jervis Inlet, British Columbia, Canada - JV7_2_27 | ecosystem: Environmental > Aquatic > Marine > Inlet | place: Canada: British Columbia | collected... | reverse complement strand
ATGTTCGCCCTGGGCTACTATATCTCCAGAGGCGACGGTTCGGTGCGTAGGGCGACGGCAAGTATCCAGCCCGGCAGTAACGCTGGGCCCTTGTTCGCCGCGATTGCGCTCGCCTTCAATAATGATCCCGCAATCCTGGGGATCGCTGTGGCGTTGGTCTTCACACAGATCGTCGTCGGTACGCTCGTAAGCTCCTGGTCCGGCAGAGGAGTGGCTGAGGAAGAGGTACCAGCTGAGGGACAACCGGCTGAGGCACCGCCGGCCGAAGCAGAACCGGCCTGATCGTTCGGTAGATACTGTTGGCGGGTGCGAACCTAGGCGACCCTCCACCTCTCGTACTCCGCCAACAGTATCTCAGGCTTTCTCTAACCGGGGGGGATCGGCCGTCTGGTTAGCATGCATCAAACAGAGCCTAATTACGTTGCGTATCCAACCGCTGCTGGCGGTGGGTGAGCCGGCTCCGTCGATTCGGAGCGAATAGCGATTAAGAGCAGGGCGATATATCTCGCACGATCTAAGTCCTGCTCGAGGAGTATATATTTGTGAGCGAGCAAAAGACGCGAATACATGTTGTTATCAACCCGGCCGCAGGAAAGGACGAACCGATCCTCAACACCATCAACGACGTATTCAACCAGCCGGATATAGATTGGAGCATTTCCGTCACCCGTAAGTTTGGCGACGCCACTGAATTCGCCCGGCAAGCGGCCGAGGACGGTTATGACATCGTGGCCGGTTACGGCGGCGACGGCACCCAGCACGAGATCGCCAATGGCATCATCGGCACGAACGCCCTGATGGGTATATTGCCCGGCGGCACCGGCAATGGCTTCGCCAATGAAATGGGCACCCCGATCAAGCTGCGGCCGGCGTTGGAACTGCTCTGCGTAGATCACACGGTGCGCCACGTGGATGTGGTGCAAATGAACGACGGCTATTTTATCCAGCGCCTATATGTGGGCATTGAACCGGAAGAGCAAACGAACAGGGAATCCAAAGATAAATACGGCACTTTCGCTTATGCCATCGATGCGTTCAACCGTGCGAAGAATATCAAAGAAGTCAGTTACAAGGTGGTAATTGACGGTGAGCTCTATGACGAGATGGCAGTGAAGCTCTATGTGGTCAATGCCGCAAAAACCGGCACCGGTATCTCCATCACTGGCAAAACCTCAAAGATAGATGATGGGCTCGTCGATATTTTTACGCTGGATGCCGAGAATCTGACTTCCTTGGCAGGGGCGGCTCACCGGATGTTGAACATCGACTCCAAGAAGGCTCGAGATTGGATGCGGCAGGGCAAAGAAATCTCCATTGAGACCGACCCGGATCAGCCAGTGTGGACGGATGGTGAATACACCGGCCGCACGCCTGTTTCGCTGAAGGTGCTGCCGGTAGCGCTGCCGGTTATCGTGCCCATGTGACTAAGCCAATCGTCTTATTCCAGGTGTCTTGCCAGAACATATTCTATCTAGAGATGTGGCTATGAGATTTTCGATAGACTTTATCCGAGCTTTTCTAATCTTGCTGGGTAAATTCTTTCCCATATGGGGAGGGATAGCGATTCTCATTTCCCTTCTTGGTTTACTAATTGCCCAAATTGAAGAGGGGCTTACTGTCACTGAAGCACTGTACTTCGCCTGGGTGACGGGAACGACTGTTGGTTATGGCGATCTTGTACCGACATTGGAAATCACACGGCTTCTTGCAATTGTCGTCGCGGTCCTAGGAATCACCTTTACAGGGATTATTGTCGCTATGGCTATTGAAGCTGCAAAAATCGTCGTTGAAAGCAACACCTCAATTCAGAACTTCAAGAAGGAGGTTAAGGAGCGCACTAGACAGAGAGCTGCCATAAAAGACAGGTCGTCAGAAGAGGGCGACTGAAAAGATTGTAAGAGGATTTTGGCAATAGAATGATTGTGAACAATACAAAGATGATAGGAGAGGAATATGGAAATACCGGTCCATGCTAGGGTAACTTGTTTCGATGGTATCGTGGGTAATTCATCCCACATTATTATTGATCTCGTGACAGAACAGGTAACTCATTTTGTTGTGAAAACCGATCGCGATGGCAAGCAATTTGTTGTTCCCATCGATAAAATTGAGGGTTCGAAAAGAACGTTTATTATGCTCAACTGTCACAAAGAGGATGTATATCAGCTACCTCTTTTCTATGAATCACATTTCAATGGGTATGATACTTACAATAGTGCACCACCAGTCCCTTCTCCGGGAATCGACGCCTCCAACACGCTGTACCATCCATATAGAGAGGCAGAGACAGGTGCACAAGCCCCACCCAGTGAATCGCCTTGGGCGAGATTGGCCATCAATAAAGGGGCCATGGTTTTAGCGACCGATGGAGATGTGGGCAAGATCGATGAGTTCGTGATAAATGCTGAATCCCATCGTATCACCCACCTTGTTTTGCGCCAGCACTTCTTATTGAACAAGTGGATAGTGACCATTCCAGTTTCAGATATTGAACGGGTTGAGGTGGATACAGTTTTTCTGATGATCGATAAGAAAGCAGTTGAAGCATTACCATCTGTGGGTCTCAAAAAGTTTCCCTGGGAATAGGCAGAGAAGAAATCTTAAAAGGAGAGTAGATGGCAGAAAGCGTTAAGGTACAGCCAAAAGGTATTCGCTCTTTCCTGCCCGTTTTAACCTGGCTGCCTGGCTATCAAAGCAAGTGGCTTCGCTTTGATATCATCGCCGGACTGACCATCATGGCTTTGCTGGTGCCGGAGGGGATGGCTTACGCTCAGTTGGCTGGCGTACCACCTCAGACTGCCTTTTACGCCGCTCCTGCCGGTTTGATTCTATACGCTATCTTCGGCACTTCCCGCCAGTTGGTGGTGGCGGTCTCCTCGGCCGTGGCCGTCATGTCAGCATCCATCATCAGTGGATTGGGGCCGGCCGATTCAGAAACCTTCATCGTCCTGACGGCGGCGTTGGCAATAATGGCCGGCATCGTTGCCGTCCTGGCCGGCCTGCTGCGCCTTGGACGTATCGCCCAGTTTTTCTCAGAATCAGTACTCATGGGATTCGTATCCGGCTTGGCCCTGGTGATCATAATCAAACAGGTGCCCAAGCTGTTCGGACTAGAACCGGCGCACGGCAATTTCTGGGAGCGTGTCATCGAATTGATCCGCGAGCTGCCGGAAACAGATTTACTGACTTTGGCGGTCGGCCTCTCCTGTTTATTGTTGATGATTTTTTTGGAACGCAGATTTGAGCGCATCCCGGCCGCCCTGGTCATCTTAATATATGGAATCGCTGTCGTTTCTGTTTTCAATCTGGGCGACCAGGGTGTAGAAATCATCGGTGAAATCCCGGCCGGCTTAGCACCACCCAAAATTCCAGACATTCGCTTGAGTGATTGGGCCATGCTCATACCAGGCGCTTTGGCCATCACATTGGTCATGTTTTCAGAAGCCGTGGGTCCCGATCGCAATTTCGCCCGCAAACACCGCTATGAGATTAATGAAGATCAAGAGCTAATTGGGCTGGGCGCGGCAAATATCGGGGCCGGCTTATTCCAGGGCTTTCCCATCGGCGCCAGCCTCTCCAAGACGGCCGGCAGCGACGCCGCGGGTGGGACCACCCAGATGGCCGGGATCATCGCTGCTGCGGCCACAGCACTGGTGGCCCTGTATCTAACACCACTGTTCTTCAACTTGCCGGAAGCCGCACTGGGGGCCATCGTCATCGTCGCCGTTTCGGGCATGATCAAGCCCCGCGAGTTTCGGCGTCTGTACCGGTTGCGTAGGGGAGATTTCTGGCTGGCCGTTATCACATTTCTGGCCGTGCTTACATTTGAAGAGGTACTGGCCGGCCTGGTGATCGGCGTCTTGCTATCGCTGCTGGCCTTGATCATTCGGACCAGTGATCCCAAGATCAGCATATTAGGGCGGATTCCGGGAACGGTTATATTTCGCAGCACCAAGTACCATCCAGACGCCGTTCAAACCCCTGATCTGTTGATGGTTCGCCCAGATGAGGGCGTCTTCTTCGCCAATGCGGCCATGCTGCACAAGTCTATTCGAGAATTGGTGAACACTGTTGGTTCGACCCTTCGGGCCACGATCCTGGACTTGGAGATGACCAACGAACTAGATGTGCCCAGTGCCGAAATGTTAGGCGACTTGCATGAAGAGCTGGCAGGGCTAGGAGTCCAGTTGATCATCGCCGGTCTACACACGCCAGTAAGGGATATGCTCGACCGCAGCGGCGTCACCGAGCAAATCGGTGCAACGAATGTATATCCTACCGTGCTGGAGGCCATCATAACCTATGCCCAGGCGCATGTAGACGAGTTGACACCTGATGAGGTGGACGCGGTCCTGGGCAGAATCGATACGCTCACTCAAATGATATCCATCGCTTCGAACCAAGCCGGCGAAGAGCAGCAGGTAAAGCTGGCCAGAGCAGGGGAAAGACTCGACGAAATAAAAAGCAGCTTCGACCGTGAAGATATAAATCCGACAGAGGCCGATAAAGGATGATAATCGGACAACGACCCGTTTCCATAGATCTTGCCCTACTCCACTGGTATCGTTCCCGCTCTCTCAATCATTATCCAATTGTGGTGGGCCATTGGTCAATCCAGCGGGCTTCGAATATATCAATAGCCATATCTGTTGTTTTCGGCTGTGACATTCAAAAAAAGGAAATACTAAATGCTTCGCGATCTCATCAATCCCAAGACCATCGTCGATGACAGCGTAGCCGGTTTAACGCTGGGTATTGAAAGCATCCCCGATGCCATGGCCTCTGGCCTGCTTGCGGCGGTGAATCCAATTAACGCCGTGTACGCCGTTATGTTGGCCACGCCGGTTGGCGCACTGTTTGCCAGCTCCGTATTCATGAGCGTGCAGACGACCAGCGCCATGTCTTTGATTGTGGCCGATGTGCCCCATGTCCATACCGGCGATAGTGCGCTGGACGCGCTTTTCGCGCTGGCCATCCTCACCGGCATCATCATGCTGGCTCTCGGCTTGTTGAAGCTGGGCTCCCTGCTGCGCTTCGTGCCTAAATCGCTCATGACCGGCTTCGTCAACGGCATCGCCGTCCTGATCATCCTCGGCCAGCTTGGCGATCTGACAGGATACGACACCCAGGGGGCGAACAAAATCGCTCAGACGATCGATCTTTTCTTTAACCTGAACCAAATAGTCCTGCAGGCGCTCATGGTTGGCATCGCCACCATACTGCTCATCATCATTCTCGAACGGACGCGGTTGAAGAGCTTTGGCATCGTTGTCGCCCTGGTCGTGGCCTCCTTGTTGGTGCCCCTATTCGACTGGGATTCGGTGGCCCTGGTGTCCGACATCGCCGAAATACCCGACTCGCTGCCCTTGCCGACGCTGCCCTCCTTGTCAGTGTTTCCGGCTTTAATCATACCGGCCCTCTCTTTAGCCCTGGTCGGGTTGGTGCAAGGGGCCGGAGTGAGCCAGAACTACGTCAATCCTGACGGCGAATACCCTGATCCCTCAGGCGATTTCGTGGGGCAAGGGGCGGCCAACATCGCCGCCGGTTTCTTCCAGGGCATGCCTGTCGGCGGGTCGCTTTCAGCCACCGCCCTGGTTCATAGCAGCGGCGCTAAATCCAGATTCGCCAACATCTTCGCCGGCATCACCATCTTGATCGCCCTGCTTCTTTTTGGCGATGCCATCGGCGCACTGGCCATGCCCGCCCTGGCCGGTCTGTTAATCGTCGTCGGTTTTGGCACATTGAAAATACACGACATTGAATTGGTATGGAAGACGGGAACTGTGCAGCGAACTGTCATGGTGATCACCTTCGCATTCACCTTGCTCGTACCGCTGCAGTATGCAGTGCTGATTGGCGTCGCTCTGGCCATTCTTATGTTTGTCTTTAACCAATCAAACAAGATCCTCATTAAGGAATGGACTCTCAGAGATGGCCAGCTTCCCGTTGAGGAGGATGCCCCTGAGGCCGTACCGCCGAATGAGATTACGGTCTTGATCCCATATGGCAGCCTGTTCTTTGCCGCAGTCCAAACATTTGAGGAGGAGCTGCCGAATGTAGATGAGAATACTCGGAATGCAGTGATCATCCTCTACCTACGCGGCCGGGCCGAATTGGGCAGTACATTCCTCGCCGTTCTTGATCGTTATGCCGAGGACTTACAGGCTCATAAAAGCAAGCTCATGCTGGCCGAGATTAGCAGCTTCTCGAAAGGTGTCATCGAGCAAACCGGCCAAATCCGTCTCTACGGCCGGGAGAACGTATTCGAGGCAACGGACTTGGTCGGCGAATCGATCTTAGAAGCTCTTCACGCGGCCGAAAAGTGGATCACGGAGCACGAGGATCCTGAAAAAATCATTGATGGAGAAGTCGCTGGCGACAGCCGCAGCGATACCGAAGAGTGATGTCGATCAAAATCATGAACATTGTATGGAAGGGAGAAGCAGGAGCTCAAAACCACTGCCGCTCTCTCTACACTCTAACTAACCGCAGAAAAGATGACTATCCTTTGAGTCCTTTCCTGCTCCGAATCGTTTTGAACCTTCGCGAAGCCTTGGTCCTAAGGAGACTGTGATGTCAAACTCAAAGTACAGCGTATTTGTACAGAAGCGATTTTTCTTTTACCTGGTTTTCCTCCTGCTCATCATCCTGGCGTTAGTGATGCTCAGGCCCTTTTTCACGACCATCATCATCTCACTGATCTCCGTTATCCTGCTGAAGCCCATATACGATTTCTTTTTGGGATTGAAAATCGTCAAGGAGCGTACCGGAGTTGGCGTTACGCTGACCCTGCTGAGTGCACTGCTGATCGTTGTCATCCCGCTCTATTTCCTTGTTCGAGTATCAGTGACCCAAATGGCAGAAGCATTTGCTGAGTTCAAGGCTCAGGATGTGGAAGCTGTCATGGAGCCCATAAAGGAGTTTGTTGGAGATTCAAGCGCTGCAGCCGATGCGGTCGAAAGTGTTGAAGGCCTAATGGATTCGGTATTCAGCTGGGTGGCCTCTGCCGGATTGGCTATTGCCCAATGGATTCTCGAGCAGGCCCAGGCCATACCCGCTCTCATTGCCAACGCTGTAATTTTTTTGGCAATCGTTGCATCACTCTTGCCATTATTCGATGATCTGATCGATCTGTCACAGAAGGTCAGTCCTATCGGCCATGACCTGGCTCAGCTGTACAATCGCAAAATCATTGCCATGGTCAGATCGCTGATTACTGGCGTGTTCCTCATCGCCATCATCCAGGGGCTCACGATGGGATTTTTCTATTGGATAGCCGGGATGGATCACGTATTTCTCCTAATCGTGATTTCGACCATGCTGGCGATCATACCCATGGTGGGCATCAGCTGGTTGGTCATCGCCATCGCCATCTTTTCTTTCATCGATGGGAATACGACCCAGGCCATCATCGTGCTTATCGGATTTTACGGAGTGGTCAACTGGATCGATGTTATCCTGAGACCGAAATTCATTTCCAAGGAAGCTCATCTCCAAACTGCATTGTTTCTGCTTTCCATGTTTGCTGGACTTGCCTGGGCCGGCATCATGGGCTTGTTCTATGGTCCCATCATCATGCTGCTGTTGGTCACGACAGTGCAGGTGTACGTCGAGGCGTTTGCCGAAGAAGATGGCGAGCTGATAGGAAGCGCAGTCTCCTCCCTAGGTGGGAGCGATAAGAATTCAGATGAAGACAATGGTGACTTGAACGGTGCCCGTTCACCGGCAATCGCTGAAGAAGGCTAAGATGAAGAAAAGGCAGCGAAAGAAACTCTCATAGTAGGAGAAATACAAGTTGCGCAGCCCTTTCTCATTTAGAGGACGGACTTGGACATTAATCTAGTTGAGATGAAGCCGACCACATTGTGTTCATGTGGTGAGGCGGTTGGGAAATGGATCAATATATTCTTGCACCGGTTTGTAGGCACTGTGCGTCGTCAGAAACGTTTACTTGCTCATCATTGTATGATGTATCAAATGAAATGGAGAATGGAGGACATCGTGGGTATAAAAATCTCTATCATCCTTCTTGCCAGTATTGTCTTCATTATGCTGGTTGGCTGCTCAGGAACGTCAGTTGTACCGACTCCTGTCCAGGAGAGTCAGCCTACCCGCGCTGTTGCACCCGTTGCCAGTGGTGATCTGCGAATAGTCACCGGCCAGAGGCTATATGTACCCGCATATTCATCTGTCTATGACGCGAGCGAGGATCGAACCTTTGAAATGGCCGTTACGCTTTCAATCCGTAATACCAACCTGGATAAACCAATTCTCATTAACTCTGTGCAATACTTCGACACAAATGGTCAGTTAGTCACGGATTATGTGGAATCGCCTTTGCAGCTCGCCCCTATGGCGACGACCGATTACGTCATTGCACAAGCTGACACTCAAGGTGGCACCGGTGCTAGCTTTATCGTAGTGTGGGGCGCAGAAGAGCCGGTTTATGAGCCAGTTGTAGAAGCGATTATGATCAGCACATCCGGAACCCAGGGATTGTCGTTTCTAAGCCCGGCTCGGGTTCTTGAAGAAAAGTAACCCTAAGCAATTCCTAGTTGACTACGATTGATCGCGGGTGAAAGTGAGTCGTAGAACTAAACCCCATGACGAGATAATCTCTGGAAATTTCTTTGCAAGCGAAGGAAGCCATGAATTCTCTGATGTTGACAAACTGAACCGGCCTTAACCAAAGGTGCAAATCAAGTGAGCTGCTACATACATTAACTTTATTGCCGACCCTATTCTTCGTTGGCGCGCTCGGTTCAGCTTGTGTATCACGGCCAGAAGCCGCGGGTTTAGCCAAATGGGCTGAAGAATCCTGGTCCAAGAGCGAATAAATCTATCACTGGTCCCGTGTTAATAGCCTGGACTATGTCAGCTGACTTCCTGGAAATGAGACGGTTTTGGAGAAGACAGGAAAGTAAAATGGCTTTATTGTTACTGACTGGATAATGAGCCTTTACCCATGAAAGCAGAGGCCGTAAAATAGAATTGGAGGAAGGACTCAGTGGCAGATCAGGTCACGTCCAAGGATAAAGTGGCGGATATCCGGTTTGGCGTGTTCATGCACCTGTCCACGTCTGTTGCCTTGGGCAGCCTGGGCACGGTGGGGCTCGGTGTTTATCTGTTGGTTGGCCAAATTCTAAGAAATCTAGGCCAGCAGACACCAATTGCCTATGTCCTAACCATCCTCTTCTTCGCCCCGGTGATCCTCGTCCTGGCTGAGCGCGCGGCTGTTATCCGAGGACGCGGCGGCCTCTTCAATCTAGCACGATCCGGCGATGCCGTCTCACTGAGTTATTGGACCGGCTGGCTGTTGGCGCTTGGCCATTTTTGTCTTGGAGCACTCTTCGCCTGGGGCGCCGGCGTATTGCTGAGTACAGGTCTGCTAGACTATCTCGAGGTCGAAGTCGATTTTCGTTTGCTGGCGGCCTTAGCCGTGATTCTGGCCGCTTCGCTTCGTCTGATTCGCGATGATTCGGCCTGGAACCTGAAGAGAGGCCTCATATACGGGAGCATCCTGGTCGCCCTCATCCTGACTATTCGTATCTGGGTACGGCCGGTACAGGTCACGCAATCCTTTGCCTATTTGCCCACACAAGATCCAATAAAAGCGGTTCCCTTCCTTGCCATAGCCATGTGGGGGATTAGCTTTATCCTAGATCACCGCTACGAAATGCGTCGCCCCAGACGGCGAATGCTGGTCGCACTGAGCTTGCCAATCTTCCTAGGAGGGCTCATTGGGTTTATTACATCGGTTATCCTGCTCCAATACACGGGGATTATCGCCACTGAAGACCAACCATTGATCGCCCTGGTCACCGAAATCGGGCCCGTCGCCGAAGGACTACTGGTGTTAGCGGGGCTCATCCTGGCATTAGTGGGTATCAACCAAAGCTTGGAAAGCACCGATCGCCTTGTCAAGGAAATGGTTGGGAATGGCTTTGTCACCGAGCGTTTGCTAACTGTGAAGGGCAAGATCCAACCTTACTTGAACTTTCCTATACTGATCGCAATCATGGTCATTGTCGTGCTCCTGCCTGTGAGCATGATTGCTGGGGCCGCTGCTGCTACGCTGCTGCTGGCAATCACGTTGGCAGTAGGCCAGGATATCTTTAGGCGCAATCCCTATCTTCCTGATGACCGGCATCTGAAACTGCCTCTGCATCCGCTGTTTCCGGCAGCAGCGGCCGCGATAAGCCTAACGATGGCTTTCGCGCAACCGGTAGAGAACCAGGTTTTGGTTTTGGGGTGGGCGGTGTTGGGTTTCATCTACTTCACTGTTTACGGCCGACGCAGCGCCATCGAAGCGCGCCAGCGAGGAGCTGTCGTCACTAGAGAGCCTTTCGACCACGATCGGACAAGCAATGCAGTCCTGGTTTACGTGCCAAATGTGGAACGGGCTCAACCCTTAATTACCGCCGGTGCCATTTTAGCCCGTTCCCGCAAGATCCCAATGCTGCTATTACAGGTGATCGAGACTACCGGTGTATCCAGTCATGTTGAGGAACCTCCTGATACTCAAAATGCTCTTTCATTACAAAAGCAATTGCTAGATGACAATCGGCTCGAGGATATCCACGTTATCCCTCTCGTTCGCCTGGCACCTACCGTCCACCAAGGCATCATGGCTACCATCTGGGAAGAACGTGTGGCTACAGCCCTGGTCGGCTGGCCTGGAGATGAAGATGAAGGAATTGGCTTGCCCCAGGACGAAGTTACTCGCCTGGTCAGGCGGGCTCCTTGTGAGGTGGTTATCGTTCGGGGCGAGTTTCCCGATCCCGTAAAGGATGTACTGGTGCCAATGACCAGCGTGTCACACAACCAGGCAGGGCTGGCATTAGGCCAGGACCTGGTCAAAGAAACAGGAGGTCGCGTAAGAGCCTTAGGCATCATACGTGGCCGGGCATCTGAAGATGCAAAGATCAAAGCTCAGGAATCAGTTCAGTCTAGTGTAGCTCAGCTTGAGGTAACAACAGGTATTGAGATTGATATCGTCGAAGTGGTCCGTGCTCAATCGGATCTACAAGAGGCTTTCGGCCAATATGATCTCATAATCCTCGGGGCGTCGGAAGAGGGATTCCTACGGCCAACATCCTTCACCGGATTTCCGGCCGATACAGTGGCTGGCGCCGAACAAGCCGGTATGGTTATCAAGAAACGGGAGCGAACTGGCGCCCTTTGGCTGCGGCAGCTATGGGAGGCTCTATTTCTAATATTGCCCAAAGTCGGCCGTCAGGACCGTGTTTCAATTTACCGGAGCATGCAACGAAACGCCAGGGCTGACATCGATTTCTACGTGCTGATCATCCTGTCTGCGGGTATCGCTTATTTGGGCCTACTGCTAAACAGTAGCGCCGTCATTATCGGGGCCATGCTGATCGCCCCTCTCATGAGCCCCATTCTGGCAACCGCCCATGGAATCGTTATGGGTAATGGCCGCATGACCAAAACAGCTGGAAATTCTACCTTAAACGGGGTGATTATGGCCATTGCTGTGGCCTTCTTCCTAAGTCTTTCCTTATTCGCCATAGGCGCGCCGCTAGAACCAACGGATGAGATCCTCTCGCGCACGTCACCCAACGTTCTTGATCTCCTGGTAGCATTACTATCCGGTGCCGCAGCTGCCTACGCCGTCAGCCGCTCCCAGCTTGCAGCTGCTTTGCCGGGTGTAGCCATCGCTGCTGCCTTGGTTCCTCCTCTATGTGTGGTCGGCTATGGTCTGGGGACCGGCCAGTTTGACATTGCCACCGGTTCATTACTTCTCTTTGTTACCAACCTGGCCGCCATCATAGTTGCTGCTGCGGCGATCTTCCTATTGTTGGGATTTCGCCCGCCACTCCGCCTCGAGCGAGGTCAGCAGGCGCGTCGGGGTTTGAATCTTGCCTTGGCATTGCTCCTAGTTGTGGCCGTTATTCTGGTCATCGTCACTCTTACTACGAATGAACGGGCCAAAGATGTGGCGACGATTGAATCGTTTGTCCTCTCTTCAGTAACTCCAGATGAGGCAGAAGTGCTCGATCTGGAAGTCAATCGTCAAATCCGGCAATATATCGTTAGCTATAAGATAATCGACTACACGGGTACATACAGTGAAACAGATGTGGATGAATTGCAGCGGGCAATCGACGCCGCCGTGCCTGAATCAGTGCTGGTGCAGGCTTCCATTCTGCGTGGCAACCTTACATCTTCTGATGGCGGCGAGCGCGCCACACCAACTGAAACTCCCAGTCCTACCTTTGCTGCTTCTGAGACAGCGGCGCCAGCACTCAGCCCAGAAGCGACGGCTACCTACACTCCGGCGCCTACGGCATCACCTCCGCCTCCAGCAACGGAGACACCTCTACCGGTGGAGACGTCGACCGAAGCGCCGCCTGAGGAACCAACTCAAGAGCCACCCACAGAAGGACCGACTCAAGTACCCACCCTAACTGAGGAACCTGCCCTCGGAACGCCACTGCCAACCGAAGAGCCGACGCCAACGATTATAACCACGCCAACGCCGTAGAAAAATACATTCTCCCATGCAGAACGTGCCCGATCTGCAGTCCGAAAAAGGCCCTCAATCCTAACGGCCCAAGCCAAATGTAATCTTGCTTCTCCCCCGTATATGGACCTTCAAGAATCGCGTCCGCAAATCAAAGTCTAGTAATTTGACATTGACTGAGTTTCCGCACCGTGATTGACGCCTGGTTCAGTGGTTGTAAAATAGCGTCAAAATCCATCAATTTAGCCCCGAGAGGCTGATTTACCTTTATGTTGCAGATCAGACCCCACGGTTCCTTTCAAAAACACCGTTTGTTAAAGGATTCTACCTCGAGTAGTAGCGCATAAAAGTCTCGATCTTCGTTTGTACGGTTCACATCCGTGAGGCCACAAGTTCAAGTCTTGTCGCGCCCATATTTTTTTATCCTGGTCTGAGTACCAGGATTTTTTGATTCCTTGTACTTTCTGATCCTTAGGGTCAAGAGGATCAGTGACCTCACGGTTCGGCAGTTTACCTCCCCTTCAGCTATGTTCAGCGCTCCTGCTCGACCTGTGAGCTAGTCTTTCTCGGACTCGATTCAAAGTTGCAGATTAGCTGTCTCGTCATCCCGCTGGATGCACCGAAAGTGCTGGAAGTATTTACTTATATCCGGACTGGTTTTGATCGAGGTCAAGACAGGTTGTTCCTTCGTCACATTCTCGGTAGAGGAATACCGTTGCCTGCAAATCTAACGAGAAATCCTCATATAATAGGAATATGGATCTTTCCATCCTCACAAAAAGGTGCTCAGGGATCTATCTAGCGGATTCCTGCGTATTGGGCGAGCGAATATTGGTGCTCGCAGCTTGCGCATATAGATGAAATATGGAGATTAAAATGTCATCAAATAGTCTAAACCAGTCTCAGGAGCTGAAAAATACGAGCTATGAACTTTTCATACTGTTACTGTCAGTTCTGTCGATTTTTAACCTCTTGGTCTTTGTAATACCCAGAATTGATCCAGTTGTTGAAGGGGTAGTGGCCGTTGTCGATGGATTCATCACCGTGATATTCATGCTGGATTTCCTGTACCGGTTCTTTACGGCCGAATCCAAAAGAGATTATTTCTTCCGGAATTGGGGCTGGGCGGATCTGCTTACAAGCATACCAGTTCAACAATTAAAGATTTTCCGTGTCTTCCGAATAGTCCGCATAATCCGTTTATTGCGAATGTATGGTTGGCGCAATATGGTGAGGGAGATCCGCGATAATCGGGCTAGCAGCGCTTTGTATCTGACCATTTTCATGGTGATCATCGTACTTGAATTTGGGGGTATGGGAATCGTCTTCGCTGAGGCGTATAATACAGACTCAAATATTAAGACGGCCGGGGATGGAGTTTGGTGGGCTTTCGTTACTATCACAACCGTGGGATATGGAGACCAATTTCCAGTCACGAATTTAGGCCGTTTTATGGGTTTTTTCGTTATGGTCCTTGGCGTTGGCTCGTTCGCTGTACTCACCGGTTACCTAGCCAACTCGTTTTTATCACCGGGGGACAAAGTTTCTCTCAAACAAGTGGAAGCAACAGATCAAAACGAAGAGATAAGCGAGTTCAGACGTCTATTGCATGAACAAGAGAAGGTAAACGTCTTATTGCTGAGAAAACTGGAGCGAATCGAAGCGACCTTCACCTCGCAATCAAGCGATTCGTGAGTAGACAGTTAGACTTCCGGAACCAGTTTATCAAGACCAAATGAACTTGGTAGATTTGTTGAGGTCTATGAGAACAAGTTAATCTCACCGCACTTGTGATTGTATCGAGTGCCGCACGACTGCTTCCGCTTATGAAAGCCCCTGATACTGCTGCAGGTAGGGAAAATGTCTTCGATTCCAATTTATGCGGGTTTGCAGATGCAATAGATTCTCGCGGACGATATCAATGTGCGATTGTAACTGTATCAGCCGTCAAGGCGTAAAGTTCTCGATCTGTCGCTGCAGATCAAGCATAGCTTTTTGGCTAACTCTGAACAGCCCTTGCTGTGGCCGGTCTAAATCTATGATCAAAGCCAACACAGCTGCAAAACCAAGCGCAAACAAAATCAGGGTAAAGTAGTTTCTCTTGCCGTCAGCGCTGCTGGCTACGCCTATCAAGAGGAAGGCAATGAAGACGATGCCGTAAAGCATACTCCACATTAACGGTGGAATGCGCGAACCAACGGCAACAGAGAGCCGTGAAGCGTGAACATCAATCAAGTCGTTGATAGATTCGCCAAAAAGGCCTATGGTAACGGATTCTGGATGATCCCGGCCGTTTTGCACCGCTATCGTCCAGAGCCTTTCTTGAATCGATTCAGAAAGAACGATAGCACTTTCCAAATTCTCCAGATCAAGGTATGAAAGTCGAATGTCAGTATATTTTTGCAGCAAATCGCGCGCCTCAGAATGATCCTGTTCATCTAGATAACCACTTCTGAGGTAGGCGGTGCCAATTGCGTTGGCATCTGTGACAACCAGTTTGCGGCGTTTGTCAAATTGGGTGAGCGTATAGCTAGTCGAAAAGGCGAGAATAAACGCGAGCAAACCTAGCAGCCCGCCAACCAGTGCGCCTGTTGTAACGTCCCTCTTGGCTTCTGGTATGTGGCGGTGTAGCCACAAGCCGAATTGAAATCCCAATTGAGCGGCCAGCAGAGCGAATACGACGTTCGCCAGGTAAACTAACCAGATAGGTATCTTATCAAATAAAGTCATTTTCCTATCTCCTGCGATTCCAACATTTCCAGGTATGTCTTCGTCGTTCGCTCCATGTTGAAGAACATTCGCTCCTTTTCCAGTCTCAGTTCACATACATTGCACAATCTGGCACTAATTGTGTTATCGTCTTGTCATTGGCCTACTAGATCACTTACCCCGTTCAGCTCATCCACGACATCGAAGACATCGCCATTTAAGTAGAAGTTCACACCCAGGAAATTGGGCAACTGTCCTCGTTCCTCGGCACATTGTTGTACTCGATCCATAAGATACTCGTAATCATTAATGATGGCTGCGTCCACCCGGCTGGGTGAGATACGCGTTACCCAGTGGTTTAACAGGAAGAAGGGTTTGTCCACCTCGCCACGGTTGGGTTGGCAGCTATAGGTATCATCTTCAAAATCGGCGACCTCGCTAAATAAGTATGGCGTCTCCTCGGTATAGTCCCAGGCGTTCAGGTACCAATCCGGAGGCGGTCTTTCTTCTTCAGCCAAAACCAGCACCCTTTCATTTTCTTCGATCAACTGGCGCAGGGTAGGCCATGGAGCGCCAGGTTCATAGGTATAAACTAGCTCTTCTAGGCCACTATCCTGAAACGCTTCTTGAGTGTCGGCCGGAGTAACAATGTCTTCAATTATCAGCACTACCACGTCATCAGGGTGCGTTTCTAAAAACAGCCGGAACTCTTCGAATGTCTCCGCCAGGTTCGTGGCGCCAAGGGTGCACATCATGTGGCACAAATAGGTGCCGTCCTCTTGATTCAGATCGATCTTTTCAAGGATGTTCTGTACACCAACTTGGATATCTGGTGGCAAATAGTGGAGATGAGATTCGATCCAGGCCTGGTCATCCCAGTAGTGAGAATCGATGAGAAAGGCGCGTACGCCAGCATTTAGCTGATTAGTGATATTGCCGTCATGGGAAGGCCAGATCCAACCGTACTCGGCGATGGACATGGCGTTGTGCGTAGCAGCAAAGACGACATCGTTGATCTGCCGATCGCAAAGCTCAACATGGCCGTTGCAGACCAGCTCAGGCTGCTGACGTTCTTGGATCAAAGCTAGCAAGAGAACAGGGACAAGCACGATAGCCAAAACACCACCCACGATGACAATCTTTCGCTGTCGCCGGACCGGTTTCAACAACCGCTCGATTGTCTCGGTTAGACGTGGGAGGAAAGAGAGAAGAAGTAAGGCCAATCCAAGCACGATGGGGACTGTAACCAACCCCCACACTTCACCCCACACGGTGCTTGAGACGGCGGCAACGACGTCGAGGATCATGTTTTCCAGCGTGATGGGCAGCTCAGAGCTGGTGGCCAGTTGTGCTTCCAGGGACTGGCGCAGCCAGAAGCTCAGAAGTAGCCAGGCCAGGGCAACCGTGGCGCCCGTGGCCAGAAGCGTGACACTAACCGTTCGTAACATCTGAGTGAGGTTGTCAGCATGAATCCAGACGATCGCCCCCAATGCCAGGACCATTACCAGTAGCATTAGCGGCTTGAGCACGCTATCGAGGAAGATCACCACTCGACGAATAGCGTTGATTCGGTTGATCAGTTCCTCCTCGGTCTGTTCAACCGTTCGAGCGGCCATAGTCAGGGTGTTCAGCGCCTCATTGTTTTTCAGGTCATTCACCAGTTCGGCCGCTGCCTCTTCAACACGAGTCTCTAGCTGCTGACGCGTGGCCACTGCCAGCGCGCCAGGAAGGTCGTCTGCCAATAGTGCAAACTCTATCTGGGACCTGGTGATAGGGGAGGCTGTCTCGGCCGCTGACCCAAGCAATACGTCGACCAAAGTCTGTAATTCAACAGTGGATAGATCCGCTACCGAGGCGGCTGTGCTGGCTGGCACCGATCCGATGCTGCCTTGGCCAATTTCAGTCAGGTAGGCGCTCAGTTCAGTCTGGTCCAGCTGGCGAACACGATCTGGCAGATCAGGCGTTTCCTTGGCCAGTAATTCGGCCAAGAAGGCCAAAACACCGTCGATGATCCGGTCCGCTACCAAATTCTCATCTGCTATCGCCGTTAGATCAAGTCGCGGCTGCAGCTCCTCCGTATCACCGCGCAAATAGGCCGTCATTCCGTAAATCGCACCTTCCACTGAAGTTTGGATCGTATCCGGCGGTAAAACCAGGTAGAGAGTCGAGGTTGTAAAAGTCAATATATTATCGGCCAGCCCGGGATCCAGATTGAGGTTTCCCAAAAACATCGCGGTTGCTTCTTTTAGGGCCGGATCGGCCAGCAACTCAGTGTAAATTCGGTCGTAAACGTCGGTCTCCTCCAAAGCTGTGTTATAGATCTCCGGATCGAGTAAAATGTCACTGACCAGATTAGCCACCAAAAAGACCACTAGAGCCAAGAGAAAGACAATGCCCAGGATGACCGTGATCACCCACTTGGGCGCTGGCCGTGACCAAAATGAAGATTGATTCGTTTCCTCAGACATATTGTTCCGCTCCTTTTTCTTCTAGATCTTATGCCACACCTTGTTCCTGATCGATTACTCTGCTCAATACTGGTTCAGAATAGGATCTCAAGGCCCAAAACGATGGGCAGTACAATCAACGTGTTGCGCAGAAATTTACCCAGAAACGCCCAGATGAGAAATTGGTAGAAGTTGACGCCGGATGCGCCGGCCATCGTGGTTAAGGCTAGACCTAACCCTGGTATGCCAACTAGCAGAAGCACTGGCGCCCCCCACCTATCAATGTAGGTCCCAGCTCTATTCCATTGTTCTTGCCCGACCTGGGGAAACTTTTCTTGGACGACAGGCATTCCTTTCTGGCCAAGCTTGTATTTAGTCACGCTGCCGATCAGGCTCAAGGCACTAAATGCTATTATGAGCGACCAGAACCGCAAATCCGGTAGGATCTTCATTGTTGGCTAAGACCTGTATTCCTATCTGAGCTGTTAGGCAGGATCCCCGCACGCCGTCTTAGCCAGGGCGCCCGCCAAAATGCCCGAATAAACAGAACCCACGCGACGCTTACCGCAACGATCACTGCATAATCCCTCGCGTCTGTTAGCGGACCAAGATGAAACCATTCCTGTGTTTGTGGGATATATGTGACGACAATAAACACGAGGAACAACAATATCACCATGAATATGATGCGCCGATCACGGCTGAGGACATCACCGCCAACCCAGAACCGTGTTGGCGGCTGGACGAAGACAACGAGCAGCAAACTCATCAAGATGAGACCATAGGTGACGGCTAGTTGCGAATAGGGTGTATTGATATCTTCTCGTCCAACGATCTGATTTATCGCAAGCGTAGCCATTGTCATAGTTAAGACCGCCGGGACAACAAAATGCATCAATCGTGATCGCATATATTGGAGAGGTAAAGCTTTGGCAGAAGACCACAGGACTAGGCCGACTGATGGGAGAGTAACAGTGATTATGCCAATTACCCCGCCCTGTGCTGCGTTATAGTAGAAGAAGCGTCTACTGGTGATGGCCATGAGCATGATAAGCAATAGAATGTAACCAATCTGGGTGAGACTGATCTTCAAAATGTCTAGCAGCCCGTTGACTATTCGCTGCCCCTGTTGCATCACTGTCGGTAACACCTGTAGCGAGTCTTCAAGCAGAACAATATCTGCAGTGCTCAAGGCCGCTTGGCTGCTGCTTCGTAAGCTGATGCTCAAACTAGCCGCTTCCATTGCCGGGACGTCATCGACTCTATCGCCCACCATGGCCACTTGTTCATCAATCCGGCGCAGGCTGCGCACGACATCCCCCTTTTGTTCTGGCGTTAATTGACCCAGAACAGTGGCTCCCTTGATGGCCCGATCGAACTGGCTCCCATTCATTTTGGCCAGTTGTAAACCGGAAATGACCGCCTGAGGCGCCGGTTCATCCCCGGTCAAACCCAGCTGTTCGGTCGCAGCGATCAACCGTTCTGGATCTTCCGAGGTTAAGATCTTGACATTGATCCCTGATTTGGTGAATGTGCGCACCACCTCAACAGATTGCGATTGGATCTGCTCCTCGAATGTGAGGGTGCAGAGCGGAGTAAGCTCGTTCGGCAACCGAGGTCGGCCTTCGTTGTCGAACAAGGCTCTGGATTCCGGTGTGTATGCGAATAATAGTCGCGGCAAAGTCTGGTCCGGCTCAAGGTCTTGGACTTCTTCTGCTTCGAGATCCTGAGCCGGCTTCCTGAACTTATCCAGGCGAAGCCGTAGACCTTGGAAAATGTTCCCTCGGTCAGCAGCCGGGTCTTTAGAAGTATCACCATCGGACGGCGCGGCAGGGCCAGACTCTTGCCAGCTAGACCCTGGCTGGTCAGCTTCATCAACCAATGTCGAGCCCATGACCGCAACCGCGTCATCTGCGTATTCATGTTTCTTCTCGTCATTTCGTCTGAAGAATCGCCCAAGGCGCCTAATTTGCCGTCGCAGCCTTAGGTCAACTTTGGCAGAAGAAGCCTCAATTTTGGTTGAGCTCTCATCCTCGGTTGAGGTCTCTTCCTTGTTTGCGACCTGTAATGAAACCAGGTGGGGTTGCAGGATAGTTGGTTCGCCAATTACGTAAGTACCCTCTATGTCGGCTTCAGAAAACGTGACGGCGCCCCAACCGAAAGCAGACAGAAACCAGGCTGCCTGCTCCACAGGACGTTTACTACCGATAAAATTATCGGCGAGGGCTTGAAGATAAAAATTGTCCATTGGGGCGCTATGGGCCAGATCGCCTATTATGTGTCTTGTGCGGTTCTCAACCAGACTAGGAACGCCTTCTAAAGAGGGGAACATATCTAGGCGTACCTGGGCGCTTGTTAGCGCCCCAGCCTTGCTGATACAGAGAACCGACACTTGTGCCAGCGACTCCACGGCCTGCGATTGCCGGATAAGGGCACCTACCCCACCAAGTCTAGCGCTGCCGAGGGCATAAGAGGCTACGATCAAGAAGAAAAGTCCACTGGCGGAGATACTGAATATAATCGAGGCAGCAGCACGATACTTGGATTCAAATACCAAAGACAAGAGAGGGCTGTTGATCCATTCCAATAAGAGCAGGACAAGGAAAATGCCGACAATAACAAGCAAAAGGTGCAGGATGCGGGTAATGATGTGCTGCAAAGGGGTCAATTCAGCCTTCTTCTGAACAGGTGTCCACCTCTTGGTTCCGAGATCATCGGGCATAGCGGTGACCCTATAGGCGGCACGTCCTTCGATACAATAGCTGCCTGCCGGTATTAGATCGCCTCTCCCTCTGTACCTTGCTGCTCTATTACCGCTGAGTGTCATTTCCCCAACCACTTTGGGTCTTCCAATCAGTAGCTCGCCGCTGGCCAGGAATTCATCGCCGGGGCCAATCACGAGTAGATCGCCGGTGACAATTTCATCTACTTTGGCGGTTCTTGCCCGGCCGTCACGTATGACCGTAGCCAAAGGTCTTGCTAGCTCCATCAACTTCTCCAACTGTCGGGTGGCGACCATTTGCTGGGTGACGTTAACGCCAACGTTTAAAACTAGGATACCGAAGGTTAGCCATGCACCAACGGGATCTCCAAATAGTGCCCGAACCGCAGCCAGGCATATCAAACTGAGGTTGAAGATAGAAAACGTGCGGGAGCGCCAGATGTCTCGGCGCACCTTTTTTGACTCTTGCTCCCGTTTCTGAGCCAGCATTGGTGAGTGTCGTGAGATTGCTTCCGATTCTGAAAGCCCCTGAAGCTTTTGTAGATCGAGTGCCAGGTCAGCTGGTAGGGATTTCTGCTGTCGCCGCGATTGGCGGAGACGATAACGCAAAAAACCCACCACCGTTGCCACCAAACCAAAGCTCAGGGTCAGCCAGAGAATCCAATCCCAGCGTCTTGTAAGTACCTTATCATTCATTGATTCGAAACAAAATAGAGATGAGCGACATCATGAAGAATGGCGTCTACTAATGCGAACGGGCCCATTACTTTGTCGTAACCAGAGCCTAATTGGCAGATGATCCCTTAGCAGAACTGGCTAAACGCTCCAGTTCCCCTGGTCCGAGCTTGACATTTATGTCAAATGTATGGTACGCAGTCTCGATCCCGCCTGCGTCCAGGGCCTGTTGCAGGGAAGTATTCACCCTATCGTAAACGCGCCGGGTGTCTTCGTATGATTCGATCCACCATCGCACGCGAAATATCATGGTCGAATCGCCCATCTCAACGTATAGAGCATCAACAGGTCTGTCGGATAAAATACCGTCCACATTTCTTAAGGTGGTCACGATGATTCGGCGCACTTCTTCGATGTCCTGTCCGTAACCGACGCCAATGTCCATCTGTACCCGGTAATGGGGATCAGGAAAGGTGTAGTTAACCACCTGGTTATTTCCGATGGTCGAATTGGGTACGATGACAAGACGGTTGTCGCGAGTGTGGATCTTGGTGGTACGAATACCGACTTCGACTACATCACCCCAGGTACCCAGGCCCTGAATCTCAATCCGGTCGCCGATTCGGAAGGGCTGGTCGATCATGATCACGATGCCGCTAATGGCATCGGCCAGCGTGTCCTGTGCCGCCAAAGAAAGCGCAAGACCGCCGATACCCAACGCGGTCACAGCAACAATAAAATCAACACCGAAGTGACCAAATACGATCAAAGCGTAGCCCACAACAAGAACGATCTGGCCCACACGTTTGATCAAAGCTTTGATAGTTTTGGCCTTCTCGGTATCATCAACGACAGCCCTGGTACTCAGATACCATTCAACTGTAAAATCAATAAGCTTCCATAGGACTACGAAAATTAGCGTGACGAACAAAACGAAATAGATATCGTTTATGAGCGTTTTCAGCCCGATGCTAATAAATTGAAGACGCTTGGTAGCATAATTGGCCGCTATCAGAGTGACCAACCAACGTAACTCCCTGTTGGTGGCTTTGAGAAAACGATCGTCAAAATCTGTTGAGGTTCGTCTGACAAGCCAACGAAGCGCACCTCTGACAAGCCAACTCGCCAACACATAGCCCACTAAAATTATTAATATTATCGATATAGCCAGATTGACCCAATCCTCGCCAGTTAAACCGAAGATAGCTACCTGGTCCAAGCCGGTGGTTTCTGCTACATCGGATACAACCTGGTCGACAGGTCCAGGAGTTGCCGTGGGTTGTGGGGTGCGGCTAGCGACGACCCCGCCGACGTTCTCGGCCGCTTCTTCTCCTGTTGCTTCTTCCTGATTTGCGCTTAACTCAGGGGTCGTACTTGGACTAACTGTAGCCGTGGGGATCTGGGTCGCTTCAACAGTCACCTCTTCGACTGCGCAAGCGTCCAGGATAACCAGGCTCAAGGCGAGCAATACGATCAAGGGGATAATCTTTGCTTGTGGTCTCATGAGACACCTTCTAGACAGGTCGGTTATAATATCAGAGACATCAAGGACATCGATTGTCTCCCTGCTGCTTGGTGTTCAGACCTGTAGCTCACGAGACTTCCTCGGAACCATGTTTCCAAAGCCGGTACGCTTCGAAGAGGAGGACAAGGCCAAAAATGACAGAGAAGAAAATACTCGCTGCGATAGCCGCGGTCGTTAGTTTCCCAGGTGAGGTTAATGCAGCGAGGCCAAGGGCGATCTCAAGCAAACCAAGGATCAAGCTACCCCAATCTCTTTTCCGTCCAAGAATGGAACCCGCTGGAAATCCACCGAAAACGTGAAGCAGCCCCAGTACCAATATAAAAGAACCAGCCAGGATAGTCAGTGAAGACAGGTCAAATTGGCTAGTCAGATATGGCCAACTGAGTGCAATCACCCCCCCCAACATGGTTAGCACGCCTAAGCTCAGCATCAAGGGTTTCAGCTTCTGGTCTTCTCTTGCATTCATGAGGTATGTCAGGCCGATGATTAGCCAGAATATGCCCAGGAATTGGGTGAAACTCTGGATGCTTCCCTGGCCATTGATCAGCAATAGCATGGCCAGCATCAGCGCGCTGAGACCGCGGATTAGATTTACCGACCAGTGCTTGAGAATTTTCATATAATATTGCCTAGAGCATTTCTCTGAGCAGCGTATCTATGCCATTATGCTAAACGAGATTCACGAAAGACCAGGTGATGTCAATGGTCAGAACTCTCGGGTCGGAGCGCAGCGACTAATCTTGAAGCAGCCGCTCACGCATTCCTCGATCATCACCAATCTCGTCCGCGATAAGTGCGTTTAGCTTATCGTTTAGGCGCGCCAACAGATCCTCGTCGTAGCTCGAATTCTTCGGATCTGCCAGGTTATCCATCTCTTCTGGATCGTTTAGTAGGTCGTAAAGGGCTACATCGTTATTAGTTAGCAGCTCTTCCACTGACCGGGGCAGGTTGTAATGAGCCAGGCCGAAGTAACGAACCAGTTTATAGCGACCGTCAAAGACACCTCGGAATACTTCCCGTTTATCCAAATCTGGCTTCTCGAACTCATCCAATCTGGCCAGGAAATCTTTTCCCCGGTGGAACTCGAGGCCGGCCTCGGCCGCGGCCGTGTCCAACAACAAGGGCGCATTACGCTGTAGCCATTGGGCATCGACGGTGGCGATCATGTCATAAGTGTACAACGCTCCTTTTCCCGGCTTATCTGTGTTGCCACGGGGGCCAGCGCTGGTTGGATCGGCCACAATCCCGGACAGGTCATACCCTTTGAGGAAAGGGTAGTGCTCACGCCGATCTTCTTCTGATAAACCGGCCATTGCCAATATGGTGGGCACCAAGTCAAGGTGGGAACCAACCGCTTCAGTCCTGGCCGCGCCTGCATACCGGGGATCAACGATGACCAGGGGTACATTCACGGTCTCTCTGAAGACCACGCTACCCTTTTGACGCAGGTGATGGGCCCCAGCCATCTCGCCGTGGTCAGAAGTGAATAAAATGATCGTGTCTTCGCCTTGTCCGCTCTCTTCGAGGGCGTCCAAGACAGTGCCAATGTGCCGGTCTACGTCGATCAAACAATTGAGGTAGTAGTTGACGTGGTTGTGCCACATGTCCCGGCGCTCCATTGGGATCCGGCCGTAGGTGCCGTCAGCCATGGCTTTGTAGTTTTGGACAGCTTGCGGGTGGTTGGATAGGTCATCGAAGAATGACGCCGGCAGGGTGGTCGGCCACTGCTGCTGGTAGAGTGGCGTATCAGGCGCGCCAAATATAGGCATCATACCCCGCACCTGCACCATTTCATCGTCGTCGGTATCGAAATACATGACATCGTGGGGGTTGATGAAGTTCACAGCCAAAAACCAGGGCTGGGAAGCGGCGATTTCTGGGGCTCGATTACCCAACCACTCAACGGCCTCGGCTGCAGTCATCGGGTCCTTGTTCAGACCGTCGAATGGAGCACCATAGGCGTCTCCCCAATCCTGGAAGTCGGAGAAACCGAAAGGTTCCATAGCATCCTTGGTGCCACCTTCTTGGAACTCTGACAAGTGCCATTTACCCTTGTAGGCCGTGAAATACCCCAGCTCGCGCAGCATATGGCCAATGGTTGGCAAGGTTTCCGAATCACCACGCATATCCTCGATCCAGGCCAGGTTGGTGTTGTCGAACATAAGGGTGTCAGGTGTATGTCGGCCGGTCCACATCACCGAGCGCGATGGCGTGCAGACAGTCGTGGTAACCTGGTGATTGTTGAATGTCACACCCAGCGAATGCAGGCGTTGTCTATTAGGCAGGTCGACCCCGGACGGCAACCCCTGGTGAGCATACTCCTGGTCGGTGACGATAACTAAAAAATTGGTGCGCTTATCTGACATTTTTTAATCCTCTCGTTCTTCAAAGGTTTCTGAGATTTGGTCTGGAACATATTCCACCATCAACAAGGGCAGACCCAAATCGACCAGGCGGCTAATGACGCCAAGCAAAGCAGATTGATCATGAAACTGCCCAGTCATCTTCGTCACTGGGCATTCATCAGTCTCGACTCCCATGTGCATGATCATATCCCCATAATAATCTGCCCAACTCTCGTCTATCGCTCCTTGCACATGGATACGATATCTTGCTGGTTCATGTACTTTTAACCTAGGTGATTTGAACATGCATAACATACCTTGATCCAATTGCCGCGTATAAGGATAGATTAATGGGAAATGGAAGTGAGCACAGTGTCCTAAAGTAGAAAAAAAGTAGTAGTTTCTCCTCCCCAAAAGAGAAAAAAAGCTACTGGCCCTTTTGAAGCCGGTAGCCTTCCATATTATTACGCAATTGGATTGTACTTAGTGAAATTGCCGAAGCTACAGGAGACCTAAATCCTTGGCCTTCTCGACCGCCTGCATTCGATTTTTAACCCCCAGTTTGCCATAGATATTACTGGCATGCTTCTTCACTGTGCGTGGGGATATGGACAACTGCTGAGCGATTTCTTTATCAGACAGCCACTTACCCAAATAATCCAATACTTCACATTCACGACGAGTAAGTGGTTCAATCAGATCATCGTTGGCGAGCGCGTTCGATGACCTTTGGTTTCCATTTGTTTGAGGTTGCCCAGCGAAGGCAGCCAATATCTGGCCAATATATTCGGTTTTAACACCCCGGTCTGCGAATTGGTTGAGCATCTCGGCCATTTTCGGACCTAAATCTACAAAAGTACGAATAAAACCGCCAGGATGAGCTAGCTTCAGCGAATGTTCAAGCGTATCCTGGGTTTCTTTGGTCCGTCCTTGTGCCTGAAAAACCAGTGCCAAGCAAGCCAAGATCCTGATCTCTTGATAGGTATTGTGCATCGATCTAATGTAGGCCAGCAGTTTCTCCAGCAATTGAGCAGCTTCCTGCAAGCTTGCATCATTCCTCTGGGCGATCAGTGCCCGGGCTTTAGAAACTATCGGGATCTCAAGAAAAACCAACATGTTGGTTGGGATATCAGACGGTATTGAATGCATCAGCTGGGTCGCGTACCCTACATCATCGGAGTAGTGCTCGAGACGCGCCTCCAAGAAATCTATATCGGGGAGCTTGCCAGTGATTCCTCTCTCTTGAGAAAAATCACGCAAGTCAGCAAGCGCTCTCGCTTTGTTTTCCGTATTCCCTTGGGCATGTTCGATCATGGTCAAGGCAATCATGCTATCGTGTACCATTATAAATTGCGCATTGTAGCGGAACTTGAAAACCATCGAAAAATGTTTGCTGGCCACATCAAGATTGTTTCTCTCATAGTTAATTCGTCCGAATAGCCAGTGAAAGACCACTTTACTGATCAATAGCCCCGTCTTGTCAGTCACATGTTGAAGCTGCTTTAGGAAATGTTCAGCCTGGAACAAATCGCCTTGTAACATATGGATGTAAATTTGGCTAATCAGAACCCTGACGATGATTGTTTCGGAGCGCGTCTCAGCTAAGAAGGCATATAACTCGCGAAACGCCATGCGAGATTGTCCACTGTTTTGGTATGCCAGCGCCACTATGATGATCGCTATGGAGCGGACAAAGGTGTGTGCAATCGGGATCTGCTCCAGGGAAGCCAAGGCACTTTCTAAGGCCAGTGCACTTTCATCCTTCATAAAATAAATGTAGCTCTTGAGGGCATTGATTTCGCCACGGGCATCCTGCACCATCGCATCTGTCCAAACTGCATCCTCAGCGCTCAAGAGGGTCTCTACTTCTTGCAAGATTGGTGGAATCATGGCAGCCTGGTATCTAAGTTCAAAGGTCCAAGCTCTTGCCAAGAGCAGTGCTGGTCTCTCGCGCACTACTTCTTCCGACAGTTTATTCAGCCATCGCTCTAGTGTTGACGAGTCCTCTATGTTTAAAAGCTCGTGCTGAAAATCCTCAATCAATTGCACCGCACCATCCATATCGTCAGCTGCTAAGGCATGGTTGAGGGCTTGCTCGATCATGCCTTCTTTCCCATACCAGGCACTGGCCCGGCGATGCAGTTCGTTTATCTCTTCCTGGCCAAATGTTCTCTTCATACGGTGGCGCAACATATCTCGAAACAGGTGTTGGTAGCGATTCCACTTGCGCTCAGCGTCCAAATAAACGAGAAACAGATTAGGATGCCCGATTTTTTCCAGTAATATATGACTGGTAGATGCGCCGATCACGGCATCACACAACTCAGAACAGAAACGATTCAAAATCGAGGTTTGCAACAAGAAATCCCGTATGTCCTGCGGTTGGCGAGAGAAAACTTCATCAAACAGATATTCTCTGACATAGAAGGCGCTGCTTCCTTCCAAGGTATCCGCAGAAACCTTCAGGTCCGCTTGTCCCTGCATGGAGAGGGCAGCTAAACGCAAGCCGGTGATCCAACCCTCGGCGCTACTCGTGAGTGAGGAAACAGCGTTGTGGTCTAGTTCTTCTCCGAGCACACCCTCGAGATAAGCCTTGGCCTCTTCGGCAGTAAAGCGTAGATCGACGGCACGGATTTCAAGCATTTGTCTCCGACCGCGCAAGAGAGAGAGGGGGAAAGGTGGGTCCTTTCGAGTGGCAATCATCATATGCACTTGAGAAGGCATGTTGGAAATCAGTGTTGTAAGAACCTGATGGCTTGCTTCAGCCTGGATGAAATGGTAATCATCAAGCACCAGCACAAATTCTTCAGGAAGGGCTGCCAGTTCATTGACTAATTTAGTGGCCAGGTACTCTTGAGGGGGTAGTTGAGGGGCATTTAGTAAAGCAATGATGTCATCACAAGCATTAGGGAAAACCCTCTTGATGGCTGCTGCAAAATAGCGAAGGAAGATCCCCGGATCGTCATCATTCTCGTCCAATGATATCCAGGCTGAGTGTACATCTTTTCCCTGTAACCAAGCAGAAAGTAGTGTAGTCTTTCCGAATCCGGCCGGGGCCGAAACCAGAGTCAATGGTCGTTCTAATCCACGATTGATCTGTTCTAACAGATGTGGACGCGATACGAGGTCATCGTCGATACGAGGTTTTTGGAATTTGGTCTCCAAGAATGCTGGTGTTTCCATACCAAATTATAACGCGGGATTATTGGTTCATCGAATGGTCTGGTACGAGAATGGGACCTGATCAGTGGTGTGTTCGGTCATCTGGTTTCCCTTTCTGTGTCATGTTGAGAATTCACAGAGAAGCACAGATGACCTTTTTCGTCAATCGAGATTGCACCACGTTATTAAGCCCTGCTCGCAGAGGGGAACTACTACTTTCTTTCTACTTTAGGACACTGTGCTCGCAAACATATCCTACTAATCTAGTACTATTCGTGCCCGTTGGTGCAAAAAGCCAAGGAATTGGTTCGTCTTTGCTCCGTTCGTGTACGCTCATGCAATGTGTGATTTAACCATAATCTGTATGAATAACTAACCAATTTGTGATCATCTTGTTTGTCTAGCCCTTTAGGAGCAGCAACCATGGGCGCGGCTGAAGAACAGCGCTCCAGATTCAAACTCAAATCATTCTTGCCCATTCTGGAGTGGCTGCCCGCCTACGACAAGGGATGGTTTCGGGGCGATGTGATCGCCGCCTTGACCTTGTGGGCGCTGTTGGTGCCCGAGGCCATGGCCTATGCCGGTATTGCCGGGATGCCCCCAGAGACTGGTTTGTATGCCGCCCCCCTGGCCCTGATAGCCTACGCTATCTTCGGCTCATCGCGCCATCTCGATGTGGGACCCAGTTCGGCCGTTGCAGCGTTATCCTTCAGCGTTGTGGCCGGAGTCTTAGGCGCCTCCGCCGTGGTGGGCGGCGCGGAATGGGTTGTGCTGAGCATCGCCCTGGCCTTAATGGTCGGTATTTTTCTGATCATTGGTGGCTTTTTGCGCCTGGGTGTGCTGGCTGACTTCCTCTCCCGGCCGGTGTTGGATGGTTTCGTCGTCGGCGTGGCTATATCCATTGCCGTGGGCCAGTTGGATAAGATATTGGGCTTTGAACCGGAAGGGTATGACTTTATTCCAGACATACTGCTATTCGTAAAAAACATTGATATGATTCATTGGTCCACCGCCGTGGTGGGCTTGATTAGCCTGGCGCTGCTCTTTGCCCTGCACAAGTTCACTCCCAAACTGCCCGCGGCCCTCATTGTTCTCTTCCTGGCCATCGCTGCTTCCACCTTACTAGATTTCGCAGCCCATGGCATTCATATTGTGGGCGAGATTCCCGCTGGCCTGCCCAACTTCGGCATCCCGGAAGGGTTGGGCTTAGACGAGTTGCTCGCTGTCGCCCCCGGAGCCATTGGCGTGGCTCTGGTAGCCTTCGCTGAATCGGTAGCCATTGCCCGCTCTTTTGGAACCAAATTCGGCTACGAAGTGGATGCCAACCAGGAATTGATCGCCGTAGGGGCTTCCAATCTCGGGTCCGGATTTAGCGGAGCGTTCGTAGTAGATGGCAGTATGTCACGCACCTCCGCGGCCGTAGGCGCCGGGGCCAAAACACAAATGGTCTCACTGGTGGCGGCCTTGGCGGTGTTGATAACCGCCGTGGCGCTGACCCCTCTCTTCCATAACCTGCCCGAAGCGACCCTGGGCGCTATTGTTATTCACGCCGTCTGGCACAACATCAGCTTCAGCAAGATTTCTCAGTATCGTTCGATTACCAAACTGGACTTTGCCACGGCCGTCGTGGCCATGTTCGGTGTGCTGGCCCTTGGCCTGTTAGCGGGGTTGGTATTAGCGGCCCTGTTGGGTTTGATCGTGCTGTTGTTTGGGACAAAACATCGCAATACTTCCGTATTGGGCAAGGTACCGGAGACGACCATCTACCGTGGCATTGACCACTACCCCGAGGCTGAAACCTATCCCGGGCTGCTCATCATCCGTTTTGACGGCGCCCTCTTCTTCGCCAATGCCCATGACTTTGTCACCGCCGTCCGCCAGGCCATTGCCGTAGCCGACCCGCCACCGCATGTGGTAGTCATTGATGGCGAATCGATGAACGATGTCGATGCTACGGCCGTCATCACCTTGAAGGAGTTTCAGGATCAGCTATTAAAGACGGATATTCAACTTCGCTTTGCTCGCGTCAAAAGCCATGTAATGGAGGTGATGGAGCGGGGTGGGTTGGAAGAAGCCATTCCGGCCGAACACTTCTACCCCAGTGTCCAGGCGGCCGTCGATGCCTTTCTTACCGAGCAATTAGGAAAATAGCAGTATTGAAGAGGCCAAGAAGTTAACGCATAAACCCGTTTACTCGAAGGAAGCCGGGCTTCAGTGCCTATTTTAACGTCAAGGGCTTTGCCGGTTTCGCTTATTTCTCAGTTGGTCCAACAATCACTGGAGGACCATTATTAAAACCTTGGAGGTTAAGACATGAGACGTGCAGGTAGAATGGCGGCCATGATGGCGATGATGATGATGCGCCGGAGACGGCGTCGCAGGAGAAGAAGAGTCATCCTGGCCGGAGGGTTGATCGCTTTTGGCGCATACAAGATCTCTCAGAAAGACGTCGACCGTGTGGAGCAATCCACAGGTAAAAGTGCGGAAGAGTTAACTGACGAAGAAGTTGAAAAGGCGATGGACGATCTCAATATCGAAAAACAAGAGATGACCGACGCTGAATTCGATCAAGTAGACAAAGCCGATGCCGCGGAAGATGATTACATCAAAGAACTCGAGCGTTTGTCAGAGTTACACGATAACGGTGTCCTCACCGATGAAGAGTTCGAGGCGAAGAAAAAGCAGTTGTTAGATATATAGGGAGTATCTTTCTCGAAGCAGATTACTGCGGAACAGCAGCGACTCCGACGACTTCTTGTTCAAATCGTAACGATTGGCACCCTAAAACGCGTTAACTCGACGCTGTCATAGGCGCTTGAAACGAATTGATGTCGCACCCACATTTTTGGAGGAAAACAATGTATATCAGGACCTTCAAATACTCAATAATAATGGCTGTCTTGTTGGCTGCATTATTCACCATGGCCGCCTGTTCCTCGGGAGATGATGACGCTGATTCCATCACCGATAAAGAATGGCAATGGGAACTTGTTAAAGATCAACCAGCCGGTGAAACCACTACCGTTTCAGATCCAGAAAATTACACACTCGTCTTTCGAGGTGATGGCACTTTCTCTGGTAAGGCTGATTGTAACGAGATTAGTGGGACATATACGCAAGAGGGAGGCTTCTTCCTCACGCTTGGTCCCTCGACAATGGCTTTCTGCGGGGAAGACTCATTGGACCAGCTATATCTCGATTTACTAAACGGTGTTGTTGCTGGCGGACCTGCTGGCGATGATAGGTTTGCACTTGAATGGGCCGCCGGTGAAAAACGCATGGAATTTATTGACGGTGGAGCGGCCAAATAAACATGAACCGAGAAGACTTTCCTCAGTAGAGCATTGCTGCAACCTGCCTTTAGCTTGATCAAGCCTTAATGCTAAGTGTGCTGAATGCTTAATATCACATGCGTTTTCCACACCCAACCGTGGATTGCCAGGGCTTTGGATCAATGCTGTATCATCTGAGCATTGCCCGAAGGATACATTACGGTGAAATCTCGTAAAAGACCTTTGTCAAAACACCCATTCATTCGAATTCTGATCATTGGGGTCTTCGAGGTCATTGGACTCGTGTTGATGGCCTTGTTGTTGGATGGTCTATTCATTGGTAGGCTGAGGACAGCAGTAGTGGCCGTGGCTCTCATTGGGCTACTAAACGCCTTACTTTGGCCAATCTTAAGTCGCATCCTGCTTCCCTTCGCCGTCTTCACCGGTGGATTTTTCTTCCTGGTACTGAACGGCGCCACTATCTTACTGGCATCCCAATTCATCGATGGTTTCGAGGTGAACAGCATCTGGACGGCCACAGTTACCGCCCTGGGCATCACAGCCATCAATGTCATTCTAAGCACTTTGTTCACCATCGACGACGACGGTTCATACTACCGCAACGTGATCGCGCGCCGTATGCGCAAGCAGGGTAAGGTTGTCGAGACTAATGTGCCTGGCATTTTCTTCCTGGAAATCGACGGCCTGGCCAAACCAGTGTTGGAGAAAGCCATGGCCCAGGGTTATGCGCCGACCATGAAACGCTGGCTCGAAGAGGGCAGCCACAAACTGATTGGCTGGGAGACGGATCTGTCGTCCCAAACCGGGGCCAGCCAGGCCGGTCTGCTGCACGGCAACAATTTTGACATGCCCGCTTTCCGCTGGTACGACCGGAAACGCAAGGAGCTCGTCGCTTCCAGCAATCCCGACGACGTTGCCCGCTTGGAGAAGGAACACTCCGACGGAAATGGTTTGCTGGCAGACGATGGCGGCAGCCGGGGCAATTTGATGTCCGGCGATGCCCCCAATGTCATGAATACGGCCAGTACCATCAAGGATCTTTCTCGCTTTCACGCGGCCGACTTCTATGCCTATTTCGCCAGTCCCTACAACTTCGCTCGCACCTTGCTGCTCTTTTTCTGGGATATCGTCCTTGAAAGGTATCGTTTCTGGCAGCAGCGACGCAACGACGTGCAGCCACGGCTGGACAAACACCATCGCAACTTTAAATATGCCCTTGTGCGGGGTGTGACGACCATCATTCTACGCGAGCTGAATATCTACACCCTTATTGGCGATCTCTTTTCCGGAAGGCCTTCGGTTTATGCAACTTTCGTCGGCTACGACGAGGTGGCCCACCATTCAGGAGTAGAAACCAGAGACGCCTTTGACGCCCTTCATAAGATCGATCAGCAGTTCGCCCGGCTGGAGAACGCGGCCGAGAATGCGCCGCGTCCCTATCACTTCGTTATCCTTTCCGACCATGGCCAAAGTGGTGGCGCCACCTTCAAGCAGCGCTATGGTAAGTCGTTGGAGGATTTGGTGCAGGAACTGGCCAAGGACAAATTGGTGCAGCGCGTTGTTTCGGCCGGTGAGGGTGCCAGCAATGTCAGCGTCTTCCTGACCGACGCCATGCAACGAGAGAAGGGGGCGGGCACTCAACGGGTGGCCGGGGTCGTCAAACGTTACACGGTGGACGATAGGCTAGCCGAGCAGTCTGCTTCAGAAGAAAGTATCGAGCAAGCCATCGAGGACGACCTAGACAAAGATACTGGCAAAGAGGATGGCGACGAAATGCCTCGAATCGTTGTACTAGCCTCGGGTAACCTTGGTCTGGTCTACGGCACACAACGGGATACGCGCCTTACGCTGGAGGAATTGGAAAGCATCGCACCAGGGATGTTGGAGGGATTAGTCGCACACGAGGGCGTCGGTTTTGCCATGGTTCATTCAGAAAAGCATGGACCGGTGGTGTTTGGCGCTGATGGTCGGAATTATCTGGCCGAGGAAAGAGTTGAGGGTGGGAACCCTCTGGAAGGATTCGGGCCAAGGACCGTACAACACCTGATTCGTGAAGACACTTTCCCTAACTGCCCGGATATTTTGGTCAATAGCTTTTACAATGCCGAGACGAATGAGGTAGCGGCTTTCGAGGAACTTATTGGCTGTCATGGCGGGATGGGTGGCTACCAGACGCAGCCCTTTGTGCTCTATCCGGCCGAGCTACCGAATGCTGAAGAGCCGTTAGTCGGCGCAGCGGCCGTACATCAGTTAATGAAAGGCTGGTTATCCACTTCTAAACTTAAGACAGATAGCGACCAGAGACGAGAAGGGACGTTCTAGCAAGGATACTGGATATCAGTTAAGCCCAAGAAGACATATAGACCGTAACGAAGTGAGACTAGATGGTTACATCTGCTTTCCCAAAGAACCCCGCAATCTTAACAGCCGTGTTGCGTCAATAGAAAATGTTACCGAGCAGGCATTTGCTGACATAGGTCAATGAAAATGCTATTATGGCAGACAGAGTTTTCGGGTTGTTGAGTGTTGTTCACGTACGAGATATATGTCCGAAGAACCAGAATATTGGAGTGACCGCATCTTATCCCAGGGGCAAGGCGACCGCTTTGACCGCTGGGTTGAATTCCTGGGGGTCTTGGTTATGGCCGTTGCGACTGTTGCGACGGCCTGGTCTGCCTACCAGGCTGCTCTATGGAGCGGTGACGAATCGAAATTCTATTTCGAAGCCTCCGCGGCACAGGTGGATGCTGCCCAGTTGGACTCCCAGGCTATGCAGCGGGTCGGCGTGCAGGTCGGCCTGTTTGTAGAGTATGCAGCGGCACGAACCGCAGGAAACCAGGAACTGGCTGATTTCTTATACCAGCGCTTTCCACCAGAGTTAAAAGTAGCTACGGGCGCCTGGCTGGCCACGGATCCCCAGAACGATCCCAACGCACCTCCATCGCCCTTTGACATGTTGGAGTATCGATTGCCAGAGCAGGATGCGACCGAGCAAAAGAACCAGTTGGCTGAGGCAAGGTTCGCGGATGCGGCCGAGGCTGACGAGTACGCCGATGACTACGTGCTGCTGACCGTTATCTTCGCCACCGTGCTTTTCTTCAGCGGCATTGCCGGGAAATTTCAGTGGCGGGTCATTGACGGGGTGGTATTGAGCATGGGTATATTGGTGCTAGTCATAGGCTTGATTATGTTGACCCAAATGCCGGTTCAATAATAGAGGATAAAACGAGCTGTATCCTGACTGAAGACGGCAAGAGCCCATGAACGAAGAGTTAGAGTGCAGATTGACACCGGTTTTGATGGTTGTAGAATAGCGTCAATATTCATCAATTTAGCCCCGAGAGGCTCATTTACAATAACGTTGCAAGTCAGACCCCACGGTTCCTTTCAAAATCGCCCTTTGTTAAAGGATTCTACCTCGAGTAGAATGGCATAAACGACTCGATCCATGTTTTTGCGGTTCACATCCGTGAGGCCGAGGGTTCGAGTCCATTCGCGTCCACCAACATCCACCAAGACTGTCGATGAAGTCCTCAAAAACACTACACTCAAAATGAACCCCCAATTCGAATAATCAGTCTATCGATATTCATCCATCAAGGAAAGCTGCCCAATCTTCTTGCCGTCCCTCTAGACAGATACGTGGAACTTCCTTGGAATGCCACTAAGTGCTCAGGTATACTAACAAGAAGAAACGTAGTCTAGGGGTAAAAGGTGGCGAGCAGGCGAGCAAAGGGCGAAGGATCAATTTTCAGAGAGAAATCCACCGGCTATTGGGTGGCTGAGATAACCTTACCCAATGGCAAAAAACGGCGTAAACGTTCCAAACAGCAGCAGGTTGTAAAGAAATGGTTGCTCGATCAACGGAAATCCATCGTTGATAACATCTATGTTAACGACGAACGAATCACTGTTGCCGATTACCTTGATCGGTTCATGTCCGAAGTCGCAGCCCATACGTTGGCTCCGTCTACTATCCGTTCATACAACTACCTGATCAGGGATCACATAAAGCCTGAGATTGGAAGGGTACACCTCGTTGATCTCCGTCCGGAGCATCTTCAATCTCTCTATTCGTTAAAACTCAACGCCGGTCTATCAAAGCGAACTGTTCAGTATATCCACGCAATACTGAGACGGTCCCTTAATGAAGCCCTCCGATCGGGTCGTATCATTCGCAATCCTACAGACGCAGTTACGCCTCCCCGACCCGCAAAGAAGCCACCTCAAACGCTCTCAGCCGACGAGGTAAATGTATTTCTGAAATCGGTAGAAGATCATCATTGGTATCCGATATACCTTCTGGCCATTACAACTGGAATGAGAAAAGGCGAGATTCTGGGACTACAATGGGAAGATGTCGATCTAGAGCACGGTGTTATCAATGTTCAGCGGACTCTAGTAGATATTCAAGGTAATGTAATGTTGGGTGAACCAAAGTCAGCAACAGCCAAACGAAACATTACCTTGTCTGACAAGGCGATTGAAGCCCTACGGCAACGCCAGCTCGACGAAGGGTTTGTATTTACTACCTCGACAGGTAGACCGATCTCTCAACGAAACCTTACGCGTCACTTCCACGCATCGCTGGAAAAAGCCGGTCTAAAACGGATGCGCTTCCATGATCTTCGTCATACAGCCGCGACGCTACTGCTACAGGCCCATGTACATCCGAAGATAGTTCAAGAGATGCTGGGTCATTCCACAATCGTCCTTACGCTTGACACTTACTCCCACGTTATTCCTGGTTTACAAGATGAAGCGGCTAACGAGATGGATAGGATTCTAGAGTAGCTTATGAGTAGCTTATAAGCTACACTTAATGGGTTCATTGGACAAATTTGACTCATTGTAGCACCCTTATATACCAATGTTCTCGTCCATTTAATATGTTTTACGGCTATATATGGGGGATCTTCGAACACCTGGAAATATAGCACAAAGTATCTTTTAATCACTTGGTTAGATGTTCTGTACCTTTCAAGGCTACAGCTATCCCCAATATCGTTGTTGAAAACCTAAATCAAACCACGCTCTGCTAGAAGCAGCGGTCGAACATTGAGCTAGCTGATAATGGTTGGTCTGTAGGAGCTAATTTTTCTGCGTACAGTTGTTTTAAATAATCCTCCAGCAACATCTTTGGAACCCCAAACAGCAGTCATCGGGTATACTGATAGAGGAAACCTATTCTAGGAGCAATTATTGGCGAAGCGACGGTCTAAAGGTGAGGGATCATTATATTTCAACGATCTTATAGAGCGCTGGGTAGCCCAGATAACGCTCCCGAATGGCCAGCGTAAAAGCAAATCATCTAAGGTCCAAAAAGAAGTCAGAGATTGGCTAATTAACCAGCGAAACAAGCATCGAGAAGGACTCTATGTCACAGATGAACAGATAAAGTTGGGGGACTTTCTCGATCGATACATGGAGGATGTTGCCAAACACTCCTTGCGTCCTCATACATACCAAAGAAACTATGACATCGTAAGTAATCATATCAAGCCTGATCTAGGGAACATCAAGCTCAATGCCCTTAGACCTGATCAAGTTCAAACCCTCTATACCAAGAAGCTGAACGAGGGATTGTCAAAACGGACAGTACAGTACATCCATGCTGTCCTACACAAAGCGCTAAATCAGGCGCTCAAGTGGGGATTAGTAACCAGATACGTATCAGACCTAGTAGAAAAACCGCGTCCAAAGAAAAAGACTTTCAGAACCTGGTCGGCCAATGAGGTAAATCAGTTTCTCGAGGTTGTCTCCGATCACCGATGGTATCCAATTTACGCTCTGGCAATCTACACAGGCATGCGCCAGGGTGAAATTCTTGGTTTGTATCGGGAGGACATCAACTTGGAAAAAGGTGTCATTAATGTCAGACATCAGGTAAGCACTATCCGTGGTCAGGGTTTGGTTATCACCGAACCGAAAAGCGAAAAGGCGCGCCAGCCAATAACTTTGTCCCAACGTGTCGTTGATATCTTGAAATCCCATCTCGAGCTAATCGATGAAGGCCCCGGTCTTATCTTTACTACATCGACCGGAAGACCAATCTCGCCCCGGAACATTCTACGCCACTTCAAGTTGGTAATTGAAAAATCCGGGCTCCCAGAAATCCGATTTCATGACTTACGACATACCCATGCCACACTTTTGTTGGCGGCTGGCGTACATCCAAAGGTCGTTCAGGAACGACTTGGACGCTCGCAAATCTCTTTGACGCTCGACACGTACTCGCATGTAATCCCATCATTGCAAACTGAAGCGGCCGATCAATTTGAGGCGATTCTAGGAAAAGCAAAATTTTGCTTATATTTTGCATACAGAATGGAATTTTCTGGATTATTTGGAAATATCGGAGATCTGGACTTTATAAGAGGTAGATCTACCTCTAGTATATGGAAATATCGGACATATTTCATGAGTTAGCCGCGCACTTCTAATCCGAAGGTTGGGAAGTCAAGCTCCTCCTTAGTTTCGACTAGTTTTGGAACAGCAAAGGGACATCGATACAGCATTTTGAAGAGGCAATTCAATGCAAATCGTAAAAGGACTCTTTGCCCAAGTGCTTCACAAAGGTCTTGACCAACCTAGGTAACTCATCTTCGTTGCTAATTGTGAGCCAATAGTCAATTGAGCTCAGGAAACAGAAACGTTGCGTCTTAAACAGGCGGCTGGCCTTGTCAGTCATGACAAGCTGGAACATTGGCGAAGATGTCAGGGCCTTTTCCAGCACAGCTTTTACCCTTGTACCCTGGGAGCCAGCCAATAAGCTGAGCGTGTCTACCAATAAATCAACGTTCTGATCCGGCGTGTAAAGGACAATGACGTTCTTCTTGACTTTAACGATGAAGTGTTCAACGTGGTTTTGCTGCATACCGGCTTCGGTGATCGTAGTGGCTGGCCTTGGTCGGTCAGCCGGTCGCCACGGTTGCGGTTACCCAGCCCTCAAAAGAGTGGTCAGCCCTGTTCCCAGGCGCTTAGGTATTTTTGGGGCAGGTAGATTGTTTGCCGTCATGTTGCGTCAACTGGCTCCTGGGTGGGAGACTACCGCGTCAGCGAATGGCGTCGGCCAGGACCTTGTCCAAATAGGTCAAATCGACCAGAATAGCCCCTTCTGACTTGGCCAGCGCCTGTGCTGGTTCGGTGAACCCGGCCCGTGAAAAGAAGGCGTACTGCCTGGCCAGCGGAGTGCCACTGTGGGTGGTGAGCTGGATTTGCGCTGCCCGGTTGAACAACTTCTTAACTTCGCGTTCATTCAACGGGCTATTATGCTTCCACTTACATTCGCCGTAGAGGACGATGGCTTCATCCCAATTAACGGCTACCATGTTAATCTGCTCTGTAGGGCTCCAGTGGCTGCCCACGTATTGTGGCAGAAACAAAAGGCGGTTTTTTTCGGAGGCGACATAAACCCATTCTCGGCATAACTCTTCAAAGGTATGGGTGCCGACAAAAGCACGCCAGTGGCGCTCAATCGTCTGCCAGACGGCTTTATAGGCGCCGCGGATGACGTTTGCCAGCTGGGGCTCCAGGAAGCGATAGTAGAAGCGCAGGTAGGGATCGGCTACCTGGTACCGGCTCTTGCGGCTGCGCTCCGGGTGACGTTCGGTGGCCGGCACCTCCCTCCGGAGTAAGCCCAGTTTGACTAACGTATGGAGATAGTTGCTGACCGTGGCCGGTTCTAAATCGAGGTTCGCGGCCATTTTCTTCGGCGAGTGTACCGATCTGGCCACCTGCCCGATGATGGAGAGATAATTGCCAGGCTGCCTGAAGTAATCATGGAGCAGCACACGCGGCTCGTCCTGCACTAGCGCTGACCAACCCATCACTTTTTCAATGATGTTATCCGTCACCGACAGGGCCGGGTCAATCCGCTCCAGGTAATAAGGCACGCCGCCCAGGACGGAGAAGAGAGCAACGCAGGAAGCAATATCGTAGTTGGGAAAGAGGGCGCGCACATCTTTGAAGGGCAGGGGGGGCATTTTTAACAGGCCGGTGACCCGGCCATAGAGGGGGGAGCGGGGCGCCAGCACGTCTTCTTCCATCATCCCCACGTGGGAGCCTGATAGGACCAGCATGATGGGCTTATCTTTCAGCTGGTGGTCCCAGGCGGCCCGGAGCTTTAAGGGCAGGTCGGGGTAGGCATCAATGGCGTAGGTGAACTCATCCAGGATGACGACCTGTTTCTGCTGGCTGTTTTCCACCAAGCGGGCCATTTCTCGAAATAACTCATCCCAGTCGTAATAGGTAAAGCCTAGATCCGCAGGCGGCTGGCCATGAACTTGCTCGTAGAGGGTGCCTGAGAGGGAACGGAGGATATCAGCGGGCGCAGAGTCGGAGGCCAGCCAGTAGAAGCCGGGAACTTCTCTGCTGGCCAGCCACTGGGTGTTCAGCCGGGTTTTGCCGACGCGGCGACGGCCGTAAATGACACAAAGCGTCCCCAGCGGTTCGGCGTATTGGCGATCCAGGTAATTGAGTTCAAAGGTGCGGCCGGTAAATTTCAGTTTTTCTGCCATTGGCGATCATCGGCGCATGTTTCTATTACCGCGAATTAACTTAATCTGAATTAAGTTAATTCCAATTAAGCTTTTAGCGTAGTTGCGAAACGCGACAACTATTTTGAAACCACCGCCGAGGTTGACCGCTTAGCATGAGATCGGTAACCGGCCATCGAGTTAAACGTCTATGGTCAAGGCCCACACACCAAATATTCATCCATTTTCCTCGGAGCCCAACCCGCGTCGCGTATAGGGAACATGTAATAACGAAGCTGCTTTATGCTGGGCCCGTTTGCCGCGGCGATCATAGCGGCTGGTCGTGGCCGGGTCGGCGTGACCAGCCATTTTCTGTACTGTAACGATGTCGGCCCCTGCATCTAAAAGGTCGCCGACGAAGGTGCGTCGGAAGTCGTGGGGCGACAGGCTAGAGACGCCGGCCATCTTGGCCCGCGTACCCAGCATATTATAGACGGCCTGGTCGGTCAGCCGGCCGCCGCGGTTGCGGTTACCCAGCCCCCAAAAGAGTGGTCCGGGTTCCGAGCCCCGGATCGAAAGCCAATCTGCCAGCGCTGGCGCGGTATTGCCAACCGGAATGGCTCGCTGTTTGTTGCCCTTACCGCGTACAATGAGCTCGTTCTCTTCCTTTATATAGTCACCACTATTTAAGGCCACCAATTCGGCTCGGCGCAGGCCACAGCCGTACAGCAACGAAATGATGGATGCGTCGCGGACGCCCAACGGCCGAGGCTTGCAAGTTCTAAGAAGCGCCACCAGCTCGCCGCCGGACAGGGCCCGGCCGGCCGGCACCGTTTCGCCACTAACGCTCTCAACACTGGCTGCCTTCTGGTATTCTTCGGCTGACATCAAGCCCAGTTTCCAGGCCGCTTTCAGCGTTCCCCTAAGCGCCGAAAGCATCCGATTTGCTGTCGAATGGGCATATTGCTCCGTTAGAACGCTTCTGACAGCCTGTGTATGTTGAAAGCGCAGCTGCTGCCAGGGGATGTCGAGCAGTGTGGTCTGATCATCATCGGTGATGATTTGGGCGATGGTGTTGAGCGCGTCGCTCATTGTCCGCCGGCTGCTGGCGCTGAGACCAGCCAGGTAGACGGCGGCCGGGTGTTCGTCAACCTGGACGACGTCAACGGTGATGGCATCGCCTGCGATGATGTCACTTTGTTCGATGCTGGTTGGTAGTCCGTTCAATGTTTGTCCGCTTTAGTTTTGAAAACTTATATTTTCATAACTAAGGCTAGCACACTAGAAACATTATGTCAAATCAGGTCTCGTGAACTGGTATTTGTATTATTAGCATCCTTGACCTTCCAGCCACTGGAAGGTTTATAATCACCTTTGTGAGGTGTGAACATGCAAATCAAGGAATTGGCTCAACGAACCAATCTTTCCAACAAAACAATCCGTTACTACGAGGAAATCGGTCTCATGCCGCCACCACGCCGCTTACCAAACGGGTACCGGGATTATGATGAAGTAGATGTGGAACGCGCGAAATTTGTCGTTGGCGCCCGTAAGCTGGATTTTTCCCTCGATGACATCGATGAAATATTGGCTCTGCGTGATAGACGCGAAGCACCCTGTCGCGTGGTTTTAGATATGCTCCAACAAAGAGCAGATGAGATCAGCCAGCGCATCGCAGAATTGCAACGATTGGAAGATGAATTGAGGGAGTTACATAAGCTCGGTCAAACTTTTCCGTTGGATGATGTAGATGGAAAGAACTGCGTTTGTCACCTGGTAAGTGAAAGGGCAATAGGCGAAAGATAGATACAACTCCTTTGAGTAATTACGCAAAAAAATTGAAAATGCTGGAGGATAGTTAGATCATGGAACTGATTACGGAGGCAAATCTGACATGCCCTGAGTGTGGCTTTGTAGAAATGCTCGACATACCCGCCAACCACTGACAACTCTTCCATCAGTGCACCAGGTGTGGTGCGACGCTAAAGCCTAAAACCGGCGACTGTTGTGTATTTTGCTCCCATGCCGACGTACACTGCATATCCAAACAATTGGAAGCCCTACAGAAAAAGCAAGAAGCTAAGTGATGGCCAATTACGATCTCGCCGTCATCGGCGGTGGGCAAGGCGGACTCCCGGCCGCGCGCCTAGCGGCTCGCTTGGGCGCTAGGGTCGCCCTCATTGAAATGCGCGAGGTGGGTGGCACCTGAATCAATGAGGGGTGTATCCCCACCAAGACCTTGTTAAGGTCAGCCGAAGTTATGCACCTTGTTCGTGACCGCGCCGCTGAATTTGGGATCCGCGGCATCGATCCTGAAAGATTATGGTTTGATTTGCCAGCGAACGTCGCTCGCAAAGACAAGATTATCCAAGGCATCATCGACGGCATTTACAGCTGGGTAAATAAAGACGAGAACATCACTTTCATTCGCGGCCGGGCTGAATTCACTTCGCCCGTGGATATACGGGTGGATGGGCAAACGATTGGTGCCGAGAAGTCTATTATCGCCACCGGATCGCGTACCGCCGATGTGCACGTTCCTGGTCTAACTGAGGTTGGCTTCATCACCAATAACGAAGCACTTCAACTACAAGAGCTGCCGTCTTCCCTGATCATCGTTGGCGCCGGCTACGTCGGGGTGGAGTTTGCCCAGATGTACAGCCGGTTTGGCACCCACGTTACCTTACTGAGCCGCAGCCCGTGGATCATGCGACATGAAGAACCGGAACTTTCGGAGTGGTTGGGAAAGCTAATGATGGCCGAAGGCATCGAGCTGTGTCTGAGTGCTACGGTCGTCCGGGCTGAAATGTCAGGTAAAGAGAAAGCAGTCGTTGCCGAGATCGAAGGCCAGGAACGGCGATTAAAAGCCGAGGAAATCCTGTTCGCCGCTGGCCGAGTACCTCGGGTTGACGGTCTGGGATTAAAGCAAGCGGGCGTCGAGTTGGGACCACATGTATCCAGGTGGATGGATCTTTATACACAACGGCCGGCAACATCTGGTCGCTGGGCGACGTCAACGGTGGGGCCATGTTCACCCACAAGGCAACTTACGATGGGCCAATTACCGCCCTGAATGCCGTACATGGAGCCGGGCGAACTGTGGATTATCGCGTTGTCCCAAAGGCCATATTTACCCAGCCAGCGTTGGCAAGCGTGGGTCTGACTGAAAAGGGGGCCATCGATGCTGGATACAGCGTTAAGGTTGGAAAGGCTTACTTCAAACACCTGGGTCGGGCTAAAGCCATCGGTGAAACGGAGGGGTTGGTCAAGCTGGTAGCCGACACCAAAACAGGCCAATTGCTGGGTGGCCATATCCTTGGGCCACACGCCGACGACCTGATACATGAGGTAGTCGTAGCCATGCACAAAAAGGGGATGGCCGAGTCACTTTATCGCTCGATCCACATCCATCCTACTCTCAGCGAAGTTATCAAGGACGCAGCAAAGCGATTACGATAGCTGGCCCTTTGCCGGCTTTTACTCATGGGCTGATAGATTATGAGAAAGATGGACAACAATCCAACAGGAAGAGTAATTACGTTCCTCCTCTTATCAATCGGCGTAGTGGTAGTTGCCCTAGCGGGATATCGCGCCTTTGTCGCCTATCGACAGGTTCTGTTCCCTTCTACAGTTGGAATTGGTTTGTTAGCCCTGGCAGCCGCGGCCGAGAGCGGTTCTGAACATCCCCTGGCCCAAGCGATCCTGAAATCGGCTGACGAGCGTGGAGTTAACAATGCCAAAGTGGAGGAGTTTGAAGCTATTCCCGGCCATGGACTACGTGCCCAAATCGACGGTCGTTCAGTACTGCTCGGCAATCGCCGCTTGATGGATCGGGAAGGTATTTCTCTGAATGGTCTGGGTCAAAAGGCGCAAGAGATGGCCAATGCCGGCCGCACGGTGGTCCACGTGGCTGTGGACGGAAAAGCGGCCGGGCTCATCGCCATCGCCGACGCAGTTCGACCTTCAGCCCAGGTAACGATTGGGACACTCAAAGAGTTAGGTATTGAACCGGTTATGTTGACCGGCGATAACGCCGCTACAGCTAAGCAAGTTGCTGAAGAACTGGGCATCGAGACGGTCATTGCCGAGGTGTTGCCCGGTGACAAGGCGGCCAAGGTAAAAGAGCTGCAGACAAATGGGCAAAAGGTAGGGATGGTAGGGGACGGCATCAATGATGCCCCTGCCCTGGCGCAGGCAGATGTGGGTTTTGCCATTGGTGCGAGAACGGATGTGGCGGTAGAGACGGCCGACGTGGTTCTAATGAAATCAAATCCGGCTGATGTCGTGACAGCAATCGAGATCAGCAAGGCCACGTTACGTAAAATGAAACAAAATCTTGGCTGGGCGGCCGGCTACAACCTGACTGCTATCCCCGTGGCCGCTGGCGCTCTGGCCTGGGCGGGAATCACCTTGCGGCCGGAAATAGGCGCCCTAGCCATGAGCGGCTCTTCGATCATCGTTGCATTTAATGCCACCCTTCTCAAAAGAGCGGATCTGACCGAAATTGGAGATTAAGTATGACGAGCGAAGACAAAAAACTCAGTCGTAAGAAAGCACGTCAGCATCAGCTTGCCATGGAGAAACGCAAGCGACGACTATTGATTATCGTGCCCATCATTTTTGGAATCATAGCGTTGGGCGCATTTGCGTTTTACCGCCTCAGGCCTGTTGAAGGCACTATCGAATTCGAAGCCCAAGATCGCGGACACGACGTCGGAGCAACGTTCGCCAGCGCAGGTCTTCCGCCTGTTGGTGGCGACCATAATCCGCGGTTTCAGAATTGCGGTATATATGCGGAAACAGTCGATACAGGCTCAGCGGTGCATTCGATGGAGCATGGCGCGGTCTGGATCGCTTATCACCCCGACATACCGGCCGAAGATGTATCAGCTCTCCAAGAAATGGTCCGTGGAGAGAGCTATTTGTTGTTAAGTCCCTATCCAGAATTGCATAGCGATGTTGTCGCCACTGCTTGGGGTGTCCAGCTTGAGCTCGATTCCGTTTCTGATGATCGACTTGAGGAATTTATTGCCCGTTATCGTAGCGGCGGACCGGAACCGGGTGCGCCATGCACTGGCGGTCTGGGAACTCCTCTCCAATAGTTAGGATTCGAAGATGCGAAGAAGACTAATAATAACAACTCTTGTCATATCCCTACTGCTGGTATCGGCCGCATGCTCAGATGGTGGGTCGGATGATCCCGCTCCTGGGTTGACCGAAGTTGCTGGACCAGTCTTGGTGATGTTCTACACTGATAACTGACCTCCTTGAATGGAAATGATACCCATCGTGGATGGGTTAGAAGATGATTTCAAAGGGCAGGCATCTGTCCTCCAACTAGATGCTGCCCAAGGAGACAACGCAAAGCTCCAGGCAGAGTTAGGCTTGATTGGTCACCCTTCCTTTGCTGTATTAGACATCGAAAACCGCATAACAAAGCGATTCTTTGGCCCACAGACTAATCAGATACTACGCTAGGCGATTGAAGCCGTAATTACTCAATAAGAGCCAGAAGGATTGTTTTTGTATGGAATATGAGCAAATACCAGATCCAAGCGATGAGAAGACGCTCCCTCTCGACGAGGTTAAGAACACCAGGATATCATCCTTGTTTTGGGTCATTTTCGCAATCTTGGTTTCCGGCTCTGTGGGTTTTCTCATCGGCAGGCAGACATCTGGGGCGGAGGTAGTTGAAAAGATCTCTGGCGATGAAGTGGCCGTCGCTTCCACAAACATTAGTATAGCGACCGAGGATTTTCCCGATGTTGCCCCTGCCGCTCCGACTCCAGCTCCCATGGCCTCGGAAACCCTTACAACGATGGGGGATCCCAATGCTCCAGTGACCATTGTTGAGTTTTCCGACTACCAGTGTCCCTTTTGCTTGCGTAACTTCGAGGAAACCTGGCCTCAGTTAAAGGCGGAGTATATCGACACCGGTAAAGTGTTTTACATTTTCAAAGACTTTCCTATTCCTTCTCTCCATCCAATTGCCGAACGAGTACATGAGGCAGCCCAATGCGCGGGGGAAATCGGTGGCCGAGATACATATTGGGAAACGCACGATAGCTTCTTCAATAATCAGGGGCAGTGGGCTGATAAGCCCCAACCCGACCTGGACAATATCCTGGTTAGCTTGACCAACGAAGTAGGGATATCAGACGATGAAATTCGAAGCTGCCTTGAAAGCGGCCGCCATTCCGAGACAGTGCAATCCGACATGGCTGAAGGACGCACCCTGCGGGTAAATGGTACGCCAACATTTTTTATCAATGGCTACCCTATAGTAGGCGCACAGCCTTATCAGGTATTCAAGACTGCGATCTCTATGGCAGAGGAAGGGCGTCTGGCCGAGGCCTTTACACCGCAAGTTGGCCCTATTGACGATCAAGCCCAGGCACCTGCTCAACGGGTTGATGTTCCCTTAGGAGGCGCTCCGATCAAGGGGAATACCGATGCTCCAATTACTATCATTGAGTATTCTGATTTCCAGTGTCCTTTTTGTTTGAGGCATTTTGAAAACACAATGCCGCAATTACAGGAATACATCGACGCCGGACAGGTGCGTTACGCCTTCAAAGACTTCCCAATTCACACAATTCATCCGCAGGCACAAAAAGCCCACGAAAGCACTCGATGTGCTCGCGAGCTCGGCGGTGAAAACGCGTTTTGGGAAATGCACGATCTGCTGTTCGCTAGCCAGGACGAGTGGGCGGGAGCTGGAAATCACGTTGATGTTTTTAAGGGGCTGGCTGCTGAGGTGGGCCTTGTTCAGCAACAGTTTGATGAATGTCTAGATAGTGATCGTCATGCGAATGCTGTCAACGCCGATCTAACCGAAGGGCAACGATTGGGTGTGACCGGCACGCCATCTTTCTTTATCAACGGTCAGTTGTTGTTCGGAGCCCAACCTTTTCCTGCGTTCCAGCAGATCATCGAGATGTTGTTGGCTGACGAAAGTTGACAGTTGGGAATGTGGATCAACAGTCTCTGCTCAACCTATTAGCTAAAACGCCCGCGTTCACGGCTGTTCCTAAAGGCGATTTGAAGCTGATACTAGCTAACCTTGAGGTGATTTCTCTAAGTTCGGACGAAGCTTTCCCTCTAAAACATGACGTCCAGCCATCCTACATGCTTCCGCTGCGAGGACGATTAGTCTTGCGCAAAGAACATGTAGACCAACCCTACCCAATCTGCATATGGTTGGCTGTCGGAGGGCTCTGGCCAGTACATCGAACTTCTACTCCCAAGATCACTTTATCAATAGAACCTATTGGCGCTGGTTTGCTGGGTTTTCTTACAGATAGAGGCTTTAAAAATGTGCGTGACGCTTCGTCCTCATTGCGCCTTGCCTTTGTGCGTAGCATTGGCTTGGGCCTGGAGCAGGTGATTAATCAATACTCCAGATGTTTAAACGTCCCCTTATCAACACAGTTAGCTCGCCTGCTCCTTGAGCTTCAGGAGATAAAAAATGGGGAATCCGTTGTTCACTTCAAGCATTGGCAGATTGCTAATCTGTTAAGCACTTATCGTGAAACAGTGAGCTGCCTTATCGGTGAGTTCCGGCAGCAAGGCTGGGTTGAGACCGGAACGGGCAGGATTCAGCTGCTAGATCTGCCGAAATTAACAGAGATGGCAGAATTGTACTGACGAGGTCGGGTTGATATATATGCTTAGGTCAGTTAAGTTCCTCGCCACAGTCAATATATTGATTCTCCTAACCTCATGTTCCTTGTTACCACAAAGCACTGCGGAGGATGAGATTACTAGTGTCGATCTAGTTTTGACAGGCGAAGTGTTTAGCGCTGGCGATCTTTCAGATGTCGTCTCATCACCTGATGGGCTAACTATGGCTGGAGCGGAAGTCAGCGGTTTGTACCTCTCGCCTATAATTGATGCGCCAATAGACTTCAACGTTCTCATTCCCCAGTGGGAGGCGTCTGTTCCGGATTCTGCGAGCATGACAATTCAAATGCGTACCGGAGCTGAGAACGGGCGTTGGAGTGAATGGATGATTATCGAAGAGAATGATGACTGGAACCTGCCAGAGGAGACAGACATTGTTGGACAGATGATCGCCGTTCCCGCGGTTGATGTGACTCATCAGAAATTTCAGTTCTCGGTTAGTTTCAGCCGTTATGATGGGCAGGCAGCCTCAATTCTGCGGACGCTGAGGGTAACCTTCATTGACTCTTCCAGCGGGCCAACGGCTATAGAGATGGCTGCTAACCAGGAAGGTATTGATAGTCGACAGCCTGAAGGTGCTGAAGATGGTTATCCTAAACCGCCTGTCATCAGCCGCGAGGTCTGGTGTACCAGTCCAGCCTGCAGCTACAGTGACGGCTTGGAATACGAACCTGTGAGCCATCTCATCGTTCATCATACGGCGTCCAGTAATACAAGCAGCGACTGGGCGGCCGTGGTCAGGGCTATTTGGTATTTTCACACTATTACCCGTGGATGGGGTGACATCGGTTACAACTATCTGGTGGACATGAACGGTGTTCTATATGAAGGTCGCCTGGGAGGTGATGACGTGGTTGGCACACATGCTGGCGGGGCAAATGCCGGCACCATGGCTCTGGCCTTTATAGGTATGTTTACGGGACTTGAAGAAAACTCCTTGGGGATCGAACCAACCAAGGAAATGCTCGATTCAGCCGTCGCTCTTCTGGCTTGGAAGGCTGATCAGACGGATATTGATGTCTATGATGCTGGCTACTTGCCTAATCTCGAATGGGGACTGCCCAAATTAATGGGCCATCGAGACGTATACGGCACAACTGTGTGCCCTGGTGATAAGGCTTACGAACTGCTGCCATGGCTTCGTGAGGAGGTCTCCCGCCGCATCCAGTTTGACTCACCGTATATTTACGTTGATGAACTGAGCGATGCGTTCACGAGAGGTGATGCTAACTGGTATTCGCCGCCCGGGGGTTGTGGATTCAATGGGAGTTCTTTTTATACATGGTCAACTACCGACCCCGAAAACAGCACCAATTGGGCTGAATGGCGACCAAATGTTCCTAGTTCCGGTGTGTACGAAGTGGATGCTTATGCTCCTTTTTGCCCAACGGGTCAATCGGAAACTGCTGGTGCTACCTATGCGATCTCTGATATCAATGGAAGCACAACTGTTACCATAGATCAAGAAGCTAATTTAGGCACATGGATGAGATTGGGCACATATAATTTTGCGGCCGGAAATAGCAATGTCATTCGGCTGTCAGATCTAACCGTCACCGATTCAGGCCACGTAATTTGGTTCGATGCTATACGTTTACGGCGGATAGATCAGTCTTCGAAACCTGCAGTCGCCAACCAGCGGCCAGCGCAAGGCAGTTGGCTGCAGTACCGGGCTGTAACGTTTGAATGGTCCGCAATAGACCTGACGAACGCTAAAGAAACTCTGTTGGAAGTTGCGACTGATATCAATTTCAATAACATTGTGCTTTCTCATCCCCTGACGGATGATGAAACAACATACACGCATGCTTTCAATCAAGACTATGCACTCTTGTTTTGGAAGGTTAGAACGACTTCGCAAGAAAATCAGCGTATCACATCTCAGCCTACCCAGTTCGGCATCGATACAGTCGCGCCAAGCTCTAAAGTTCAATCGATTAAACAGGTAGAAGACGGAAGCTATTTGCTTGAGTGGACGGGAGTTGATGCAACCTCTGGTGTTAACAGTTTCGCAGTTGAATACTGGGTGGACGGAGATGTGAAAAGAACACCCTGGCTGACTGACACGCCTGACACATCAGCTGTATTTGTTCCTCCAGACAAGGAGGTTTATTGGTTCGTCAGCCAGGCAAGAGACAAGGCCGGCACGGTGGAGTTAGAACACACCACCGGCGACATCAGTACCGATCAAGCCGTGAAAACATATAGCATAACGTTTTTCCCGCTGATCTCCCGCTGATGATAACTTCGCAGTGACTGCAAAAAAAAATCGTTTTGTGGTTGTGTAACAATTGTTGTATCAGAATCGATAATAAAAGGATCCAACAAAAAACGGCTACCAATATCCTACTGTAACGTAAAATCCATCTCGTGCTCATTCTCTTGATCCGATATTACGGCTACTCATCAGTCCACTGACTTTCTAACTGAGTAAGTTCCATGGGTTTCACGACGACATATTTTTATCTATTGACCGTTCGTTGGCTTAAAAAGAGGCTCGATAAAGCCGGAAACAGATGTCATTTACATATTTACCTTGGATCTCATTTGGTTAGCGTTTGGATACCCTAGCACGCCATCATTTGTATCATCAATTTCGTCTAGAACCCCGATATCTCGCAATGCAGCGATTGACTTCTTGGCAATAGCAGACGAGCGATCATTGACTTGCTTCGCTCCAGGTACCCAGATAGCCGCATCAGAAGAAACCCTATCACCAGTGTAAACCCTGACCATTGCGCTTCGCAGGATGTCTGAATGGCGATATGGTGGATATCTGGCCAGGTACTTCTCGGCAGCCTGCCGAGCAGCGTCGAAATCCTCTGGTGTAGGTATCCGGTATGGACGCGCTCGCGCCAACCGCCGAAGCGTTCCCGTGTACACTTGGTTCAATCCGGCCCCTATGTGTACTGCTTCCGGATCCCCAGCAACACTCTTAAATACCTCCTGCGGTGGCATAGTTGCCTGGACTAACTCATCGCGCTTTGCTTCGATATTAGCAATATGCCCCTTAACCCCATGCACAGTCTTATCCAGCCATTGATCCTGACTCGTCACTGGCCACCTCGGCGGATCATCCCGATCATAACTCAAGCGGCCGTGAAGGATCTCCGGGATAGGAACACTGCTCTCCAGAATTTCGTGCGAGTTCTGATAATTCCAAGCGATGACCTGGCTGAGATCGGCTCCGGTCTTGACGGAACTATCGATGATGTCCTCTAGCGGCGCCGGCGGCTTCTCCGGCAGCCGATCATACACCGCTTTGTTCACCATCAGGCTATTGCAATACATGCCCAGCGCCCCCTGATTAGCCAGCGCTCGCTCTGATGCTTTATCCATCATGTCTACTGTGTAAACTTCTCCCTCCCCTCCCCCGATTGTCGCTGCTGGGTCAACCAATCCCAGATAGCTGGGATTCGTGAAATCAATCCGTGGCGGCAGCTTACGGCTGTCGGCGTCCGGGAACCGCACAGCATCAGTATCCGCAGTGGTCCACTCCAGAATATGGCTGTCGGCCGTGGGTTTCAGCAATACATATTCGCCTACCTGGTTTGGGCTACGCCAGGCCAGCACCTTTCGTTCCCCATCATGGTCCATAAACGGGAAAACCCACAACGCATCGTCACTGTCTGCGCCTCCAAGGATGCCAGCAATGCCTTGGCCAGACGACCCTGGTCGCTCAGGGGAATCAGGCAGAGCTAGCCAATCTTCGTCGTTCACCCAAGCTGTTCCACGCCGATGATCAATATGCACGTGACCGCGGGGTACGTTTAATTGTAAACCGCCCTGCAGCCCCACCCCGGCCGGCATGACGTAGTAGCGGCCACCTGGTATTGGCAGGCGCAGTTTCTCCAACGTGGAGTGGTTTAAACGTCGTAAATGCTGGTTGACCAGGCTCTTGACGATGCCGCCAAACCACATGGGATGGCCACCGCTAACCAAGTACTCCCGCACATGCCAGCTGGTGATATCTTCTAGCGTCGTATGACTGTCGATGCGGGCCATCATATCGGCGATAGAGCCGTCCTCGATGGAGTTTAAGAACAAGTCCCCCTCATCCTGCAACCAGCCAAGCAACTGTTCTTCTTCAAAGAAGGGATGGAGGTTGATCAGGCTCTGGATATCCAGGCGCATATCGTCATGACCATGAACGAAGCTGACGCCGGCAAAGATCTGCCCGTTATCTAACCGTATTTCCTCCTTCGTATCCTTGGGTAAAACGAAGTCGGCTTCCATATCGTCGACGACAATGGCGTGGCCCTTATCCTGCCCCTTTGCGGTCATAAGTGTAAACTCAACCCGCTGGGCGTGCTTTAATTCTCGCTCCAACCTCGCTCGTTTGGCCGGGCTCAGGTCTTCCGACAAGATCATCTTCTGCAGCATTCTGCGGCTGATTAGACCGGCGCCATCCCAAACCTTTGCGCCCTCCTTGTCTAGTTCCAAATAGACTATTTGCATCTGATCGGGTTCGAGGAAGCCGCTTACAAGATGCGGCCGCATCACCCGCGAAATACGTTTGGACAAAACAAATGCGCCTTTCTCCAGGTTGAGCTCCAGCCCAGAGGCTTCCAGAAACTGCTCGGTGGTCATGTTGTCTATGTAGACGTCGGTGACGTTGATGCCGCTGACCCAGCGTAGTGTCGGTGAAGCCATGCCGAAGGTGTGTGCGGGATGATAATCGACAATCTCCCCCACCGGCCGGGTCAGGACACGCCAGGCCCGCCCAGTCTGCTCAAGAAAGGAATACGTCGCCCCGCCCAGCGGCGTATCGTAGCTGATGGCATTGTAGCCAAGCTTGTCGTTGTTGATCGGAACGGTCCGATAACCGATCCCCGCACTGCCACCCCGGCCGCCCATTAAAATATTCCTAAAATTAAAATCATTGCCACCATCTCCGTTAGGTATTCGCCCCTGTACTTCCAGCTTTACTCATGATATTGTTGGCTGCAAACTGACCGGCAGATAAAATTGCCTGGTGAACATTCAATAGATCCCGATTACAGACTCCATTGAGGAACTGGCCCATTTCTGGGACACTCATGATCTGACGGATTTTGAGGATCAGTTGGAAGAAGTGCCGGCGCCGGTTTTTGGGAGGGAAGCCAAGGGAAACACTCATTAGCCGCCTGAGTAAGGAAAAAAACATGACCCTTCGCCAAATGAAGAAGCTTGTACACGAGGGCGAGTATGTGGCCGAGGTCGATGTTGAGCTAATCATGACGGGCGAGGGCTGGTCGCCCTATCTGTCTCTAGAGGATGCCTATAAGCTGGACGATGTGCGCCAGACGCTGCGACAGGGCGATATCGCAACAGCGGCTCTTCTTGCCAGAGTTTATAGACTGACCCTGGTTGCCGGTTAGATCCTCCATCTCCCACCATACTCACCATGACTGTTCCTCTTCTTCCGCTGCTTCCTTAGCTGCCTCTGCCTTTCCCACCCTATCTATTTCCGTTTAGCTTGGACACATCGCGACGGACGGTATCTACCGACGTGCCAATAATCTCCGCTCCCTCCTGCGCACCAAGCTGCTTCACTTGAACCTGTTCGGCCATCCGCACGCGCTGGTTCATCGCCTACCAAGCTCGCAGGATTGTTTGTGCTTCATCAAGGACCCCCTGAAGAAGATCTATCTGTAATAACGCTTCAGCTGCAGAAGCCCGTGCCACTTCCAATTTCGAACGTATCTTGTCAGTTATCGTTTCAAGGCGTTCTTTTGCGCCTCTCGCTTCCTGCGCTTGAGCGAGCGCCTGGTTAGTGATTAATTCTGTTTCTAGCTGACCGGCGCGCTTCTGAGCGTCTGCCACTTTGAGCTGCAAATTGTCTGCGATGTCCCGCGCTCGCGATTCGTGGTGCCGGGCCATAATGTTCAATCCTACCGGCACAATGCTGGCGAATAGGACAACTTGCCAGCCGGGAAGCGTCGACCCGTCAGTGGGCTGGCTGTAGAAGATCCACTGCAGGCTAAGGGCAATAGCTGTGGTCAGGAGAACCATTAACTTCTAGGTGAAATGGTTTGCCTGAACGGCGCGTTGCACCATCTTGAAATGAAGAAGAGCGATAAACAGGGCAATGGGCATGACCATCAGCAGTGGATCGTGGCTGCGCAGGGCCAGATAATGATAGCAGGGGGACAAGATCGCCACCAGGGGGATCAAGTTGGCCTGGTGTAGGAAGTCAGTTAATTGCTGCCACAGTTGTTTCATGGGTCAATAGTAAAAGGCTGAAGGAAGGCCATCACGGGTTATCCCTGCGCCCCAAAGCGGCGCGCTGCTCGAATACCCTCCCAGCGCGTCGGGTAGGTCTTGACTTGAAACAGGTTGCGGCAAGTGGCCGGGACAGGGCCGTAACAGAGAATCCGGCTGGGTTGGAGGCGCCGGACCATCTCGCGAAAGCCGTCGACAAACAGCTGGTATTCAAGCGGACGCTTCAGGTCCACACCGGCCGTACCTATGGCTACAACAGAACGCCTGGGCACGCCTAGGAAACAGAAGTCATACGATTCAGCCGTACTCCAAGAAATCGTAGGGATAATCTTAAGGCCCTGGCTTTGCCAGAAACAGCCACACCAGCGGCTGCGGTAAACGTTATACATCTGCAATACTGGTGGCCAGTCACGATACAGGCTGAAATCGGGCGTCAGTAAGGTCTTGTAAGGCGCCAGCGCTTCCAGCGCTTTGCGCGGCCGGTTCCAGACTGTTTCAAAACGATAATCGTCCAGAAAGAAATGGACGGCCCCGTCGGTTAATTCCTGCTGGCAGCGGACGCGGGTCCTGAAAGGCACGAGCCACTGTGGCGCCAGATCCAGCGACGCGAGCTGGAGGGCAGGAATGCCCAGGTCGTTGTCCGATGGGAAAAGATGGGTCGTATTAAGGGCGTCAAAGCTGCCTGGCCGGTGCTGCCAGCGATGACTACTTCGTGTCTTCATTTCCATTGAGCCGTTTTAGCAGCACGCTTGGGTTGATAGCCCTGGTCATACCGGCCTGAAGACCGCTGCGCAGGGTTGCCTGGAAAGCGGCCACGCCATCATCGGGGATCAGATTGTTGCCGCCGGCGGCACAGGCTGCGACCAGCATACCTTTGATGAGCTGAAGCGAGAGCAAGCCGGCGCCAGCGTAACGGCCGGCCTTGAAGGCGGCCTGGTTTAAGCCATGGTTACGGCTCCCACCCGGGGCCGCCGCCAGCCTGGTCGCTTCTCTACCCAGGACAGCGAGCGCATACTGCCGGAGCCGCTGTTCTTCGCTACGTTTATCGTGGGTGGCCCTACCGCCGAGTCCGACACAGCCGTTCTGTGATGCGGGTCTTTCGTCCAGCTCTACTGCTGCAGTCAGAACTATCTCCATTGCCCCGGCCGAGATCCGGGGAATTTCATGATTGCCCTGTACCCAGCGATAGTGTCGGCCGGAGTTGTGCCGGGATGGTGGCGCGATAACGTAACCCCCCTCCCCTCTTGTCTCAATAAGTACCCGACCGGCTGCATTCATGGCCAGGCGTCGATTCCCCCCCGGATCGGCCGTCCGCATATAGACATGGACGCCCCTACCGGTTCTGACGGACGGCAGCTTCTCCGCCAGCTGCCCAACCGCTTCTTTCCAGCAACGATGGGTTTCCCGGGCTTCGTGGTCAAAGTCCAGGACCAAAAGACCGCCGCTAACCTGGCCACAAACGATGCCCAGGTTTGTATGGGCCTGGTCGTAAAACCACCGTCGAATCAGCGATTCATCGGCAGGCGTTTCCTGAAATGATTTCCAGGCAAACAGCGGTTTTTTGTTCCCGCCCACCGGGATAACCGATAGGCCGTCCGTCCGATATGCCAGAGCAGTGTTCAGCGTGTTATTGTCTGACATGAACGAGGTCTCCCTTGGAGATTAGATCGACCTGGCGGTCGGCGGCGACGTCAAGCCACCCTTGAAAGAAGCCGGTCTGCAGAAACGCCGACCAGGTCTTTACCCAGAAGCGGACGCTGTGGGCTTCTTGACGGATAGCCTGTGCGACTTTATTCAACAGCCTCGGAGGGATCACGGCCAAAACCGCTGGAAACTCTCTACAACGGAACTGCTGCTGCCAGCCATCACCACTTAGGCGCGCGTGTTCATAAAAGTCAATCTTGTTTGGCCAGTGTGTGCTGCCCCGATCCATCTCAACGAAATACGCGGTAGTTATGCCCTTAGGCTGTAAACTCAGCGCGCTGTCAGGCCGGACCAGCTCCTCGCCCGCCTGGCTGCGGATGGCCGCGGCCTGCTCGTTGTGCCAGGCGATGTCACCTCTCATCTGTCGAGCGGCTAGTTTGGCTCTGACATAAACTTCGCTGACCTGTAAATCGTGCATCAAAAGGAGATTTCCACGATAAATGTCGTAGCGTTCACTTAAGCCAAGGGCATTACGGGTGATGCCCCGCCGGATGGCCAGTATCTCTTCGCCCACAGACCCCAGACTATAGACGTGACATGGCTCTAGACCGGCCGCGCGCATCCTGTCCATCAGGTCTGCCGTATAGTTGAGCACGTGCCGCTCATAAAGTTTTCGTATGCGCTCGGCCGTCGTAAACGGATGACCATCAGGTTTGAAAAAGAGCCGCTGGATCTGATGCCGGCTCAGTAACCCAATGCCCAGCAATGTCTCCAGGAGAGCCTCATCCCGAGGTGTGAAGCAGGCGCTGTTTAACATTTGTCTGGCTGACTGGCGTATGCCGCCGTTTAACAATTCCCGCTTCTTGCGCCGGCCGCCAGTGGGACTGCGGCGCCCTCCCTTAAATGAATCATTGTAATCATCCGGGACATTCACAATGAAGCCTCTGTGTCGATGTGCTTCCATTCAGACCATTCCTTCCTTGTTTTATTAGCTGTCTGACTTCGTCCACCATCTCTGCCCTGCTGCTGCGCACGGGTATCTCTCCTGGCGGGTATATTGTGCGAATCGTGTTGGTATTCCACCTCACTCAACCACCAGGGTACTCCAATCTTGAGCTGCGATATCTTTTTCAATCGTTCAACCTGGTCGGGGATCAGAGTGGGGTTGACCAGGAGTTCAGCGTAAAACCAGCGGTCGAAAGCCCTCTTCGCCTCCCTTAGAGAGGCAAACCTCTTGGGTTCCAGTTCGCGCAGGAAATCAATGCCTGCCTGTTCGTCTTGCATAAGCCTTCCTTCTATAAAGGCCAGCAATTCAGGGCCTGTTCTTAGGGTGTCGGATGCGCCAATTGTTGGCGCGCCATTCAGGAGAGGCGCCCAGGCGGCTGGCGGCGGTTTCTGCCCACTTTCTGGGCCTTCCGGTTGGGGCCAGTCCGGTTTACGCGGCGGCAGCATTCGGACGAGGCAGGGGGCTGACTGCCCGCCGCCAACCGACAACCGGGCATAAGCGTGAAAGGGCCGCAGATTCTGGATATCGCTGGCCGTGATGCCATCGCCAAGCACCCTGGCGGCTGTCTCCGCGTCGTCAGCTGCCCCGCGGAAAGCCAGTTGGGTCGTACACTGGCTTTTCATGAGCGAGCGCAACTCGAGCGGCAGCGGTGTGTAGGATTGGGCTAGAAAATTACCCGAAGCGCCATATTTACGAAGCTCGGCAATGACCCGTTTGAGATAGTCGGCCATGGTGCCGATAGAGACGGCCAGCTCATCGATATAGAGCGTGGCCGGCCGGCCTTCCCCAGGCTTGCGGGCCATCAGTGTTGTCAGGAACTCGCGAACCAGCAGCGCGCCCAGGAGGCGTTTGCCGGCCTGCCCTAATTCGTCAGTCATGGGCACCAGGATCAGCTTGCCGCTGTTCAGCGCCGCGTTTAGATCAACTGTTTTTCCCGGCATCCCCAGAACTCGCCGGATGACCGGCGATTTGGTGAAGGAGCGCACACGGGCCTTGGCGGCGTTCAGAGCCCTTTTTCGATCAACCGGGTTCATTTGAGCGTAACTCTTCTCCCAATAATCTACGGCTGGCCTGGCGGCGAACGAGGTTCGCGATAGCAGCTTCTTGCGCCACTTATCATCCTCTAGCAGCTGTTGGACGCTCAGCATCGAGGCCCTTTCACCCAGGACATCTAGAGCCAGCATGAAGGCATGGTGCAGGATGTCGCGCATGTTGACGTTAGCTTCCCAGGAAGCGTTTTCACTGACGGCTATGGCTTCCAGGATGTATTCCACGGTGTTGGCCATGGCTGTGGCTCCTGGAATATCCATTCCAGCGCCAGCGCCGACCTCGCAGAGATTGAAGCGGAAGGGCTGCCGGCCCCCTGCATCCAGGACAAGCACATCCTCATACCGGTGCGGCGGCACGTTGTGCAGGAGCCCGTCGAGCAGGGAGCCATGGGGGTCCAACACCAAGACGCCGGCCCCGCCCCCCCAGTCTTGTAAGATCAGGTTTTCGGCGCATGTGCTTTTACCAGCGCCCGTTGCGCCGGAAATAAATGTGTGGGTCCTGGTTTCGACAAGACGGTGGCCGACAAAGGTAATGTCACCCGTATCGTAGGTGTAGCTGCCGTAGACGCGATGACCTGCTTTACGGCCGGGCGCAACGAGAATGCGCCGCTCTGGTGGCCGGGGCTCAGCGCCGGCTTGATGCAGACGGGGGTAAGGCGCGGCCGTTTGCTTGTCAGGCAGGTGCATTAACTGGCCCAACTCCGCAGCCGTCATAGTGAAGCCGCCCCGAGCCGGAAAGTGTCGGCCGGCCACGGCCCGCGCGTCGTCGCCCCGCTGATCCGGAATGAGCTGGTTGTGCTGCCCGCGACAGGCGCCGAGTACAGCGACCGTCAGACGCTGTCGCTCGGCTTCGGCGACGGCCGGATCCTTGCTGGCTGCCCAGACCCGCAAACAAACTTCGTAAACCGCCTGGGTTTCCTGCAACCTTGCCGTGATCAGTTCCAGTTCTTGCTTCAGCTGGTCTGGATTCCGGGGTTGGGATTGGGGCATGGATTGGCGGCGACCGCCGGCGTTAACGACCTTGAATTTGGGTTTGAACAGGCGATTCCGGATCTGGTTGGCGTGCCGCTGCCAGCCCTTGACTACCGCTGTGGGCGCCGGTCGGACCAGAACCTGCACACCAACGGTTGCCCGCGCATGGACGGCGTCAACGGCCCCTAAGATGGCCGCTAGCTTGTCTGGTGACTGTTGTTTCCAATTTTGAGCATTATCATCGTTGACGTGTAAAGAATAAGCATCCTTCTGCTTCAACCTGAAGGTTTGCCAGAGAACGCTGGTCTGGGGATCTAGAGCCGGGACGAGAGACGGATCTGGGTAGATCTCTCCTTCATCAGCCGGCCTGAGAGCCAGTGGGTTGCTGACAGCCGGCCGGATTTCGGTCCTGGGCCATTCGCGCCCGATCTCCTCTGCAATTGCTCTTTGCAGACGCTCCTTTGCCGGTAGGCAGAAGGAAAAGAGAGCCACCTCTCGCCTGCCAGTCAGTTCCATGGCCACATGGGGCGTTGGCAATTCGTTGGGACGGGGCAGATACGCAGCCGGAACACGGCGCCAAAAATCACAGGAACTGGCTGTTTCTGAAGGCCGTAGCGCCAGGTTATAGACTGTTCCGGAAGCTTCCATATGAGCGTTAATCGCTTGCTGCCGGCGGCGCCACCAGAAAATGTAAGCAGCGACGCACGTTAGACTCAGAAGCGTCGTTGTGCCAGCCAGCAGGCGCATGAGGCTCAGGGTATTCCTCTGCCAGAAGTGGGCTGACAGACCAACCTGGCTGACGACACATGTGATTCCTGCCAGCAGCGCCAGGAGAACCAGCACCTTGAAGAATCTTGAATGTCTCATTCCCCTCTCCCTGTTGCCTGCGTGAGTGTGATGTTGGACGGTGCGATGGTTGGCGCCGGTGTTATGGGCATCCGTGTTGGCCGTTGACGCGACTTGTGGTCGTCGAAAATACGCCAGGTGCCATCTATCTTGGTCAGAAGAAGCTGGTACTGTACCTCCACCCCGTCATGCTGCTGCCATGCAAACGTCACGTAAATGGTGTTCCCTGCTTTCTCAGTGGCAGCCAGAGTGGCCGAATTAGCGCCGGCTGAAACTTGGCTGCAGGGGTTTCCCCCGCCTTCGCCTAAGACGGCCTCTCTCGTTTCTGGGGCCAGGAGGTCTAGGGCCGTAGACCTGTCCCTCGCAAGGCAAACAGCGATGAAACGGCCGGCCACAGCTTCGGGACTGTCAAGGACCGTTTCGGCGGCCTTAACGGAGACTGACTGGACTGACAGTTTAGAGCTGCTGCAGGCTGATGGGATCAGGGCCAGGATAAGCAGCAGGGGGAGCATACCGGTAATCGGGGGGCTAAATGGTGTGCCAGAAAATTCATTTCGCATAGACATTATTATCACCCTCCCCCACACCTAAATCACCAAAAGCAATCAAACTATCGCGCACAATCAGCGCCTCCCCACCCTGCAAGCACTGGATATGCTCGGTGACCATGGCGAGAGACAAGTCCATGTCTAGAACATTTTGAGGCAAACGCTGCAGGATAGCCGCTGCTTCTCCTTCTGCTCTTACTTTGTCATCGTGCCGAGTCAAAATAGTGACATCAATTGCCGGAGAATGATTTGGGGTACTTGAATTGATGACTATGCGAAGTGCTTTTGCTCTGTCCAAATCCCTTTCAGCCACCGGGATTCTGTGTAACACAAGGTCTGATCCAGGTTCAGCGACTAGTCCCAGAACGGCTCTTATTGCCTGAAAGCGATGCCAACTGCCCTTATGTGGACAGGAGATGAACAATACCCCGGTCTCGAGGGCCGCTCGTAACGCAACTGGGTATGCGGTCAACCAGCGATATACCACCTGGTTGCGCATCAGCTGATCTAAAACGGCTCGAAAGCTGGCCGCGGCCGCGAAGCTGTCACCTGCTTGGCTTTTCAACCAGCGATGAAGCGCAGGCAGATCTGAAACGCCAGCTTCAGTTGCCTGAGGCAAGAGATCTAAGGCACGGCCGGCTACGCCCAAACCACCGAACCACCAGCGCCAGCTCTCTATTACCTGGGCCAGATCTTCTTCAGGCCTGGCCGCCAGCGGATTCACCCCACCCTGCCCGGCGATGTTGACGTCCAGATAAGTGACTTGTTTGGCGCTGCGCAGGCGAGCAATCTGGGGATTGGACAGCAGCTGGGGTACCAGATCCCCCCACCCGTCTATCACCACAAGTCTGGCCGGTTGGCGGGCTATCCTCGTCAGAACCAACCCGGCCAGCCACTCGGCGGTCGAATCGTCTGCGCCAAAAACCCGGACTCGCCGGCCGCCTAATGTTTTACCATCCAGTGTTTGGCCAAGATTCCAGTCGTCATCGTCGGCCAGCGTTAGTTCCATCGGCGTTGGCTCAGTCCATTCCGGCCGGGTTGCGATGCCCAATACGGGCTTCGGAATATCCCAAGCTCCGGGGCCATGCCCTTGTCCATTGCCAGCCACTGATTCCGGGAATACTGACCCTTTCTCGCTCTGTTCTACGTCTGAAAGCGTGAAGAGCTGTTCTCTAATAAGATAAGCATCTACACCTTCCCCCAACGCCTCTTCCTCGACCAGACACTGAGCCAGCGTAAAACGGCCGGTCAGGGGCGGCGGGATGCTACCGGTCGCCGTCAGCCCGAAACCCATGTCTCGAGCCATCTCCTCCAACACATGTGCCACTGCATCCGTCGACACCCCGATATAAAGCAGGGCCACACCATCCTTCACACTAAGGCGAAACCCAAGCCGGCTGGTATGGCGAGACAGCAGGTTCAGAGCACCCCGAACCTGCCCGGCGTTTGGATAGCGCAGCCGAAACCAGAGCGCCGCTTTGTCCCACCTGGTTCGGCGTCGGGCGCGGCGTGAACGTCCCCACCCCATCTGGGCTAATTCCCTGATGGCCCTCATACCTCTATCGATTCGGCTTGAACTTCAGCCACTGCTGTATCCACTACAGGGATTTGGCCGCCGCTTTCGGAGATGCTTCGCTCCAGTTCGTCTTTTCTTTCCTGGAGAATGGCCAACCCCCAGGCCTGAAACTGGCGCAGCAAAGTCTCTATTTCGGTTCTCGTCTGGTCTAATTTGCTCACAGGTTTATTACTCATATGTGTCTCCTTTTTGGGGGATTGGGTGCCAGGGTCCGGTCCCCAGCCCCCGATCCCTAACTGCCAATAAGATGCCTGGCTTCACTCCCTTTCAGGGCAAAGTAAACCAGGTCCGTGCCTTCATCATCAGTCCGGATAACGGCCTGGCCTGGCTCGGCCCGGGTCAAAAAATGAACATGGGTATCCAGAATCTGCCCTGGGTACAGGGTTTTCAGCTGTAGGGCGTCATCATAGTCCAGATTGAAGGCCAATGTACGGGTGGTATTGCGTAGAATAGAAAGCTTCAGCTCCAGATCCTGGGGGTTCTGGCTCTGAAAAGCGCTTTCGTTTATGCCGGCCAGAGTAAAGGGGTTCTGGTCAGCGATCCACATCCCGGCTTTGAAGGTGCGGAAGGTCTTGTACATGAGGGCCAGGGACCGCACCAGACTTGGCTCTCGCATCATGGCCCCAAACTCGTCAACAAATACGATCTGCCGCCGTTCGGGATTGGCCCGGACCTCGCGGTAGATGCTGGACAGGGTGATGAAGTAGTATAGGCTCTCCATACTGGCCTCGCGGCCGCTGAAAACTGGCGAGAAATCATAGACCACCACCTGCTTGCGCAAATGCATATCCAGCGAGGAAGGCTGATTAAAGGTCAGCGCCCGCTCTCCAGCCACATATAATCCCCAGATCTCCTGAGCCAGGCTCTGGCCTGGCTGGCCGCACTGCTCCAGCCGCTTGCAGAATATCTCCAGTGTGGGCGTGATCGTCTGGTCACGCAGCAGCTCTTCCCAGCCATGACCCTCGTAGGTGAGCTTGAGGGCCGCGTCGATGGCAGCCACATCTAGAGCGTCAAAGCGGCGCGGCGTGTCGCCGTCCGGATTGAGCATTATCTTCAAAATCGCCCGTACGTAATCGCTCTGCTGGTCCAGTCTGTCCCAAACCACATCCAGGGGATTGAAGGTCAACCGGCCGTAACCCACCCGGTGGAAATCGAGGATCTCGGCGTCAAAGAGATCTGCAAAAAGGCGCACATGGGGCTGTGGGTCCAGGACAATGATCTGTGTCCCCTGTTCAGCCTCCCGATTTAACAAGGCACGAACATTGGTGGATTTGCCGGCCCCTGTCTTGCCAAAGGCATTTAGATGATGCGGTCGCTGGCCGCGCCAGCCCTGCATGTAGTATAGACCGCGCCGTCCGCCGCCGTTCAGCGACAGCTTCTCGCCTACATATATCCCTTCGTGAGTTTGCACCGATCCATAACCCCAGATGCCGGCCATGATGGCGGCGCCGGAGCTGAGTACGTTGTAATTGCCGGCCGGCAAACCGTTTGGTCTTATTATCGGCATGAAGAGCTCAGCCGCTGCATGCTGGTAACCAAGCAAACGATCAACCCCCATGTAACGGTTTAGCCGCCGGCGCAGACCCCGCGCTCTTTCGCGCAGCCGGGAGAGGTCGCTTTCCAGGAGCATGACGGCTACACGGGTATCGTGAACAGATTCTCCTTCTGTATTGAGGGCAAACTCGGCCGCCTGAAGAGCCTTTTCCGCCTCCTGGTTGGCCGAGCGCCGGCCTTCGTTCAGGACCGCCTGCCAGCTATTTGCCGCCATCTCCACCATCTCCGGACGTACTTTACGCAGATCTACGGCCAGGATTAGGGGGCCGTCGGCGTGGTTGATGAGATCTGCCAGCGGCTGGCCGGCGCTCCAAACCCGGCTCAATTTGTGGGAAGCCATGATGCTTACATGCGGCCGGCTATTATCGATTAACCACCGGCCTCTTTCGTTTTGGACAACCGGAGTGAGGTGATCTACCTGCTCGTGGTAGTCACCCGCCACCGGCGCCGGCGGCGAGGCCTCCTCGGCATAAATGCCCCAGGCATTTAGATCGGTGATGCTTATATCGTCGTCATCGACCAGTAGATAATGGGCGATTTTGAGCAGCCGCCGGTGTTTGGCCGTCCGCCGGATGAGCTGCACCTCCTCGCGCAGCCCCCGTCGCTGCCATTCCTGAGGAGCCGTCACGGCCAGCTCGCGCCGGGCCTGGACCAGTCGATCGAGCTTCCAGGGCGTTACATAGGTCAGCAGGCGACAGGGGCCCAGATGGGCGAAGAAGGAGACCAAGCCCAACACTGCCCTATCCTGGTCCTGGCGGGAGAGCTGTTCAAATCTGGGGAGTTTTACCTGAAAGATCTTCATAGCGACTTTAGGGGTCGGGACTTGGGGATTGGGGATTGGGAGACTGTCATTTCCAGTCCGTACTCTCAAAGCCCCGATCTCCAGCTAGGAAAGCACCGTCGCCCCACCCTTCCCTTCCAGCGTTATTGTGGCAAATACCGGCGCGGCCGGCGCTCCTTCAGCCAGCAGATCCCAGGCCGGATCAAAATTGACCGTCCGCCGACGGTTGAAGAGGGAAAGGCTGTAAACGGACGTTATGGCTATCAGGCGCCGACCGGCGAATTCGCCATGGTAGACGTAGAAAGTAATGACGGCCGCCAAACCCAACAGCAAGACTACCGGCAGGGAGAGCTGCAAAACATAGCCAATGAAGCCGAAGCCGATGGCGGCAGCAAACTGCCACAGGGATAGGAAAGGGACGCCTGGGATCTTCTGTCCCCTCTGACGCAGAAAGTTGGCTAGGTGCTTGTACTTTGCTTGTTCCATGGTCTGTCCTCCTTAGCAAGTCACGGCCGGTAATCCGAAAGCGGATATCACGGCGCCGGCGATGTCCTGACCAAAGGCAACGAGGATCAGGCCGAAGGCGATGCCAACGGCTACAGCGCCGGTGCGAATGCCAATATCCGGCACGATACTGGCGGCTAGTTTGGTGCCACCCAGGTACAGGACAGCCAGGACGGTTAAAATGGCGGCAAGTGTTCGCACCCAGGTCACCACGTCGGTATAGAGGGGGCAGTAGTCGACCTGCAGAGCGACAAAGCCCGTCGTACTGGCCAGTACAGCCAGCTGGATTACAGGGATAAGAAAGCGCAACCACTTTCGATAACGCGTTTGATAAAGCATTCGGTAGTGCGGTAATTTGCAGGTGCTTTTGAGGTGTACTTGGTTCAACATATTCTTCTCCTTGATGTATTTCTTGAGTCAGTGGGAAGCTTTTCTTTGAGAAGTTCGGTTTCTTGAGTCGCTCAGGGCAAACTCTGGTCTGGAAGACCGTTAATTTCCCAGAGGGATTGGCCAGCCTGCAGCAAAACAGGCAGGCCGGGGGCCAGCGGCCGGAAACGGAGTTCCAGGCGCAACTGGCCCCCAGGTTCAATAAGGGTAGGTAAGACGGGTAAGATCGTTGTGGGGACATCACCTCCTTGCTGAGATAGTTTGAGATAAGAGGCATCAAGACGAGCTGTGCCCTGACCTTCATTGGTCGCTTCCAGGGACACCGTTGCTTCACCACTGAGCTCGTCCCAATCAGCCTTCAGGACAGTCAGCGACAGCGCTGTGTCCGGCGAGGGTAAAGAACCCAGGTCAATCACCGCGCTTTGGCCATAAAGAGAATTGGCCAGCAGGCGGGCGCTTTCCAGAAGCTGGTCAGCCGGCAGCTGCCAGGAAAGGGTCCATTCTCCGGCCGTCGGCCCGGCATACAGCTGCCCACCGCCTTCGGGCGCATACTGGCCCGTTGGCGAGGCCAGGGACACAAGAAAGGGGTTGCTGCTGCTGGCCGTCTCACTGGCGCCAATACGGCCGGTGACCTGTACGACCAACAGCCCGTCCAGAGTCTGGTCGACCGATACGGCGTTTACGACGAAGGGTACGCCGCTAATGGATATCTCTTCGCCCACAGCCGCCACAGGAGCCAGGCCGGTCAATTCCTCATTGGCTGCCAGATAAACAGCCCGAGCCATGGGCAGTGGCTCACCTGAGGCCGGCAGGGCAAACAAGGTAATGCCCGGGACCTGGCGCTGGCTGAAGAGCTCCACTTCCTGCGGTTCAGCCGTGAACTGCTCGGTAATGGCAAAAGCGTAAACGGCGCCGGTAGCCGAGCGCATCAGGATCGTGTCATCAATCGCCAATCCGCGAACCATTTCCTCAGGGATGCCGAAGACATAATTGATGACTGTGCCGAAGACCCACACGGCTACATCTTCGGTGTCGTCGCCATAACTATTGGGCTTGAAGTAGGGGATAAGACCGTTCTCATCGACCTGAGCCGGTACGATGGCCAGGGTGATGTTTTCCTCTGTGGCCCGGTGGCGGATCTCAATCGTCCGCGGCTGGCCCAACTCCACGCGGCCGCCCAGATCGTCGGCTAGCTCCAGGACATTCTCGCTAATCGGAGTTGGCGTCGGTGGGATCTCTGTCGCTGCTCCAGCTATAGCCTCGGCATCTTTTCCTCCACCGGCGCTAAAGACGCCCAGAGCGATAAGAACAAATACGACGACGCCCAGGATAAGCAGACCATACAAGATCTTCTCCCGCCGGCCATTCTGGTTTGCGGCTTCGTGGCGCCGGATCCGGGCGGCGACGGTAGCATCGTCGTAAACCGCCCCGCCAACCAGTTGGTGCTCTCGGCCGTTGTCGTCGACGATGAGCTGGCCGCTCTCCATGAGAGGAATTAATCTTGTGACGATCTCATACTCCGCCTCTTCCGTCGTGGCGCTGGCCAGTTGGGTGTCCAACCACTGTTCGAAGGCCAGGCGATAGGCGGGTTCAATCTGGCTGGGGACGGGTCCGTTGTTATGCATGGTTCACTCTCCTGGCAGGTAGACCCTGCGGCATATATACCGCCCCCTCTTCTTCGATGATGACCGGCATTACCACCGGCAGCGGCACAGCAGGGATGGTTAAGGTCGACTCATTGACCATCCCCATCTTTACCGGTCTGTTCCAGCCGGAAAGGAAGGGCACAATGACCCGGTCGACGTGACCCAGAACGGTGAGGGTGGCCGTACCCCTCTCATCGGTAAGCGCCCAGCCGACGACGGTATTGCGGCTGACGGCGCGGACGGATACCTTGGCGATGCCTTCGTCAGGGTCGGCCGCGCCGCTGGCGTTCAGATCGTAAATGACCTGGACCCTGATGGTGGTCACTTCAACCGACGTGGCCGTGGACATCAAAGACGGCAGCTGCCGGTAGGTGACTTCTATTGGGGTGGCTGTCGCCGTCGGTTCTTCGGTCGGCGCGGCTGCAACCGTGGCCGTAGATGCCGGGGCCAGACCTCCAACCGGGGGCGTGTAGATGACGCCTTCACAAATGAAGGTGTAGCTGCCATAACCGGCCCTGGATTCAACCACCACGTAAACAGGACCGTCATAAGGTGCGGCAAACAATACTTCACTGCCGATTTCTGTTGGAGAGGCATCATCGTTTTCGGCGATAAGTTCACCCTGCCCGATAGTTCCACTGTAAACACGCAAGGTCGGATCCACGCCGGTCGGTTTTTCAGCTGCGCAGCGATAGCGGTTACCCGCCTTGACCAAGACCCGGAAGAAATCGTGGTCGTCAATGCCTCCTGGTCCCAGCGTCATCTCATAGGTAGTCCCCAAGACAGTTTCAAAGGCTGTCTCTGGGCTGTTATTGGGCTCGCCTCTATCCGGTTGGGTGTAAGGCGTGACCGTCGGTAAGGGCCTCATCGTCGGCAAGGGAGTTGTCGTAGGTAGAGTAGTCATCGTCGGCAGGGGTGTGCCGGTGGGAGCCGGGGTCTGAGTTGGTGTCGGCGTGGGTGTAACTGTCGGTAAGGCCAGGGTAATCTGGAGATCGTATTGACCCTCCAAAGGCACGGCCGAATCGACCAGGATGACTGCCCAGCCATCGGCAGGAGCTGACCACGTTACAGACGAACCCAAGTCGACGCCGCTGCGATCGTCGTTTTCGCCCAACAGCCCACCGCCGGCGTCGTAAACAAACATTCGCGTGTCGGCAGCCGTACCGGGCGCCGGGAAGGTCGCGGCCTGGGCGATCTGGCCCGCTTTGAGATACACCGTGAAATAATCCAGGTCGCCTACCGGGGCCAGCGTCAGGCCAGCCAGGGTCTGGTTCACGGCCATTGAACAGGGAGAGCCGAAGTCATCGTTAGGTTCGCAGGCATCGGGCGGTAGCTGGCCTGTTGGCGTCTCCGTCGGCGGCACGCCCGTTGCTGTACTGGTCGGCGTCAGGGTGAGCGTGACTGTAACCGTCCCCGTAAATACTGTGGATGGTGAATTCCCTTTTTTCGCCTCTCCTGGAGCCGCGTAGGAAGCCCCCCACCCCACCAAAAGGGTCAGGCCAAGAAGGACTATGAAGATGAGGGGTAATAGGGCAGAAAACCAGCGTTTGGTCATGGACGCTCCTCCTGAGTCGAGTTTTGAATGTTTGTTCGATTCTTCTCCCTGGCTTCCTGGGGTTGAACCGTTTGCGGTATATCCAGGCCCTCGGCTGGCAGGACGTCCAGGTCGGCCAGAAGATGGTGGGAAGTGGCATCCGTCGCTTGGGGCGCTGAACGAATGAGCCGGTAAGCGCTCCAGGCATCACCCTGGCGCATGAGGGCATCGGCGGCTGTTAACTGCTCACCGCTCACTCCCATATTCCGCGCCCGATCTACCGCCAGGCGGGAGACGCCTGCATAACTACCCAGTCCGGCCGGCGTGCCCAATAAGGATGAGGCCACATCGACAGCATCCTCATCACCCTGCTCAACGGCCGAACCCAGGGCGGCTGCCATCTGCTGCCGGGTGATGTGTCGCCTGGCGGCCAGGGTCATATCGGCGATAGCTGGCAGGTCGGAAAAGCCGGCCTGCCCTGGAAGGAAGGGTGAATCTAGCACCAGGCCGGCCGCCAAGTCCTGGTAAGCCTGACCATCCTGAAACTTCTGCAGTGTTTCGCTTCGGCTGATACCGGCTTCTTCGTAGCTCTGTATCTGGTCGGCAATGGCCTGAATCGCCTCCTGGACCTGGGCTGCTCCATGCCGCTCAACGGCTGCAGCCACCTGTTGGGCGGCCGGACCGGCGTGACGATCTGCACTAGCTATGAGCGCTTCGCGAGTTGTGCCGGCCGCGGCCGGATCTGCTACCGACCCCACCCATTGATTTACGCCGTCGGCCCGGCCAGTGAAGGTCGGTTGGCTAACCGCAAGCGTCGTCGACAGATTGGCTATCTCCTGCGCCGCTTCTTCCAGTGCGCGCTGCAGGCCAGTAGATTGGCCACCGACCTGATTTAGGCCTGTTCCATCCCCCGGGCTCCGTTCTGGCCCGCTAAGGCTCTGACTTGGCGCTTCCTGGCCAGTTTGCCCTTCTTCTCCGGCGGCAGCCCGATTGCCGCCTGGACTAATCGGTCGAGGCCCTTGACCGTTTCCCGAGCCGCCGACATGACCTCCGGGTCCACGGCCGCCGGCCGACCGATCCCAATCAGCCGGGTTATTGCCGTCCTCATCCACGCCCCAGCTGTTGGTGTTTCCTTGGGGAGCCAGGCCCAGGTTGCGATAGGCTTGCTGCGGACCGCCCATCATACCCAGGGTCAGGTAGGCGCTGCTGGTGCCCCGGTTGGAAAGCAGGCTGCCGACGTAAGCGGCGTCAACAGCGTCTGGCTGTTCGGCGTTATGAACGCCGGAGATGAGCCTCGCCTCCTGGAAGGTCTGCAGGGCCCGTCGAGCTGGGCCGGATTTACCTATTAAGAATCCACCTAAAGCGGCCGCTTTGCTGCCAGAAGCTGCACCTGCTGAATCATCCGAACTGCCCCCTACCCCCATGCTGCTGCCGGCGATCATGGCCCCACCAGCAGCGACCGCGGCCGTCGTTAGACCGCCAGTAACCAGACCACCGACCACAGCCGTCGTTCCCGCTGCCACCTTACCGGCCGCCTTATCCAGGGAAACGCCACCGGTCACGTTTGCCCCACCGACGGTGCCAACGGCGGTCGAAGCTAATTTGGCCGCCGAGAGAATGCGCCAGAGCACCACCAGGGTAGCCAGGACACCGGCAGCCAGGAACAGGCCTACACCTTGTGCGGCAGCATTAGCCAGTACGCCGGTGAAGATGCCCATGATAGCTGCGCTGATAATGGTCTCGATCCACAGGTTAGCGTAACGGTTGAAGAAGGTTGAAAAAAGGCCTTCTGAAATGCGAAAAGGGGCCAGCATGAGGGCGATGGGCAGACCGACCCAGAGGATAAGGGCGGCGACGGTCAGGATGAGCCAGAGCAGGGATTCACAGATGGCGTAAAGGATCGCCAGCGGAGCCAGGAACAAAAACAACACCCCCTCCCCTGCCCTGGTCAGCGCCTCGGTGCGGGCATCTTCATCGTCCAGGGTGAAGTCGGCCGGGGTGCCGTAGGTGAAATAAATTGACTGAAAGGCTGGCGGCAGTTCCGGACTGCCCAGGTCGCTGACGTTCTGAACGCCGATGAGGGAAGCAGCCAGGTTGATGCCGCTGGCGCTGCCGCTGCCGTCGACATCATAAACGGTCAGGCCCGGCTCGCTGCTGCTGTAGCCCGGGGGTGTGAAGGTTGGCGCCAGTGTGCCGGTGACTGAACTCTGCACATTTTCAGCAAGGTCTACCCGAAGGTCCTCTAGCGCAACAATAGCCACGGCCGGGCCGGCAAAGAAAGCCCCGATGAGCAACCCGTAGACGATAACCCTAGGTAATTCCACTGGCTTCCAGGTCGTATTGGGAAAGAAGATGGCCGCCAGCCGCCACAAGCCATAAATGACAAAGGCAAAGGCCAGGAACATGCCAGCCGGGGAAACCAGACCATCGGCAACCAGCTCCACGATTTGAGCAGCGTTGGTCAGGATGAAGCTACGGAAACTGTTTATCCACAGAGCCACGGTCAGCAAGATACGGTCAAAGTCCCACAAGGTCTGGGCCAGCGACCAGAGGATGAAGTAAATGCCCTGATGGATGGGCTTAAGGGCGTCGATTATTCCCATGGTGCGTCCTCTTCGTCTTCTGGGTCACTGACCTGGTGCAGGGGCGATACATAATCGTGAACCAGCGAAAAATGTCGATAGAGGAAGAAGGCAATGACAGCCAGACCCACAAGACCAATGAGCAGCAGAAGGGGAATGAACCGGCCGCCTTCGGGATTACTTTCTTCTTCAAAAAATAATGGCTCTTTAGTCGCTTCTCCTGACTGCGCCCCCGGCTCCAGTTCTACCACCACCGCATTGCTGGCGGGGGTTGGAACCAGGTGATGCTGCCGGGCATCATTGGGGCCGAGGATGAAGAACTGGGGCACCGGTTCATCTGGCGCCTGGTCGAAAAAGAGGGTTTCGCCGGCTGCCTCAGTTAGAGGATCCGCCAGGATAATGCCCATAATGAAATCCCGGTCCAGGAAGACGCTCAGGTTGTTAAGCCCGCCCTCCCCTAGCTCGGTCAGGGTGATGGGATCTGGCGTCAATCCCTCCGGAAAAGAAAACTCATAGAGGCCGCCAAAGAGCCGCCAGGCGCAAAGTCCCTGGGCGTCAGTCTGGCAGGCGCTGTCTGTGTTCTGCCAGCCCACCAATGTACGGTCGGGCATCTTCAGCAGCGACACTTCCACCCCAGCCGCCGGCCGGCCATCAGGGCTGCGCAGGCGCAGCACCAGCTCGTGGCGCGCGCCTGGCTCTGGTGTCTGAAAGATATTGAATAGGAAACCAACGACCAATATGACGGACTGGACCACGTTAACCTCCCAACTTAGCGCACGGCCAAACATCATCAACCTCATCTAACATCTGGCCGGATCCAAGGGAAAACCACCGATGTAACAGCCCCAATGCAGATGCGATCCCGTCGAACAGCCAGTGGAGTTCATGGCGCCCACAGGCTGGCCGGCCGAGACCGCCTGGCCCGAGCTGACCGAAACCGATTGCAGGTGGGCCAGGATATGCACTTGACCATTAGCCCCATCGATGCGGACGTAGTTACCGTAGCCGAGGTGGGGCGAATTGCTTCCGCTGACGCCGGAGCAGTCCGGGCCACCTGTGGCCGCGCCGGCGTGGGTGACCGTGCCGGCGATGGGGGCAGCCACCAGCGCGCCGGTACTGTTGGCGATGTCGATACCGCTGTGGAATTCCTGTCCTGGTGAGCATAGCGGGCTGATGATGCCGGTGACTGATGCACGGCAGCCAAACCCCTCGGTGAGGGTACCGGTTGCCGGCCAGATTGCGCTGCCGGGTCCACTGCCGGCGCCGCCGTAAATATCGCCGATGAGTCGTGGCGTCGGTGGTGGTGGATTGATGGCCGACCCATAAGGACAGATAACGGGGTCGTTATCCAGATAGAACCAGATGGGCACGCCTCCTTCTGTCGGCCGTTCCCAATCGGTGGCCAGGCCGACGGTATACACCCGGCCGCGGGGAATGAGCATGCCCAACGTGTACCGACGCAATTCCCATTTGTCCATGGGAACCTGCTCGGTCTCCTCGATAACCGGGTAGCCGCCGGCGAGCAGAACATGGTTGCTGTTGGTCCAACGACCGATCAGTTCGGTACCGTCTGGCGCCGCTACTTCCCGAACGAAGATGAATTGGGAGATGGGCACCACATCGTCGTTCTCATGGTGGTTGGCCACGGCAAAATGCAAATATAGGTGGTAAAGATCTGGCTCTGGCGCAGCCTGAAGGGTGTGCCCGCGAAACTCAAACTCGATATCGTTGACGTATACCTTCTGAGACTCATAAAAAGTACCCGTCCGGTAGTACGGCGTCTCCGTGGGCACCGGTGTGGTGTAGCCCCAGATTGGCTCGCCGGTGGGTACGGGATCTCCGGGGATTATCGGGGTCGGTGGCGCCACAGTTCCGGCCAGGAACACTTCAGTCGGAACGGGCGTGGCCGTCACGCAGGCCCAGTAAGCCTGGTCGTTCAAGCGGTTGGTATCGCCCGTGCCGGAGATGAGGCAGGCCAGGGTCGTCAGCGCGAGCATTAGAATGAAGCCGCTAAGGGCGACAGAGTGCTTCATGCTCTCCTACTGCTCCATGGCCTGGGGGCGGATTGAGGTGACATAGACGTCTTTGGCCTCCTCGCCCGGCTGCAGGGCGTCCCAGAGCACTAAACCTCGCTGCCGGTCCGGTGAGACCCCGACTGACAGATGAATGACCGGCCGTGTGGCCTGGGCCGGCAACAGGCGTTCGCCTGGGCTGCCGGTGCAATCCCGGCTGCCCAATTCGCAGATGGCTATACGAGGCCGGCCGTAGCGCAGAGCGTCAGGTTGGGTTGGTGGTGGATCTCCTTCTTCGTAGTTCATGAAGAAGGTCACTGTGGGTTCCGGCTGGCTATCCAGGGCTATGACCGGATAGGCATTCCCGCTGAATTTACCGGTCTGGCCGTTGCCGTTGTGGGCATTACGGACTACCTTGAAATGATCTGACCAGGTTTGGCCGCTGTCACTAGACCAAGCCCCACGGACGATGTAACGTCCTTCCGAAGTACCCATCACCCCATCCTCCACATAAAATGGATGCCAGCCTTCGGCCACCTTCAGCTCAGCAATGCCGTTGTACTGGGGAAAGCCCAGCTCAAAGTCGCCGTTAACCAAGTCTCCGCCCGCAAGCGTCACGCTGTCCCAGTAGATGTCGTTGTGGGAGCGAGGCTGGACTGGCTTGCTTTTAAGATAAACAGTGGCCATCGGACCCTGAACCGGCGTCGAGATGATCATTGGCGCGTAAGCGTCAATGGGGTTGGTTGGCGAACTCCAGACCACGCTGCCAGCGGCCGGGTTGAGACCACCAGTCGGGTCGATGCCGATCTGCATCCGCGTGTCGGTGGGATTGCAGGAGGCGTCCAGTGGCGGACCGCAGCTTTCGTCGCTGGACCAGGCCTGACCCCATGCGGTCAGGGTCAGGAAGCCTCCAGTAACCGGCACCTGCTGGTAAACGCCGGCGTCGTGAACGGCAAAGCGGGCGAAATATTGCTGGGCGTTAGCCCCGTTCTGAATGCGGTTGGCCCATGGCGCGGCCGGTTTGTACTCTGGCCGGAAGTTAGGCCAATCGCCGCTGTAAGGTTCCAGCCGTTCGGTGATGAAAGCTATATAAACCCAGTTGCCATCGGCATCTATTTGGGGTGTTTCCATGACGTTGTCTCCAGGAATAAAGGAAGCTTTCTCGGACCAGGGGGCGCCTGTCGAGTCTTGCCGGTAAACGCGGACGCGATCTGCATGCTTGACAACGGCAACCAAAGCCCGGTCTTCGGTAAAAGCGGCCGTGACCCTGCTACCAGGCGCGATGGTATCTGGTGCGCTCCAGCCGTCCGCGCCCTGAACTCGATGGCGGACCGCCCCACCCTCAACGTAAAGTAGATGCGCCCAGCCGTCGTTATCGATAGCCAGGAAGGGGCGTGTGCCCTGTCCGATATGGGTGACCGGCGCGTCGGCCGGATGAGTGCCTTTATCGGCTGCCCGGTACTTAATGGCGCCACTGCTCACGTTAGCCAAATGCAGACGGTCGGTTAAACTATAAACCATGGCAACCTGCTGGCCGGCGCCGACGGAGCGGCTGTTTAAGTCGCTGCCGCCCTCCGTAGTCGCCACGATGAGCTCTGCCCCTTCCCGCCAGGCCACGGCTGAGACGGTGCGGCCAGCGGCTGTCGCTTCGATGGATGCATCGCCGACATCCAGGGTCAGGTTACGCACATCGCCTGGCCCTCGGCCGTAGGCAGCTGTATTGGTCTTAACCGGACTACGGCCATCTGGGGTCAAGGTTGGTGTGCAATAGGGTTGAACTGCACTTGTCGCTGTTGCTGTGGATGTGCTTGTTGCTGCCGGATCTGAGGTTGCGGTTGGGGTTAGAGCTGGATGCGCGAGCGAGGTCGAAGTAGTCTGCAAGTAGAGGGCGCCGCCTTCCGGCAGCCGGCAAGAGCCAGTAGGAGGCAAAGAACCGCTGGCGCAAGCTGTGGTTCCGAGTATGAGGAGACAGCTACAGGCTGCCCATAACCAGTGTCGCATAAACAACCCCAAAGGTTTGAATCTTGATTGCACGTCAGGAGCGATGTGCTTCTATATTGCTTTTGTGGGGCTTCACTTCCTGAGAGAAATGCCCCGGTGGTGGCAACGCCGGGTTATTGGAGGTGCAAGGGAGGAACTATATAATCCCTTGTATCGTCCGCGCACCGCTAACCCCGGTGTGCTGATTGTGCCGCCGTTAGTGGTGCTATCACTGACGGCGGTTGCTATTTACTTTGTTATTTTATAAAGTTGTTTTAGACGCACAATGACCTAATTCCACCATTTTTAGATAGTCTGTGCACACTATATGGTCATAGCAGACGTACATCATAGAGTCGATACGAAAATGTCCTGTAATCGTCAACCCCCTGTGTGCCAGAATAGATGAGACAACTCCTCCCTATTGACTAGGGTAGAATTCAAGGGCAAGAGGAGTAAGACGAAATGTCTCAGAGTCTACAAGATCAGAAGTCCAAGAACGGGGGTGGGCCGGTCGGTATGGCTGACCCGGAGGTCGTTCCGATGGCCAGACGGCGACAATTTAGCCGGACGTATAAGCTGCGTATTTTGGCCGAAGTGGAACAGTGCCAACGTGGCGAGGTTGGGGCGTTGTTACGACGGGAAGGATTGTACTCGTCCATGTTGAGCAAATGGCGACAGCAGAAGGCGGCGGGTAAATTGGACCAGCCAAACGTAAGCCAAGAACAGAAAGCCGAGGATCAAGCCAAAGAGTTGAGGCGTCTACAGCGGGAAAACGCCCAGCTACAAGCACAGTTGGCCAAGGCAGAAGCCATAATCGAGGTGCAAAAAAAGTTATCGGCGTTACTGGAAACAATGGGGAGCTGAGGCGTAAACAACCAGACGTCATGATGACTCTGTTAGAAGAAGCGAGCCTATCCTACGGCATCACAGCCGCTTGCAAGGCGTTAACAGTACCCCGAAGCTGGTACTACAGGCAAAAAGCAGCTGACGGTCTGGCTCAGGAGAAGCCTGAATTGCGACCGACACCCAAGCACGCGCTAAGCGAGGCGGAGAAAGCCAAGATGCGGACAGTACTCAACAGCGAGCAGTTCGTGGATCAGTCGCCGCGAGAAGTGTACGCTACCTTGTTAGATGAAGGGGTCTATCTCTGTCACTGGCGGACGATGTATCGGATTCTGGTCGAGCACGATGAAGTCCGTGAGCGGCGTAACCAGCGGCAGCATCCCCCGAATACCAAACCGCAATTAGTAGCCTCAGGGCCTAATGAACTGTGGAGTTGGGATATCACCCTGCTGACAGGGCCAGCGCGAAGGCTCTTCTATTATCTCTACGTCATCCTGGATGTCTACAGCCGTTTTGTCGTCGGCTGGATGGTTGCCGAAGGAGAGTCGTCTGGGCTAGCCGAGACAGTGATTGCTGCCGCTTGCAACAAACAGAATATCCGCCGGGATCAGTTAACCCTACACGCTGACCGCGGCAGCGCCATGCGGGCTAAGACAGTCGCCCAGTTGTTAGCCGATCTCGGGGTGACTAAGACGCATGCCCGACCTTACACCCCCAACGATAATCCGTATTCAGAAGCCCAGTTCAAGACGATGAAGTACCGACCGAACTATCCGGACCGCTTCGACAGCCTAGACCATGCCCGTTCCTGGGCACGTGTTTTCTTTACCTGGTACAACCACGAGCATCACCACACGGGCCTGGGCTTGATGACTCCGACGGTAGTTCACCACGGGCAAGTTGATGAGGTTCGGGCTAAGCGACAGCGCGTCTTGGATGAGGCTTATGCTGCTCATCCAGAACGATTTGTCAAAGGCCATCCGATAGCTCCGAAAGCGCCCGGCCAAGTGTGGATCAATCCTCCGCAGCCGGCTACTATGGCTAGGACATCACCTGCTGAGGCCCGACTCGGAGAGAAGATAACGTTTTCAGTTGGCCTAGCTCCCTCTGACAATGGCAAGCAATTTGCTGTCATTGAAGAGACGTTGTCGCCAGCCAGGGAGGAGAAATACTCCCTATTTTCCAATGGTGCGTTGTCTCATAATGCTTGACACATTCCGACCACAAATAGGCCTTCGCACAATGTTTTAACTATAGACTTTAACTTTTAGGAGGTTAGAGGTGCAGTTAGTGGTGAAGACAGGAGACTAATACGAGCCCAAGCTTCCTTGAGCTTGAGCTCGATGAAACCCCCAGTTGAAGACAATAAACCCTAATGCTAGGAAAACAGCCGCTTGTAGACTCAATCCCGCTATTGTACCGTCATTCAGGAGAGAGCTAAGGCTTGCTCCGTTAATGATGGTTTCCCGCATAGCATCGATTCCCCATGTTGTTGGCACAAGAATCTTCAAAATCTCGTAAACAGCTCCGAGATTGTTAAGCGGGACCAGGGCGCCCGTGAAGAGCACCGCTAATAGAGCTATGATTCCAACGATACTCTCCAGGTTTTTGTATACTATCGTCAGCCCAGAAAGAGCCAGTCCAACACCGGCGACACCCAAAACAGTGAGAAGAAGCAATATGGGAGTTGGGTTGCCAAAACTCATTGGTAGTCGCAAAACCGCTAACAATATGATGGCCAGCGTAAGCGTTCGTAATCCTTGAACGACAAAGGAAGATCCGTACCGCAGTGAGAATACAGTTCTTGGCGCCCATGGGCTCAATAAAACACTCTCTAGTGTCCCTTCTCGGCTTTCTCTGCTAATTTCTTGTGTCATCTCGGTCAAAACACCCATGCAAAGATCCCAAACCAGGAAACCGATTAACGATGCAAGGCGTTTCTCAGGACCGTAATCGTCGGACACGTCGTTGAAGATAGCCATCATCACAGGGAAGGCAACAAGCCAGAGGGCCATTTCGCCCAAGGTATCGTATCGGTAGGCCCACATTCGCTTTAGAGAGCGACGAAGCTCTGCAAAAAATACTCTTATCATCTAGATTAGTAGTGTGCCAATGAACCGTGTCGCCTGGCGATCCGCTGCCCCCACCCCATTACGACCCAACCAGCGATCCCGTATGCAAAAGTTGTTGCCAGCAGCCAGTAAAAGTTAGGATCCTCCACAATTTTCTCAAAGGATGTACCGAAAACAATCATCTCCTGCAGCAGGCTAATCCCGGCTGCCAAAGGTAGAAAGCGGCTCACGGAATAAAGAATCGTGCCTTCGCTCAAGGGAGCCAGGGCGCCGGTGACAAAAAGCAGCGCAGTTGAGAAGGCCATGGTCATGGCGGCAACACTTTTATAGACCAGGTGAAAGCCGACAATCATATACGCCACGCCAAATACACCTATCTGAGTAAAAAAGAATACGAGGGCAACCCCAAAAGGATAATGCGGCGAGAGCCCTAGGAGGATGATGAGGATAACAGCAATGATCAGGACCCGGATTACATATGAAATAAAAATAACAATGCTACGGGCAATAAAAATCAATCGCGGTAACAAGCCGCTCAACCAGACCTGCTCCAACGTTCCCCATTGGGCATCATCGGTCAGGCCATTCACCGTTCGCAGTAGACAGCCATCGGCCGCACGCCAGGTTAGGAAGCCAACAAGCGAGGCCAATTGTGCCTCTTTTGTGTAATCTCCTTCAGCAACTACCTGGAAGAGGCCGGACAACAAGAGGAATCCAATGAGAAACAGGGTTTGATCGGCCAGGAAATCGAACGGATAGGCTCGCATACGCCTGAGTTCCCTCCAAGCCTCGGCACCAACTATTTGAAGAAAGAAGGCTATCACTTTTTCTCCCCTCGTTCCGTTAGCGAAATGAAAACTTCTTCTAGCTTTGCCTGTCGTCGGTTTATCTCAAGAATGATCTCGTCCTGCTCATCAAGATACTTCAACAAGTCAACCACTCTTGATTGTTTTGGTTCAGGCCAGGTTAGCATCGTTGTCTCTACATTCGGAGCCGCCGACACACCTGCGAACATCTGTTGGAGGAAATCTATGGTTGACTCAGCCATGCGTCCGTCTACCCGGATTTCAGTTGCTTCCCGGTTGCCGTTGAATTTCTTGAGTAGTTCCTGCGTCGAAGCAAATGCTACTTCTTGCCCTTCATGAATAATGAAGACCCGATCGGCAAGCGTCTCTGCAAGTAGCATTGTATGAGTGGTTAGCAAAATACCTTTTCCTTGTTCCCTAGCCAAAATGGCGATTGTTTCCTCTAATTTTCTGGCTGCCTGCACGTCGAGCCCCAACGTTGGCTCATCCAGGAGCAGTACGTTCGGATCATGTAACATAGCGGCCGCAATAGCCAACTTCTGCTGCATACCTCGACTATACTTGCGAACCTCGATATGCTGATGGTCACTTAGGTCGACTAGTTTCAGTAGTTCGTCAATTCGCTGGTTCAGGTCTCGGCGAGGAACCAATCGGAGACTACCAAAATAAAGGAGATTCTCGCGCGCTGACAGACGCCAGTAAAGGTTGCGTGCCCCTTCCAGCACAGCACCAAGTTGACGTACACCTTTGGTACGGTCCTGAACCATGTCAAATCCCCTAACTTGAATATTTCCTGAGGAAGGCAACACCAGGCCAGCAATCATCTTGACAGTTGTCGTTTTTCCAGCCCCGTTGGGACCTAATAGCGCCAGGATTTCACCCGGTTGTAGGGCCAATGACAGATTGTCTACTGCAGTCTTTTTCGCTCCAGGATAGGTCTTTGTGACGTTGGCCAAACGAACGAATGCGTTATCCTCTGACTTGGTTCTCATATCGCTTTTACTCTACTCACTGCCAACCGTCATTAGAGCCAACTTCTAAGGGAACTAGCAATGTGACAACTGTACCTTGTTCCATTCGTTGTCCTATATGTAGTACACCGTGTGCCAGGCTGGCCCAGTTGTACATCCCAGCAATGCCAAAGTGCCGCGCACGAATCAAAGCTGAAACAGACATTGATGAAAAAGTGTTTCCCAGGCCATTGTCAGCAACAACCAATTGTAAATGCTCATTTTGGCAGTTTAGTTCTATCCAGACATCTGTCGCCTGAGTATGCCTCTCTATGTTGTTTAGAGCTTCGGTTAGCACGTGATAGAGAACCGTTGTGATTCTGTGCGAGATTTCGAGATCATTTGGCACATCTACCGTAAGATCTACCTCAATCTTTGTTTTCATCGTGAAATCCCGTGCTGTGTCCCTGATCGCTAATTGAATCCCTAGTTCTAAAGTGGGCGGATAAAGACCAGCACAGATATCTCGAAGTTGCCTGGCAGCTCCACGCAGGGTCTCACGGTGAATCTGCAAGGTGTTGCTCACTTCGACTTCGGCGAGATTCGTTTGATGTTCGAGGTTTGCCAGACCATTCATAACGACTGATATCCTCTGGATCGGGTCGTCGTGGATCCTGGCCGCTAACCGAGCACGCTCCGTTTCGCGAACGACCATCATCTCGCGAGACATCTCTCGGGAAGATTCAAAGAGCTGAATAGATTCAATGGACACAGCCATCACACTGCCTACTTGACAGATATAGTTCACTTGCCGACCATTTAAATACCCACTCGGTACTGATGCGCCCAAAACCAGCAGTCCAACTGGCCTATCCCCAACTTTGAGAAACAACATTAATTCAGCCCATGGATAGCCATCCAGGAGATAGAATGACACACCAATATCGGGACTGGCGCGCCGAATGGGTATAGAAGGAATTTGCTTTAGCTTATTAAGAGAAACTGGCTGCAACGCTTCTATACCAATGTGTTCGACACAGGTTAACCTATCTTCACCATGGACCAACAGCAACGCCCCCTGCCTCACCTGAAGCACATGGGTAAGATCATGTAATACGCGACGTAACGTACTAATTTGTGGATCATTTGCCAGCGTGGCTGTAAAGCGTGCAAGTGTTTCTTCGTAGGGTACCTGGGGTCCGTAGATCAATGTGTGAATAGCTTGGCGTGACGCTTTCCCCGTAAAAGGCACGACAGCAAAGCCAACCACCAACGCCAAATAACTTGGCAGCGGTTCTACAAGCTGCAGTGGGGTTTGCTGGCGCAATAGGCTAAGGACAATACCATAGGCTACTAGTAACACCAAGCCCATGAGTAGAAGAGTAAGGGAGGTTGATACAAAAAAGTCAAGCCCCAGATATTTTCTCCGGTAGATGATATAGCCATAACCAGCAGGTATCAGGCTCAACAAGGCAATGAATACTATCCAAGGTAAGATCAATGAGCCTGAAACAGCCACCGGTACAAGCGTAAGTAGCACACCCGGTAGGATAGCCAGGGATGTAAAGGCCAGAAGGATTCGTGACTGCTGACGCAAATGGAGTTGCGGTAATCGCCAGGAGCGAATGATAAGGATGATAATATATGAAAGCCCCCCTACCCCGAGGAAAGCAAACAGCAGATCATGATAGAGCGAAACGTCTGTAAGGAGCTCAAAACTACTACCTTTGGGGTTGAGATAAATGATATCCCAGAGTAGCATTAGGCCCAAGATTGCGGCCAGTGTGTATAAGACGGCAAAAATGCTGAGTTCGCGACGGTTTGGCGGATTATTACGTGGAAGCAAGGCTATTGAGAGAAAACCGACAATAATAACAGGCAAGAGTGGTTCGGATCCCAGTCGAGCAAAAGGCACACCTTGCAGCGATGCTTCAGAAGCAGCTAGGCTGATAGCAATTCCCAAAAAAATGACACCTACCCACCATGCATCTCGATTCTGTGGTGTGGCAAACAAGATTATCAACCCGGCAATTGCCCAGATTATTAGAGCAACCGTACCTGCGGCTATCCGCTCCGCAATAGTAGCGAGGTTGGCACTGGCCACCGGAATATCGAAAGTAAGAAGCTGATCCCCTCGTTGAACAGTATATTCATAAGATGATTTCAAGGCTGTAAACAACGGTCTCCAGTCAACGTTCAGCACCGGCTTGCCGTCAATCCTTTGAAGGACATCCTCTTTTTGCAGGTATTGTCCCGCTGGCGGGTCCTCGTATGGCTCAAAAGCAACCACTGTAGCCACATTGTCCGGCCGCCAGATGAAAGTGAAGCCATAATACGGTACCTGAAAGACAAGGTAAACGGTGTAATAGATGATGAGGCCCAACGAAAACAAAATGATCGGAATCCTCAGCTTCGGCAAGAGCCGGTCAAGAAGAATTATAGGTGGGTATGAGTTGGCAGACATAATTTCTCAAGTAGGCGCTATCGTCACTGCAACAAGCCTCCAGGGCTGCGAGTGCTTTTTGTTCGTAAACTTTGGCTAAAGAAATGCTGTATGACAGGGCACCCATGTCGATCAGGATCTGGTTGACCTCTTCGATTTCTTCTTGAGCTAACGAATGACCATCTGACAGTAGGAAATACAATCTAGTGTGTCGTGGATGTTCCTTTTGTGTCAATCCGTAAATCATAGGCAACGTGCGCACGCCAGTTGAAAGATCGCTCTGTACCTGCTTCGGCGCCAAGTCATAACAGTCATCCGCAATCTGGATCAACGATCCTAGAGCCATACCAAAATCAAGCATAGTCTTCAGGAGTCTGGTATTAGCTGTATTTGTCCTCGTCCCAGCCCAGGCAACTGCCGCAAACACTAAGCCAGACTTAGCAAGAGTGTGCTCAAAGTACCAGGGGAGCAAAGGATTCCTTTCAGATAGCCCTTGCCCCCTAGCAGCCATCAAAAAGGTACGTGCTATTTCATTTTGTATCTCGTTGAAGGCTCCGGGTTCTGCCTGGATCTGGGCCAGACATACTTGGGCAGCGGCTAATATTCCCAGCCCTACATTCATCGCGCGAGCAGGCTCCCAATTATTCCAAGGCACATCCTTGCTATCGTTGTCTTCTATATCGTCAAAAATATCTGACGCAAGATCGTAAAGAACCCAGGAAGATGCAAGCGGGATAGCCAGCGCCTCATTGCCGCCTGCCGCTTTGCAGGTCAGTATTGGGAGAATTGAAGCATATATATAGCTACTTCTGGCGATCCGGGAATTCTGATGCTTAACGGCTGCGACTAAATCTAACCATTCTAAACCACCTAACGCTTGATCGTAGACAAATTGATAAGTCTTCTGGTACCAGCGTTCTATCTGTCGGTCGGGCATCTGTTTGGTGGGTGTGAAAGTCATCTAGCTGCAGTGATTTCATGTATAAACCGTAAGGTTGGTGGAGGAAGGCTTACTCCAGCTAGTGGCTTTCATTTGCGAAGTTTCATAAGAATGAAATCGGGTGTTGCATACAGTTTCTGGTATCTTTTTGCCAGTTGCAGATGCTTGCGATCAACCTTTGTTTCGTTGAGCGGCCCTCTTCCTAGTTCTTCGGTAGGAAATCCGAGCTCGCGCGCGATGAAGAGTGCTTCATCAGTAGCCTCTTCCAGGCGAACATTTATTGTTATATCCATGTGAGTCCTCCTTATATCAAATTATCTGAAGTGCGCACTTCACTTCGGATATCACTAAAAAGTAAACTAGTGTGTGAGTTTCTCGATCAAACCTCACGGTACACAAGTTAAGCATGCTTGGCCAATACTGTAAATAGCGCATCTATGTCATCAGGTCATAGTGCTTTAACACTATAGATAGCCATTGTCACTGGCGACATCTTGCTGTAATGGGTCAATGAAGGCGACAGATACTATTCCCAGTTTTATTGCTTTGATTATAGCTCCCGCCATACTCCGTGCTCCAAGTCGCTCAAATATCTGCCGACGATGATTGGATAACGTATGAACTGAGATTCCAAGATGTTCAGCATGGACGGCAAGTGGCAAATCCGGCTCACTTGCAATGGCGCGAATAACTTGATGTTGACGCCTAGTGAGTAATTCTGGCTGAGCGTCGCGTAACTGCGAGCTGACCTCATCTGAAAAGTAATGCCCTCCATTGTACACAGCGCGGATTGTTTCTGGTAAGTAACGTGTCAGAGTATCATCTTTTAGGAGATATCCCCTAACCCCCGCATCCAGTACACCCTCAGCTATCGCCGGGGAGATATATTGTGAAACGATAATAACCTTTGTATTCGGATAGGTCTCTGTCATCCAGGTTATGGAAGGGATCACCCTGAAGGAGTTACCTGGCATACGAACAGAACCATTTTCCTTTTGCGGCAGGTTTAAATCCAGCAAGACAATGTCTGGCTGCTTCTCAACTACCAAAGGTTCTAAATGCTCACCAGCCGAACCTTCACCAACAAGTTCGATGTCAGGACTATTAGACAACAAACTACGAATGCCCTCACGAGTCAGGTAGTGATCTTCAAGGGTGATAACAGATATTGATTTCGCTGAGATGGTATCCATGTTCTTCTCCGTTTTGCTGAGGCTCAGGGAAGCGTCGTTGATCTGAAATTGCCAAGATGGGTTGGAAAAAATAACATGAGGCACCTAATAAGTCAAACGGACGAAGATCCTGTTGCCCCGGTAGTTTGTTATTGAATCACTTTTATTAAAACATTAATGCTTATCCCCTGTTAATGACGGCAGGTTTTTTCCGGCCAAATAATCAATACTCTTTTCTTCCGGGAAGGACTTGCCATAGTTGTGGCGAGTTAGCCACAGTTCTTGGTGCTGCAGCCGGCCAGTAAATATCGTCCTGGCCATTCCGTTTGTACGACTTGCCCGCTTTCAGCCCATTGGTGTGAAAAAGTCGATCAGCCTTTGGTTTCAGACCGTTCCCCTGCGCCCCTAAATTCACAAGGTCTATCTGCTGGTTTATCTTCTTTTGCCTTCCCTTAGGACTGAATTTGTGGCAGCCTTCGTAGCTATTAGGCAGGCGCCAGGCGACATAGAGCTGCCCTGCGAGTCCTTGCCTACCGTCTTTATCAACAAACTTGAACGTGGCCCGGCCGTGCCGCCAAGCCCTTTCCTGGACCTCCTTTTTCGAATACTTTCGGCCGACGGCTATGTTGCGTTGGCTGGTTACACCGGCCGCTTGCTCATATACACGTTGGGTGCGTTCCGGCACATGGGTGATCTGTTGTAGCTTTGCACGACTGATTGGATTGTTGGATCGCCGACCGCTGTGAAAGCTGGCATAGAAGTGGGCTCGAACCTGGCCGATACCACCGAGCAATGCTTTCAATGGTAGTTGGACAGGTCGGCCTGTCAAGCGTTCTACCCCCAACGCTGCAGCCACCTTACCAGCCGATTTAAGCCAGACCCGGTCATTGTCACTTTTCCAAAAGACCCCCCTGCCCTGCTGCATAAGGTTCCGTAGATGACGTCGACCGCAAACATGCAGTTTGGAGTCATTAGATGTTAGATTTTTATGAATCAGGTCAATGCGAAGCCATCCTTGACCCTCAATGTCAAGATACCTGAGCAGAAGCCAGATCCGACCGGCCGCGGATTGTTCCTTTTGAAGCATGCCCAGAACAATATCGGGATAAAGTTTGACGGTGTCTCCGGTTGTATGCCGACAAGTGGATGCCGGTTTTATGATGGAAATCGGTGGGGGTTCTGTTCCCCATGCTAAATCCCTTGATTCTGCGGTTCTCCTCGCCCCATTGCGCTGTTTCACCGTTGTTTCAAGAGAAGTCTTGACGGCTGCACTCCCCCACCCCAAGTGATCGGGGAGGCCGGCGATCAAAGATTGGGACTCAGTCGCTAAACTTGACTGGCGACCTGGTGGTGACAGCTGATGACTAGTTGTTACAAGCCGTTCAGGTCTGACGGCTGTTGCCTTGCCACCCTGTTCCCTTTCCCTCAATTCATAAAGCCGTCGGTTGGCTTCTAACAGTGCCGTAGACGGCACCAAATCTGCAGCGACCATGCGCTGGCACGAACGTTACATCGCATCAAGGAACATGCAGAACACATGATCCATTGACCAGAGGTAAAGCCTGTGCTATCCTCCTAAATGAACTAGGTCGCATAAGGGAATTGAGGTACAACCTCCCCCTCCCCACTTAAGGGGCTTCGCGCTGAGGGTGTGGGAACACCCTAGGCTCAGCGGAGTATGCGGTTTTCCATTAAGTTAAAAGCAAAGGAAGCTAGCGGCGTTACGCTGGCTTTCTTGCTTTTTGGCAGCAGTACTCTAAGTAAACAGCTTCAACTGCTGCCCATTCGGGCGCAAACAGCCACCCGTGAATAACAACCAGCAGTGGCTGATTGCCATTCAACGGCGGCCCAAGTTGGCCTCATTAAGCTGGAATTGGCTGAGAAATAGGGGCTAATAGGAGAGGAATGCTTGACTAGTGCACTGTTTTAAACGATAATCGACATAATCTATCAACAGATGCGGATGCATGCTATCCCATCGTCCAGACCCTTGTTTTCATTCTTGTCGAGAGTGCAACAAGGGTCTTTGCTTTTATTTCTACAATCCAGTTCTTTCGCTAACTTCTCTCCATTTATTCAGCCAGTCACCTAGACTGACCAACGATTAAGATCGGCGTCTACTTTCTCCAGGTCCAGTAGACTAATGCCGGCAGGAACCCAGCGATTGGGTTGTCCTGCTTGGGCGATGGCTTGCTGGGCTTCAGCCCGGGCTTCTTCAGTCCAGCCGCAGGCGGAAAAGACAACATAATAGACGGACCAAAGATCATTATTTTTGGGTACAATGGTTGAGGTACGCCTGACTAATTCCTCTACGATCTCCGGGCCAACAGGCGTTTCTTCCCAGAAACAGTTCCCCAATACAAGGACGTTGTCAGCGTCACTGATACCCACGACATCAAGGGCATAATTATTGGTCCACTCGCTGCCAACTTCTTCTACCGGTACCGGTATTTCTCCATTAGCGCTGGCCATCAGCAGCCACTCGCGGCAAAGTTCTTGCCAGGTGTTGTTGTCTATGAACGAAGGTAGACCCTCCTGAATTGATTCCAAAATCGGCTGCAATTGTCCTAGCGCCAATTGAGATTGGTGGGCCGACATGAATTGATAGAAAAATCGCAAATAGGGGTCAGTCACAAAATAACGACCTCGCCGCGAGTCCTTACCCCGCTGTGTAATGGGCACTTTCCGGACCACAAATCCGGTATCCCTGAGCACGCTCAGGTAGAAAGAGGCCTTACCTCCCGTCAGCCCAGTCCGATCGGAAATCTGGCTGATAGCCGGCTGCCCATCGGCGATAGCCCGCATGATACCGACATAGTTATGCAGGTCAGTTATGAAGTCTTGCAGCAAGATACGGGACTCATCGACCATCCAGGAGTGAGCCGGGAGGATATTCCGGCGAAGATTTTCCATGACCGGCAGTGCGGGGTCCAATCGCTCCCAGTAAGCTGGTACCCCACCCCACATGGCATAAAGGGTGAGACGATCTGCGGCAGTGTAATCAGGGAAATAATCCTTGGTTGTGCCGTAGGGTAACGGCGGCAGCTCCATTTGAGCCGAGGCCCGGCCGTGCAACGGTGCCTCGTAATCGAGCAAATGCTTGCGCATCAGGCCCATTTGTGAGCCGGATAGCACCAACATCAGGTTCGAATCGCTGAGCCACATATCCCAGGTTTTCTGAAGGATACCAACGAAATCGGGGTTGCCGTCGACAAGATATGTCACCTCATCGATAAACAAAGCAATACGCCGCTCCTGTGCATATCTGGCCAGTTGCCGGAAAGCGAGTTCCCAGGTCGAAAATGAAAAATCCAGTGGGACCTCGACTTGTGGATCGACGAAGGTCATTAGGGCTTGGGAGAAGGAGCGCAGCTGTGTCAGAGCAGAAGCTGGTTCGGCGACCCAATAGAGGCTGTCCTTCTCATATCGCTGCAGCCAATGGGTCAGGAGCCGGGTCTTGCCGACCCGACGCCGACCATATAGAATTAGCAGCGTCGCCTTGGCCGACTCCCAGAGGTTGTCCAGTACCTCTAGTTCTCGGCTTCGACCGACAAATGGTGATCTAAACAAGGGACACCCTCTCTACTCTAGGCGCAAATAGTCTAGTTGAACATATACTAACCGCATTCTGTTTCTCTGTCAAGCGTCTTCCTTACAAAAAGACAACAGGCCCAACCTTGGAGTATCAAAGCACTGAATTACTCACTTTAGTCCCGACCGGCGAATGGGTAGCAAGCCATGGTCAATATTGATCTGTTGTCTATTCTTAACCAGATTGGCACAAACAGTCTAGTTCGCCAAGAGTTATTCCTGTTATGGTCGCGAGGTTAAAGTTTGTTATCGTGAACAAGCTCATGAGTAACCGCATAACATGTGGTTCTTAAATCGACGATTCGCTCCCCAGCAAAGTTAGTCCGAAGCAAGCTGTGACGTTTACCCCTATTTGAGCCGTAACTTGAATCCAGTCTCAGTTATTACATATTGTCTCCGAGCAAAGGGCATCTGTGTTCTCGGAGGGGTGTGCTGAGCAACGTATTTCCACGAGAAGGGTCCTTTGATTATAGATCCAAACCCCTTTATATGGGTTCGGGTACCAAACTTGCGTTGAAGGGACAGCTAACCGGCCAAATAGATGTTACATTTCTCTGGGGAGGGGCGTAATAAATGCCCTGTACATGATGTGCGGAGGCAACCTGCAAGATTTAGTAGTCAGGGCTCAGTGGCAGGAACACATAAATAAGTGGTGGCGTTGGTGCAGATAAAGCCGAAATTGATGGTCAATTAGCAGGGGAGGGGATAATCATATTATTTCTGTCGCTAACAGCGCCGCTTGAAAGGTGGCTGATGAGGAGCTCGCAGACTCAAGCCTACCAGGCAAATGAACTAGAGAAGAGATGGATTCGTTTTTAGGTCTGAATCTTGGAAGTTTGTTCGCGGGTATGATTGTTTGGATATGGACTGAGAGTACACTATCGGCCACGGTCAAGCAGGAGCAAACGGTCTTGTGTAGCGTGCCAACATGTCGGGGCCGTTCCCATGAAGAGAGGGCTTTCTTCCGTAGGAGCCTGGGTTATTTATATGCTAAGGGCTAGAAAGGCATTTCCTTGTCTGTCAAGCTGCCGTACCAGTCTGTCACACAATCCATCGCTGCCTTAAATTTGCTCGCAGTGAGCAATTTATATGAGGTGATGCCGAATCTACGGTAGAACTCCCCATAGACCACACCGTTCTCATTACGGCCGCTTTGCTTTGATAGCTACATTGCCACCGCCTTGACTGCCCGGCTGATCTGGCTGGCCTGTTCTTCTGTAATCGATGCGCCTGGAGCAACGCGCTCCTCAAGAACAACCACGCGCTGAGACAGATCTGACACTTGATCCTGCGTGCTGACTAAGCGGCGATCGAACTCCATTTGTTCTCTGGCCATTCGGACAATCGCCAACCCCATTTGTTCAACCTGGGCTAGCGGATGGGTTGTCACCGACGGATCTTGGAAGGCATCACGCAGTACCAGGTAACATTCTCTCTGGTAGCGAACAAGCCGATCACGAATTTCATCCTTAACCCGATTGGCGTTGATGCTAAAAAGCCAGCCGTTTAGATAATCGAGTGGAACACATTGCATTGAATGCTTACCCCCAGGCGTGTTCAACTCGACCTGACGAATAACATGAGACAGGACCGGGTCATTATTTATTCGCCTGAGCTGCCCGGACCAACCAACACCCAAAAAGTCGCATAATGGGCGAACGGGCGCGAATACCAGGGGTTGGGCATCAGCCATAGCCACAACCACGCTCTTTATCTCAGCATCGTAGAAGACTACTGTTCTCTCTTCAACTGGTACAAGGGCTTGTTCTTCACTCATGCTGCTATTCCTCGAGATAGGGTGTGGAGATAAGACCAAACCTTTGAGTTAGTGATTGGGGCAAGGTGTGGAGATAAGTCCACCCCTGGTTGTAAGCGCTGGGGACGCATTCCTGATCTCGTCTTGTTATTAACGCTACGATTGCATCCTTGAGGAGTTTATGCTTCGTAAGGTCAACAATAGCAAAAAGGCAATATTCAATCGTGGCGACGTCCAGGATCATACTTGCGCCGCACCTCTTCAGCTAAAGGTGGGCGCTCTCCCAGCTCAACCGCTTCAATCCCCATATCCGCAAACCAGCGCATTACGTCGTTTTTCGACAGGCCAAGCTGAACGGCTATGCCCTCTATACTGTCCAATTGATCCGGACGATAAGTGAAAGAGCGTCTGATGTAGTTGCCGGCCACGCTGGCCTTTTTCCCAGTCGCCTTGGCGGCACTTCTCCTGTCCGTTTGCAGCTCATCGAGCGCGCTACGGTACACTCTTGGCGACCTTTTTGGCCCCGGTTTCTTTTCAGGGGAAGCTGGCGCAGCATCTGTACGCTGATCGAACTCGTCAAAGAGATCGCTAAGTTCATGATCTTGGCTATCTTGGTCCATCATATTCTATGAATTCTGTCTACCAGTTCTTGGTAGGCCACTGCCGACATCGAACCAGGCTGATATTCAAAAATCGTTTGCCCGTTCACGGCCGGGGCCTGCTCGAAGACCGTTGACCTGGGAATGGGGGTGGCCACACTGGCTTTACCGTAATGTCTGACTAAATCGCCTAATACTGATCGGGCAATGGTCAGCCTGCGATCGTAGAACGTGGGCAAGATGCAGGCGATCTTGATGTCGATCCCGTAAGATTGAGCTTCCAGAATATTGTCGGTATGGCGAGCCGTGCCCACTTCGCCAAGGAAGTCTGTCTTCACCGGAACGATAACCTCATTGGCAAACTTGTAAACAGCGTCCGAGAACGTATCCAGGGTTGGCGGGCAATCGACAACTATATAATCGAACAGCTTCCTTACAAAGCCCAATTTCTCCTGCAAGATATCCTCTAACCGCGTTGCCCTACGTCCACCAACGACTGATTTGATCATCACCTCACTCTTAGCCTCTGCGAGTGAATCGCTGGCAGGGACGACAAACAGGTTAGGGCGGGGGAGGTCGTGGTCCGGCCGATTGGCAGAGATGACACAATCCTTAAACCCACAAGTTCCAAGCAATAGATCTGCCAGATCGTACTCACCACTGCTAAGTTGCAGTGATGCCGATACATTGCCTTGGGGATCAAAGTCGATGAGCAAAACACGGCCGCCTTCTGTTTCAATCTTTCGGGCCAGACCGTGTGCTAAGGTTATAGCCGTCGTTGTTTTGCCAACGCCACCTTTTCGGTTAGCGATGGCATAAACCAGGCCTTCCATTTGGCTCATACGCGGATACTCCTTCCGGTTTTGTCAGATACAACATTCAAATGGACCCATCATGAATCTTAATTGGATTCAATATGGATTCAATTGTATACAAAATCAGTAAGGTGTCAAGAAAACCCTGAAATTTGCAAATCTAGACATAATAATTGAAGAAAACGATCCTTAGAAAGGCTCTGAGTGCGCGAACCTCTGGTGAAAAATGTGTAAACAAGCTGACAGGTTAGGTGGCGAAAGCGGCCGATATAGTGCAAGCATAGAGCATAATAAACGGTTCGCATAGATCTACAGCACCAGCTGAGTTGATGATATGCTGTATATAGCAATTGAGCAGCGACAATGTTAGCATAAATGTGAAAGAACTTGTGCTCCTGAAGATAAAATGGAGTAGGGTAGGGTGGTAGAAGACAAATCGCCATTACCGGAAGTGATTATCTACACGGACGGAGCTTGCATCGGAAACCCTGGGCCTGGAGGTTACGGCGTTATTCTGAAGTTCGATGCCCATATCAAGGAGCTGTCAGGCGGATTCCGCTTGACGACCAATAATCGCATGGAGATTATGGCGGCGGTTGTTGCTCTAGGGGTACTGAAAAAGAAATGTGCTGTTACCATCTATTCCGATTCCCAACTCCTGGTGGACAGTGTTGAACAAGGGTGGGCGAACAAATGGCGGAAGAAAGGGTGGAAAAAGGGCCGGAAGTGGGTGCTCAACGCTGACCTTTGGGAACAGTTATTAGGACTGGCCGAGGAGCATGATGTAGAGTTCGTATGGGTACGGGGCCATACTGGTATTATCGAGAATGAAAGGGCCGATCAGCTGTCTATGGCGGCCGCACAGGGCATGTATCTTGCGGTCGACAAGCCATACGAGTCCGATGAAACACAGATAAAGCCGGCATCTTTGTTTTGAAAGGGCGCGATTGATGAAAAAGAATCGCCCTTTTACTGGTTCGCCAACACTGCCCAATAATGAACAACAAAAAAGAATAGCAGATAATATTCTCGCGACAGTCTGAGAGGACTGGTGGCGCCGATTATAGCAGAGCCGGGAGGTAAGAATAATCGCCGACACTTCCTCGATGATAATGAATGTGAATGAGGTTACCTTCTACCTGCAAGAGGCTCCGGGGACTATCTATGGGATGACCCAGCAGGGGAAGATACTTTACGGCAACGTAGGCAGGGCTTGGCGCTTCCATAAAGAAGCTATCGACTGGTCGATATCCGGCAATACCGACACCTTGATAGGTCTTGGAGCTGAGTTGATTGATGCTGAATGAACTTGAAGGTGTAGTTGAAGATAGCCGTCAGATTCTGACTCTACATATACTCGTTGGTCGTGCGGCCAACAAGGACAGCCTGGCCTGGTGGGATTTTACTCGGCCGCAAGGCTGACAGTTATTCAAAAGTGGTGATAGCTTGTTCGGCCGTCAGGTGACATTTTCATTTGTCAAAATCAGTCCTCGAACACGAGGCGACGGTGGAGATCTTGGACAAGAAGGGTAAGCACGCGGCAGAAGGTGCGTTATCTTCAAAAAAACAACGTTGCCTTCCAAGAACAGGTCTGGGGCGCTGGAGATATCCTACTGAACTACCGCTGCAGCCCGGGCGCGGTGGTTGACAAGTAGAGGCCGGGCCTGAAGACACTCATCTTGATTTCATTGCGCGAGACAAAGCGGCGGAAAGATGTCGACGAGTATAGTATCCGATAGAGGATGCACAATAGCTTTATACGAGACAAAGAGCTGTGAGAGACAGAAGTAAGCCACCGTACAAGGTATCTCAAGATCTTGGTGATTTTACCGAAAACCCGGCCGCATCTTCGGGCGTGGCTTGTGGAGGTCTTGGGCAGACGAAAGCAAACCCTCGAAGAAGAAGTTCAGACTCGTTTGCACGATGAGCACTAGCGTCCATAATGTCAAATTATTCTCATGTTTCGGTCAGTTCTCGCCTTTAGGCTTTGGTCCTGGCCGACGGTCGCGGGCTAAGTATTTTTTGACCGAGTGCTCAGTCGTGAACCAGTCACGGCCCAGTTTTTCCCCCCATATTTCGCCCTCGCTTACCAAGCGACGAAGGTGATTTGGGGACAGCCCGCTGAGCTTAGAGGCTTCGTGGAGAGTGACGAGCTCATTCCAGTGGGGCTGGTACGAGCTGCCCTCCCGATCTTCATCGGCCATTAGCGAGATTATATTTTAATTTGGACATGTTGGTTAATCAGGTCTTATTTGCAAAGTTTCGACGGGTGAGTATCCTTTGCGGTCGTTTTGTCTGTCTTGTTTACTGGACTGGCAGGCGCAAGTATAATGTTAATGCAATGGGCTGTGGGGCACCCGATGAGGTTATGATTGTCTTATTATAGCCAAAGACTTGTTCACGTTGACCCACAGCGGACAAGGACTATTTGGCTTTGGGATATCAAGTTGAGGGAGAAGTATTTCTGACCACAATTAGAATTCCTCTCGAGGAAATTCTCGTCGATGCCAGTGGCGAGAACAAGCTTCATGAGTTACCGCAAGCGACAGCCATCGATCAGATAAAGGATCTTTACTCATTTCTTGGCTCAACGTTGGAAATCACCTTAGAGGAGGGCGAGGCGGTTATTCGAGCAAACGCCGGTCAGAAGTCGGGTCCAAAGACCTCCAAATTACTTGACGGCGCAAACAAAGCTGCCGACCGAGGTCGTTACCAGCAGGCAGCTAAACTCTATCAGCAGTATCTGGTTACTGTACCGGATTCTGTAGAAGTGCGGCGCAATCTGGGCATGACCTATCTAGAAATGAGCGTGGTGGAACAGGCGGAGCAACATGTCATAGAGGCACTGCGGCTGGAGCCAAACGATGCTTGGAGCAACTTGTTGCTGGGCAACATTTACCTTAAGCACAAGAACGATCGTATTGTCGCGGATAAATTCTATCAACGAGCCGCTGCTGCAGCTCCTAACGACCCCCACATTTTATCTAACCTCGGCTCTATCGTCGGCCAGGAAGGAAAATACGATGAGGCGCGGAATTGGTTCAACCAGGCCATCAACACCGACACAGATCTCCCAAATGCTTACTATGGCTTGGCATTGATTGAGGCCCGGCAGGAGGAGCACGTCGCGGCAATTGCGGTATTGGACCGGCTGTTTTCGCTACCTCTCTCGACAGATATCCGTAGTCAACCAGTGTTTGAGGAATCCCGCAGGCTTTATCGTCAGACCAATCAGTCCCTCGCGGAAGAGAACCACGAAAAACTCATGGCGCGCATTAATGAGAGACGCGACGAAATGGAAAGAGCTTCAGGGGTGGAAATCGAACTGGTTCGTGACACATCGCTATCTGTCCTTGCCCGCACACAAATTGCATGGCACCATCGGCAACCTCGCCACGTGTGCGCTACAAGCCTGGCACCCCAGCAATTATCCCACACCTTATTGCCCACGAGCTAGAACACATCGCTATGGAGCAGGCTGCCCGCGATGATGATTGTAACAAATTATTCATAACAACACCTCAAACGAAAGAGCGGATGCTTAAAGTGATAAGCAGTGATGTCTATAAACTTCAGCGAACCGGTATTTCCGGTGACCTATTGGATGAATACATTACAGACCTCATGGTTGGCTTTGCTGACCGTTTGTTCAATATGCCTCTGGATATGTTTATTGAGCACCGACTCTATCACAATCAGCCCGAACTAAGACCGAGCCAATTCATATCACTTTATACCGTCCAGCGGCGGGCTCTCAAGACGCTGAATGATCCGGAAGCAAAAAAACTAACCCCCCGACATATTTACAATGCTACTCTTTCCATGGATGCTGGCTACGCTATTTTTATGGACCAGCTGTATGGCGGCCGGTCCAACTATTCGGTGACTTACCGGCCTTCCCGCCACTATTCTTTAGGCAAGAAGCTGGTTGAATCATGGTCGGAGGCATTGGAGAACTTTCAACCAGGTGACGAATATGAGCTCGTGGATCAGGTGGCGTCAGAGCTTAAGGTGCAGGGATGGTATGATTGGAAGAAGGATGTGGAGTTGCCGCCGGAGGAGTTACTAATCTAGAGCTCCTCGAGCTGAAAGAACCCGCGGCTGTCATGTATTGCCTAAGTGCCTTGCAACGCTTCGAAGACAAGAGCAGAGAGGAGATTCTCAGAGTAGTTACCGAAATCGCTTTAATGGGCCAGAGCGGCCTCGACTTTGCTTCCCCGGAAAGAAATATTCGCTGCAATCTGTTCCCGGCGAGACCTTCAGCGGCTTGCAGTTGATGTGTCTGATGTATGTTGGTTTTAAGGATGTTGATCCGACAGTCGACGTGGGAGTCGACCTGAGCGGAGCGTACGAAACAGCCCTACAGCTTCACAATCCAGCATGAACCAAACATGTTGATAGGAGATACATAGCTCTCGGTTTTTCAGTAAGGATCGCTTCCAGAGGTTATGAATGTATCAGAGGTCGTTGATCGCTATCGGCCGGGCAACAGGACATTCCTGTTGATACCCTTTCGTGAGTCAAAACAACGTGGTAATGAGGATGAACTCAATATAGAGTGGGGGATACGAGATGGTGGTTGAGAGGACACATAACGAAGTTTCACTGCCAGAAAGTTTCCGCTTCAGGAGGTAACCCCATAGTGTCAAACGACCTGATTGTTCACTCGGAAAGTCCACTTTATGAAACTGATTGGAGCGAAGCGCTCGCTCCCGTCCGACCTCAACTTAAGGAAATTCACTACCTTGAAAAGGCCCAGAAAGCGTACGAAGTGGGGCTATGCGATGCTGCTGTTAACTATGTATGGGATTCGGCTATTAACGACCTGCGAACAAAGGTTGAGGCCTACGGCGCTGCGATTTTTCTCGCCCTGAGTCTCGCCTGTCTTCGTTTTCGGCAGAGTCCTCCTTTGGTAATTGTCTAACACAAACAGAAACATGAGAAGGCCAATATACAATCTGCTTTTTCCCACCGGTTGTTCTGAAATCACAGTACACGGCCACCGCTTTTCTAGAATCGAAGAATATCAGTCTAGAGTCAGGAAGTTGCAGCACCTTGGGGGCCTTTTTTCCGAGTTCCAAATACGACCGAACACAGGAGAACATGCAGTTACTGGGTATGTTGATATACCCGAACCGGCAGAGAGCTCTATCCTTGAATGGGCTGGTGAAGGCAATACGGTGTTGATGGATATACTACTTCTCCTCTCCCTGTTTACAGGGCGAGAGGTCTTTGCAGGTCGACCAGGAACCACAGGTCTTGCCGAAGACGAGGTAATAACGCGAGATTCTCGTGTCTACAAATGGGGGGGAATACTTAGGTCGTCCATACCTTATGAAAGAGCGAAGGATCGTAGCATATCTTCATTTGATTGTAATGAGGGGTTTGAAGAAACCATAAACCAAATATACGAATTGATTAGAAGTCCAAAATGGCAACAGAAGTATCAACAAGGGTACTTTCTGTTCCTGGCTAGAATGGCCTTTCAACAGCATTTCCTTGAGGCAGCATTCAGTCAGTGCTGGACCATTTGGGAGCACTTGTTTACCATCCATAATCGCTCTTGGCTTTCAGACAAGCAGCTTCGCCGCATTTATTCAGATGAAAAAGTGGCCTTTCTACTGACTGAATACGAGCTAATAAACGAGATCGATCAAAAATCGAGACAGCTTATTCAGAGCCGCCTGGCAAACATCAGAAACAGGCTAATTCACTTCGGACGATTTCCGAAGTATGACAAAGTTCACAAAGACGCGGATCTCTTCATACGATTGACGGAAGTTATCCTGGCCAAGACCCTCAAATTAGTCCCCTCCAACGTATTCAATACCATAGAAAGGTTGCAAGAATTTTTGAGTGGGAATGAGAAATGAAAGAGAGATTGCTATGGATAAGCGGGAGAGAAAAGAAAAAGTGGATTTAATGACCACTTAAAACCCGTTCCAGGGGACATTCTAAAATTCATCATCTTGACAACCGAAAAGGAATGGGCGCGCATAGCTAGGATAACCCGTGCGATGACAACAACTTTCTAGCTCCCCTGAACAGGCTACTGTCTTCTCCCTCGCCCTTTATTCAGCCCCGGACAATGATCGCCTGCGGCAAGGAAAAATTACCATCTCGCGTTTGCAATGAGCTCAAAGAGGGCTTGATACTAGCACAATGACGGCGAATATTTTTATGATCATCCGAAAGCGCATCCCTTTCCGTACGCCTTCAGGATCTGGGGGTATCCCTACGGAGGGATATTGGTGCAGGGAGCACATTTGACCCAGATGGCGTCACCTTCCTCAACTTCGTCGTCCCTTACAATAAAGCGAATGCAGCAGACTATAGCCGGTCTCTCTTTATTTGCTTTTTAGATATGACTTCAATTCCGTTTCTATTTTGTTCAGTATCTGAGGAAACTCTTGTGACTCGTTTATAATTTGAGTAAGGATCGTTTGCCTCCACGACATTTCCGCGCTACTAAGTCCCCTTACCAGGCCAATATACATTTCTATAAGCGCATTTATGGCATAAGCGGTCGTGACATAGGAAGAAAACGCGTCTCGTAGAGCCGATAGGGAGTCCAAACCTTCTCGGGCAGTTGCTCTCTCATTGTCAGGGGAAACAGAATATCTCCTGAAAGAAAAACTGTCTCAAACGCCGTAACAGGCATGTGAACAACGGAACGGGGTCCTTTACCTGTTGGGTCGATGGCCAAGTTATGGTCGGCCAGGGAGCGTGCCCTCTCTACTTCATGCAAAAGTGAATTAAGTGCATCGAGTCGCGCCTTATCATATTTTTCCTTTTCAAATTCTATGGCGGCCTTTGTTCCAGCCAAATCTCCATATTTCCTTGCGAGCAGAAATGCAACAATGCTGCTAACTATTACCGTTAATATCCCAACCACAAATTCCATGACACCTTACCTATGAGGATTCAGACCTCCCGGGCAACTCTGAGAGTTCAATGGAGTACCAAGAAAAATATCAGCTATCTTTGGGCGTGTTTCGAGTCCTATTTGTGCCCTTGCTGAGAGAGAAGACGACTACGAGCCAGGACGGGAAGCGAGTTTTGAGGATGTTCCGGATACGCTTTATCTATCTGTCCAATGCTTAGCCCGACTCATCAATCGGGAACAACTTCAGTCCAACCAGCAATTAAGTTCCTGAGATAGGCGAGATAAAAGCGATATAATTCTGGAGGTTTCGCCGTGTTGGCCCATACAAGCTCCATGAATGGCGTATCCTCCGGAGCTATGTTTGGTAGATACATGCTCACATGCAAGAAGCCGTGCAGTTCTTCCCCACGCTCAGCTAACAAAGCGCCAAATGGTGGAAGCTGAGAATATTGACAAACTTTATGGATGATACTCGACTGGCGGGAGGAACGCCATCCGGAGAGAAGAGCTAGCACTTCTTTCTTAGTTGTTGGATTCACTTTTCCTGCGAAAAACTTTACAGCTTGCTTTGCTGCCCGCTCGCTCGGAATGCACACCAAGACCTCTCGGCAGCGATCACCCAACATGTCCAAGAGAGCGGGAAGGTTGGAGTAGGCTAATCCTACAAATGTAACTTCTTCGACTTCGCCTAAAATCTTTGGTAGTGTGCGCTCTCGACTCTTTTCTTTGCTGATCGCAGGATGCCGTACTTCAGCATAGTAATTGATGTCAAGTTCTTCCAGGTTGCCAATTTTCATCTCATCATGCTCCACAACTAAATTGTAGCCCGTTATCCGGCGATTGTGCTTTACCCTTGTATTGACCTCATCCGCTGCCATAATCCTGAACCCAGCCGCCTCAATCCATCGACCAACACTCTGTCCAGCCTTGGGGACAAAGCGGTTGATGAAATCAGAACTAGCTACGACATGATTAGCTTGTCCTAAGGACATAATGCGGGCGGTAATATTGACAGCATCTCCGCAGATGTTTAGCCGGTTGTTAATGTCACGTACGAAGGTAATAGGGCCATAATGCAGGCCGTATCTAAGAGTGGCTATTTGCGTTGAATCCGACCAAGAGCGGAGTGACTGAAGAAGTTCAAGACATTTCTCTAGCAGATCGCGACGTGGCCTATCATCCTTGTCGAGTAATGCCAAAAGCATACCGTCCCCTGTAGGAAGCGCGATCACCTGCGGATCTCTCGGATCGAAGTCGCTATAGAGCACATAATGAACGGCGCGATTAAGAGCGAGTACTGTATCATATTGGACATCGGTGGACCCTGCAGAGTACCCAACCACGTCCATAAACAGCAGAGCAGCGGTGGGCATGCTAGTTGATGAAACTCCAGACACAAATGCTAAGGGTGTTGCTCACTACGGGCACTTCTTGTTGTACTTAAACCTGTCCCTAGGGTTTTCAATTAAGTCTGCTCTGGAAGTTCGTGCCTGAAAGGCATCATCTATCCAGTTGGCAAGCGAATCTTTGCGCGTGGGGTACACATGCCACCTAGCATACTTCTCATCAGTATTGTCGCCTTTTAGGTTAATGGAAAGACGGTTTGGTGCCGTAGCTTTATTTCCCATGGACGGCAAGAGGATGCCAAGTAGGCCGTTTGGAGTGGTTTTTTCTCCGTGTCTTAGGGAAGCCTGGATTTCCCAGTCAACGTACCGGCGCGCCCAGGTGCATTTACCTATCAACACCGCCGTCACAGTAGAGTCCTTCAAGTACAGATCGCGGATGCGTTGCATCACATAGTCGGTGTCGTCACTATTAATGATGGTTGGATCCATCTCGGTTCCGAGGGCACGGGCTATGAAAACGTCGCGCTCCTCATCGAAAGTTTTGATAAAATCATCCACCTCGTCTTTGTCTTCTTGATGGAACGAAACGAAGACCCTATGCCTAACTTTGCTCATTGATCTACCCCCTTCTGGCGAGGTTCTAAAGCCCATCGCCATAAGACTTGTGTCAAGCTAGCTCGAAGCTCAACAGGTGTATTATTAAGCGTTAATTATCGTCCTAAGCCGCGTTTCTGCAACTTCTGTCGGTAAGGGGGGGCGTTCAGCACTACCCTAGGTTTCCGACCGCAGTGACCCAAAAGCTGGGCACATAAAGCAACAACGTTAGGCCATCCTGAGCCGAAGCAATATTTAATCACTCTCCGACGACCAAAACTCGGTTATCTGTCTCTGGCTTTATTCTTCTAACGGCCCTTTGACGAACAAAAAGGGCCTGGAGGTATTTTTTTGGTGTTGCTAACGTGCGTTAAACAGATAGTTTGACGAATCTATTCCTAGACGAGCCAGATCAAAAAACCAGCTTTTTTAGAGGCAAAAAAGAAATCCCCTTTTTGATGCCCAATCGCCTGTTATCTTGTTTACAGGCGATTAAACTATTCCATTTTTGAGGGGATACGAAAAAAAACTCCTATTCTGCCTTCTATTACAACATCAGGTCGCCTTCTGTGTTTTCTCCCTTTTCATAGCTCTTTATCCATTGATCTGCTTTTCGTTGGGCGTCTTTCAGTTTCTTCTCCTCGAAGGTCGCAACCAGCTCGCCATCCTGGACCAGTCGAAGGATTGCGCGATCTTCTAAAATGTCTGTTTCTGTATAAAGACGCACTTTCTTGGCCATATCTTCCTCCAGTGCCCTCAGCTCCATAAAGTCAATAAAGCATTCGCGAGATTCTAGTCGATTAACCAGCTCTGAAGCGCGTTAATTAGAACATTGCTATAACATGTTACGTAACCTATATGATGCCTGTATTTTGGAGGTAGTTATGAGCGCATACGAAAACTTTGTCCAAGATTTCCCTGTACGGTGCAATACATTGCTGGAGGATAATTGGATTTCTGCATCAATAAACGATCTAGAAGTTACTCTCATGCTCGCAACCGCAGCGGCTGGTTTCGTAATCCCATATGAGCGATTGAGATCGTCGAGCGATGATCACTTTGCACGAGATAGGGTAAAGAGTTTTGCAACCGCCATCTGGAAACTGGAGAATATAAGGTTTAAAAACTGGGTAAAGCAGAACGATTGGGAGTATATTTCGGAAATTGATGCCAATATCGTCAAAAGGGACGTTGAAAAATGGGGAGGCCCAAATAAACGAAAACCGCTATCTGTGGAAAAGACCGTAGGGCATGTCTTCAATATCGTGAGAAATGCACTCGCGCACGGAAATATAATAACATATCCGAGAAGAGTTGAAGAAAAAAACCCACCACAAATAGAAAAGATTCTCTTCTTGTCCAAGATAAGAGATAAAGAAACTGGGCAACTACTTGATAAATACAATGTTGTTGTGGTTGGACCGCAGGGCTTCGCTCTTATGTTGAAAAAGTGGTTCGATGAGCTGAGCAACTTAGAAATTCCTTCGGCGGTGGATCAAATACGAGATATCACAGAGCTAGATACGAATCGGCAATTACATCGGCCGTAGTTTGGGTATTTACGATGAACAACCGCAGAAATCAACTAGGTGTTCTGTCGCCCCCTGTGGCCTGTAACGAGGTAAAATTTAAAATGAGTCTGGAAGATCCGAAACTGTTGCCTCGAAAAACTGGCTCGTTTTTAAACCAAGAAAAGTAGCGACTTGGCACCTAATCGCCTATAAAATTGCAAACAGGCGATTGAACGGAGGCAGCTCATTCCGTCGGAAAACGCTGATCTTTAGATTTTAAAAAATATCCGCCGAAGGTCTTAGATTACTTGGCTGTTTTTGGAAACAAAGCAGCATAGGACGGGCTTCTAGAGATACCAAGAAATAAATAAGGGATGATCTCCGGAATTGGGTTGCCCGGAGATTTCACCATTGTTTCGGGTTACAAGCCAGCTAGCTCGTTCGGCAGCTGTTTGTTCGTTCCTTGGCCCTACATTCGTTATCAAGCTCGCCACTACTAGGCCGCGTATAGCTGACTTCATAGTTTGAGGTTGGCCAGTTGGAGCAGTTTCGGCACCAGTGCCAGGTATCACTTCCTTTCTTGCGTCTATACTCTTTCATCTTAACTCCTTTAAAAAACAAATATTGACTAATTTGGTGTTGAACGACGGTGGCGTTTAACCGTAACCGTCTTGCGTCGGTTGCCAGGCCTGCGCCGTTTATGTCTTTTTACAGGGACAATCTTTTTGCCCTTTCTAGCTTTAGACATCTTAGCGTCACCTCCCGGGTACGTAGATTTACTAAGGTGTTTGTGCCCTCACTATTTCATACTGAAGATCAGGTCACTTTTGCCAGATTTCCCTTTTTTGGTAAAAGTGGCAATTTCGTTAGTATTTATTGTATAGAGGCTATAAACGAGCTGAACAAAGGAGCGTGAGATGGCTGAGCAGGGACAATTGCCGCAACATAGAAAACATCGAGGAAGAGAGTGGAAACTGAGATATCCGAACGTTTGAAGGGTGTTGACTGGCCTTTTACGTACAAACGACTTGTTCTCCATACTGATAAGCTAATTTTTTATCGATATCCTCGATTTCGGTCTGGTCCGGGGTCGCAGAACCTCGCGCTAGGCCTGACATCCGAAGATATTGCCCAAAGTGCTATTGAAAAAGTTATAAGCGGCCGGCGAAGCTGGCCGGAGGGCTTGGACCTCTTTGTGGTATTAAAACAGGTAGCGCGCAGCGTACTGTCTAATTTGGTAGTGGAGGTTGCTAAGAAACCCGAGTTCTTGTTATTGGACAACGAAGATTCACCTATAAACGCCGTTGCTCAAACCGAAGACCAATCCATGGAAGATTTTTACAAAGAGCGGTGGCAAGTGATACAGGAAGCGGTGGAAAGTGACGATGATTTGCAGTTACTAAAATTCGCTATAGAACATGCTCTCGACCTTAATGAGAAACCCACAAGAAGCAATCTAGCTGCGATGCTGGAGATACCTCCTCAAGAAGTCACTAATCAACGAAGACGACTAGATCGCCTTGTTAGGAAACTAATGAATGACAAACTTAAAACTGTCAAAAACTGAACAAAACCTCCTCGATGCCATTATTGAGATGCTAGTTAATGTTGAGCCTGAAACGCCGGCGGAGGTTGACGCCGAATTACGCGCCATGGGGCTCGACCCCGATGATATGAGCGAGCGTATTGAAGGCGTTGTTAAAAATGTCTGGGCCACATCGCCGCTAAACTGGCGAGTGCAGGAGCGGAGGAAAATAAAAGCGGAGCGCGAACGCTACCATCGCAGCAAATCACCACTGATGGTGAGTCGAGAAGATATAAAAAAACGGATTCAGCTGTTGTCAACGCAGCGCGGCAGTCAGTTTGCCAGCGCCCACCGCAATTTGGATGAAGCTAGTAATGAAGATTTAGTAAGCCTTTTGCGGCAATTGGAGTTTCTTGTCGGTGCTGATCAAGAAGAAGAATAGGCAGCCTGCTCCAAGCCCTGAATACATGGCAGAGTGGCTGCTAACCGAGCTAAAAATCAATGAGCTCGAAGACCTGTTTTACCTTGAAGAACTTGCGATACGGCGAAACGCGCTTGTTATCTATGAAAAGCTCGAGGGATCAGAGGCCCGGCTCGCCGTCCACGGGAGAAGAGCCATTATTACTGTCTCCACTTCTATCACCAGCCCCTACCGAACCCGCTTCGGTATTGCGCACGAATTAGGCCACCTGGAGATGCACCGCTATGAAAGCGCCTTTTCCATCTGCCAAAGCCAGGATCTGAACCGTTGGCGCGCCAATAAGCAGGCCAGGAATCTGGAAGCCGAAGCCAATCAGTTTGCTGCCGCGTTCCTTTTACCCGAGCGTTTTTTCAAACCCTTATGCCTTGATTCAGACCCCTCTATGAAGATAATTTCAGGACTTGCTGGGGATTTTCAAACATCCCTAGCTGCTACAGCTCTCCGTTACATTCATTTCTCGTCAGAGCCGTGCGCCGTTGTCTACTCCCAAAACCAACGAGTTGAGTGGGTCGTTCCTAACCAGGCGTTTCGGGAGTTAGGGGTCTATGTTGAGCGAAACGTTCGGCTAGATGCAGCAGCATTAGCCCACAAAGCACTTCAAGGTAAAACGAACCGCCAAGAAGGACAAGTGCGGCTCGCTACCTGGGCGGCGCCGGGAAAGTACACGAGCGATACCTTAGTGCGAGAAGAATCCTGGTATTCCAGCATGTATGACTCCGTCTTGACGCTACTGTGGGCTGACGACGAGATTTTTGAGGGAGAGGATTCTTTTGAATTATAAGGTGCCCAACCTAGTATGGGATTTAGTTGATGCCACAGCAAAATAAACACGGAGAGTTAACTCACCGGCTTGCGCTAGATCTGCGGTCACTTCTGGTTGATGGCAGTATTGACAAGAGCTCCTTTTGTCTTTTTTATCACCCACATCGAGGAATGCCCGATCTTGATCGACCGGTGCGTAACGGCTTGATTAAGTTGCAATTCGACAGTGAAAGTAAGCCCGATATTGAGCTGACGCGTTGCGACATCATGATTGTTTCCGTCCAAGAACATCGAGCCATATTACTTATTGAAGTTGAAGAATCAAAGGATGGAGCCCCTCCAAAAACTGTTTTTGGTGATACATATGGGGTTTGGATGGCCAGCGCTGTGTCTTTAAAAAAGAAACGAGGGATCTATAAATTGAGCAACACAACTCTTTGGACAGTTGTCTTTGAGCCAGAAGAAGGCGGAAAATACAAGCAGTACGTATTTCTGCAAGACTGTTTTGAAAAGCTACAAGAACCGTTTCAGAAGCTTCTTCATGGGACTGTGCATGTAACATCAACTGAGGTCGTGCGCGTAAAGGGTGGGCCTGAATCGCTAAGCAACACAGTGATCTCGAAGATGCGACGAGATCTGGTAGAGTTATTCGCGTGAAAGCAAATGGCCCGAAATAGCATCAGAAAACAAGACCCATGACGAAAAACCGGCCTTACAGGCCCGCAGGGATCTCTGTTGGGTGGCTATCAGTTAAGATTCAAGCCTGTCGCTAGCGTCCCAAGTTTCCTCTTGTAATGACTCTCCCATTGAAGAACCTCTTTCTTTGTGAACGTTTTCGGGAGGATGTGGAGAAGTGTGTAACGAAAGGCCGACGGATAGGACGAATCTGATTCAACGAGCTCTTTCAAGAGCTTGTTTCCGCCGTGGCCATTCTTGGCATAGGACGCCCATCGCTCCCAAACGCCACCGTCGCCAGACGCAGAGCCAACATACTGCTGGCCGGATTTAGTCGCCAAGATTAAGTAGACTCCAGCAACCGCTGAAAGCGAAGCGTACCACTCGCGATGGGCCTCAGGGTGTGAGATGATTCCCACAAGCTCGTCATGAGTAAGGGCAAACTCAAGATAATCTTTGAACGGCTCCCGGACCTGGCCGCTTGGTAGGAGTTCCAACACTTCCTTGTTTGTAGCATTTTGTGCCCATTTTATAGTGCCTTTTCCCCACTCAATAACAACGCGATGTTCAAGGTGCTCAAACCCGGACTGTTGTTCGAGGCTATAGAAGTACTTTGAATCCTGCTGCCATTCCTTATATGGAAAGCCAGTTGGTAGAGGAGCGGCATCGGCAGAGAGCTTTTCCAGTACCCTATAAACACCGACTAGACGGGCCTTGGTGCCGCTTGTACCGACAAACGCGACGACGAACTCATAGTTGTCGAAGACAGGATTTGATTGGAAAGCCTGGTAAGTGTCTAGCCAACCTTCGCGAAGAAGTTCCTCAACATCATATTCGCGGCTCTGGTGTCTCGCGAACTTAATTGGTCGGCTACTATCCAAACCGGAGAGTGTGAGTAGATCAAGGATTCCGAATTTCTTATCCATCCAGACAGATCCTTTTCAGCAGCACAAGAACTACAACAACCAACCGATACAAATTACATCAAGCCGCAGTCACCGAGACGTTAATATCTGGGATTATAACCTCAGTTTGTCCATAGGCGCTTTCAGTGGAACCGTCAGCGCTGATTGTGTTTCACCAGCAAGCGAAGCCATGAACAAAAATAGTTCAAGTTATTCGTCTAATCCCCTTTTGACGATCAAAACAGCCCCGAAGATACCTTTTTGGTCCAGCTAACGGACATCAACCGGGTAGTTTGACGAATCCATTCTCGGTAGCGCAATCGCGATTCTGATATTCGCCCCGGACGCGGCAAAAATCGGTTTGCCTGTTTCCGCATTCAGCTCCCAGTTAAGTTAAACAGTATTCACGACCGATTCTGAAATGTTATTTTCCTCTCTTGTGCGCTAAGGTCAGCAGTCACAGGGCCAATCTTGGCGCATCGCCAATATCGATGTCGGGCGCAGCATTTAGGCTGCAAGCGGACGCGGATACTAAAATGCATCATCGAGGATCTTTGCGTTGCGCAGGCGTTCCATGGAAGCGTACCTTGGAGCCTGCGGTGCCTTGACCTTTCCATTAGACATTAGCCTGATGGGTCCAATCTCTTTCGCCGCCTCGGAGAAGTAGAGAATGTATTTGTTGGTATCTTGGTATGGTTCGATCGTTTTCACCGGAGCGAAGTGAGTGATTGCTGACGTCGGCGCCACGCGATAGGCAGCTATCCACTCGATCTTGGAAATCATGCTGTTGTTGATCCGGATCTTATACCAACATTCCTCGCCGAGGAAAGTGTCCTCAAAGCCCTCATCTCTTGTTGGCACGACGATAGTATCTATCTCCGATGGATCTAGCGTGTGGCCAATGCCTGTCCAGTGTTTGTCATCAGAGGCGGCTGCAGCGGAGACGTCCTGAAGGAAGGGCGCAAAGTGGTATAAGCGATCCCCCTTTTCGGAGCGAAAGCGCTGCAGGATGATGATTTCTACGGGAAATCTGAACTTGCGCATAAGGACGGTCTCGAGATCATCAGGCATTTCGTCGATGATCACCAGGGCATTGAACGCATCCGACCGATTTATGATTTTCTCCAGCAAATAGTCGATGTTCTCAAAGCCATTGGATTCGGCATAACTGGCAAAGAATTGGCTGGCGCCCTTATCTTTTCCCAAGGCCGCCTTGATCACATGTTTAACCTGCAGGGGCGCGGTTTCAAATGCGAGTGAGAATTCCAAGATTTGGACTGCGATGTGCTTCAACGGATCGTGCCTAGCCAACTCGTTTTCGACGACATAAAGGCGAGGCTCTTTCTTACTGGTAAGGTCTAGGAGATACCCGTCAGGAATGTTTTTCTTCCCGCCCTTGGCACCTATTTTCTTTTTAGTATCGAGATAGATACGGTTCTCGCCGAAGAGCGGTCTTTGGACTTCCAGGATAGCATTTTCGAGAGCGCTTTCGAGTTCAAAAGGTTCTTCGCTGTAGAGTTGTTTATCGGACCAAAGTATCATCTTTCGATCTCCGTGATGTTTGGGCTAAGTTATTGGGTGTATGGGGTACATGTCAGGATGACTGGACGGCCGCACGTTCGAGGTTGAGGGCGAGAAGGCGCTCGAGGATTTGTTCATCGGTCAGGGTGTAGGACCAGCCATAGGCGTCGAGGACAGCGCGATCGAGAGATGTATGGATGTAGTCGAGCTGTTCGATCTGCTTGAGGGTGAGAATGCTTTTGGCAAATTTACGCCATTCGCCGGGCGAGCGGAGCGCGCCTTTGAAGTTGTCGCGGTAATGAATGAGGGCGTTATAGAGATTGGTAAGAGTAAGGCGCGTAACGATTTTTTCCGGGATTGTGATGCCAATGTCAGCTTTTGGAGGGTGAAGCCAGTCTTGACGGAAGCCGACGAGGTCGCGGGCGGCCTGGGCGATGGCGAAGACAAGGGGGTTTTCAGATTCGGGGGGTTCATGGCCGGGGGGCCAGGGGAAAGGGTAAGTTTCAAATGATGTGGTCAGGATATACCTGGTACCAGATTCCGCCTCGCGAAGTTGAGATCCCTTGGTCCGTACCCACAATTCGTGCGGCCAAGAATCAAGCAGGCCAAGGAAGTAATCATCCTGTCGAGCTATTACCGCGAGTTGCTGATCCGGTACTGTGGGATGCTGCAACCAAGTGAAAAAGCGATGTTTTGAAACAGCTGGAGTTACGATAAATCTTTCCAGTCGTGAAATAGCCGCCCACATTTCGGGGCGAGACCTCTGGAATAACCACCATCGATCTCTCGTTTTCTTCATCCGCACTTTCTTTCTGCTAGGTTTTACATGTTGTAGCGCATAATCAAACGGCTTCCGATACATTGCGGCATCTTCGACCGAGGTGTCAATACCAAAATCAATGATCCACAGGTTACGTCTATGACCTGCAATGTCACGCCCGTTCACCCATGGCTTTATGACGTCAGAATTGGGCAGGCCATTGGGATTGTCAGGTTCATCCAACATTGTTCGAGCAAGTGAAGCGTTGATCTCAAACGGACCGTATTTCTTTGTTCCAGAAAATGCCAGATTTCTGTTTTCCATTAGACGGTGTGCTGAATTCAAGTCAGCGAGAGCGGTAAGATTGGAATTTATGTTCGTTACAGGATTCCCGTCAAGAAAATGGTCTGGTTGCAAACCGTTGTCGAAACCTATGATTGATACCTGCACTGAAGCGCCATCCAAGATCCACACGCGGTCGCTATACGCGAGAAATATGTCGCCGTCGTTCTTAATGCGATCCAATACAGTCCTATTCAATCCATGGCGGATCGCTTGGGTTGCTATCAGGCCACAACGCTTTGCTTGGCTACGTACAACTAATTCTCTTGACCGTTCAAACCAATAACAAACTAAATCGCTCTTGGCAGGAACGCGACCGGAATATGTTGAGTTAAGCGCGTCAACATATTGCTCACTAAGTTCATATCGCATCTTCTTACTGCCAAGAAACGGTGGATTGCCGATGATAATGTCGACTTCGGGCCAGCTAGGCTCTATGGGGTTGCCGTCAGCGTCGTACGTAAGAATAGCGTCTTTATGTTCAACATTGCGAAGGGGCCGGAGGATTGGCTCTTCTATGTCGGGGAAGCCGTTTTTGAAGCGCCATTGTATGTAGCCCATCCAGATTGTGGTCTGGGCAAGTTCGTGGGCGTAGGCGTTGATCTCAATGCCGTAGAGCTGGGCAGGAGAGACGGTGAGCGGTATGTTAGACAGACCGTGGCGGCCGGCGAAAGCGATGACTTCCTTTTGCAAATTGAGAAGCTGCCACAAGGCAACGTAAAGGAAGTTTCCGCTACCGCAAGCCGGATCGAGCACACGGGTAGCGGCGATCTCATCAGAAAATTCTTTTAGCAAGGCGTGGGCTTTGTCTGGATGCGCATTGACAAAGCCCATGCTCTGGTGTTTGATAGACTCCCATCTGTCGCGCAGGGGTTTCATCAGGACAGGCTCGACGATAAGCAGGATGTCCTCTTTACTAGTGTAGTGGGTGCCGAGCTGGACGCGCTTGGATTCATCGATAACGCGCTCGAAGAGGGTGCCGTAGATTGAGGGGTCGATACCGGACCAGTCTTGGACGGCGGCTTTTTGGAGCTCATCAACGATGTCGCTGGGCAGGTCGGGGACATAGTCGTCGTCAAAGAGGCCGCCATCGAAATGGGGGACGTTGACGAAGCCGAAGGGTCCTCCGGTCCGCATGGCACCGAAAAGCTGGCTTAAGCTGGCAGTGAATTGGCGCACGGGGCGGCGGCCCTTACGCTTTATCAGTTCAGTGAAAGCATGGTCGGGCAAGAGCCCCATATCTTCTGCGAAGAGGCAGAAAAGAAGGCGAATGATGAAGTGGGCCAGCCGCTCCGCCTCGGCGTGGGTCTCCCAGGCCTGCAGGGTCTGGGTGATGTTGATGAAAGTGTCGGCTGTGGCCTGGGTGACCTGCTCCTGGGTACGCTCGGGCCTGAAGGATTCCGGATCGCGGAAGATCCGTTGGAGTAGGTCGAGGCCGTCTTCTGTGAGCAGACGATCGAAGGTAACAGTGTGCGTCTCTTTGACAGTATTGGTGAAATTAGTATGGATGATGATGTCGCGGGTATCGGAAGTAATGAGCAAGGGTGGGTTGCCAAGTGCGTCTTTGTAGAGGAGCAGCTGTTGATAGGCCTTGTTCAGGTCAGCATGAGCCCCTTTGTATTCGAAGATAAATTTTCCCTTGTAGGCAGCATCGGCACGACCTCTTTTGCCACCGGCTTTGGCAGTGGGGGTCTCAAATCGGAAGAACTTCCCTGTAGGATCGGCGATGTGGGGCAGGTCATGGCCGACGAGAGCGCAGAGATCGTTGAAGTGGGACTGCGCGGCCGCCATTTCGGGGAGGGTAACTTTGCTCCAGTTGGCGACGAACTCTGCGGGGCTGATTGCCGGTGTCATGGCAGCTAGGCGTCCTACTGAAATGAAACAGCCATTAGCGGCCTGCGGTCATGGCCAGGAATGAAATAGTTGAAAAGTGTTCGGGCTGCAGCGTCGATCGTGATGTGTGCTCCAGGTAGTTGCAAATGCCAGTTGGTGTTTTTGACCAGCTACAGATGTATATTGTAAGGAGTTTGCCAAGCAAATACAAAAAGGCATAAGAGGAAGGGTGGGCGACGACAAAGTGGCGAGACACCCTACATCAGTGTCTAAGGCGCTTCTTAAAACCGCCCGATGCACATACAAGAGTGTGCTTACCGCCCGACTTTGCCCGGCAGTCGATACATCCGCTCCACAAACAGATACTAATAAAACTTCCTACTACTACGTAATCCATCTCTATTGCATGCCACCTATCATTGAAGAAAATGTATTTGCAGGTCCAGAAAAGATGCGATTTCTCCGTGTGACAGGAATAGTGCTTCAGTCGAATCTTGTCACGTACCCGGCCCAGGAAGGTTCATGGCTGCGTCATGCCTGCCTTCTGTTGCCTTTGTCGGCTCCCCCCCATATACTGTCATCATGGGTGCCCGGTGGTAACCTTCCAGGCGACGGCCAATGAAGGATGCTGTGATATCGTTTCTCCAATGCCTCCTTCTATTTTCAGCTTCTGCCGAATCTTATTCAGCCTTAAAATTTTTGCGCGGGAGGAGAACACTTGACTGATGAGCAACTGAAACACCTAGAGTTCATTCAGAGCGTGATAACGCGAATGAATACGAATTCATTTCAGATCAAGGGTTGGGCCGTGACGTTAGTTTCAGCCCTTCTGGCGATATTTGCATCAACCAATAACGACTACTTTGTCCTTATCGCCATTTTTCCTGCTGTCGTCATGTGGTTTCTTGATGCTTATTACCGTACCCAAGAGCGAAAGTTCCGTGGTCTGTATGATGATGTCGCCGGAATTCCCGAGCAGCCAAAACCGATCAAGCCATTTGCCATGCGTCCGGACATGTACAGTGGGGGAAAATACTCCTACTCGAGTAGCTTCGTTTCTGTCACCGTAATCACACTATACCTGCCAATCACTGCCGGCTTGGTGGGTCTGTTTGTTTATCTACGATTTTGAACAACAAAAGGAGCATTAGTCGTGGCCAGAAGAGTATTTTTTAGTTTTAAATACGAGGATGTATCCAGAGCGATGGTTGTCCGAAACAGTTGGGTTACTCAGGGCAAGGAAGCCGCGGGCTTCATCGATGCTGCTGACTTCGAGGAGGTGAAACGACAGGGCGATACGGCAATCAAGAATTGGATCGACAACCAGCTCGAGGGGACTTCTGTGACTGTGGTGTTGGTCGGAACGGAGACATGCGCCAGTCGCTGGGTCAAGTACGAGATCGAGCGGAGTATCGAAATCGGAAACGGATTACTCGGTATCGATGTGAGCAAGATCAAGGATATGCAGGGGAACATGTCAGAGAGGTGCGGCGAGATCCCCAAGGGATACAGTTTCTATTTGTGGAACAATGACGATGGATATAAGAATATGGGGGAATGGATTGAGAAGGCAGCAAGGGATGCAGGCCGCTAAAGAAAGATCGCGGGCTACCAGTTCCGTCAAACGCCGCGTAGCAAGTCGGTGCACCGTCGTTGTGCACCCCGCGGAATCTGAATTCTCGAGTCGCTGCCAAGGCCCGGTGCTGTGGCAAAGATGTTGTTAGGAGACTGTAGTTGTCAGTAAATTTTGCAACGTACGCTGACCTGACACAGCTTACGAATCAAATGACGCTCAACGAGCGGACAAGCGTGAAGTCTACCGCGGCTTCTCTGACCGGTGCACGCAAAGATACCTTTCTTGCTCACTCGTCGAAGGACGCCGAATATCTCCCTGGTGTGATCAAGCTTCTGGAAAATCATGGCGCCCTTGTGTACTGTGACCTTGATGATGAAAGAATGCCGGAGAATCCGAATCCTGAAACAGCTGCAATCGTTAAAGGACAGATTAAGCAAAGCGATCGGCTCGTTGTGTTCATAACAACAAATAGCAAAGACTCGAAATGGGTCCCCTGGGAACTGGGGATTGGCGATGCCGAACTTGCTCCCGATAATGTTGCATTATTGCCTGCAGCTACCTATGACTACGAGCAATCGTGGGCAAAACAAGAGTATCTTGGGTTGTATCGCCACATTGTCCGCGGCGATATGGAAGGGGAAGCCCAGCCACTTTGGATGGTCTACGACTATCGGACCAATACTGCCACGAAACTCAGCAAATGGTGTCGATCACGGAGTGGACATTCGTGAAGATCCACATAACAGTTCTCGGTGTGATTCCCATTCCTTGTGTCTATAAAACCCCCCTTAACTTTATTCCCCTGACAACATCAGAAACCGCGTCTTTACCTCTGGAGGAGATGTAAGGAAATCTCTCCCCATTGATGAGTTTCTTTACAATTTAGTTTTTAACGTTTCCCGATTAACCTCTGGCAATTGACAAACAAATACGCGACCCTGCTGCAATCCAAATGGTAATTAGAAGCATGCAAATTAAGGTCCGAATTCTATACATCACATAACTAGCTCTAGCTTTGATATGAATCGGTTTTTCTATCGACAGCTCGGATCTTTCTTGCACAGCCATCGGCCAGCGGATCGCATAGCTCATCAGGTTCGGTTCCACTTTGATGACCATCTCTTCCAAGATTGTTAAATCGATTCGTTTCATTTTGCGTTCGTCGTTCATAAAAGAACGCCAATCCAAATCTCTGGCATCATGGCTTAGATATCATGATAAATCGACCGCTGCACCCTGTAGTTAGTGAGCTAACAAACTGAATTAGGCAAACTAATAGCTTAGATGGAACTTCTCGACGGTCCTTCTCAAGCTGGTTAACTTGCATATTCAGTAAACCAAGGAAAGAAGATCGCATACAAAACGCTGGCAATCAGGCAGGTGAGGATCATCACTGACAAACCACGCTTGTTCCATAACGCGGAAGTAATAAGAGTGCGTGTTTTTTCTGAGAGTGATACCACAACAGTATCAGCCTTTGAAACAATAATAGTGCCCTTCCCCCAGCCGTGATCAGGGTATCGCGGACTGTTTGGCCTAGTCCTGTAAGCTAAAAGCTGTTGATAAGCTTGCCCCTGCCCGCAACAATTTTACCGATATTATTAACTGCGGCGCCTTTTCGTTTTGCGGCCGCGGAAGTATGCAACAACTATTCCCAAGCCGGAAATGAAGATGAGTCCCAAGATGACCATCTCGAAGTTGGTTTTAATGATGGGGATACTTCCGAAGAAGTAGCCGCCAAAGACAATCAGAGAAATCCAGACAAAGGCGCCGAGAACATTGTAAAAGGTGAAACGACGGTATTCCATCGTCCCTACACCCGCTACAAACGGCGCAAACGTGCGCAGTATCGGCACAAAACGGGCCAGGACAATCATCCTTCCACCATATTCGTCATAAAAGCGCTGGGTCCTTTCAAGATGCTCCCGCTTCAAAAAGAGATAGTGCTTCTCGAAGATGGGCGGGCCAACTGTACGGCCTATCCAATAATTACACGCATCTCCTAAGATGGCGGCGATGAAGAGAAGGGCGAACAGCAGTATTACATTCAACGAACCACGCGCAGCAAAAGCGCCGGCCAAAAAAAGCAAAGTATCGCTTGGTAGGAATGGAGCTACGACCAATCCCGTTTCCAGGAATATAACCAGAAACAGGAGCGCATACGTCCAGACACCATAGATCTGGATGCTTTCATCCAGATGCTCATCCAGGTTAAGAAACAAGTCAATCAGAGAGTTTATCGTGTCCATCAGTTACTTTTGTTAAATTTGATGCGGTTGTTCTTGTCGACATTTCTCCTTTTGCAGATTGGATTTATTTTTCCTTTTTCTTGCATAGAAGACCATCACCTTTATCTTGGATTGATTACCGCCCTTGTTGGGGCTAAATCCGGGTAACTACCAACCACCAAGGGGAACCAAGATGCTTCTGAATTCATGTTACAATCCTTAATCTAATCGACGCCTGGTTCCACAGAGAAGCTTTGCGGCTTCTATTCTTGACCGCGCGCCCGCTTTTAGCCTCCATGTAAACCAACGGCGAGCGTTACCGGCAATCCAAACGAAAACCGCTTGCCCGGCATGCCAACCAGCCAGCAGATCGTATCACTCATCAGGTACGGCTGCACTTCAACGACAAGCTCTTCCAAGATTGTTAAATCGGTTTGTAGTATCTATCGGGCGTTCGCCGTTCATAATAGATCCCCCACCCAATTCCCTGGCATCGTGGCTCAGAAAGTATAATAGACTGTGCGCTACACCCCATAATTAGTACGGTGACAGACTCAATTAGGCAAGCTAACGGGTTAGATGGAATTGCTCGATGGTCTTGCTCAAGCTGGTTAACTTGCATATTCAGTAAACCAAGGAAAGAAGATCGCATACAATACGCTGGCGATCACGCAGGCGAGTATCATCACCGGCAAACCTCGCCTGTTCCATAACGCCGAAGTAATAGGAGTGCGAGTTTTTTCTGAGAGTGATACCACAATGATATTGGCGGTTGAACCAATGATGGTGCCATTACCGCCAAATCCGGCCCCAAAAACAAGGGCCCACCAGAGCGGCGTGACATCAATTCCCTCTGCGCCAAGATTCTGAATCACAGGAATCAGAGCGATGGTAATGGGAATATTGTCCACGAGAGCCGACAACACCGCGACGGCCCAAATCATCCCCACACCAAGAAGAATAGGGCTGGTATCACTAACCTGGATTAATAAACGAGAAAGCTGCTCCATCACGCCGGCCGCTTCCAGTCCTCCAACCATCACAAATAAGGCAGCAAAGAAAATCAATACAACCCATTCGATACGCTCGAAAGTCTTGGAAACATCTTCAGGACGAACCCACAAGAGCGCACCTCCGGCGGCAGCCAGCGCGATAAACGAGGGGCTTAAATGGACAATATTATGAACAAAGAAAAAGGCAATAGCCACACCTAGAACAATCAGCACCCGGCGTGCCCCTTGAGGATCGTGTAAGGCTTTGGCTGGATCAAGCTTTTTCACCGCCTCGGCCGCCCCTGGTTTTGGTACTAAATCTTTCCGAAACAGCCAAAGCAATAATAACAATACCAATAACCATACAACTACCACAATCGGCAAAGAATGGGTCAAGAAGTCGTTAAATGTAAATGGCACAGCGGCGCCGATCAAGATATTCGGCGGATCGCCAACCAGCGTCCCCGTCCCACCCGTATTCGAGAGCAGCGCTTCACCTATGAGCATAGGGACCGGGTTTATGCTCAGCAGTTCACAAATCAGAATGGTAACGGGGGCAATAAGCACAACGGTGGTGACGTTGTCTAGAAACATTGAGAGCACCGTCGTTATTGTGCCTAGCAGGATGAACAGGCGTACCGGATTACCGCCTGACAACCGCCCAGCCATAATAGCCAGGTATTCAAAAAATCCGGTTTGTTGGAGCAACACGACTAACAGCATCATGCCCATGAGCAAGCCCAGGGTCTCAAAATCAATAGCAGCGATGGCTTCTTCTTCACTGTAAAAGCCGAACACAAGCCCAACACCCACCATGAGCGCTGCGCCGACCACAGCTACAATGGTGCGCTGAATTTTTTCAGAAAAAATTAAAGCGAGGGCAACAACAAATATGAGAATGGATATGATCGGCGCCATCACTCAGCCCCTTCCGCCGCCGTACTACGCCAGCCAGCCAGTAGCGCTGTACCAGCATCCACCCGCGATGCAATTCCCACTAACCGGCCATCATCGTCCACAACCGGAAGGTCATACAAATCGTGGCTGTTCATAATGGCGAATGCTCGCAATAAGCCACTATGAGCCTTCACAGACACAGGCGGATCCATGATAGAACTCGACGGCTGTTCGGCTGCCTCTGGTGACGGTTGTAAGGTTTCAAATACGCTGAAATCACCGCGCACAAAGTCGAAATCCTCCACCAGTCCTATAAAAGAAGGCATTACCAGTTCCAGAAGATCTCTAATATGTAAAATGCCCACCAGTTTTTCATCCGTATCTACCACCGGCAACGTCCCTATATGTTCTTCAACAAACAAGGCCGCTGCTTCTCTGATAGTGGCCGAAACTGAGATGGAGATAACCTCGTGCTTCATGGATTGCCCAATATTTTTCATTTAGAAACCGCCTGACCTTGAATAACTAGAGTGACGCAGTTTGCGCCGTGCAACACTTTTTCAGCTACGCTGCCAAATACCAACCGCTCAATTCCGGAACGGCCGTGACTACACATGACGATCAGATCTACCTGTTGGCCGTCGGCAATGTCGATGATTACCTCACCAGCGAGGCCAGTAGCTGTTTGTGATGCGGTAGGAACCGGGCTGTCCCCCACGGCCGCGTCCACGCCCTGCAAGTAGGAATTGGCTTCTTGTTCGGCCGCGTCCATGATCGCATCAAGACCGGGCCAACCGGGCCCAGGTTGTTTTAATATCTGCGGCTCTGTCATCACCCGTAGAAAAATCAGTTCTGCTGACATGGCTTTTGCCAGTTCCAGCCCCGGCTCCAGGGCTTGTTCGGCAATCGATGATCCATCCAACGGCACGAGGATACGTTTTATGGAAAAAGGTTCAGTTATCACCTGGGGATGGATAATGACCTTGGCACAAGGCGCATTGCGCAGCACTTTTTCGGCCATACTGCCGTATATCCAGCGACTTACGCCGGAACGACCGTGGCTAGACATTACGATCAGATCAATTTCCTTTTCTTGAGCGTATTCGAGGATTGACCTGGCTACGCGACCAACAAGGACTTGAGTCTCAATGTCTACTGTTGCCGATGAGAAGCGGGACTGGACAGACTGGAGGTATCGCTTCGCTTCCTCTTGACGCATTTCGATAATGCGTTGATAGAGTTTGGGGTCAAGATTTAGGGATAGCGGGTTGGCGACTCTAAAAAAGAAGAGCTTCGCCCCCATTGCCGCAGCAAGAGCCAGAGCCGGGACTAGTGCCCGTTCTGCCAACTTAGAGCCATCAATGGGTACCAGGATTCTCTTGAAGCTCATAATTGGTTGTGGCCTATCTTCGCCATCTATCCCGCAAATGACTGCGCAACAAAAAGAATGCGGCAAGGAAGCCAGCCGCTACAACCACGATACCGACAGCAATTAACACGTCCAAAGGTCGCCATTCCTCTATATTCTGTGTATGAGGCAAGACTGTCAGCCCAAAGTGACTGCGCCGCCAGATTCATCTCCTTCAAGCCACTCAATTTCCACTTCAAGCGTTTGTTTTATCTTGCCTTTCTTATCTTCTTCCTCAACTTTTAGTTCTAGGACGACACTATTTGGAATATTTACGACGATCTCCTCCGCGCCCTGGCGAAAGATGACCTGGTTCTCAGCTAACTTGTCGGCCAGTTGATGCAAAAATGCGACGACACTTGCCAGATCCTTTCTTTCCTCACTTTTAAAAAGGACAATTTCTTTTCCCATGGGTTACCTCCGGTTAATTCAATAATTGATCACGTTAAGTGTGTTATCTTGCCAGATTGACTTTCCAGATTCGTCCCTAAAATCAGGGTGTACCGATTAATGTTTTTGTTGAGACTACATCTTTTTTTGCCTCTTCCTGCCGTGCTGATACCAACAGTACCGGCACGCCGGCGCCGCGCACAACGCGATCAGCGACGCTTCCCATTAGCCAGCGGCTAAGCCCGGAATGACCGCGGGTGCACATGACGATCAAATCCAGCTGCTCCGACTCAGCGCAATATACGATTCCTTCGTGCAGACCACCTTCGACTGTGATACCCCGCACTGAGATGCCTCTCTCTCGAACGCCAGTAGCAATGCTTACTAAATAGTCGCGAGCCAATTCATGGGTCGCCTTCTCAGCCCTCCCGGCCGCCCCGAGCGAAATACTGTGTCGTTTTGCCAAAGGTTCAAAGACCTTCAGAAGGATCAACTCTGCTTGAAAGTGTTCAGCCTGGGCAACAGCGTGGGGCAATGCCTCTTCGGCCAAAGCTGAGCCGTCCAGGGGAAGTAAAATGCGCTTATACATCTCTAAACTCCTTTCATGCGGACGCGATCATCTTCATGGTTCTGCATTTGTTCCCGAATGAGTAAAGTCGCGAGTGGGTTCGCCGCACAACACTTTTTCAGTGACATTGCCGTAAAACGCTGGTGAATACTGGATCGACCAAGGCTGGACATGAAGACTGAGTCAACGTTTAACCTCGTTGCATGTTCGATTATGGGTGCTGGAGGGTAGCTGAAAGAGGTTGTCGTTTTGATTTGTAGCCGACTAATTGATACGTGCTTTCGTACCGGCTGCAGGCATGATTTAGCATCGGTTTCTTTTGCCGCCCCCATCAACTCGTAAACATTCGGCGAGTACGCGATTTCTCCTCGCTCTTGTAACAGCATCATCGCACGAACCGGGCATACTTCCTTAGCTGCAGGAGGCGCTATCTGGTCAGGGTTGTCGGTGGCTGTTACCAGTAGATCGATAGGCGGTAAGTCAGTCATGCCTTTCATCTCCCTCGGTGCCGTGTGCTGCCCACAACGGTCGAGCAATCAGCAGCGGTCGATTCAACCAACCCAACATTGGCGCTACCAATTCAGCCATGACCAAACGCTGCCAACAGCGGTACGGTTCAGCGCCAATAACAATTAGGTCGTAGCTACGATCAATAACCTCCCAACGTATTTGCCACTCTGGTTCACCCTGGCGAAAGCGTAAGGTGCCCTCGATCTGCCACTGGGCTATTCGTCGGGATAGATAGCGCAGTTGTTGGCCAGGTTGCGTGTAGGGCGAAAGGAGTTCTCCCAAAGCGGTTTCTTCGGAGCTTATTGGCGCGTACACAGAATGATAAGATGGAGAGACAGGCAAAATGGATACTCTCGCGTTGCTCGGCCGGGCCAGGCGGCCCACCCAATCTACAGCTGCTTCATCTGTCTCCTCAATTCGGACGATCAGGAGTATGGACTGGATTGGCCAGCGCGGCCGCCGGGAGACCAGTATCGAAACCGGCACCTGGTTTACTGTCTTGTGGCAAGGGTGACCAGTGAGCAAACGGTTGATCAGGGATTGCTTTGGTTCACCAAAGACGATCAGGTCACAATCGCCTGCCTCCTTCTTGATCGGCTTTATGCTACCCATAGTTGGTATTTCCAAATAAGAAATCTGGCCTTGGAGGAGGCCACACAAATTGTCAGCATAGGCCCGCATTTCCTGGTCCTGATCATCCTGGAAGCAAGCCAACAGGCGCATGGTCGGTGTCTGTCCTTAGGTGGCCCGGTCACACCAGGGGATCAACTGCCTCGTATCATCAGGCATTGCGCGAGTGGGGTTTCGTCGGCCAGATTCGACCGAAGGAAAATCTAAGATGTCCATTATTACTGCTGCTCTTTAGAAAAAATAGAAAACGGTTAGTTTCCATTGCAATTCACCTCAGAGGCTCAAAGGACACAGAAACTGCAATGGCTTAGCCCGTGCATCTTTGGCAACCTTTCACTGCCGCGCTTCCATTCAGGGCGGTGTGCCACCATTGTTGTAATCTCTTCCATAAATACAGCTTACCCGGCTGGGATGACAAAAGGCGTGATAGGGTTGTGACAGACTTGTGATAAAGTGGACAAGGAGGTCATTATGAAACACACAGCCATTGTCATGTCAGCCCAAGAGCTGGCGCTTGAAAAATTAATGGACGGCAACAAAAGGTATCAAGTCACAAAGCAGACATACCCCCATCAAACAGAGGCGCATCGCCAGACCCTACTTAACAGCCAAAATCCATTCGCGGTCATTTTAAGCTGTGCCGACTCTCGTGTGCCGCCGGAACTGATTTTCGATCAAGGCTTGGGCGACCTGTTTGTCATTCGGGTCGCCGGCCATGTTGTTGATGAAGCCGTTTTAGCCAGCGTCGAATTCGCGGTCGCTGTGTTAGACGCCCCCCTGGTGATGGTCTTGGGTCATACTCAATGCGGCGCGGTGGAAGCGACCATCAGCGGCGTTGAACTGCCGGGCACCCTGTCCAAACTGGCTGCAGCTATCCAACCGGCCGTGGCCTCAGCGAAAGAGCAGCCTGGCGATCTAGTAGAAAGCGCCATAAAAACGAACGCCAATATGACGGCCTTACAGCTTCTTACCCGCAGCCCTCTCCTAAAACAAGCTTCAGCGGAAGGACGAGTAATAATCGTGGCCGCTCTATATAAATTAGACACCGGCTCGGTTGAACTATTGGCCTGATGAAAGAATAGACCGTGCTGCAAATACTCTCTGGAATATTCATGCATGTAGGATAAACCGATTCGGGAAAGTCTGGCTTCCGCGCCTAAACCAAACAATCCCGTTGAAATTCGTCCGAAATGCTTCGCACTGTACGCCACAGCAAAACCCGATGAGCGAGCGCTTATTTCGTTTGCTGAAAGAGGAGTGTATCTGGCCGCAGCAATTCTGATTCTTCTCTTACGCTAGGTTTCACATCGAGTCAGGGACTCGCTGGTATATAGAGCAGCGACTGGATCAATCACTTTAATATCGTTGCCGGCAGAGTATCGGGCTGCTCAGCAATAAGTCGCATTAGTGGCTTGACTTTTGGGGGAGTGCAACAACCTACCGCTATTGTATGATGTAAGATCCTGTATCGTTTTCTATGTCAACGGCTCAAAGATATAGTATTGGAACCGGTTCCTATTGCACATTTCTGTGCGAATATGCAAAGTAGCTTATTTGGTTCACATTCGTGAAGTCGGCGGCGCGAGTCCGTTCGCGCCCCTTTCTCTTGCCCTGCTCTGGGAACGCGGGCATTTTTGTGCCTCGTGCCTGTGTAAACTTTTAGGTCGAGAAGGCCATTGACCTCACGGATCGCGCGGTCCCCCATCTACCAATCCACGCTTCTGCGCCAGCAAAGCCGCCTGCACCCGGCTACGGACGTGCAGCTTTTGCAGCACGTTGGTCATATAGTGTTTTATTGTCTTCTCTGCCAAATTCAGTCGCCCCCCGATCTCCCGATTGGTAAGCCCTTCCGCGACCAACTCCAAGATCTGCTTTTCCCTTTCCGTCAAAGCATGCAGCGGGTTTGGCGGAAGAGGGTTAGAGAGCTCCAAGAGCAGTTCCGAGGCCAACGCCGGGGAGACATAAACGTCCCCGTTGTTCACAAGCCGTATTACCCGTGCTAGCTCGCGCCCTGACACACCTTTTAGCACATAACCGCGTGCACCTGCCTTGAAGGCTCCCATCAGGTCGTCTTCATGTTCCGATACAGTGAGCATGATGATGTGTGTGGCAGGACAGGCAATGGCGATTTCGGCTGCAGCCGTCAACCCGTCTTTGTCGGGCATGGCTATGTCCAATAAGGCAACATCGGGCAGCAGATCTCGAGCTAGACCCAATGCTTCAGACCCGGTGCTGGCCTGTCCGACGATTTCAATAGCTGACTCCTGGGTTAGCGAGTTAACCACGCCTTCGCGAAATAATGGATGGTCATCGGCAATCAGGACACGAATAGGTTCACTCATAATCTACCCTCATCGTCCGCATCCATTGTGAAATCCTCCCGGTCTGATTCCAATGGGATTGTTACGGACACCCTTGTACCCTGACCAGGTGCTGTAACTACAACAAAGGTGCCACTGAGCAACTCTACGCGCTCGCGCATACCGACCAGACCAAGATGGCCATCTTGCCCAGCCATTTGTTCATCAAATCCTCTTCCAGTATCAGACACCTCAGCAACTAACGAGCCATTTGCTTGCCGCACCCATACTGATTGGTCCGCACCGCCGGCATGAGTAAATCCGTTCATCAACGATTCCTGCAGAACCCTGTAAAGCGTAATCTTTATTGGAACTGGAGCATCAACAGGCACATCTTCCAGCTTCAGAATGACAGTCTGACCAGTTTTACGTAGGTAGTCTCGCACGGCCCGCTGGGCAACCTCTTCGGGGGACAAATGGGTTAATTCCGGCAGACGCAACCCGACGGAAATAGCACGCAGATCTTTCAAGGCTGAGGTCACCGAATTGTTAATGATCTGGATGTTGTCAAGTTGCGTCTCCAGATCGGGCATATTGACGGCACAGTTGGCGCAGTACTCTGCCATGGGCTCAATTCTCATTAGCGCCAGCGCCAAGTCCTGACCGGGACCGTCGTGTAAATCGGCCGAAATGCGGCGCAGAAACCGTTCGTTTAGGGCTGTTGTACGGCCGGCTGCCCGGCGTAGCTTGTGGTTAAGCTTGCGGTTCTTAGTCAACAACTCCTCTACCTGCGACAATTTTTCCTCCAAAGCCTCTTGTTGGACCAGAATCGTATTACTGGCCCGGCCGACGAGACTTGCCAGCAGTATGTACATGGTTAATGTCGCCACTCCGACCACGAACCAACTTCGCAACTGGGCTCTCTGGATCTCAGCCGACAGAGCATCCGGGAGCTGGTAAAACTCGGAAACAGCGATAATCTTGTCGCTTCCAGTTGCCCGAACAGGCGCATAAGTTTCAATTAGCCTGTCCCAACTCTGCCGCTCATACTCGTTTTCGGGATCTCCAAGATCGCTGAGGGAGGCAGTGACATTACCGCCAAGCGCTTCAGCAAGATCGTCGCCGACACCATAAAGGCGGCCAATTTGCTCTTGGGCTGGATTGTAAAGGATTTGTCCCTCAGATGACCAAATCTTAAAGGAGACGATTTGCTGACCCAAAGCGGTCTCAGACAAAAGCTGATCCAATTTGGCCAACTCATTCGGGAATAGGCTATCACCATCCTGAAGCGATTGAAGGTGCGGTGAGACGAAGCTGTCAACGTAGAGTGCCGTGATTGCCGCCGTTCGGTTGAGCACACTTCGCTCAATCTGCTGGCTTACCCATGCACCTATTACTAGCATGCCTGCTACTAATATGATGAGGCTGATTACAAGAAACTGCCGCGCCAGTGAAAATTTGGTAAAAGCAAACATAACATTTCCTTGATTTCAATATAAGTATAACCGTCGGCGATAGACCCATCCTATGGGCGTTCGGCTGTATTATTTCAGACCTTGGTCTGATCCTATTCCCGACTGTTGACCATTGGCAAGGTCATAGTATAGCGAAAATAATAAAGCAACTATCAATTGGATATGCTTAGCTTAAAATAGGAGAACATTATGAAGAAGACAGTCTTGATTATTAGTCTGTTCTTATTAGCCGGCCTGGCTATGACTGCGTGCGGCGCCGATACCGGAGCTGTCGCCTTGGAACCGAACGAAGTAGTCTTTGATGTAAACGTCATCGAAATTAAGGGTGCTACCGACGGCATCGAGGCGCCATCTGTCGATCCGGCATCACTTTCGACAGGCTACAAGTTTAAACCACCCGGTGAGTACGATTCCGAAAATCCGGCCAAATGGCAGGTGTCCAGCTATATGTTCAGTCCAGCTGCATTCGTAGCAGGGCAGGGCGATGAGGTGACACTGCGCACGTTCGTCTTGAACGGTGATAATCACGTCACCTGGCTGGAAGCGCCTGACGGCTCACGAGTAGCTGGCACCGATGTGACCATGAATCGCGGTCGTCAATATGAAGTGTCCTTCACGGCCGATCAGTCCGGTTATTATACCTGGAAGTGTGCCGATCACAGCCCGACAATGAGCGCCCAGATTCTAGTATTACCTACAGAGGCCTAGGCCGGCAGCATTCAAGCGACAATGTTTTAGAGGCATCTATCTCAAGAGGTAGATGCCTCATTTAGATCTGCGAGGAGCGCACATGCCCCCAAGACAGCCTATTGTTTTCACCCTTGCTTTATTCTCGACGCTGCTGGCGGTGCTGTTGTCAGCAATGCCTGTCGCTGCTCACCAGGATCTCGAGCGTGCCGAACCCGGATTCGATGCAATGCTCAACGTACCGCCGACTATTGTCAGGCTCTGGTTTGCAGGCGAGTTGGACAGCTTTGAAAGCACCCTTGCCGTTTATGAAGCACATGACCGACAGATTGATTTGGGTGATGCTAATGTAAGTAGCGATGATCGTCGTTTGCTGTGGGTCAGCTTGCCGGGAGATTTGCGACCTGGTCAATACACCGTTCGCTGGAGTGCCGTTGACGATGAAGACGCCCACCC
>Ga0255055_10000011_pt1 | contig 124705 bp, 118 predicted proteins | sample JV7_2_27_MG_FD_188633 | JGI IMG/M metagenome (GOLD analysis project Ga0255055, IMG submission 188633) | Seawater microbial communities from Jervis Inlet, British Columbia, Canada - JV7_2_27 | ecosystem: Environmental > Aquatic > Marine > Inlet | place: Canada: British Columbia | collected... | reverse complement strand
GGAAGCCGCCTGTGAATCATCCATGGCGAAACTACGGAAGCTCCAATCCCAGAAAGAAGGTTGACTCTGTCTCAAGGTGACATTTCTGCTTTGTGAATTAAGGGCCATTTCTACTTTGGGTTGACAGGGGGTTTATGCGTCCGAGGAGCAAAGCGCCAAGCGTCTCCTCTTGAGCGATAAGTGGGACGCAAATGAGTGCGCACATATCCCCCAAGAGTTCTGGACGAGCGAATAGCGGATCGGAAAGAATATCTTCGCTGACGTATACCTCTCCCGATTCTATGACTCTTCCGCTCACGCCGACCCCGGCCGGGAGGCGCTCCCCCTTCCATGCGTTCCAGACTGAACACGCGGAAGCGATCACCGTTTCCCCGCTTTCGGGTTCACGTAAACCAATAGCTGCCCCGTTTGCGTCTAGAAGGTTTTCCATCTGATCGAGCAGGATGGGAAGCATTTGCTCTCGATTGACCGCATTGCGCAGGGCTCTGGATACAGCAACGATGGCGTCCTGTTCTTTCTCCTGTTTTCGTCGTTCAGTCAAATCCATGAATACGGCCATCGTCCCTACGAAATCCCCATTCTCAAACAGCGGGCTGCCACTCACCTGCACGGGGATGCGATACCCGCTGCGGTGCAGTACCTCGAGTTCATAGCGATCAGAGTAACCGGCAGCGCGCCGTTGATCCGCGGCGTCGACAATTGGGTGTTGGTCTTCCGGAATTGTTTTCGCCCAATGTTGTCCTTCAATTTCCTCTCGTTTATAGCCGAGGAGTGCGGCTGCAGATGGGTTCACGAGTGTGCAATTACCATTTTTGTCCTCGACAATGATACCCTCGATCATATTGAGAAGGATATTCTCGTTGAATTCCTTGAGGTGCTTGATCTGCTCTTCTGCTTGTTTGCGTTGACTAATATCACGAACTGCCGTCACCCGAAGATTGCGATCCTTGTGGGAATAATTCTTTCCGCAAACTTCGACCTGGAATCGGGTTCCATCCTGTTTCAAACACACAGAATCGTAGGGGTCGTCGTACCCCGAGAGAATCTTCTCGAGGGCTACCTCGCGAGCTTCAGGAGCAATGAGTTCAGTAACCTGCATTCCCATAAGTTCGGGTCGTTTATATCCGAAGAGGCCGGCAAATTGATCGGTCACTTCGATTAAACATCCACACTCGGAGATGGCGATGCCTTCAAATGCGGCTTCGGTGAGCAGGCGGAAGCGCTCCTCCTGCTCCTGCAAGGTTTGATCCACACGCGTGGCGGCGATGAATAGCGGTCCAATCCAGGCGAGTGCAAGCACCAGAGCAAGCGAGACGATCATAGCGATAACCTCGCCGATTGGAACGACGATTGATCCTGGGGTTCCTGAAGCGATTTGGTAAAGGACCAAAACTTGACGCAGGGCCATGAGGACCATGCCGATGGCGATCGCGACCCAAGCTTTGAGTCCACCCGTTATTCGGATCAGGCGCAACGCGAGATAGGCAGCAAACAACTGCAGCAGCGCCGATATTGCCAGAATCGGGATTATGTACATCATGAATGGTCCTTTAGCCCACAATAAATGGTGAGGCGACGCATGAGCATCACACCTTGAACATTACTCTCAAGTTGATATGCAGGCTTTGTGCCAAAGCATTCCCTGATAGTGAGATAGCTGCAGCCGATAAGGAGAGCAAGAAAGCCGCGCATAAGTGTTCGTTAAGAAGATTCCGATTCACAGGCCGCAAACGGATAAGTGGGCGCGTACTTAGCGAGTGTAAGTGAAACAAAGTCGGCGGAGCAATGCGTCGTAGGTAACCCATATCGAAGGGTTATACCGAACCGTCAGGGGGTTATTCAAGGTCCATTAATAGTAGGCAGCGGGACCCCAACCACTTGCGTTGGACCAAAGCCGCAATACAATGACCGCGTTTAAAGGATTACAAGTGGCGGGTGAGAAGATACCGCTCTTGCAACCGCGGCAGCAGAATCTTGGGGAATTTCATATATGTTTCTAATGCTCACCTTCACGCCGGTGTATATAATAGGGTAGATTATACAGGCTGTAAGGTACATCTGGAGGAAACGGCATATGATGCGATTTGATAGATTTACCGAACGCGCTCAGGACGCGGCACAACGCGCGGCGGAGATCATCCAGCGCTACGGTCACAATCAAATTGATACAGAGCACATCCTGCTGGCGTTGATCGAACAACCGCAGGGGGTTATCACGCAGATTCTCGAGCGTTTGAATGTCGAAATAGAGCACATTTCGGAACTAATCGATGAGCAGTTGCGCGGCAGTCCCAAGGCGAACATCTATGGTGGGGGTGCGGGCCAGATCTTCATTACGCCGCGCGTGAAGCGCGTGGTGGATATGGCCAACGAAGAAGCCAATCGATTAAATGATGAATACATATCGACGGAGCATCTCTTCCTGGCAATTCTCTCCGAGCGCAACACGGCCATCTCTCGCTTACTATCTGATGAAGGGATCACGAAAGACCGTGTATATGACGCGGTTAAAGAAACCCGTGGCGGGCAGCGAGTGACGGACCGCAAAGCGGAATCACGCTACAGAACGCTTGAAAAGTACTCGCGTGATCTTTCACAACTCGCCCGGGAAGGGAAATTAGATCCCGTCATCGGCAGAGATGAGGAGATCCTGCGCCTGATCCAGATCCTCTCACGGCGTACGAAAAACAACCCGGTGCTCATCGGGGAAGCGGGCGTGGGTAAAACAGCTATCGTAGAGGGGTTGGCCCAGAAGATTGAGGATGGGGACGTTCCGGAGATCTTGAGCGGTAAGCGAGTAGTTTCACTGGACCTCGGCGCGATGATTGCCGGCTCACGTTTTCGCGGAGAATTTGAAGAGCGCCTAAAGGCCGCGATTGAGGAGATACAACGAGCGGAAGGCGAGATCATCTTAATGATCGATGAGCTGCACACAGTGGTCGGCGCCGGCGCTGCTCAAGGGGCGATGGACGCATCCAATATGTTAAAGCCCGCCTTATCGCGCGGCGAACTTCAATGCGTCGGCGCGACGACACTCGATGAATATCACAAGCACATCGAGAAAGACGCCGCGCTCGAGCGGCGGTTCGCGCCACTCTATGTTGAAGAACCTTCCGTAGACGAGACCATAGAAATGCTCAAAGGGCTGCGTGATCGCTATGAAGCGCATCATAAAGTCCGCTTCTCTGACGAGGCCCTGGTCGCCGCCACCAGACTCAGTCAACGCTATGTGACCGACCGGCATTTACCAGACAAAGCAATCGACTTAATGGATGAAGCCGCTGCCAAGCTGCGCGTCGCGCTGTACTCCCTGCCGCCCGAGCTGAAAGAGCTTAAAGCCGAGGTGGACCGCATGATGGCCGAAGAAGAACAGGCGGGCCAGGAGCGCGATTACGAACGAGCAGCGGAGAAAAAAGCAAATCGCCTTCGACTTGAGAAGGAATTTGGAATGAAGCGTGACGCCTGGGAGGTCGAGCACCAACTGGACGAGGTTGTGGATGAGGACGACATCGCTGAAGTCGTTGCGCAGTGGACCGGTATTCCCATGAACCAGGTGTTGGAAACCGAAGCTGAGAAACTGCTTCACATGGAAGAGCGTCTGCACGAACGCATCATCGGTCAAGATGAAGCCATCCATGCCCTCGCAGACGCGATCCGGCGTGCGCGCGCGGGCCTCAAGGACCCGCGCCGGCCCATAGGTTCGTTCATCTTCCTGGGTTCATCGGGAGTCGGTAAGACCGAAATGGCAAAGACCCTTGCAGAATTTCTCTTCGATGAAGAGGATGCCCTGGTGCGCATCGACATGAGCGAATATCGTGAACAGCATACTGTTTCACGTTTATTCGGTGCCCCTCCAGGATACGTGGGCTACGAAGAAGGAGGACAGCTTACAGAGGCAATCAGGAGACGCCCCTATCGAGTAATCCTGTTCGATGAAATCGAGAAGGCACACCCAGAAGTGTGGAACACACTGCTTCAGATCCTGGATGATGGCCGGCTCACCGATGGCCAGGGACGCATCGTGGATTTCCGCAATACCGTCCTGATCATGACCTCCAACCTGGGTACAGAGTTCGTCACCCGTTCGGGGACGTTGGGTTTCCAGCGGTCGGGGGAGGGAGAGGAAGGAGAAGGGGAAGCCAAGATTGAGCGCGCTTTAAAGGACACCTTCCGACCAGAATTCCTCAACCGTATTGACGAGGTGATCATCTTCTCCAAGCTCACGTTAGAAGATATGGTGGAGATTGTCGCCCTGCAAATGAAGCTGGTCCGTGAACGATTGGAAGACCACGGTTTGATCGTCAGCTTGAGTGACGCCGCGCGCAATTGGCTGGCTCAGGAGGGCTTAGATCCGGACTTCGGCGCGCGTCCCCTTATGCGCGCCATCCAAAAACATGTCGAGAGCCCACTCTCTGTAAAAATCCTGCAGGGTGAGTTCAAAGAAGGCGGCCAGGTGTTGGTTGACTATGTAGAAGAGGAGGGTGTGGTCTTCCGTCCTGTTGAGGACAGCACGCCAGTCGAAATCGACGAGGAAGTCAGCGCCTGAGAAATTAGCGATTAGAGCACAGTGTAAAGTGGCTGCCCCATAAAGGCAGCCACTATCGGTTTTCTGAGAGTACGACCGAAATTCAATTTACCTTGAACTTGCATATGCAGAGGAGAACGGCGCAGCGGTATCCTTACCGAACTTGAAAACGGTTAGAGAATGGGCCGACACATGGGTCGCCCCCTACGATAAATTAATGTTGGGGGCTAGTGATCTTTCTTCGCTGCACCCGCTTGAGCTTCGGCCTTATCGGCGCCGGCTGTGAAGAGCAGTTCAGTGGCGCTCTCGAGGTTTGCCTCTGTTACGCCTCCCAACATCGACGCCATCTCCGTTATCCGTTCCGATTCACTCAGAGAATGAGTTAGTGTGATCGTGCGCTCACCCTTCACTTGCTTTTCAACCCTGATATGCTGATCTCCGAACGAGGCCAATTGCGGGAGGTGGGTGATACACAGCACCTGGTGTTTAGGTGTTAATTTCCACAATTTCTGCCCGATGATTGCACCGACTCTGCCGCCGATCCCCTGATCGATCTCATCAAAAATCAACGTCGGTGTGCGATCGGCTTGCGCCAGGACGCCTTTTAATCCGAGCATGAGGCGTGACGTCTCTCCGCCAGAGGCGATCTTAACCAACGGTTTTAACCCTTCACCGGGATTAGGTGCGACCAGGAATTCGATATGATCCAGACCGGTTGGGCCGAGGGCGACATGCCGGTCGCCTACGGGGACACCGCTGGGATCGTCATCCCAGTGTTGGGTGAGACCGAAGTTGGCCCCTTGCATATGTAAATCTTCCAATTCGTGCTCGATTGCCTTGGTGAGGCGCTCTCCAGCATTTTGCCGGGTTTGTGTTAGTTGCTCCCCAAGATTTCCGAGGCGATGAAGGAGAGCATCTTCCTCTCCCGTCAGTTCTTTCAGGCGTTCTTCTGCGTGGGTAATATTCTCTAGCTCTTCCCGCGCAGATTCGGCTTGGGACAGCACCTCATCAATACTTCCCCCATATTTTCGCTTGAGGGTGGTGATCATATTCAAGCGCTCTTCGACTTCGTTCAATCGCTGTGGATTGAACAGAATTTCCTCACGGTAAAGACGAAGGCGGCGGACGAGTTCACTCACTTGCTCAATGATCGCTTGCGCCTGAGACTGAGCATCCACCATGCTTTGGTCAATTTTGGCTAAACCGGAAGTGGAATGAGCGACACGTCCGAGAAGATCAACAGCAGACTCCTGGCCTTCGAGTTGCCCGTCAAGCGCAGCGATTGCCTCCTCGGTTTGGCGCGCAAGTTGTTCAGCGTTGGCTAATCGTGAGCGCTCCTCAAGCAAAACCTCATCCTCTCCAAGCTGTAGCGTGGCCGAATCAACCTCATTGATCTGAAATGTGAGGAAATCCATCTTTCTGGCTGAATCTTGCTCCTGCTTGCGCAGTTGTTCAAGCTGTTGGCGGACTTCCCCCAAGGTTTGATACTGCTCTTTGTAGGACTGGAGAAAATCGTCGTCATCGGCATACCGATCCAAGAGTGAGATGTGCTCGCTCACTCGCAGCAGGCTGAGGTGCTCGGATTGACCATGGACATCAACCAACAACTCCCCAATTTCTGAGAGTAGGTTAAGGGTGACAACGCGGCCGTTCACGCGGCAAATATTTCGCCCCTCGCGCCGGATTTCTCGCCCAATGACAAGTTGTTCAGGGTCGTCGAGCAAACCTTCCTGGTCTAGGATTCGATTAACCCGTTCCTGGGCAGATGACTTGAGAGCGAAAAGCCCTTCAATCAAGGCGACGTCAGAGCCGGTGCGGACGAAGGTGCTGTCTGCTCGACCGCCCAAAATCATCTCCACGGCATCAATGATGATGGATTTGCCAGCGCCGGTTTCGCCAGTGAAGACGACAAAGCCAGGATTTATGATAAGTCGTAAATCCTCGATAATGGCGAAATCTCTGATGTGAAGTTCGTTTAGCATGTTGTGAACTAGAGTTTGATTGCCCCGAGACGGTAGTACATCGTACTCATGATTAAAAAGCCATATCCTAAAGGCCAGGCGAAATCTAAGAGTATGGCGCCGATGAAGCCCGGATCCAGGTCAATGCCGTATGCGAGCATGGTGAACAAAGGAATAGCCCGGAAGCCCAAATAGAGAAGCACACCCAGGGAGCCGCCAAAGATGCTCGTTGTCGTTAGTCGCCGGCTGCGACGTTTTTTCACCACGAAACGTATAAGTGTGGCAATACCACTGCCGACGATCGGAGCAACAAACAACCCCCAGAATCCGAGTATTTTCAGAATCGCTGTGGCAAGACCGACGGCGATTAGTGCAACTACACCTGCGATAGGAGCGTCGATCGCAGTGGTTGTCTCAAAAACCTTCTGGTGCCCGCGAATACACTCGCGGCAACGGTAACCAACCGGGGTTTTTACGGCGCATTTAGGACATATGGGTTTATCGCAGTGGTTGCACCGCAGGGTTGTTTCTTGCTGAGGGTGATTGGCACATGTTAGCGAATGCGCTGTCATGTTATCAAGCTCGCGGAAGGATTTTGGTTCATGTGTGAGGTCAGGTTTCGATAGAAATAATCCGCGTCCTGAAAGCGCACGAAGAGGGCCACGTATTCGCTGGCGAAAGCTCTAACAATATCCCGGTCCTGCAGTTGAATCGGCTCATGACCATCCATGCTAAGGGAAGCCTGGTGATCTGTTTTCACAACAATACGTACCTCGGAGCCTTCGTGCAGCACGATAGCACGATCGACAGAAAGGTGTGGTGCGACTGGAACGAGCAGGATATTGCGCAATTCCGGCGGAAGGATTGGGCCCCCGGCGGCGAGTGCGTATGCCGTCGAGCCGGTCGGAGTGGAGACGATTAATCCATCGGCGACGTACGTAGTCAGTGTGTGGCCGTCGATCTCCGCCGTGAGGAATACCGGGCGCACCATCTCGCCGCGCCCGACAACGCATTCATTCAGCACGTCCCACGTGCCAAGAAGTTCATCGCCGCGCAAGTGTTGGGCGCGCAACATCATCCGGGTTTCGAGCCAGAAGTTGCCTTGCAGGACTCTCGTCAGAGCGGGCTTCCACTCTGTGCGGGCGACTTCAATAAGGAAACCCAGCCCGCCAAGGTTAATTCCCAAAATAGGCACATCGTTTGGTGCGCATAAATGGACGGCGCGCAACATGGTGCCATCTCCGCCAAGAGCGATCATTAAGTCGTAGTCGCCGGCGTTAACTCGGCTGCGCAGGGATTCGTCAGAAAGCAAGCCAGAGGAAGCCTCTAGACCCTGGCTGGAAATGAATTCAGCGATTTCACTCGCGGCCTGTTGAGCGCCCTCCATCTTTGGATGGAGGGCGACGACGATCCGCTTCGGGGGGGTATCATGGTTGATCATCGTGTTTATTATAAGCGAACGATTTAGTTTTCCTTAAGCCGCTTCTCGACAGATAGGAGAGCGCGTTTCAGTTCACCCTGTTGGAATGTTGTCGTCAAGTCGCCCCGGGTCCGTTCGGTCACCCCCCTCACCATGTCGGTAATCCGTCTCAGGTTGTGGGTCAGGGCGTCGGGGAAGTCGATTGTGACAAGCAGGCCGTAGATATCATCCATCATTTCCAAGAGACGTTCCGCCTCCGCCAGATCATCGCTGCGCAGGATGTCGAGGGTTCGACGGCGGAGTTCTCCCGCCGCTTCGCCAAGGCCTCCCAGCCAGGGAACGAAATCAATATTAAGTTCTTCGGGCTCGGGAAGCGGTTCACCGGAGACAAGCCGGAACACAATACTCGCTTCGGCATACTCCTTAAGCGCCGACTGCGTATACCCCGCTTTAAAGAGATCGGGAAAAGGGGCCAGCTCGGTGCTCAATTGATCGACAAGTTCCGATGCTTCATTAAGGAGATCCTTGGCGAGTTCAAATTCTTCGCGATGAACGGCGCGGATGGTTTTAGAGCAAAAACGGATAAGCGAGCGCGAGCGCTGGAGAGCCTGGTCACGAGCAGCGTTTTTTTCTTCCAGGTGCTGCCGGATTCGGTCGCCAATTTGATCAAGATTATCCATCATTTCCCTCGTCTTCAGTTTCATCTGGGGGTGATTTAAAAAGTTGGTTGGCAAGTGTGTTGTCTTTGGGTATCTCAATTTCGCCATGCTGGGCTTCGAAACGGGCAATATGGTCGTTGAGCGCTCGAAGAAGGAGCTTGGCGTTTAAAACAGTCATCACCACGCGGGTTTGCACTCGAGCTTGAGGAATTTGCGGCATGACCTGCGCTAAGTCGAGCACGATCTCAGAGCGAGAGTTTGTTATCAGGGCGAAGTTAGCGTAGGTGGGCTTTAAATCGGCGGGAAGGTGAACAGGCATGCGCCCACCGGCTTGCGGCTTCTGAGGTTTTTTTGTCATAGGTCGTCTCCGCGGGTTAATAGACCTACTCCACCGATAGGGGATCGGTGGAGTAGGAGTTGGTTCTTCTCACTAAAAGGGGATGTCGTCTTCCGATTCGGGCGCCGCGGCGGGCATACCCTCGGTGGATTCGAAAGCCGTATCGTCTCGCCCACCAAGGAATTTTACGGTTTCCGCAGTCACCTCGAAAGAGGCGCGGCCTTGCCCGTCATTCCCCGTCCACATCCGTGGATTACCGGATTCATCCGGGTTCAATCGGCCTTCGACCAGAACCGGGCGGCCCTTGCGTAGATACTCGTTGCAAGCCTCCGCCGACTTGCCCCAGACCGAAACGCGGAACCAGATCGTCTCTTTGACAGATTCACCGTCTGACCTGGTGTACTGCCGGTTAGACGCTACCGACAGGTTGGTGACCGCTTGCCCGCTAGGCGTGTAGCGCATCTCGGGATCGCGACCGAGGTTACCAACAAGAATCAGTTTATGGAACATTGGGAACTCCATTTCCGATGGGGAGGGTCTTTAGTTACGGCCCGGGTGGCCGTGAGAGCATAAAATGCGCCCATCGGTGACTAGAACAATTGTACTACTTTTGCTTTTCAATGTCAAGAGTCAGTTTGTTTCTTTGGTGCAGCCGGGTTTACTCGAAGCCATTAAAAATCATCGTCATAGTGTAGAAAGATTCTAGAATGGCGCTTGATTTCTCTTCACCGGCGGGCATTGGCCGACCGTCGGTGTCGAGGAGAAGCGGTACGAGTTCTAGCTCACGAACTCCACGAGCATCGATCCAAATATTCAGCAACCCGGTCTCGGGGGGACCGGCATCTTCGAAAGCGAAATTGCCCAGCCCATAGGCGACGACGCCGTCACTGAAGAGTTCAAGCGGCTGAAGGACATGTGCGTGATGCCCGATCACGAGTTTCGCGCCAGCTTCAATGGCGGCACGAGCCGCGGCCAACTGGGGTGGACTTGGTTGAATGACGTTCTCGTACCCGCTGTGCAAGATCACCACTACGAGGTCAACTTGTGTAAGGGCAGCGGTGACATCGGCGTGGATGCGGTTGGGTTCGGCCCAGGCGACCCCGGCATCGTTCTCGCCAGCGATCCAGGTCCGGGCGTCAAAGCCCCGAAATTCAACCGGCACGTCCACGTAAGCAAAGAAGGCGAGCTTGATCTCATTCATCTCGAAGATGACCGGGCGATGAGCGGCGGCATCGTCCGCTCCCGCGCCGACGGTATTAATCCCGCGCGCCTCCAGCAGTTGGATCGCTTGCATCAACCCCTCCGCGCCGAAATCCATGGCGTGGTTGTTCGCCAGAGAGAGTACATCGAAACCGGCCAGCGATAAGGTCTCGGCCGTCTCTCTTGGAGCGCGGAAGGTGTACCCCTTGTCTTCGGGGGCGCCCAGGTCACCGAGCGCCGATTCGAGGTTTCCAATGGTTAGATCGGCTGTGGAAAGCGCACCTTCGATCTGTGCAAAGGGGTAACCCACATCACCGGCGACGACCGCCTCCCCGAGTGCACGATCAAGCATCACGTCGCCTACTGCCGCAAGGTGGATGACCGCATCGAATGTCAGTTCCTGGATTAAGAAGGGGGCCAGTTCTTCGGTGGCGCCCTCGAAACCAGGTGAGCTGTGCAGAGACCACTCATCCCGCAGTGGGTAATCCGGGTCGGAGGGATGGCGGCCATCTACCAGGAGAGACCTCATATTGGGGGTAACTTCCGACCAATCCATCACGGCGACAAAAGCGCTGCCTTCGGCCAGGATCTGTTCCGCCTCAGGCAGCGAGATATGCGTCCACGAGCTTGAGAGCGGGACGGCCAGTGAAAGCGGTCGGCTCCCAGCCGGGATGCCATCTGAATCGTGCAGCAACGCCAGGTCGAAGTTGCCTTGTGCGAGGCTTTCGTTAAGCGCGGTTGACGATTCAACCACCCATTCCCAGTTTGATCCTGCCCCGGATAAATTCTCGACGGCCTGCGCCGCGGCTTGTGCCCATTGAGGCGGTACACCGAGGCGTAGAGGCCGTGAGGGCTCAGGCGTGGGAGCAGGTTCGGGCTGCGATGGAGTATTCGTTTGTGTGTGAACTGCGGGTTGAGCTTGCTCTGCAGAGGGGGACGCAATCGTCTTCACTGTTGAGACGGACGGTGAAATTAACTGGCAGCCCGACGACGCCAGCAGCGTCACGAGAAGGATGGTCCAGTGCAGGGTGGCGTTTTGTCGCAGTCCAACCAGGTTCATAGAAGCGCTTTCACGAACAATGAGGGATAAACCAATTGCCTGAGATTATACGACCGTTCTGCTCATGTGTCGGTGATTAAGCAAACGTGCATCGGCGAATGAGAAGAATAAGAAGCCGGGGCAGGCACCAGGCCCGCCCCGGCTATTACTCTCGCGAATTTTAATAGGAGTTGGTTTTGGTCACTGACCGTAGCTCAGCGGTTCGAGTTCCTCCTCGACCATCTTGACGACCAGGTCGTCGAGAGAGAGGACGCTGTAGTCGTCTACATGGTGGGTTGTATCATCTCCAGGTCCTCCGCCCGCCCCATAGGTGAGAAAGAGGAACTTACCGCCGGTCACCTGGGCTAACTGACGGAAGACGTACTCGCCCTGGTCGTCGAGTCCGCTCGAGGCGAGTGGGAAGATCTTGATACCGTTTTCCGCCGCCGTGAAGACCTCCTGGGCGTAATCGTAGTCTTGACTGTAATCGAGATGCGGCGGGGCATCGGCGATCAGGAAGATCAAGCTGACCGTCTCTTCGACGCGCCACTCCGGAAGCTCAAGCGCGCTGTGTAAGCCCTCGTTCAGACTCTCGGGGTAATCACCACCGCCTTCAGCGATGACCTGCGCGAGTTCATCCGTGAAGGCTTGGATGTCGGACGTGAAATCGAACGTGCGGCTGACGAAGAGATCGCCGCGATCGCGGTAAATCGTCATCCCGAAGCGCACATTTGGCTCGGAGGGCAGGGCGTGAATACGTTCAGATACGCTGATCATATTGTCTTTGAGCTGCTGGATTTCATCGCTCATGCTGCCGGTGGCGTCGATCAGAAAAAGCACATCCAATCGAATTGGGTCGGTCGCCGGGCGTACGTCGAGGGTTAGATTATGCTGGCGAGTGTCGCTGTCGATCTCAAGCGTGGTCTCGCGACCATCCTTCTCGGCTTGTATGACGTAACCCTGCGTCTGTCCTCCATCGACCGCTTTGGGGAAGAAAATCACACGGCCGTCTGATGTTGTTTGCAGCCGGGACAGCTCGCGGCCGTTTGCGTCACTGATTGTCACCAAGGCTCCTAAAATTGGGCGACCGCCAGGGTCCGTCACCCGGATAATATGACGTTCGCTGACGTCAAGGTCGTGGACGAGGATGCCCGCTTCGGTGAAGCGCTGGCGATAGAGTAGATAATCATCCCACTCAGCGTTGTCATCAACGCTCCCGGCACGCATCGCTGCGTACTGGTTCGAGCGTACAGGAGATTCCATCGACTTCTCGGCATCGATCGCCATGGGGGGTTCCGGAGGGGCAGAGCCGAGCGCCAGGCTGGGCGCACCTTCCTCCATATAAACGGTATCCGCCGAGGCTTCATACCCCGACCAACCACCTTTGTTGTCCCAATCAACCCACCCGCCGGTGCGTTCGTCGCGCGGGGTTGGTTGAAAGAGGCTGCAGGCGTTGAGGAGAAGAAGAATGAGCAGTGAGAGGAGTGTGAGCCGATGCAGGTTTCTTTTCGTCTTCATGATTATCTCCATTTGTTCAAGAGTGGACCATCATGCTTGAGACGAAAGGGGATGCGGAAAGGTTCCCGTTGTTTTCCGTTTGGAACCCACCGCATAACTAATTTGCGTCAATTCTCCTTGGCGAAAGTGAACGGGGAGTAAAGTGATAGAAGACAGAGTGTGGAATGGATAGACGGAGTTTGGAAACTCAACAGGACCCTCAAATTTCGAAGGTCCTGTTGCTATAGCTATCTAGTCAGGCATTAATTAAGGACACTTACAGGGAGGAAACGAGACCACACTGTATGTTCCACCTGCAGCTTCGCATTCAGGTTTATTTAGGTTGCTACTGCATATTAAACCATCGCCTCCCCCACCGCCCGGGTCCTCTTGGGCAACCTCCGGATTATTCCATAATGGAATATCCCAGGTATCGCCCTCGGGCGTGGTGCCGTCCTTGGGCACGGCGCAGACATCAGCGCCGTCGGGGTTCTGGATGTACCACCACGCCTGGTCCAGGCTCTGGGCCACAATCGGCGCTGTCTCGCCCAGCAGCAGATAACCGCTGATGGGGTAGGTGCCGGGGACCGGTCCCTGGTAGCAGGCCAGATCGCGCAAGCCTTCGACCTGGGGCACGAAGGACTGGGCGCAGAAGCCGCTATCGTTGGTGAAGAAGGAGCGTCCTTCAGAAAAGGGCCCGAACGTCGCGTCCTCGACCTGGGCAATGCGCCAGTAATACATTGTGCAGTCCGCTAAGCCTGTGACCTGGAAGAACGAATGTTTACTGGCCCAATCCCCGGCATACATGTTCGTGCCACTGAAATCGGCCGAAGTTTGCACGTCGATGTAATAGCCGTCGGGGATGCATCCCGGCTCGCCTGGTTGGAAATTAAGCATGACTTCAAGCGCAAGTATTTCCTCGCCATCATCGGGCTCGATCAGTTCAGGAGCTGCCAGATCGGCGGGAACGCCGCAGCTCGGCCCGGTGAAGAAGGTCCACGTTGGCGAATCGGGACCATTGACGCCATCGGTCCAGGCGCGCACATTCCAGAAATACTCGGTTGCCGGCTCGATGCCCATCTGTGGGAATTCTGCGTCGGGCGAAGGCCAGACGGTCTCACCATCGGTCATCCCTGCGCGGGCGATGCCCCAATCCGAGTCGTGTGAGAAGCGGATCTTGTACTTATCGGGGAAGCAGTTGATCGGTGACCACTGGAAGAATTCCGCGGGGAGGATGGACTCCATCCCTAGGAGCGAGACCTCACTCGCCTGAGGCGGCCAAAGAAGCTCGGGCGGGGTGAGATCCTCCGGGTCGCACATCAAGCTCATAAAGCTGGTGTCAACGACCAGGTCCGGTATGACCGAAACCATCGGGCAGTCGGGACTCACGCTCACGTTGAAAGCGCGCGCCTCAGAGTACGGGCCCTGGACGCCGTCGAATATTGGCGCCACACGCCAGTAATAGGTGGTGCAATCGGTTAGCTCATCGGTAAGCACGTAGGTGCCGGGGATGCCGAACTCTCCCAACAGGTTCGTGCCGCCGAAACCCGAATCGGTTTGCAGGTCGACGAAGTAGCCCTCGGGCAAACACTGCGGTTCGCCCACCTCGTAGTGCAGCTCGGCGTATAGATCGCCAATGACCTCGCCGGGATCGGGGGAGAGCAGCTCCGGAGCGCCCATCTCGCCGGCGGTAGCGCACAGAGGTCCGGTGAAGAACACACGCGTGGAGGAATCAGGCCCATTCACCCCGTCGGTCCAGGCGCGCACCTTCCAGAAGTACTCGGTGGACGGCTCCAGGGCCAATTGAGGGTAGGGAGCATCACTCAGCGGCCAGGCCAGTTCTCCGTCGGTCATACCTGCCCGAGAGTTGCCAAAATGCCGGTCGGGAGATATTAGGAGTTTGAAGTGTTCGGGGGTGCAGTCTGGATCGAACTCCCATTGAAACAACTCCGGAGTCAAGGTGTCGACCGTCGGTGCAGTACCGACATTTGAATAGTTACCCGGGAGGGTGATCGTAGGTGGTTCCAGATCCGCAGGGGTGCAGGGGGTCGAGCTGGGGCGGTTGCAAGCTGCAAGGCCGAGTCCCATCGCCAGCAGACAAGATAACAGCAAAAGCTTTTTCGTCATGACCATTCTCCTTGCATTGAAAGCAGTCCACCCACATATTGTGGTCTGCAGGAACCGTGTCAGGGAGCTTCTATGTTGTTAACGAATAGTTCATCCAGTTTGTGACAAAGGCCACAGATACTATAGATTGTATTCGTCCATTCAAATCGCGCTACTTCGCTTAACTCGCTCAGATTCAATCGCTACCTGCGGTTTATAGGCGAACGAAGGACCCCAACCTTTCGTTAAAGTTCAGGGGTGTTGATTTTGTTGAGATTACGCATCAATCCACTGGTTGAGAATGTAATGTTGATCCCGATGGTTGACACAGGCCTTGAAATGGGCATAATTGGGAGAAGACATTAATAAAGGCTTTGATTGAGGAAAGTAGGCGGGCTGACCTCGCCAGAGAGGCTGGGGCGTGGCTGGAACCCCGGTCCAAGAGAGACCCGTTGAAGTTCCCTCATGAGCCGCCCGGGGGAACGCTTCGCCAGAGGCAAGTAGTTCGGGCCGGAACCCCACCGTTAGCGACGGGGGATCTGATCGCCGTATGTTGGGATTTGCAGGGACGGCCGTCGGGATCGAGAGGGCCTTTCGGGGTCAACAAGGGTGGTACCGCGGGATTGCTCTCCCGTCCCTTGATCGGGCGGGGGCGTTTTGTTTAAAACACCACTTGAAATAGTGCGTGCGAAGGGAAAGGAGCCTCAATGCTGAAACGTCTGGACGAACTTGAAAGAGAGGCGCTTAAGAACCTGGACGAAGCGTTGGATGAACACACGCTTCAAGCCTGGAAGGTGAGCTACCTGGGACGTGCGGCCGATCTGGGAAAGATCACAGAGAGTCTGCGGGAGCTGTCTAAAGAGGAACGTCCTGCGGTCGGGCGGCGCGCGAACGAGGTTAAGAAGGCGTTAGAGGCCGCGTATGAAGCGCGCGAGATGTCCATGCAGCAAGCTGCAGTAGAAAGAAGCTTGAGGGAAGAACGACTGGATGTCACCTTGCCCGGTCGCAGCATGTCGCGTGGCAGGATACATCCTGCCAACCAGATGCTTCGCCGCATCTATGCCATCTTCGCCGAGATGGGTTTCCAAATCTACCGCTCACGTGAAGTTGAGACGGATGAGTACAACTTCAGCCTCTTGAACTTACCCCCCTTTCACCCAGCGCGAGATATGCAGGATACCTTTTACACAACTACGGAGGGAGTGCTGCTGCGGACTCAAACATCACCCGGCCAGATCCACGTGATGCGCGAACGGGCCCCGGAGCCCATACGCGTAATCCTGCCGGGGATGTGCTACCGCTATGAGCAGATCACGACCCGATCGGAGATCCAATTCAATCAGGTCGAAGGGTTGGCAATCGGAAAGAACATCACCTTCTCCGACCTGAAAGGCACGCTAGTCGCTTTTGCTCGCCGGCTTTATGGAGACGAGGTACGCACGCGCTTTCGAGCGGCCCACTTCCCCTTCACGGAGCCCTCGGCCGAGATGGATATCGAATGTTTCGTCTGCGACGGCGAGGGATGCGGGGTATGCAAAAAGACGGGGTGGCTGGAGGTCCTGGGCTGCGGGATGGTCCACCCTACCGTGCTGGCGAACGGGGGCTACGCTCCTGAGCAAGTCTCCGGCTTTGCTTTCGGTATGGGACCTGAACGGATCGCCATGAATATTTACCGTATTGATGACATCCGTAACTTCTGGGCAAATGATCTGAGATTCTTACAGCAATTCTGAGTCCTAGCCGGACTTTAAATGGTTTGACAAGGGAGGTTTCATGAAGGTTCCCATAACTTGGCTGCGCGAATTTGTCGATATTGAACTCCCAATTCCCGAGTTAGCCCACAGGCTGACCCTGGCAGGGTTGGAGGTGGAAGAAATTCGCTTTATCGGGCTTCCACTTCCAGAGGAAAAGGTAGAAGGTCACACGGGGCGCAAGCGGAGCATCGGCACGAATGTTACCGGATTAGCCTGGGACCCTGAGAAAGTCGTCGTCGGTGCGGTGTTGGAAGTCATGCCTCATCCGGACGCAGACCGACTGGTGTTGTGCCGCTTGGATGATGGTGAACAGGAACACACCGTGCTCACCGGCGCGCCCAATCTTTTCCCCTACAAGGGGCAGGGAACCCTAAAGAGCCCGTTGAAGGTAGCCTATGCGCGCGAAGGAGCCACGCTTTTCGATGGTCATACTGCCGGCTGGGAAACGTTCACGCTCAAGCGGGCAAAGATACGTGGGGTTGAGTCGTATTCGATGGCGTGTTCGGAGAAAGAGCTCGGCATCTCTGAGGAGCATGAGGGCGTGATCATCCTCGACGATGAAGCACAGGTTGGGCAGCCGCTCGTGGAGTACATGGGTGATGCCGTCCTGGATATCGCGCTCACGCCCAATGTAGCCCGCAATGCCAATATCCTGGGGGTGGCCCGGGAGGTTGCAGCGTTGACGGGAGCGGCGCTGAAAGAGCCCTCCTACGAAGTCCCATGGAAGGGTCCTTCGATCGATGGGCAGGTGAGCGTCGATATTCGCACTCCTGAACTGAATCCGCGCTTCGTGCTAGGGCTTGTCGAGGGGGTGGATGTTGGATCCAGCCCGTATTGGGTGCAGCTCCGTCTGCAATTAGCGGGGATGCGGCCGATCAACAACATCGTTGATGCAACGAACTACGTCATGCTTGAAATTGGTGAGCCTCTGCACGCGTTTGACTTCGATGTACTCGTCGATCGCGCTGGAGGAAAAGCGCCGAAGATCATCACCCGGCAGCCAGAATCGGAGGAGCGCATTACCACGCTCGACGGTGTTGAGCGGTCCCTGGACGATTTCACGGTTTTAGTGACGGATACCGCCGGGGCGCTTTCAATCGCCGGCGTGATGGGGGGCGCCGAGTCAGAAGTAAGCGAGAAGACCACCCGGATTTTGCTCGAGGGTGCTTCCTGGAATTACATAAACATCCGCCGAACGGCAGGGTCACAGAATCTACAATCCGAAGCCTCCTACCGGTTCGAACGCGGCGTTCCCCCGGCGATGGCAGACCGTGGAGTCAAGCGCTGTCTGTCCCGGATCCAACAGTTTGCTGGCGGTGAAATCGCCCATGGACTAGTTGACGAATACCCGCTGCCGCCAGAATCATCGATTGTGGAGATTTCCACAGTTGATGTGGAGCGCTGGCTCGGGATCCGGCTTGAGTTAGGGGCTATTGAGGAAATTCTTGGTCGACTCGGATTTGAGACCGAGAGCAAGGGGAAGAAACTGCACGTGACCACGCCTGATCATCGCCTGGATATCGGTGAGGGCATCGTAGGAACAGCAGACTTGATGGAAGAAGTGGCGCGGATCTATGGGTACGATCATCTTCCGGAGACAATGATCTCTGATGATATCCCGCCGCAGTACAGCAACAAAGCTTTGGAGCGTGAGGAGCAAATCCGAGACATGCTCGCTGGTCTTGACTTACAAGAGATCGTAACTTATCGCCTTACAAAACCAGACCACGAAACCAGGATCTTGCCCGCCGGGACAAAACCCGACGATAGACCGTATATCCAATTAGAGAATCCGATCAGCGTCGACCGCAAGGTCATGCGTCACAGTTTATTAGCGAGCATGCTGGAAGTCGTGGAAAGCAACGCTCGTTTCCAGGAGCGCATCGCCGTCTTCGAAATTGGACCGGTTTATCTGTCTGCTGAGGAGGGTGAACTGCCGTTCGAACCGCTCAAACTTGCCATAGCTCTTACCGGCCCGCGCACACTTCCTTCCTGGCGGGAACTCGCAGCAAAGGAATTCGACTTTTTCGAATTAAAGGGCATTCTCGAGGCGTTGTTTGAAGGGCTTAAGGTCAAAAACGTGGAGTATTCTCCGGGCGAAAATCCATCGTTTCATCCAGGAAAATGCGCCCGGATATTGATCGAGGGGAAACAAGCGGGCGTTATGGGAGAACTCCACCCCCTGGTGAAAGAACGCTACAATTTTCAGTCCTTCCCTCTCTTGGCTGCCGAATTGGATTTGGAAGCGGTGATCCATGCGATCCCCGAATCGATTGACGTGGAATTGGTCAAGACCTTCCCGCCCGTCCTTGAAGATCTGGCCATCGTCGTCGATGAGGCAACCCCAGCCGAACAAGTCCTTGCGGTCATACGGAAATCGGGAGGGGATCTACTGGAAGATATCCGCCTCTTCGATCTCTACCGCGGTGAACAGATCGGGGCGGATAAGAAGAGCCTGGCATATGCTCTAACGTATCAGGCCTTGGATCGAACGTTGACTGATGAAGAAGTGGCCGGGCTGCGGAAGAAGATCGTTAAGGCTTTAGAGAAAGAACTCGGCGCTCACTTGCGATCTTAGCCTTGCTGCTCGGATAAAGCTTCGGCGCGTTGGATGGTCATAGAAGCAAGTTGGGCGACGACCATCAGAAGATGGTGGTCTTCGGTTGAAAAATCCCGGTTACCGAGCTTATTAATCGCTTCGATCACCCCAAGAACGCGCTCGCCATCAAAGAGAGGCACGCAAACAAGTGCTTGCGTGTGAAATCCCATAGTCTCGTCAACCTGGGCGAAGAAACGAGGATCTTTGCGCACATCGAGGACAAATGCGGGTTCGCGATTATCCGCCACCCATCCGGCGATACCTTTCCCGGGCGGCAGCTTGTAGCCTTGAAGGTTATCACGAGCTTCTCCGCGGACGACAACGAAAACCAATTCCTCGGTCTCATCGTCTCGCAGGAGCAGCGAACCATCACGAGTTCCCAGGACTGCCAAAGCGGATCCTAATAAATCATCAAGAACATGGATTAGATTGGTCTTAGGCCCCATGCGCTGGATTAAATCCTGGATGGCGCTCAAGCCGCGCACGGAGGAGCGCAGAATCGTCAGCTCCTCTCGCAATTCTTGATTCTCCTGATTTAGTCGGGAGACCTCTGTTTGAAGAAAGCGTAGTGGGTCGCGGGTATCTACCATGATGAGTCCTTAAGATAGTTGATATTAGCACAAGTAGAATACTCAGGAAAGGGCATTTATCGGCAGACCTATGTGAACTACACCCTTTTAGTGCTCTTCTTTGAGCGGGATTAAGAAATGCGGGCTAGCAAGGTGGACGTGGTATGATGCCCGTCACGCACTCGGCAGAGCGAGATCGATTATTTGATCTGAGAAAGAAAGCTCACCCACCTGCTGCTGCCAATTAAACCATGAATGAGGGCGAGAAATGCGCTCGCTCATGCAGGAAGAATCAAGGGGGAGGGAATAACTGCGAGATGAATATTTATTTCTCATGCTCTCTAACAGGGGGGAGGCAGGACGAATCTGTTTACAAGGCGATTGTGGATCATCTGCTGGAGATTGGGCACGAAGTACCCACGGCGCACCTCGCCTATCCCGAGGTGATGGATTTGGAACGCGTTGTGGATGCCCGAGAAGTCTATGAGCGGGATATGGCCTGGATCGAGGCCTGTGACGCGCTAATTGCCGAGGTGAGTACACCATCACATGGAGTGGGTTACGAGATCGCGGATGCGCTCATCCGCGAAAAACCGGTGCTGTGCTGCTACCGTGAAGGCGTGACCGTGTCGAAGATGATCACAGGGAACAACTCGAAAACGCTGGTGCTGAGCACTTATAAAGGAACCGAAGAGGTGTTGGCGGCAATTGATGATTTTCTGCAAACACTGTCAAGCGCATAAAAGAGACAGACGGCAAGGTTGCATCCCCTGAGAACATTTCAGGGGATTTATATTATGTGGCTTCAGCGTTCATCGATGTCGGTATACGGCTTTGGGGGCATGAAAGCAGGTCATATAAGCTAGCAGTGTGCGGCGTCAATGGTCGTGTGCGCGAGTTTGTTTGCTGATCGTGGTCGGTGGCGCTGAGAAGTTCTTACACTGCTTCGACGCTCTTTATTTCGGGGAAGAACTGACGGACAGAACCCTCTACCCAACCGCGGAGTGTTCCTTCCGAGAGATGGCAACCCTCGCAAGCTCCGCCCATCTTCACCTTGAGAACCTCTCCATCGAAGGAAACCAATTGAACCCATCCGCCGTGATATTGCTCGATGTAGGAACTGATTACTTCCACCAACGCCTGCATACGCTCTTCCGGCGGGGCGTCTACGTCGTGGCTGTGATTGGCTGTTATTGACATATTGGGCTCCATTCGAGAGTTTGTGTTTTCTCAAAATCCCTGGGCGGTTACACCATCCCTCAGCATTTTAACCACATGCGCATGCGTATTTTGCAGCCGCTGCGCGATCACATCTGCTAAGCGTTCAAGGATGACGACGCCCGCATCAGGGTATTTCTCGCATAATATATTAAGTTCCTTGCCCTTGATGCTGAGGGTTACACTGCGCTTAATGCTTACGGCACAGGAAGTATAAACCGTGCGCCCAAGGGACGCAGACCAGCCGAAAACACCTCCTTCTTCGATCTCAGCTACGGGTATCACGTCGCCATCGTGTGGTTTAAAGCGGATGGCCACCCTACCCGAGACCAAGAAGTATAACCTCTTGGCGGGGGCATCCTGCTCGAAGATCACATCACCTTCTCCAAAGGTCTCCGATTCAAATCTTTTTGCCAGGAGATTGAGATGCTTAGTGTCGAGTCCTTTAAATAACGGAAGCGAATCGAACGTATCCCGGTTCATAGCCTCAATTCAACGAGTGATGGCTCTAGTGTAGTTTGGCAGTTAATCGGCATCGAAGTGGATTCTTTCCCGATCTGTGCGACAACCGTCACCTCCTTCGGTAGACGGTATTTTTTTTCTCCAGCAGCAGTGATTATATCCCCTTGACGAAATTTCTATTAATAGGTATATTGCAGCCACAGGCAGGCATCTGGGTGCCCCCCTCACCTAGATGTTTGTCTGTGTTTTAACCAGGATGTTCCGCTATATTTCAATTGATTTGATCTTGAGAAGCCCCAAAAGCATTCCCGGAGAGGGTGCCTTCAATATGGGCTCTTTTCCCTCGAGAACGGGCTCTCGAGAAATTTTGCTATAAGGAGAGGGAGTGATCCGCCCCCATCACTTGAGGAGTTGTTCCGCTCGTTCCAAGTCTTCCGGCGTGTTTATGTTGAAAAAACTCAATCTGGAAGGATCGTACTTAGTAAGTACAGGTCCTTCGATCGGGAGGACGTGTACTTTCGGAAAGAAGCTAATCATTCTTCGTCCGCCGGATTCCAGCGCCTCTTTTACTGCGGGAAGGCAGTGTGCGCTGTTGTACACTGCTTGAAGCGGCTCGTATTTGTCACCGTTCTTGGGAACGATCACATCAGCCTCATGCACCCGGCAGAGTAAGTGCTCAAGCAATTCACGACTCACAAAAGGTGTGTCGCAAGATATAACCAGGACGATCTCACCCTGCGCAGCGCTTAGTGCGGTTTTGAGACCGTGCAAGGCACCAGCGCCGGGAACCTCGTCGCCCACCATCCGCAGATTGAGATAGGCCAGTGTCTCCGGGCGATTGGTCGTTATCAGAATTTCATCCGCCAAGCCATCGATTCGACCAAGCACGCGCTCGATGAGTGGCGTTCCCGCCAGACGGACTAGCGCTTTATCTTCCCCCATACGGCTGGACTTCCCGCCTGCTTGAACAGCGATGCTAACCATGATCACATTTTACCCTCGCTGATAACGATCTGGGGGTGGGTGATATAATTCCCAATGTTCTCATGACAACTCTAGCTGAAGTGCTCGACGCGATGACTATCCCCGGGGAGCTTTACACGGCGCTCCCAAACGGGGACGCGCGCTGTTTCGCTTGTGGGCATCGCTGCCTGATTCGGGAAGGTAAGCGCGGCATATGCAAGGTCCGCTTCAACGATGGTGGCAAGTTGCAGGTTCCCTGGGGATACGTCGCAGCTTTGCAGTGTGATCCCACCGAAAAAAAACCTTTCTACCATCTTCTTCCTGGCTCGGATACGCTAACATTCGGGATGCTGGGTTGTGATTTCCACTGCTCCTACTGCCAAAACTGGGTCTCGTCACAAGCTTTGCGGGATCCCGCTTCCGAGCGCTCCGCGGCTTATCTGCGCAGAATCGAGCCGTCGGCGATGGTTGAATACGGACTCGAAATGGGGGCCCGGGTTGTGGCTTCATCGTACAACGAGCCTTTGATCACTTCTGAATGGGCCGTCGCAGTATTCAAGGAGGCCGTGAAAGCAGGCTTGAAGTGTGCTTACGTTTCAAATGGAAATGCAACTCCGGAAGTGATCGAATATCTCAGCCCATACCTCAGCGGGTTTAAAATTGATCTCAAGACAATGCAGGATCGGAATTACCGTGAATTAGGCGGAGTGCGCCAACATGTGCTTGACAGCATCAAGATAGCGCACGAACAGGGTCTCTGGGTGGAAGTTGTTACGCTTGTCGTCCCGGGCTTCAATGACAGCACTGATGAATTAATGGAGGCGGCCCGATTTATCGTCTCCGTGTCGCCGGACATCCCCTGGCATGTCACTGCCTTCCATAAGAATTACCGCATGACCGATACGGAAAACACCACCGTCGACATGCTAATCCGGGCGGCCGAGATTGGCCAGGAGGCTGGGCTGCGCTATGTGTATGCCGGGAATCTTCCGGGCCGGGTTGATCCTTATGAGGATACTTTTTGCCCAACATGCCAAGAGAGTCTGATCCGGCGCTATGGTTTTGTGATCCAGGACTATCAACTGACTGGGCAGGGGACTTGCCCGAATTGTGGAACCGCTATTCCAGGAATCTGGCCAGAGTCGACGGATGAAGTGAGGTATGGCTCGACAGCAGATCTGTTTGCGCGGCGACCGCGTATTGTCCCGTAACTTGTCTACGCGAGAGAAAGATTGAACTCCAGAGGAGCCTATCGGTTGCAAACCAAATTAATACTTACCTACGATCCGATACCGGAGCAGCGCGAGGCTTATTTTCGCTATGTCCTGGGGGAGTTTGTTCCCACGATGGAGCAGATGGGCCTGAGGATGTGCGAATCATGGCATACCGCCTACGGGTCCTACCCTCTCAGGCTCCAGGGCTTCACGGCTGACGATAGCGTGGCGATGGCAGAGATTCTAGACTCCCGCGACTTCAAGCAGCTTGAGGAGCGGCTGCAGGAGTTTGTGGTTAATTACCAGAGGCGTGTCGTTCCCCGCAAGAAAACCTTCCAGTTCTAATCACAATAAAGAGACAAGAGTAGATTAAGAGAATAGTGGCGACAAATTTCCCGAGGTGTTGTATAATGGCGCCGCCCTGGCGCATCGAACATTGTAGCTGCATTGAAACCAGCCCTCACTATAGCCCAGCCAGGGCTTTTTTTTTAGATTGCGGATTGATCCACGCTCATCAGAACGCAAGCCGAATTGGAATTAACCTCTTATTCGCGCGAGTTACCCCGAAGGCAACTCAACATATGCCTGGAGTCAAGAAATGGAATGCCCGTGCACAGGTGATGGATTGCTGTTGTCCGGATAGGACAAGATCAGATGACGCCCAGCTCTTGGCCAACGCTCTTGAAGGCAGCGAGCCCTCTGTCGAGATCATCTCGCGAGTGCGCCGCGGAGATCATCACCCGTATCCGGGCTTTTCCGCGCGGGACAGTAGGAAAACCGAGGGCCATTGCGAAAATGCCCTCCTCGAAGAGTCGCCGACTGAAATCTTGAGCTATTTCTACCTCGCCCAACATTATGGGCGTGATAGGTGTTGTGCTTACGCCGGTATCGAATCCTATCTCCCGCATTTCGCGCTTAAAGTAATCCGCGTTTTCCCAGAGTTGGTCGACCAGATCAGTGGACTCCTCGAGCAGATTCAGAGAGGCCAGGCAAGCAGCCACATCCGGAATGGTCATTGCCGAGGAGAACAGGAAAGGACGCGAACGCTGCCGCAGCCAATCCACGATTATCTGGCTGCCCGCCACTACGCCGCCGACAACGCCGAAGGCTTTCGAAAGCGTACCCATCTCGACGTCTACTTTGCCATGCAAATTGTAGTGATCAACGATGCCGCGCCCGCCTTTGCCGAGCACGCCCTCTCCATGGGCATCATCGACCATCAGCAGAGCGTCGAAGTCTTGAGCTGTCTCGTATAGTTTATCGAGCGGCGCGACATCACCATCCATGCTGAATACGCCATCCGTTATGATCAATGAACGGTGGAAGCCATCGCCTTTACTTTTCTCTATTTGCATGCGCAGGTCATCCGCATCGCAGTGCGCGTATCGAATGACTTTGGCGCGTGAAAGCCTGCAGCCATCGATAATACTGGCATGGTTGAGTTCGTCGGAATAAATCACATCTTCCTTGGAGACAAGAGCGGGGATCGCGGCCAGGTTGGCGTTGAAGCCGGATTGGAAAGTGATCGCCGCCTCTACGCCCTTGAATGCTGCCAGACGACTTTCAAGCTCAAGGTGGATGGCCATCGTTCCGGCGATAGGCCTCACGGCTCCCGGGCCAACCCCGAATTCGTCGATCGCAGCCTTGGCGCTCTCGACGAGAAAAGGATGGTTGGCGAGGCCGAGATAGTTGTTCGAACAGAAGTTAAGCACCTCCTTGCCATCCACAACAAGCCAGGCGCCTTGAGGGGAACTCAAGGTGCGGATGTTGGTCAACAGACCGGAGTCCTTCAAGTTCGAGAGTTCGTCCGCTATCCACTGGGTTCTAGTTTCTTGTGACATTGAGCTCCTCGCGTTAATTATTCAGTGCTTCTTTATTTGGGGAGGTAATAATAAGCGCTTCTTTTCGGGCATGTGAGAGGCGCTTGATTCTTATTTCGCGGCGTTGTGCTGCCGATCGATCGGGATGGAGTTCGGTATAAACGAGCCGCAGGGGGCGCCGTGCGCGCGTGTAGCGTGCGCCTCGGCCAGCGCTATGTTCCTTCAGGCGACGGATGGGATTCGTTGACCAGCCTGTGTAAAAAGATCCGTCGGCGCATTCGATGATGTAACAGAAATACTCTGGCACGGGGGCATTATACGTCTCCCTACACAGGCGACCAAATCCCGGGGGTGTCTTTCGAAGGATGGGTTTGAAAGACCGAAGTTTAGGGGATGATTTCGAGATTGCCATAGAGCAACCACTGCGTTTGAGAAGGCGGAATCAAAAGCACGTAAGGAGAGATTTGATACTTATCTTTCGGATGCCTATTTGCGATCGTCTGGTTTCATTCGGCGAAAGCCAAGCAAAGATTTAAAGATACCAGGTGATTTTATTCCCTCCGCTGGGCGCAGCTCCGCGCTGCTCCATTCGCCCTGTTCACGCGCTCGAAGCCAGGATTGGCGGGAGCGATCAGCTTCCATTAGATAGTCGGATATTCCCTGCCCATCTTCTTCGGCCAGCAATTCGCGCAGGTCTAGCAACTCTCTGATGAATTGATCGAGTTTGTCGAGGAGCTTCTGTCGATTCAATTTCACACGCTTCTTAAAGGTATCAAGTGGGGTGGTTTCGAAAAAGCTCGTCGCCTGCGCGAAATTGCGGCCGGCCACGCGCTGGATTTCTTTCCAGGATGGTGAGTGGGCGGCAGCCTGCAGAATTGCGGCGCCTAGCAGGATCGGAAGTTCTTCTGTGGATGTCAGCGTGGCATCATGCTCATTCAAATCGATGAAGAAAGGGGTGGCCTCGATGATGGATGCCAGGTTAACCGCCACAGCCAAGGCACTTTCCGGGGCGTTGGGCGGCACGATAATGGCGAGCAATCCACCCGCGTAGAGATCGGCGCGAGGTTCATCTGAAAGTGCTCCCCCACCCGTCAAGCCAGATGTGCCGACAATGGGTGTAGCGCCGATGTACGATCTCCCTTCAGGAAGATGTTCCTCGGCCCACGTAAAGAAAGGCACCTTTACTTGAGCAGTGTCTAAGATGACGGCGCCTTCTTTGGTTTTTTCCCCGAGATGTTCAAGGTAATCTTCAACTTCGGTTATAGGAAGGGAGAAGATCACAAGGTCTGCGCTCGTGATCGCGTTTCGGGGGTGAGATACAAGGCGATCGACAGCGCCGGTATTTTCGGCGCGCTTGGAAAGATGCCGATCTGGGTCATACCCGATCCGAACGACATCGCCATCTGTTTCGTTGAGCGCCATACCGATAGATGCGCCAACCTGATCTAACCCGATGAGTAGAATTTCATACGTCATTTTAAACCCTCAATTCATGCCGTCGGCAGCTTGCAGCCGTTTTATGAGCTCCTGATCATCCTTCCCGATGGATGATCCCGCATGCCCTTGATGATTCCGAATAAGGGCGACCCGTGTTTCTGAGCCTCCCTCTTGTTGGACCAATGCAGCTCCCCACCCGGGATGCTGAAGAGCGACGACGAACGGTTTACGCCAGCCGCGCGGTTCACACTGGCCCCACTTAAATACCTGGCTAGGGAGAATCCGGTTCGTTATGACCATTAGAGACCGCTCCCAGGCCCGCAGCGGATGCAGGGACTTTCCTACATCATGCAGCAGGGCAGCGCATAGGAGGTCCGAATTCTCCTCCCCCTGGTCAACCAGCGTCTGAAATACCCGTACGCTGTGAGATTGATCAGGGTCACTCATCCGGAAAAAAAGTGCAGCCAAAGATGGATCGAGAAACTGATAAACGAACCTTCTGTGATCTCGCTTTCGTTTGGCGGTGAGCAGGTGTAGGAATTGACCCGCTCGATAGAATATTCCCATGTGCTAAGGGACGAGCAGTCCCATGATAATCTCTGCGGGTTTTCTCACAAGCAGACCGATGATATCAAAACCCCCACGGTTCCCAAGGATGAGTAAAGCCATCAGGATATACATCCCGTAAGGTCGTATCTGCCGCAGGATCTCCTGACCGCGCGGCGGGAGGAAATAGTCGAGGACCTTCTCCCCATCGAGCGGGAAAATCGGAAGGAGGTTGAAGAAGAGAAGAATCAAATTGATCCAAAGGAATTGGCCAAGGAAGTCGATGATAAAAAGGGGGGTTGATGATGTAATTAACCCAGCCCGGATTGGGATCGTGGCGAAAAGGGCGAGAAAGAGATTTGAGAATGGGCCCGCGGCGGCGACGATCATGAGCCCAGCTGGAGATCTGCGCTGAATAACGTATGGATTGATTTGCACCGGACGAGCCCAACCGAAGCCGGCAAGAACGAACATCATTGATCCCAGAAGATCAAGGTGAGCGAGTGGATTGAGGGTAAGCCTTCCTTGCAGGCGGGGCGTGTCGTCTCCGAGCTGGTCTGCGGCCAGGGCATGCGAAAACTCATGCACTGATAAGGCGACTATGATGGCAAGAACGAACGGGAGGAGCTGTTCCAGTGGTAAATTTAACATAACGGCCGGATTATACCATTTGGGCGGGTGTTATAATCCGGTTCCCGGGACGATAATCCAAGTATTCATTTAGCGACTAGTAACCCAGGTGACGAATCCGCAGTAGACTTCATTGGTGAACAAGCGCAATAATCCTGGCTGGACTCTCAGGACCAAATGTCAGTGAGTCATTATGCTCCCAGATATTCAACAGGATGATGTGATCCGCCTGCGCAAGCCACATCCATGCGGCAGCACGGATTGGATTGTGGTGCGCATCGGCGCGGATATCGGTCTGAAGTGTTTGGGGTGCAGCCGCAGGATTCTTCTTCCGCGGAGAGAGGTTGCACGTAGAATGAAAAAACGCCTCCCCAGAGATGAGAAGAGCGCCTAGTTTCAAGCGAGTGCAATAATTAACCAAGCAGCGGTTTTCTTGCTCTTGGCCGGAATAAGCGGGATTAGAACATGGCAATTACGGTGCTGAACATGTTTCCCACAGCAGAACCAAAAAGGGACAGAATGATGACAACGATAATCGCAACGAGGACGATTATCATGGCGTACTCAACAAGCCCCTGGCCCCTTTGATAAAGATGATTCATAAATATCTCCAAGCAATTAAATCAATAATATATCCAAGTATAGAGTAGGTTGCAAGAAATCAACAATAGCCCCGCGGTCCAGCGAAAGATAAAAAACGGCTTCTTTATTTACGAAATTAGCCGAAAGGTACTTCAATGCACAAACTCATGATCCTTTTTAGGCGATCTGCGGACTCTCTTGATGTGGAGACACGGTGGAGCAATGAGTTCGTGAAGCGAGCCGAAGCAATGCCGGGCCTGCGGCGGGTAAGCGTCAGTCGGGTGGTCGGAGGACCTGCGGGGGAAGTGGATCTGACAATGGTGCATGAGTTCTATTTCGACGATTTACCGGCGCTGCAACGAGCGCTCTCCTCACCCGAAGGACAGGTCGCGGGTAAGGCGCTGATGTCCTTCGCCGCAGAGAGCGTGACCTTGTGTTTTGCTGAGCATATGGAAGAGGTCCGCGGATAAGATTGCCCTGCCGCAGAATTGGAATGGCTATTCACCCAGTAATTGATCGCCCCCTAAACATTCGGAGGTTATTCACACTGGAGAAAGGAATATCAAGATGCTTTCGCCTTCTGCCTTAGCGCTTTTTCTTCGTGAACGGGGGTTGCGCGCCGAGCTTCTAGCCCTGCCGATGAAGACGCCTACCGTTGAAGCCGCGGCAGAGGCTGTCGGGACATCATCCAATAAAATTGTCAAATCGGTACTCTTTATGGTTGACGACCGACCGGTGCTGGCTATCACCTCGGGCACAAACCGGATCGATCGCAGGTTGATAGCAAAAAACTTCGGAGTGGGACGGAAGCGGGTACGACTTGCCGACGAGAACCAGGTCCAGGCTTCAACCGGCTATCCGGTAGGCGCAGTGCCTCCATTTGGTCATCCCGAGCCGCTGCTGACCATCATCGATCCCGGCGTCCTGGAGCACGATGTGGTCTACGCTGGAGGAGGCGCGAGCGATCATTTGATTAAGGTGGAGACGGCCGAAATCCTGCGTATTACGCAGGGCGAGGTCCTGGAGCTGACAGATCGATCGGAATAAGAATTCGGCCTATTCGGGCACGATGTTAAGGGTGAGTGGGAGTGGGATGGGGTTAGGTAAGAGGAAAACGCGCATCGGTTTGGGTTTATCGATTCTGACGGTTATCGTCATCGTCGTCGGGTATTCGATCTTCCAGCGCTTCCGCCCTTCTACGGCTCGTCTTAAGCGATTGCGTCAATTTTGGGTTGATCCAGCCGCCCATCCGGAGTGGCTGATTAACACTGGCGAGCGATGCGGAGATGCGCCTTTTATCATGCCGACGGATGGTTTAATCGGGTTCTTATGGGGGGATTCCTTCGGACCGGGTCATGGCCATCAAGGGATCGACATCTTCGGTCCCAGCGGTCCAGACGGACTGGGCCAGACAGCGGTTGTCGCTGCACATGATGGATATCTCACGCGGCTTCAAGGGTGGCGCTCCTCTCTAATCATCCGCATCCCTTCCGATCCCCTCCGACCGGAAAGACAAATCTGGATGTATTACACCCACCTGGCGGATGCCGAGGGAAATTCGTTTATCGAGGATAATTTTCCGCAGGGAATCATGGATGTTTTTGTGGAGGCAGGAACCGTCCTCGGGTATCAGGGAAATTACTCTGCAGATCCAAACAATCCCACTGGCATACACCTGCATTTTTCGATTGTTAAAGATGACGGTCTCGGACAGTTCTTGAATGAACTCGAGATCAGCAATACGCTCGACCCCAGTCCCTACTTAGGTATCGAGGTGAACATCAGCCGCGCAGGCGATCAGCCCGCAATTTGTGCTCATTAATCCAAACGACTCGTGATGACAACATGCCTGTGACGACGGAAAAGTTCCCGGGCTGCGGACAAGTGGATGATTGTGGAGAGAGCCATCACCCGCCCTGATCGCTACCAACAGCCGAGAAACTCAAATCGACGACAGGATTTAAGTTAATGGGCTTCATTTCAGATCAATATCGAGATTCCTCGCGATTGAACGCAAGATTCAGTTTGCACAGGGATTTCAGTACAAGTCAGCATTCATTCCCCCATTGGGTTTTCGACCAATTTGATTTCAAGGCGACAACAGCCATTCTGGATATCGGCTGCGGTCCGGGCTATCTATGGGTGGAGAATCGAGAGAGGGTTCACCATGCCTGGGAGATCACGTTGGCGGACCGGTCGTTCGGAATGCTCGCCGAAGCGCGCGAGAATCTTCAGGATTGGGACTTGAAGGTTCGTTGGATAAATAGCGACGCACAGGCGCTGCCGCTTGCTGAGTGTGCCTTCGATACTGTTGTGGCGAATCACATGCTCTATCACGTAGAGGATAGACCGGGTGTCTTAGGAGAGATATGCCGGGTAATGAAACCTGAAGGGCGCCTGTACGCGGCAACCAACGGTCGAGAGAATCTAGTTGAAATTCGAGAACTAACCGAGCGGTTTCGGCTTAACAGTTCAATCTGGACCCATCATAATGCTTTCAGTATAGAGAACGGTGAAGAACAACTCCGCGGCTCATTCGAACGAGTGTCATGTGTAAGATTCGACGATTCGCTTGAGGTGACCGAAGTTGAGCCAATCATGGCTTATATTCAATCTGGTTTATCCTCGGAAGAGCTGGTTGCCAACGCAAAAGGCCTGCAGGCCATGCAACAGTCTATTGGAAGGCAGATCAATATAGAGGGCGTCCTTCGCATCCGCAAGGACACTGGAATGTTCATCGCCGAGAAACCACTCTCGGTTTAGCCATGATTGGTCTCGCGGGGTCCCGCAAGGAAGGGATAACGGATGTGCGTTAGAGGCGTAGCGCGGACACGGTTATGTCGACGTATAATAATTGAGTTCTCAGCCTCAGTCCGGTTCGGGCAAGGGGTTTTGTTGGGATATCCCTCACTTGAGAAAGCCCGGAAAGAGCAGTTTCGCTACCCAAGAAAATGAGGGTTTGTGATGGCGTACATTGTCTGTGCAGAAGAAAACCAGGACCTATGGATCGCCCACGCCCCCGATTTGCCCGGTTGTTTCGCAAGCAAAGAAAATCGTGAGGCGGCAATACAGGCGATTCCGGTAGCGATCGATAATTATTTAGATTGGTGTAAGAAACAGGGGATCCGGATAACGGGTCTCTCGGCGCCGATGATCGTATCGGAGGTGATTCGATCCTGGGAGTTCGAAGACGGGCATATGGTGCATGCTTTCTTCGCCTCAGACCGCCCACCGCTCGTCAGGGCTGAGATAAATGAGTTCAAGCTCCTGCTAGAGGCGACTTATGCGGATTTACTCGCCTCAGTGGAGGAAGTTGATCCCGCGGATACAGACAAGATTTTGCCGGGTGAACGGTGGTCAATTGAAGGGATTCTGGAGCATGTCGCCAAGTCAGAATGGTGGTGCTTAGATCGTCTTGGGTTGGCTTTCCCACGAGATGGGATTCCCGCGGATGCTAAACTCTTTCTGCGCGAAGTGCATGCTCATATGCTCGTAATGTTGCCGGAGCTTCATAAGCGAGGGGGTGTCGTCGTCCTGGCGGGAGAGACGTGGTCAGCAAGGAAAATTTTACGGCGGAGTCTTTGGCATCGACGGGATCACACCGCTCATATCAACAAACTACGGGCGCGACTGCGCTGATGCGGTTGTCTCGGGTTGCCCATATACTGGGCTGCAGGGAAGAAAGAACCAGTAGAAGTGAATAGCCCAATCTACTCAAGGACTGCGGTGCAGGAGTAGCGGCATTGTCCGACAGGACCATCATTCCGCAGAAGATGAAATAACGGAGGTTAAGAGTGGCCTACAAAAATATAAAGACGGAAATCCATGAACGTGTGGGGCTGATCCGAATCGACCGACCGAAGGCGTTAAATGCGCTTAACAGCACCGTCATGGAGGAATTGGGTCAGGCGCTTCAGGATTACGACGCTGATCCCCAGGTCGGTGCAATTGTCATCGCCGGCGATTCGCGCGCCTTCGCGGCGGGGGCGGATATCAAAGAAATGGCCGATGCAACTGCAGCGGAAATGCTTCAATCCGGGCCTATCGAACGCTGGGATTTGATCCGGGACGTTAAGAAGCCCATCATCGCCGCTGTTTCGGGTTGGTGCTTGGGGGGCGGGAACGAACTGGCCATGGCCTGCGATATGATTATCGCCTCGGAGACAGCTAAATTTGGACAACCAGAGATCAATATTGGGGTGATCCCTGGTGCGGGTGGCACCCAACGGCTCACTCGTGCGGTAGGGAAAGCGCTGGCGATGGAGATGGTTCTCAACGATCGACATCTGAATGCTGAGGAGGCTTGTAAGTATGGATTGGTGAACCGCGTTGTCCCCGAGGAGATTTATCTCGATGAGGCGCTCAAGCTGGCAAACGAGATCGCTAAACGTGCGCCTTTAGCCGTGCGCATGGGAAAAGAAATGGTTAACCAGGCTTTTGAATCTTTCCTGGCTGACGGTATTGCAGATGAGCGCCGAAGTTTCTATTTCCTTTTCAGCACGGAAGACCAGAAGGAAGGCATGCAGGCGTTTATGGATAAACGAAAAGCGGAGTGGAAGGGAAAATAGGCGGCTCGGTGCAAGATTATGCAATGGGGAGCGGTTTAAGCGGGTCAGAAGCAGCATTTGTTTATAAAAATTGCAGGTTTCCAAGTATTTGAGGTTCTATGCTTACGTATCGACAGTTTGTCCATGCTCTGAAAGAGATCGGGCTCGACTCCCACAGTAGGGTGATCGCTCATAGCGGTTTCTCTGCTCCAACAAAGGTTTCTGGTGGGGCGGAGACGATCGTCGGCGCTCTGGTAGCGGCTTGTGGAGCGGTGATGATGCCGGCGTTCACACAACGCACGACTATCACCCCGCTTTTCGGACCGCCCGACAACGCACTCGAATATGGTTCGGATCCCGATGGAAATCAAGAGGCCGAGATATACCATCCGGAATTGTCGGTTGACTCCGATCTAGGAGAAGTCTCAGAAGTCATGCGCTGTCATTCACAGGCACTGCGCTCCAATCACCCCATTCTCTCGTTCGTCGGTGTTAATCTCGAGGAAGGGCTGCGAAGCCAGACGGCGGAGGAGCCGTTTGCGCCGATCGGATGGTTGGCAGAATTCGACGGTGATGTGCTGCTAATCGACACAGACCACCGCTCGAACGTGAGTCTGCATAGGGCGGAACGCCTGGCGGGACGCAGAACGTTTATCCGCTGGGCGCTAACGAAAGAGGGGGTTGTCGAGTGTAGGAATATGCCAGGCTGCCCTGATGGATTAGATACTATCGGGAGCCGCCTCGATGGCATCTCACATGTTGCTGAATATGAAGGATTGAGGCTTGAGGTAATCCCGGTCCGAGATTTGCTCAACGCTGCTGTTGGTTGGATTCACGAGGATCCACGGGCGCTTCTGTGCGATCGACCCTTTTGCCCTCGCTGTGCAGCTGTTAGGACATCAGTTCGTGCAGAGGACGCGAATCCGGAGGAGGGGGACCAAGGCCAAGAAAACACCGCTTGAAGGATCTTGGATGTACAAGATCGCATTTGAGAAGAACATCTTGTGCGAATTATTCATACAGGTTTTCGATGTGCACAGCAGGAGATGTCGTCCTGCGTTCAAACTCAACGAATGGAATGAATACCCTGCTTAAGAACGCTTGGCTGTATTAATAACAAACGGGTCATATCCAGGATATGACCCGTGTGATTTTATCTCTACTCGGATTCAGGGAAGGATTATAAACTCGAATTTACCCCCCAATCGTACTGCATGTATCGAATCTGGAAATCTCCGTCTTCGATAGCGTTTCGCACTTTCCTGTTATGCAAATGGCGCTGGATCAACTCCAGGACAGCAGGCAGCCCTCCGAAGTCAGCGAGATACCATTGGAAGATCTTTGAGAGTTGGAGCGTATTCGTCTCCGCCAAATAATGGACCCCATTTCCGTTAATGAAGGCGGCCGCGGCCTGATCGAGCTGCTGGTCAAGGTGTTCGTGATCGTAAAACGCGATTGGAGGGCAGGAACGGGCACCGCAAACAAGACTGAAATGGATTCGAGGGTCAAGGTGATCCACCATCAGCGAGAGACGGGGATCGTCCGCGGCGAATGGTCGGATATGCACAACGGGGTTGGGGCGGTTCCGCCGTAGGATGCCATGCTCGATCTCATCGGCCGAGAATCGCATTCCGCCCACGTTGTAGGCGGCCTGGCGGAAGATCCCCGGTCGACTCATAATGGAACTCTTAATGCCGAAGCTCACTACCGCGTCGATGATCAGTGCGTTGTATAGATTGATCCAGAAAGCCATCAGGGCAGGACCCTGGCCAAGATCGCTTAGTTTGCACGCAGAGAGTTGGCGGGTGATCCCGCGGAAGTGAGCATACGCATCGCTCTTACGCAAATTGTGATAGTCAACCAAACCCGTATCTGGATCGACAGCATCGGCCAACAGGAATTTACTTGCCTTCATCATCGCTTGGGCAGGATTACTAGATTTCTCGCTCGGAGTTCCAGCGTTGAGAATTTCTAGGGGGTTTACGCGCAGGAAGAAATCGAGCGCACGGTTGCCCCCTTGGATAAGTGTGTCGGGTAGAGTCATGGTTTCGATCCTCATGTGAGGAGAACGATCAAGTTTTTTGAGGTTAAGGTTCCTCCTTTTGATGCGTTGTTGGACGAGAAACTTTCGTCCGCGGACTAACCAGGAGAGGGCGCATTTTGGAAGGGGTCATCCCGAGGGCAATTGGAAAAGGACCTGCTCAAGATGCTTTGGCAGAACATGAATGCGGGTCATGGATATTTGCCCAAGCCCATATCCTGCCCGGATATTTTCCGCAAGCACTGTCCACGAAAAGCGGGTAGAATCTATGGTAAGATACCGCCTCCTGCAGTACAGCGGGGGATGAGGAAGTCATGCCTGAGCCCGAGAAAATCACCATCATTGAAGGACCACCACCGACTTTTGAGCTGGTTGGGGACACCTGGCTATTTGGCTTGACGGAGGGTCCAATCCCATCGCGAGTGGCATTCTGCCGTGTAAGAACGGCGAATGGCCCAGCGTTGGTAGAGCGCTGCTATCGCGCCTGGCGGCAGCGACAATCCATCTTCCTCGAGTTCCGCTCACAAGATGGCCTCACCCAGGAAGCGCCCATAGTAGCAGTCCGTTGGTTAGAAACACCAGACGGGCACGTACTTATGCTCTGGATCCGTCTGCATGAAGATGAGATTGAACTTGAACTAGGTTTCGATTTCGGTGACATCGACGACGATGTTGATGAATTGGATGATAATTTAGATTTTGGTCTTTCCTTGTGAGAAAGTCGGCCGGGCGCTGAAGCGCCCGGTTTTTTTTATTTAAAGATTCAAGCCCCGGCGTTATTCCCGGGAATCGCAAAAGGGAGAGAGAGCTCATGGAGACGATGGGCATCATTACTGAACAGGACGACGGCGTCCTGACAATTAAGCTGGATCGACCGAAGGTCAACGCATTCGACTTGCCTATGGTCGAAAAATTATTGGCAGAATTAACTGCAGCCGAGGGAGAAGATTCAATCCGCTGCATAGTCCTTACGGGTTCCCGAGGATTCTTCAGCGCGGGTCAAGACATTAGAGATATTCAAGAGGCGGGAGAAGACATCCCCTATCGTGAACACCTGGAGCGCACCTACAACCAGGTGGTTCGTGTGCTGCGGGCAATTGAAAAACCAATTATCGGGGCGATCAATGGGCCCGCTGCCGGGGCAGGTCTTGGTATTGCGTTGGCGACGGATATCCGTTGGGCGGCGGAATGCGCAAGCTTTTCCTTCGGGTTCACCCGGATCGGACTTGCGGCTGACTCGGGCACCTCGGTCTTTCTCCCCTTACTTCTCGGTCTGTCGAAGGCAAGTGAATTTGCATTTGACGGCCGGATCATCACGTCAGAGCAAGCCCTTAGGCAGGGTATAGTCAGTCGAGTCTTTCCCGATTCAGAGCTCTACCAAGAAGTCCATGAATATGCTGCAAAGCTCGCTGCGGGGCCGACGAGGGCGATAGGCCTCACCAAGCGAGCCTTCAATAGAACTGTCTTAAAATCCCTCGATGAAGCACTGACGTATGAAGCCATCCTGCAGGAGATCGCAGGTCGAACGGTAGACCACAAGGAGGGGGTGGCCGCTTTCCTTGAGAAACGTCCCCCGATCTTTCGTGGAGCTTGATTGCTGGATCCCGCGCTCCCTTCATCCACACAGTCGATTCGCGCGGCCTTGATCATGGTTTCTCGGAGATATATAACTGAGGTCGACGTCCGGCGAGAATGTCAAAATGATTGTCTGGCTGCAATTCAAGTTGCAGGGGATCGGCTTCCACAATCAGGATCGTCTCTTCCTCGCCGGCGACATCGATAACTTCCCCCCAAGGACCAAAGAGGGCAGATCCACCTCCGTAATTGACCTGGTTTATAGAGAGAATGAAGCACCGGTTTTCATAGGCGCGGGTGCGCATCATAGCTGTATTCAAACTAAGCGGATCAGGCTTGAACCACACGGTCGCTGTCGGGTGTATGATAAGTTGGACCCCTTGTAAAGCTAAGGAGCGCGCTACTTCTGGATAATGGCGGTCGAAGCAGATCATCACGCCGACAGTCCAACCATTGATGTCACTTATTTGCAGGCTAGATCCAGGATGATAGGCGTCGATCTCGCCAACCTCACGGCAAAGATGTGTCTTGCGGTAATGGAGCCTTAGTTTCCCCTGACGATCAAAAAGTAGCGCACTGTTGTAGATCGACTCGCCCATTCGTTCAGCCATGCTCCAAAGCACCCATACCTTATGCTTGAGAGCAAGCCTTGCGATCTCTTCGCTTTCGAAACAAGGGATGGGGCGGGCGAGATCTGGGAGTTCCGGTTGGCGGCAAGCATATCCGTCGAGAACACTCTCAGGGAAGCAAACAAGATCCGCACCAGACTGCACGGCATCTTGCAGAAGAATGGAAGTGCGGTTCAGATTTGCCTGCAGGTCACCCACACGCACCTTCATCTGGACTGCGGCGATTTTTAACTTAGACATTGTCATGATTGACTATTGTATGTTTGGAGTCAATTTAGAGGAAGTACTGAGGAACGGTGACATGTCGGATAGCAGAATGATTTATAAAAGAGCCAGGGCTGAAACTCTAAATAGATAGTTTCGCGTCGGGTCCTGTTCGAACTATGCCCTAAGAGAATACCAACCAAATGCATGAGTGTTCGCTTCGAGAGGGGACATTTTCTGCCTGAGCAGAATCCTTTCAGGCATTAAAGGTATCGATAATCTCCCCAAATCGACTTTTTATTGTTTGTCGAACATACTGTGTTTAGGCCGACAGAGTCCCGTCCAATGAATCTGGGCGGTTATCTTCAAGTGCGCATCCGCCATTCGTCTTTAATAACAATAAGAACGAGGGGCGCTTTAGCCAAACTCAGTAGTCGCGGTAGGCTCGGGTGTTGTTGGCAATCGCGATTCGGCACGGTCCAGACCGTAGATGATATCCATCCCATTTGTCGTCCGTGCGCCGAAAGTGAAGCTCGAGTTATCCACATCGATCGGATCGGCTCCCCAGTTTCGTATAGCTGCGATAATTGTGCCGTCATCGTGAACATAGAACCCGGGGTTGGTGATCGCGTTATCGCCCCAGTTAACACCGGAAGGTTCCCATACGTTGTTTGATAAATTCCAGATGTAAAGCTCAATTGTCAAGGGCAGGGTGGGCGAAGAGCTGCGCAGGTGAAAGGTCAGCATCGCAACAGTTTGAAGATCCAATGCCTCTCTCGGCTCAAACTGGAAGACGCTGAAGGTGTCGGGGAACAGGGTCAGGAAGCCGGTGCCATCGTCAAGGATAACTGCTTGAGCATCGGAGACGGAGGGAAGTGCGGACGGCGTGGGCGGGATCGGTGTCGGTGAACCGGCCGGCTGGGGGGTGTGGGTCGGCGTCGGGGAGGGTGTTGCCGGAGGAGGCAAAGGCGAGGGGGTGGGGGTCCAAGTAGGAATGCTGGCGAGCGAAACACTTTCGGTGGTCGCGGTCGGTGCGAGCGGCTGGAGAGGCGTCGGTGAAGACACCTCGGGAATTATGATGTTGAGGAGCTGATCGAGAGATCCGGATGTGTCGAGGAAGATATACGCGGCCCCGCCGATTAAAACCAACAAAACGGCAAAGGCAAGAAGAACCAGGGTGACCGTTTGCCGCGAGGTCCTGGCGCTTTTCTGGCGGGAGACTTTCTTTTTACGAGGGGATTTAGGGCGACTGGGGGCGGAATCTTTGGTTTGAGCAGCATGTTGCTCTGGGGCAACCGCCGTCCGGGAGGTTGGCTGCTGCGAACTCTCGGGGATTCCATGCAGTATCGCTCTGGCCCCCTTATGCCGGGGGTTGATTTCGAGAATCTTCTGTGCGCAGAAATCGCGCTGACGTGGATCATCAACACTTTGCGCAAGCCACCACCAGGCTTCTTCTGAATCCGGCATTTCGAGTACGACCTTGCTAAGCAAGGTGCGCGCCCGTTCCTTGTCTCCCTCCTTTGCCGCGGCGATGCCTTTTAATAAGTGGTCATTTGATGTCATTTAGATTTTCCGTCGGACAACTGTGATGATCGAAGGCAGCATTCATTCTATTAAAAGAATCAGTCTAGCGTAATGGCGAGAGATTTTATCCTCTCCTTTGATCTACCATTCTATGGCTCCTGAGGGCTGTCGTCAATTCACTCTCTGGTTCTACATCAAGAAATGAAGCCGCGCAAGAGCTTCACAGGAGTTTAAGGAAAATATCGTAGATGAAGGGGAGGCCAACACGAGAACAGGCAAGCAGGGTGTGCCCTACCCCATCTCTTGGAGATGGTCGCGTGGATCTCCCCTATGTTATTCGCATGCTTGGCCGAGTCGCTCGCGCTCCTCGTCAATCACCGATTCGTCTAATTTGCGGTACATTGGCTTGGGTTTGTGGAATCTACGGCCAGGCTCGAGGTTGCTTGGCGCCCACCGTCCTGTGGCCGATGAAGCGTCGTAGATTAACGCTTCATGGGGGCGTTCTGCCTCCTCATAGGTTACGATCTTCTGTTCGCCGAATATCGGTGCATCGTAACCGAGACTCTCGTGGAGCTGCTCGCTGCTGAAAGGAAGGAAAGGGGCGAAAATGATCTTGAGTGAATCTATCGCGCTCAGGGCTGTATATACTGTGGTGGCCGCGGCCTGGCGGTCTTCTTCAATTACACCAAACCACGGTGCCCGATCTAGGTAGCCGTTCACTTCGCGCGCTAGCCCGAGTGACTCCTGCAGCGCGGCTCTGATTTTTACACCCTCGAGCAGGGAGCCCACGCGATCGAAGCCGGCCTCGATTAGTCTGAGCAGATCTCGGTCTATGTCACGTAATTCTCCGGGATCGGGCACGCGCCCTTCCCAATGCTTGTAAGTGAACGAGAGAACCCGGTTGGCGAGGTTGCCCCAGGCGGCAACTAGCTCCCCATTGTTTCGGCGTACGAAATCCGACCAGGAGAACTCGGTATCGCGGCTCTCAGGCATGGCCGCGGCGATGTAGAACCGGATCGCATCTGGATCGAAACGCTCGAGGATGTCAGGCAGCCAGATGGCCCAATTGCGACTCTTGCTGAATTGAGATCCTTCGATGTTCATGAATTCGTTAGAAGGAACATCGTACGGTAAGTTGAGCGGCCGATTTTGGGGCTCGTCGTAGATACTCCCCACTCCGAGCAGCTCGGACTGCCAGAACACTGTGTGGAAGGGGATATTATCCTTCCCGATGAAATTGTAGATTTTCGCCTCCGGGTTGTACCACCAATCTTTCCAGGCTTCAGGCTGTGCGGTGTTGTGTGCCCACTCTACAGAAGCGGTGAAATATCCCATTACGGCTTCGAACCACACATAAATACGCTTGTTTTCCCAGCCGTCCAGAGGGACGGGGATTCCCCATGAGACATCGCGTGTGACCGGTCGCCCCTTTAGCCCGCCCTCGATGAAATTTCGGGCAAAATTGATCACGTTCGGGCGCCAGTGGTTGGCGTGTTGGGCGAGGTATTCCAGAAGTTGATCGGTGAATGCCGGCAGATCCAGGAAAAAGTGCTCCGTCTCGCGCACTACAGGTTGGCTGCCGTCGGTTTTGCTGCGCGGGTTGATCAGTTCTAGGGCGTCGAGCAAGTTGCCGCAGTTGTCACACTGATCTCCGCGCGCTTCTTCGTAGCCGCAGATTGGGCAGGTGCCTTCGACATAGCGATCGGGAAGAAAACGTCCCTCGTCTTCGGAGTAGAGCTGCTTTTGTATCTCCTGATACAGGAATTCTTTCTCGTGCAAGGACAAGAAGATATCCTGCGCGATGCGGCGGTGGTTCTCGGTGTCGGTATGCGTAAAAAGATCGTAGCTGATGCCGATCTGTTTCTGCGTCTCAAGGAAGCGGCTATGGTAATGTTCGAAGAGCTCGCGCGGCGAAATACCCCGCTTGTCCGCTTCGATTGTAATTGGGGTGCCATGTGAATCCGACCCGGATACCATGAGCACACGGTTACCTTTCAGGCGATGGTAGCGAGCAAAGATATCGGCTGGCAGGTAAGCGCCCGCTAGGTGACCCACGTGCATGTCACCATTGGCGTAGGGCCAAGCGACGCTAACATGAATGGTCTCGGTCATGATATTCCTCTCAATAGTGCACTTGTAGATAGGGTTAAACGATACCAGCGCGCGATTTCCCTGTAAAGGAAACCGCCAGCTCGAGGCTGGCGGAGGTTACGCTGCCGGGGCAGGCGGCCGTCAGGCGCGACTGACCTACGCCGATGGGCCTCGATCCATCGGCCGCGGCAGCTGACGCATGGCCATTCGTTGAGAAATGCAATTGTTTGTTGCCATCTTATTCAACCGTATTGCCTCGATGCTTCGTATTCTACAACGAGGAAAATGAGAGTCAAGCATCTATGGCCGCGCTCGTGAAGTCATCGCCCTGCCACTAATCATCGATAATCGTGATTTCGCCTGTCGATCCGTTTACCCGCAGTCGTTGACCGGTTTTTAGCCGCTCGGTAGCCTGATGCACGCCAACCACAGCCGGGATGCCATATTCCCTGGCTACCACCGAGCCGTGGGTCATCATCCCGCCGACCTCCATTACGAGCCCACTCGCGGTCAGAAAGAGAGGAGTCCAGGCTGGATCGGTTCCAGGGCAGACTAGGATTTCACCGGGAGTCAATTGGGAGCTGTGGGGGTCAAAGATCACCCGCGCCTTCCCCTCCACTTCGCCGGGAGAAACCGGGTCGCCGATGATGGCGCCTTCCTGCCCCTCGGGGGCACGCACACCCTCATAATAAGTCGTTCCGTCGCTGAGCAGCAGGCGCGGAATTTGTTTTCGTAAATGCTCGCGCTGGTACTTCGCCCGGCGTTCAGCGATGCGAATTTGAAATGCCTGCGTGAGTGGGTGGAAGTTGGGTTCGTTAATTTCCGTCGTTGGTATGTTTCCCAATTTTCCTATAGCCTCGTTCAGTTCATCAAGCTCGCGAATGTTCAGGAAAAAAATATCATCGCGCTGCTCCAAGAAACCAGCGTCAACAAATTCTTGGCCGCTCTTAAGCAACCCCTGACGGATAACGTCAAGCATGCGGATGGCGAAGAATTTCGGAGCCTCGCGCATACCTGCCAGCGCTCTATAGCGGCTAATGGCCCAACGCAATAGCCTGGATTTGATAAAACCACCGTGCAGCTGGCGGACGGCAGATTCCAGATGAGCTGCGGCCTTCTCTGCCGACTTTGCAGCGCGGGCGAAGACGACGTCGGGGGCTTTTTCGGGATCCTTGATTTGCATGTAACCTTGGAGAACTTGCATGATGTTCGTTGGGTCCTCTCTCCATCGCGGCAGACCAATATCTATCTCGCCGATGCCGCGCGCTCCATAGCGCTCCATGAAGTCGCCGATGGTTTCCTGAACCCGGGGGGGAAAATTCGCCTGCGAGTAGTGGGCAGCCAGATCCGAGGCCTCTGTTTCTTGGAACAGCTTAGAAGAATCTGAATCTGCGAGGATGGCTTGAGCAACTCGCCACAATGCTAAGTCCATTTCAGTTGTGACGTTGTGGGGTAAGCCGCGCGCGATTTCGAGATATGCCTGTGCCAAAGATGGGTCTCCCGATGCTTCAGCTGCCTGTTCACTGAAGCGCCGCATAATACCGAAGAAGGGTACCATCGAGGCGACAATCGGGGTGATGCCCTGGGGGATGAGAACATCAGGGAAAATATTGCGCGCATTATGAAGCAATTCTAGTCGTCCAGCGAGGGTATCCCGGAGGTCTCCGGTCACTGCGCTGTGTGTTTTGGCTTGACGAGCCGTCTCGTCCAAGAGCCGGGTTATGCGTTCCCGCTCTCGTTCGGGATTGCGCCAGAGCATGATGACACGCCTCATTGTAGGTAGAAAGAACCCGGCTAATCGCCGGAACGTACTGAAGCGTATGCCGCCACGCCCCACAGCCAGACGGGGATCGTCGAGAAGGAGATCAATGGTCTGCGCAACTCCCGGAGCAACAGCTGGCAGAGCTGCGGACACGGCTTTTCGCCCAAGCGAATTGCGCAGCAATGGGGTTACATTGACCCATAACCTCTCGCCCGCGGAGAAAAGTGCTCTCTGGGTTTCCAGTGTGAGGTCGAAATTGAACACTTTGGCTCCTCCCGCGAAGACCAGTTTCATAACATCCTGCCCTAACGGAGTGACTGGGGCGAGCAAACCCTGAATGACTGCAAAGGAACCAAACACGAGAAGCGGATCGGCGGGGACTTTGGGGATGGGGTAGAGTGAGGTGATAGGCCGGGATTGGAGCAGATGGAGTTGCCCTTCGCCCCAGGCCCATTCGATGTCCTGCGGATAGCGATACAATTCGGAGACGCGCTGACCCAATTCGGTCAGGCGCAAGATGACGTCGTCGGGGATGGCTTGTCGTTCAGCGGCGTGGGCTTCCTCGGTGATGACACCACCCCCAGCTACCCCACGGATCATTAGAGCCTTCCCGCCCAAAGTTTTGTGGACGAGGTCTCCAGAGATGGCGTCTACAACATAATGATCAGGTTCCACAAGCCCACCGACCAGCGCCTCGCCCAACCCGAGGGTGGCCTCTATCGCAGTTTCTGACCGTTTCCCGGTCAGCGGATTTGCGGTGAAAAGAACGCCGGAAGCCTCGGATTGCACCATAATCTGCACAATCACAGAAAGAGCCACATCCTCTTGCGGGATGCTGTTGCGCGACCTATAACTGATGGCTCGCGCCGTCCAAAGGCTGCTCCAGCAATTGACGACTGCTTCGAACAGCTTCTGCTCGCCGACAATATTAAGGAAGGTTTCCTGTTGGCCGGCGAAAGACATATCGGGCAGGTCTTCTGCGGTGGCGGAAGAGCGCACAGCTACCGGGCTGCTCCCTAAGTCTATGTACGCCTGCTGGATGTTGGCCGTCAATTCGGGGTCAAGATTGCCCACCGAGAACCAGCCGCGAATGGTGGATGATGCATTTTGAAAATCTACGGGGTCGTCGGCGGACAAGTCAACTAACCGGGATAGGATTTGCCCATGCAGGTTATTGCCTTTCACATAGTTGTTGTACGCCGTGGTTGAAATAATAAAACCGTCAGGAACGGGAAAGCCGGCGCAAACCAGTTTCGCAAGGCTGGCGCCTTTGCCACCGACGGTTTCCAGTGGTGCATCTTTAGATTGCAACGGCAAGATCAGGGGGTATGTCATGTTCTACCGGCTTCAGCGCAGTTCGTGCGCCGTTTCCTTCAAGATTTCAAGCACGCGCTCGGCGAGAGCTTCGTCGGTTGAACCTAGGCCGCAGCTTGGGGTAAGAAAGCCAGCGGACAGAAGATCTTTATCAATTGCGAGGCCTTTTGCTGAGGCTCGCCCTATCAGATCTTGGATTCCCGTCTGCAAGCGCTCTGCCATTTCTGCTGGTGTTGCGCTCCATATATCCTCTTGATTAGGGATGCTGCCCCAGGCGATCCGCCCGCCGCGCTCCAGGAATTCTGCTAGTTCCTGTGGATAAAGAGCGAGGTTATCTAGATACCCGTAGGCGTCGAGGTTGAGGATGTCCACTTGTGTCTTAAGTAGAACCGACCAATCCGTATTGGCGCAGCAATGCACACCCGCATGTGCTCCTTCGGCATGGATGGCCTCGAAGACCTCATCCAGCATTTGAATGACAGCCTCGCGGCTGAGACTGATGAAGGCAGATCCGAAGGAGGCCATGTAAGGCTCATCGACGAAGAGGATGATATTGGGGCGCACCTCTTTTAGTCGGCGGATTTGCCAGCGCGCATTCATCGCACTGTTCTTTACGATAACGTCTGCTAACAACTCGTTGTAAAGGCTGGCGCGCAGATCCTGGTCGGTCACCGTCAGGCCGAAACTGATGGGTCCGGTGACATGCCCCTTGGCCCATTCGCCCGTCGTATTCTTGAGAGCCTCGAGCATCTCGTAGAGGCCTTGCGCGTTTTCCTGCGGAAGTGCAAATGCTTCCAAATCTTCGGCCAGATAAGACTCATAGAACGGCGTCAGGGCGAGGGTGATGTCATCCCGGGTGTCGAAATAAATCTTTTCGGCTGCATCGTCGACAACCAGTGCCGGAAGCGGAGAGCTGTATTGAACGTACATGTTCTCCCGGAACGTGCGGCGCGTGAGTTGAGGCCAGGCGGGGACGTCCAATTCCGCCAGGCGCCCGCACAGGTCCGCGCATGCCTGATGGGGGAAGCTGCCGATGACGGTTGTGGCGAATGGGGGAAGACCCTGCATGAGTGACACCCTCCGAATCGACGGATTCGATGAACGCTTCGATTAGGTTGCCGCTGGTTTAAATTAGGCCATTGTTATAGCTTCTCATTATCACTTGCGCGGTTCGAATCATCAAGTGTCATCCTTGGGGTGGGGAACCTTTAGGCGAATATAATCGGGCGGATCTTGCCGGGAGTAGATGGGAAAGTTTGATAATTTCTCAATAGTGGTTTATATTCTAGTACTAGAATATAAAGAGATGAAATGACCAACGCAGAGTTTGCCATCCTTTCCCTGATCTCTGAGAAAGACAGCCATGGCTACGAAATCGAGTCGATGATTGAGAAGCGCGGTATGCGCGAGTGGACCGAGATCGGGTTCTCGTCGATCTATTACATTCTGAAGAAGCTTGAGAAGAGGAGATTGATTAAGGGCAAGATCGTGCGTCAGTCTGGACCCGGACGTTCACGGGTCGTCTACAGCATCTCCGCCGCGGGTCGGAAAGCTTTGCGCTCAAGTACGCTTGAAGCCCTCTCAGTCCCGCAACGGGCCACATCGCTTTTTCAGCTTGGCTTGGCCAATCTCCCGGCGGTCGCGAAGGGTGACGCGCTAGCATCCCTGCGTCAGCTGCACGAGGGACTCAGCGAGCATAGAGAGCATATCCAGGCCAGGTGGGAAGCTCAGCAGCCCCTGCCCTTCTTTGTAGATGCGATGTTCGATCTCGCCCTCACGAAAATCACCACAGAGCTCGATTGGCTGGATCGGTTCATCAACCAACTGGAGCATATGCATGACGAAAATTGATTTCAAAAAGGAATGGAAACACCTCTACAGCCCTCCGAAAACGAAATTCACGATCCTGGATGTTCCGAAAATGCAGTTCCTGATGGTCGACGGCCACGGTGACCCCAACACGGCCCCGGAATACCAGGATGCCATCGAAGCGCTATATGGCGTCGCTTACAAGATGAAGTTCTTCAGCAAGAAGACCCTGGAAAGGGATTATGTTGTTCCTCCACTGGAAGGGCTTTGGTGGGCTGAAGACATGGCGGCTTTCAGCACCGCGCGTGATAAGAGTCAATGGGATTGGACGATGATGATCATGACCCCTGAATGGATCACGACGGAAATATTCAACAATGCGGTCGACCAGGTTCGCGAGGCTAAGGATCCTGTGTCATTAGACAAAGTCCGTCTGGAGCAGTATCACGAAGGATTGTCTGTACAGATCATGCATTTAGGTTCCTTTGATGACGAAGGTCCTGTTTTGGCAGAGATGCATGGCGAGTTCATCCCCGGCAATGGATATCTTGAAAACGGCAAGCACCATGAGGTCTACCTCAGCGATTTCCGCAAGGTTTCGCCGGAGAAATTAAAAACAGTGCTCAGGCAGCCGGTGCGGAAAGTGTAGTGAGAGAAAATTTCTTATACCACATGGGCTGCATGGGAAAAGCTCTGCTAAAATAAGGCTATGGGGACTCTTTACCTAGTTTCAACACCGATTGGTAATTTGGAGGACATCACGCTGCGCGCCTTGCGAATTCTTCGCGAGGTGGACATCATCGCCGCGGAGGATACGCGCCACACCGGCAAACTGCTTAAACGCTATGAGATCACGACGAAGCTGACCAGCTACCATGAACACAATAAGGAAGCGCGAGAGGCGCACCTGTTAGACAGGCTTGAGGGGGGCGATCTTGCATTGGTTTCCGACGCAGGGACGCCGGGGCTTTCGGATCCAGGCTTTGAATTGGTGGGGGCGGCGCTGGAGCGCGGGTATGAGGTTACTTCAATACCGGGTCCTTCGGCGCCCATCGCCGCGTTGGTAGCATCGGGTCTGCCGACGGATTCATTCATCTTTCTAGGCTATCTTCCACGAAAGGCGGGCGCCCGCCGAGCCCTCATCGAATCGCTTGCCAACGAGCGCCGCACACTCGTTGTCTTCGAGGTTCCCCACAGGATTCAAAAGACACTGGAAGATTTGATTGCATTTCTTGGCGAGGACAGGCTTGCAGCTGTGGGTCGAGAGTTGACGAAATTGCATGAGGAGATCATTCGCGGCACGCTTAGTGAGCTGCAAGCGCACATTTCCACAGGGAAACCGCGCGGGGAGTACACGCTCGTTCTCGGAGGGGCACCCGCTCCGGGCAAATGGACAGAACACGAAGTGATTGAAGCGGTGTGTGCGCGGGTAGATACAGGATTGTCTCGCTCATCGGCCGCGCGGCAAATCGCCGCCGAATCGGGATGGGACCGACAGGAAGTTTATCGATTGAGCCTGGAGGAAAGATGAATCTGGATGATGTCTCGCAATTCGAAAAATTAGATCCAGCTGGGATGCTGGCCGAGATTGACGGACTTCCCGATCAGCTTGAATCAGCCTGGAAGCTCGGATGGAAGATGCCTCTCGGAGAGATCTCCGGCGTGCGAAAAGTGTTAATCGCCGGGATGGGTGGATCGGCGATCGCCGCTGATCTCCTGGCGGCATACGCTGCACCGATGGCGACGGTCCCAATTATCGCTTGGCGCGATTACGACCTGCCGGCTTTTTGCGCTGACCACGAAACACTCGTGATCGCCTGCTCACATTCGGGAAATACGGAAGAGACATTGTCCGCCTTCGCTGCCGGTGTGGAATCAGAGACACAATTGTTAGCGATAACTACTGGCGGCGAACTCAAGCAGCGGGCGAACTCAAATGGCGTTCCGCTGTGGCAATTCAATCATGTGGGCCAACCGCGCGCCGCGGTAGGCTACTCATTCGGTTTACTACTGGCGCTGATGACGCGCCTGGGTTTGATCCCTGATCCCGAGGAAGAATTATCCGCTGCGGTGGGAGAAATACGTTCTCAACAGAACTCCCTTCGTGCGGAGTCACCGGTCGTTGAAAATCCCGCCAAGCGGATGGCTGGGCAGCTTGTTGGACGCTGGCCGACAATCATTGGAGCGGAGATCCTGGCGCCAGTCGCGCGCCGCTGGCGGACTCAGATCAGCGAGCTGGCGAAAGCGGCAGCGGGGTTTGAAGCGCTTTCAGAGGCGGATCACAATATGGTTGCTGGCGTATTACACCCCGAGTCGCATATACCAAACACGATGGTTGTCTTCCTGCAAGGATCGCAGGTGCATGAGCGAAACATCCTGCGATCTCAATTCACACGCGAAATCATGATGTTAGAGGGTTTCGGTACGGATGTCATCAAGGCACGAGGGGACACCAGGCTGGAACAGCAGTGGACCGCGCTGCACTTTGGAGACTACACGTCTTATTACCTGGCGATGGCATACGGCGTCGACCCCACGCCGGTAGATGCGATCGAGGAATTAAAGAGCCGCTTGCGAAGATAATCCTAATTTCAATACTGCCCGAATTTCGAACCCAAATATATTAATCATTAGACTCCATACCCGGTATCGCTAAGGGACGCCCACATCCCGCCTAGGTCCCGGACAAACCCTCTTAAATTTCCTGCAATCAAACATAGAAATGCTTCCCAATAAGCGGGTGAAGCCGCTATCAAAAGGGATTCCATGCTACCTGAACCCACGGTTTACATGCCACAATGAGCCTAACAACTGTAGCCTGGAGCAGGCCGCTGCTCAAGAGATGCGATGCCGCGGCTGAAGAGAGACCGGTTTTTATTGAAGATCACAATTGGTGGACGACACATGTGCAGGTATCGATGAATGTGGGCAGGTTGAAGGTGGGTTTGAAATATGAAGCGATCGGGGGGATGGCGCCCTGGAGGGACATCTGGAATTCAGTTGAAGGTTCAGGCGAGAAACCATTGCTCAGGGTTCAACCCTGACAGAAACGTGAGCTCCGAAGAAGCCCACCTCGGAAGGGTGATCAGGAATGGATCAGGTACAAGGGGGATTAGGACCGGGGAGCGATGGAGGATGGCAACATTGATATCTCGGGGGTGAGCTGCGCGCTGGATTAAGATTGTCTCTACGCATACAATTATGGCTATCTCCGCGGGTGGAGATGAGATGGATTGGTCCGAATCATGAAATCCCCTCAGCTCTTTGCTCCATTGGTCTATGGCGGTTATTTCTCGACACGAAACAAATTCATGAGCATTAATATTCCGAGTCACACTACATAAAACGCCAATAATTTATGTGGTACTACTACACAAATTTTGGCTAATTTGTGTAGTTAAGATATACTCATTGCATGATTAGACGCTTTTATGAACCCCTGGGAGGATATTTAGAGCCGAACAAGGTTCTGGTTATATACGGCCCAAGGCGTGTCGGGAAAACAACCTTGCTAGATAACTACCTATCCACCACAAAGATGAGATACCGGCATGCGATCGGTGACAACGTACCAATGCAACAACTACTTAGCTCTCTGGACATCACCATCATAAAAGAATATCTCGAGGGCTATGAACTTTTCGCAATCGATGAAGCACAGTTCGTGCCAAATATTGGGAGAGCACTGAAGATTATTGTTGACCAGATCCCCGCGATCTATGTTATCGCAACAGGTTCGTCGTCTTTTGAATTGGCAGGACAAATCGGGGAACCGCTTACAGGACGTAAGCGCACGCTAACATTGTTTCCCATCGCTCATGCTGAGCTGCTATCTCTTTATAACCGATTTGACCTTCGGCAAGGACTAAGAGAGCACCTTATCTTCGGTACTTATCCTGACATCATAACGGCGGAAACGCGTACCCAGAAGATAGAAAGGGCTCACGAGATCGCGGGTTCATATTTACTCAAGGACATATTGGCATTTGAACGGGTAAAGGGATCGAAGAAACTTTGGGGTTTATTGCGATTGCTTGCTTTCCAGATTGGCAGCGAGGTCTCCTATAACGAGTTGGCTACAAATTTGGGGGTCAACGTCAGGACGGTACAACATTATCTTGACCTATTGGAGAAGTCCTTTGTGATCTATAGGCTGGGTGGGTTTAGTCGAAACCTCCGGAAAGAAGTCACACAAAAGTCAAAATATTACTTCTTTGACAATGGCATTCGTAACGCGGTGATCGCCCAGTTCAACCGTCTTGAGCTACGCGATGATGTAGGGGCTCTCTGGGAAAACTTCATAGTCATGGAGCGGGTTAAATACTTGACTTACTCAGCCAATGTTGCAAATCTGTACTTTTGGCGAACCTATTCCCAACAAGAGATCGATTTTGTTGAGGAGCGAGGTAAAAAACTCGATGGCTACGAGTTCAAATGGTCGCCGAAGAAGTATGCGAAGGCTCCGTCAGAATGGGTGAATGCATATTCCGAGGCGAGCTATACAGTTATCACGGCTGACAACTACCAGGAATTTGTGCTGCCACAAACCTAACAGCGTGAGATAGAGAAGGTATCAAAACGCCGTGCACCCCGATTTCCGTTCTTTTCGAAGGATGTAAAACTGAATTTCGACCCAATCTATAATTACTCGTTGGACTTCATTCCCGGGAATGCTAAGGGACGCCACGTCCCGCCTAGGTCCCGGACAAACCCTCTCAAATTTCCTACAATCAAACAAAGAACTGCCCACCGAGAAGCGGGAGAAGCTGCTATCAAAGGGGATTCAGTGCCAACTGAACACATGGTTTACATATCACAATGACCCTAATAAACGCAACTTGGAGCAGGCCGCTGTTCAATTGATCCGAACTCGCGCGGGACAGGATTCACATCCTGCCCCGCTTCATGTTACTGCCAAAAACTGTGATGAGGCTCCCTTGCAGCCCGGATGGTTGTGGCAGGTATAATGCCGGTATGATTCACAAAGATCGGCGACGATTTCCTCTATGGGGATTTGGCATACTCGGGTTTGTCCTCGGGGTCGTGTTGGTAGGGGTTTTGGCCTCACCAAAAGTGATCGCCGTTGAGCCCGGCAAGAATTCGATCGAAATCCCCTCCACTGCGCCAATTCGTATTCTCTTCAATCGCCCCATGGACTCACAATCGGTTCTATCCCATCTAAAAATCCAACCAGAGCGTTTGGGCCAGGTCATTCGGCAGGGGAATCAGGTTTCCTTTTCGCCGGAGGAACCCTGGCCGTTTGGCGAGACTGTAACCATAGAGCTTGGAGCCGGGGCTCGCTCGGATCGCTTCCTGCAGCTGCTGATCGGTGAAAAATGGTCCTTCCAGGTCGGGGAGCCTCGTGTGGTCTATCTTTGGCCTGCGAGTGATCAAGCGGATCTATACATTCATTCGATAGCTGAAGGTGGGGAACCTCAACATCTCAGCGCGACAGCAGCGGGTGTTCTTGACTACAATCTGAGTCTCGATGGGGTTCAGATCGTCTATGCAGCCGTACGGGATGATCGCGGCAATGACCTTAGACTCTACGATCTCCTCAGCGGAGAAGATCGCCTAATCCTGGAGTGTGAACCCGAGGTGCGCTGCAAAGCACCGAGCATCTCGCCTGATGGGATCTGGCTGGCTTATGAGCTGGAGTCGCTGTCGGCCGGGGTTGGAGGTGTGGCAGTTAGGGCTCGGAGCCGCGTCTGGGTCGTGCCTGTAAACGGTGATATGGAGCCAATCCCGATGGGTCCCGAAGTTCATATCACCGGCAAACCCGGATGGTCTCCATCCGGCTGGCTCACATATTACGACACCAGCCTGCAGGCGATTGCTTTGGTAGATCTCGCAGAGAACCAGCAGACATCGCCATTTAACTATCTACCAAGCAGCCTGGGCATCGTAGGAGCGTGGTCTCCGGATGGGCGCTATATGGTATATCCGGAAATCGTATTTCCCGAAGAAGACCCAGATGATATTATCCATCCAGAGGGGGACGTTGAAGGGGGGGCGCTGTTTTACAGCCACCTGTATCGTGTGGACGCCATTTCGGGCTTGATTGAGGATATCTCCCCCGGGGAAGAGCTGATGGTGGAGGATGCCTCTCCGGTATACAGTCCGGATGGAAATTGGATCGCGTTCGCACGCCGGCACCTGGATCCTTCAAGTTGGACACCCGGTCGCCAGATCTGGATGATGCGAGCGGATGGTTCAGAAGCCCGTCCACTTACCGATGACTCCACAAAGCTGCACACCTCTCTCGCTTGGAGCCCGGATTCGAAACGGCTTGTCTATATGCGGCGGAGCGCTTCTGACTTCTCACAGCCGGCGGAGATCGTGTGGTTGGATATCAGCGAACCGCAATTGAGCGTTCTTGTTGATGGAGGTTTTTTGCCGAGATGGATCCCCTGATTCAGATTAATCAACCTGCGCCTGACTTCGAATTGCCTGATCTCAAAGGTGTTCCACATCGCTTGGGAGGTACTCAAGGGCGCGTACTCGTACTTAATTTTTGGTCTGCGGAATGCCCCTGGGCGAAGAGAGGCGATGAAATTCTGGCGGAGATGACCCCGGCATGGGGAGATAGGGTCGATCTGTGGTCAATTGCTTCAAACGCCAACGAGACGGATGAGCAATTGGCGCTCGCTGCTGCTGTACGAGAACCAGGGCTTGTGTTGAGGGATGCCGCGCATGTAGTTGCCGATCTCTATGGAGCGGTGACGACACCGCATTTCTTTGTCATCGACGAAAATGGCGTCCTTCGCTACCGAGGGGCTCCCGATGACACTTCGTTCCGTCAGAGCGAACCAACGGTGCACTATCTCAAAGACGCTATGGAAGCCCTGCTAAGCGGCCGCGAGCCAAATCCAACAGAAACTGCGGGATACGGCTGTACGATCATTCGCCACATTCTTTAAATCCACTTCCTATCCGGGATGGATTCTCTGGAACAAATTCCAGATCTCTCACCAGGCAGTTGTCTTTTCTCGATTGCGTATAAGCCCCGCGCATGTAGTTGAGTTTCTCAAATCGCCAGCGTCTTTTTCACCCAGAGGTGAAGCTCTCCTATTGAGTGAATTCTGCTTTTCCCATGCTATAATCTTGTAGCCGCTTGGATCGGGCCACGACCGAGACGGCTGGGCGCCACCAATTTAACTGTCCCGCCCCTATGGCCCGGGCGGGTCTTTTTTTTGACTGTAAGGCGTCTCACTCTGGCAGGAGATAGCCATGTCAACTCAACCTCCCCATTCAGATCACAAGAAAATTACCACCAGGTCTTTCCGTGAAAAGAAAATGCGCGGTGAGCAGATCACAATGCTGACAGCCTATGATTATGGAACTGCGGCAGTGATCGACCGGGCGCAAATTGATTCGATTCTGGTTGGCGACTCGCTCGGGATGGTTGTCTTGGGGTATGAGAATACCCTGCCCGTGTCAATGGATGACATGATTCATCACTGCAAAGCGGTCACACGCGGCGTAAACTACGCTCTCCTTATCGGTGACATGCCGTTTATGTCCTACCAGATTAGCTTCGATGAAGCCATCCGCAACGCCGGGCGATTTCTGCAGGAGGGGGGTATGGACGCGGTCAAGTTGGAGGGCGGAAGAGAGCGCAGCGAGACGGTAAAGGCGATTGTGGGAGCCGGGATACCGGTCATGGGTCATCTGGGGCTTACGCCGCAATCTGTCCACCAATTGGGCGGGTTCCGCGCGCAAGGCAAGTCTGCGAAAGACGCTAAGCGATTATTCGAGGATTCACAAATTCTGCAAGAAGCGGGTTGTTTTTCACTCGTCCTCGAATCGATACCCGCACGCCTGGGCAAGCTAGTCTCCCGTCAGATTGAGATACCGACAATCGGGATAGGGGCTGGACCTGACTGCGACGGACAGGTTCTAGTAACGCATGATCTACTGGGCTTGTTTGATCGTTTCACGCCCCGTTTTGTGAAGAAGTATGCCGATCTACACCTCGAGATGACCAGGGCTTTTGAAGCCTATATCCGGGACGTCGAAGCGGGTGAGTTCCCGGCACAACGACACAGCTTTACGATGGCGGATGATGTGTGGGAGGCTCTTATACAAGATCTTGGCTTTGAAGAGTGACATAGGATATGCAAAACACCAGGTTGGGACAAGTTACGACCAATTGATGTCAACATCCAATGAAACTCAAAATGTTTGTGCAACCGTGACCTTATTGTGATGAAGCGTGAAGAGATTCTCATTGTGGGAACTGGCGCCATGGCCAGTCTGTTTGCGGCAAGGCTCGCAAGAGCCGTGGAGGTCACGCTCCTTGGAACGTGGGAGTCGGGGCTCGCCGCCCTCGAAACGCAAGGCGTGCGGTTGGTAGAAACCGATGAAACGGAAGAGTCGTTCGCGGTGCGTGTGGCGAGATCCCCGCAGGCATGCACAGGAGCGAAATTGGCGATTGTCCTGGTGAAGGCGTGGCAGACCCGCCGAGCGGCTGACCAATTAGCGGAGTGTCTTCATCCGTTGGGGATCGCGTTGACGCTGCAGAATGGCCTTGGGAATCGAGAAATATTGGAGGAAACCCTGGGTGTAGGACGTGTTGGGTTCGGTGTTACAACAACAGGGGCCACCCTCCTCGAACCGGGCCGAGTCCGAACCGGCGGTATTGGCCCGATCCATTTCAGCCCGCATCCCCGCATGACTCCACTGGTAGATATGTTGACCAAAGCCGGATTCGTAATGGACCCGGTCGATGATGTACGGGGATTGCTGTGGGGCAAATTAGTGATAAATACCGGGATCAATCCGCTTACCGCGCTGCTGGAAATACCGAACGGTGCGCTGCTCAAATCACCTTCAATAATGGACGTAATGGAGAGGGCGGCGGAAGAAACTGCTGCTGTGGCTGCCGCCTTAGATGTACATCTGCCCTTTGCTGACCCCAGCGCTCAGGTGAGGGAGGTAGCACGGAGTACGGGGGAAAATACATCCTCGATGTTGCAGGATATCCGTCGGGGCGCGCCCACAGAGATCGATGCCATAAACGGGGCGGTTGTGAGCGAGGGGGAACGCGCAGGAATCTCAACGCCCATCAACAGGACGCTATGGCACCTGGTGCAAGGGAAAGTTATGCTGAAGCAAGGAAGGGACAAATGAAAGTCGTTTCGACGTTGGATGAATTGCGGTCAGCGAAGAGCGATCTCCCCTCGCCTTTAGGGTTAGTCCCAACGATGGGGTTTCTGCATGAGGGCCATCTCTCCCTGGTTAAAAAGGCAAAGGCGGAATGTAAAAGTGTCGGTGTGAGCATTTTTGTCAACCCAACACAATTTGGTGAAGGGGAAGATCTTGGAGCCTACCCTCAAGACCTCCCGCGGGATTTGCGGCTGTTGGAGGAGGAGGGGGTGGACCTGGTATGGGTACCGACGGTTGAAGATATTTATCCCACCGACTCACAGACATGGGTTGTCGTCGAGGAATTAACCAAGCAACTGGAAGGCAGGCAGCGTCCGGGGCACTTCCGCGGGGTGACGACAGTCGTGGCCAAATTATTCAGCGCTTTCCAGCCGGACCGGGCATATTTTGGACAGAAGGATGCCCAACAAGCGCTCGTCATCCAGCGCATGGTCAAGGATTTACTGCTTCCAGTCGAGATCGTAGTCTGCCCGATCGTGCGCGAAAAAGATGGCCTGGCGATGTCCAGCCGGAACACATATCTGGATCCAGAGCAGCGAAGGGCGGCGATCGTTCTCCAGTATGCGCTCAGGGATGCCGTGGAGTGCTTTAAAAATGGGGAAAGGGACGCCGAAGCTCTACGCGGGAGAATGCTCGCGGTAATCCGGGATGAGCCGCTAGCGCGGGGGCAATATGTTTCCGTCGCGGACCCGGACACGCTCGAAGAAGTGCAGGGAGAGATTCAACGCGCTTTGCTTTCTATGGCCGTCTATATAGGGCAAACGCGCTTAATCGATAACGTGGCATTGGTGCTTGACTGAAGCGATAACCTGCTTAACTCAATACGCGCGAAGTTGCCGCCCCGCGTGTGCCTGGGGGTGAGATTGAATCCCCGATGTTTGGAACAAGATTGAACTCATCGCATAGTGAGAGGATGCCGAAATGTTTCTGGCAATAGACATAGGGAACACCAATATCACGCTGGGCTTATATCGTGATTCCGAACTCTTGCGAGCCTGGCGGCTGGCGACCAGGCATGACCGGATGCCAGACGAATACGGACTCCAGATGCTTGGTCTGTTGGAGCATGCGGGTTGGAAGGGGGCTGAGCTGAAAGCTATTGCATTGGCCTCCGTTGTCCCCCCGCTCACGAGTAATTTCCAGCAAGCGTGTCGAAGCTATCTTGACGTTGATCCTTTCGTTGTCGATGCGGGTGTAAAGACCGGGCTGCAGATTCGTTATGAAGATCCCAAGCACGCGCTCGGGGCCGATCGAGTTGTAGATGCGGTGGCCGTGCTTCATTTCCATGGCGGCCCTGCCTGTGTCGTGGATTTCGGTACGGCAACCACATTCGACGCAATCTCCGCTGAGGGGGAATACCTGGGTGGCGCGATCGCGCCGGGGATGGGCATCGCCGCCGATGCCTTGTTTCAACGCACGTCCAAGCTGCCGCGAGTCGATATTAGCCGACCCCCATCCGTTATCGGACGAAATACGGTGCGTGCCATCCAATCCGGGCTTCTGTATGGCTATGTCAGCCTGGTAGAGGGGATGGTCGACCGCTTTCGGGCAGAATTGGGGCAAGAGATGAAGGTCATTGGGACCGGCGGATTGGCTCCGATCATCGCCGAAGAGACCGAGGCGATTGAAATCCTGGCCCCCTGGTTGACGCTTGATGGGTTGCGGCTCGTCTGGGAAATGAACTGTTAGGTTCACTCGAACATGAAATTATACAGCTGGAATGAATATTCTTCTTTTGATAACTCCAGGATGGGAAAATGAAGAGTGAGCTTCGAAGACTTGACGGCGCAAATATGGATATTGATCTTGTCACCACAGAAAACGAGATTGTATGGAAGCAAGATCCTTGTCCATGGAATTTGGCAGAGGAAACATCTCAGCATAAGTGCGCTGTGAAAAATATTTCCATATGTCCATATTTTTGTGGAATAGAGTATCAAGACTATGTCTTGTGTTGTTACCCTCACGAAAACACGCTTCGGGAGAAGACGTAGGGGAGACTGTCCAATCATCATCAGCATTCGACATTTAAGGAATACCAGTTGCATAACCATTCGCTACCCCGTCCAAATCGGGGTCTTGGGATAGCCGATGCTTCGACAGGTTCATCCTGAGCCCTGTCCTGAGTGAAGTCGAAGGATTAGCCGAAGGGCTCAGCACAGGCTCCCGCCTCTGCGCATTGGGACCGATGGACCTTGAATGAGAATCTTGGAAAGCAAGACAAGATACAAGCGGGACGGCTAAGCGCATAACCGTTCTTTTGACGGGGGCGCGTAATTTGGCATCCCCGTTCGTTTCACGAATCGTGATCCGGGCGGTTAAATTAATAGAGGACAACCGCAAAGGAGATCGAGTAATTGCCGCAGCAGCCTTTCGAAACACTCGTTGAAATCCACCGGGATGAGGTTTTCGCCTACCTTTGGCGTCTCATCCCCGGTGATCAGGCAGAGGATTGCCTGCAGGAGACCTTCCTGCGGGCGTTTCGTGCATACGAGCGCACGACCCCCGATTCCAATTACCGCGCTTGGCTCTACAAGATCGCTACCAACGTAGCCCGGACGGCGCATGCTCGAAGGCAGCGGGAAATGACCCAAGAACTCCATCACCCAGTGGCGCAGGAGCAGCGAACACTTCTGGAAAAAATTACCCTTGGCGAGGATTTGCAATTGGTGCTGCAAGCGGTCCAAGCCTTGCCGCATAAACAGCGCGCGGCGTTGATGATGCGCAAGTACCAGGAAATGGACTATGAGGATATTGGAGCCGCTCTGGAATGTTCTCGTGAGACAGCCAGGGCGCATGTCTACCAGGCCCTGAAGAAGCTGAGGGCAAGATTGGCAGGAGATTTAGAGCGCTCCGTGGAGGCAGAATGACCGGTAAACAAAATCCATCCAAGAACGATGCAACCTGGTTGGGCGATGAGAACCATCTTGTGGGTTCAGCACCACTAACAGAAGCGCTGGATCGACTATACGCTTCTGGTCCGAATGAAGCGAGCATTGCCGCTGCACAGACTAAACTGGATCGCGCCTTGAAGATGGAAGAGGCGGAGGTGGTGTACTACGACCACGCCCCCGAATCCCCAATCGGAGCGTTCTTTGTGGGCGTCTCCGAGCGAGGGGTTGTGGCCCTCTCCTTCGAAGAGTCCGAGGATCGCTTCAAGGCTTGGCTGCAACGTAAGACAAGCGCAGTTGTGGTCCGAGAGCCGAGTAAGCTGCGGGAGGTGGTCTCCCAGGTGTTGGATTATCTTGAAGGGCGCAGGAAAGTTTTCGCCTTCGCTTACGACTTGCGATCTCTAACGCCCTTCCAGCGCAATGTGCTGAACACAGTGCAGGAGGTCCCGCGCGGTGAGTACCTGACCTATGGAGATTTGGCGAGGCGGATTGGCAAGCCCAACGCAGCACGCGCTGTCGGACAAGCTTTGGGCAGGAATCCCATCCCGATCCTTATTCCATGCCACCGAGTACTTGCTTCAGATGGTTCACTCGGCGGTTATTCCGGACGTGGTGGCGTGCGAACCAAAGAGGCGTTACTCCGCCTGGAGGGGGCGCTTCAATGAAGGCGGGAGGGCTTAGAAATTCACAATCATCGTTGTGGCGGGAGCTTGAACAGGATATTATCTCCTGTCACCATTGCCCTCGCTTAGTGGAATGGCGCGAGGGGGTCGCGGCGCAAAAACGACGAGCGTTCTCCGATTGGGAATATTGGGGCAAGCCGGTACCGGGGTTTGGCGACCCAGATGCGCGACTGCTGATTGTCGGCCTGGCACCCGGGGCACATGGCTCAAATCGCACCGGGCGCATGTTCACCGGTGATAGTTCCGGAGACACGCTGTTTGGCGCGATGTATCGCGCTGGTTTCGCCAATAAATCAATATCGAGACAGAAAGGTGATGATCTAATATTGCCGGATGCTTTTCTAACGGCAGTTGGACGTTGCGCTCCACCGAAGAACCGACCCACGGCAGATGAACTGGCGAATTGTCAGCCATTTCTCCTGCGCGAGATAGAGCTTCTCCAGCAGGTGCGCGTGGTTCTAGCGTTGGGACAGATTGCTTTTGACGGGTATATAAGGGCATTGCGAGGACAGGGTTTAGAAGTGCCCCGTTTAAAATTCACACACGGGTTGTGGCATGATTTTGATCCACCCGCGCCATCGCTGGTTGCCTGCTACCACCCTAGCCGTCAGAACACACAAACAGGTCGGCTGACCCAGGAGATGATGGATGCGGTTTTCTCCCGCATCCGCAGCGCACTGGATACCGGACCTGAAGGAGCGTGAAGGTCCCGTTCACCAAAGACAGAGGGCATTATGACGGTTGAAATGAGTTCGAACCCATGACATCTTCGTCGGGAGAACGGTCGATTGAAGCGCGGGGGGTCATCAATCTCTTCATCGTCTATTTGGTTTGGGGCAGCACCTATCTGGCCATCCGGATAGCTGTACGACCCGGGGCGGGGATTCCACCTTTCACGCTGGGCATGGTACGCATATTCATCGCCGGAATCTTGATGCTGCTTGTGTCTGCTTTACGGCGTTCGCCCATGCGCCCTTCTCGCAAGGAACTCGTAGTGCTGGCGTGTTCGGGTGTCTTGCTTTGGACCGGGGGAAATGGGATGGTAAATTGGGCGGAGCAGAGGATAGATTCTTCCCTGGCTGCGCTGGTGATTGCCACCATCCCGTTGTGGATGGTTCTTATGGAGTCAATCCTGGATCGGAAAAGACCATCCTCTGGATTGGTGCTCTCTGTGATCATCGGATTTTCCGGCACAGCCCTGCTCTCAGCGAAAACCCTGCAAACCGGGAATATTAGCGATATCGCAGCGCTGCTGGCGTTGGTCGTGGCCTCAATCAGTTGGACGGTGGGATCGCTGCTACAGAGCCGCATACCGGTCTCATTGAGCATCGAGGTGAGCGCCGGATACCAGCAGATATTCGGCGGGCTGGGATTCGTGGTATTGGTTCTACTGACGGGGGAGCCTCGACCGACACCGACGACCGACGCGTGGCTGGCGTGGGGATACCTGATCATCTTCGGTTCGGTGATCGCGTTTACGGCCTATGTGCGGATTCTGCAGATCCTGCCTTTGACAGTGGCCATGACTTACGCCTATGTGAACCCGGTGATCGCAGTGATCCTGGGTGCCGCGATTTTAAGCGAACCGCTCCATCTCACCACGCTTGCTGGTGCGGCACTCGTGCTGCTCGGCGTCGCCGGTGTTTTTCGCGACAGGAGCAGATCGCAATCGCGCCACGCAGCAACGGTTTCAAAATAAACATTTTCTATTAGGGTCGAAACCGGGTAAGGCATTGCTGGCGCCGATTTCAGCCACCTCATCGAGATTCAGAAATACAAAGCTCCACGGCTCCAAAGGAGCCGCGGAGCAGTCTGTGGTCATACTTTTCAGTCGTTATGCTGTTATCTCGGCTTGAAGCAGCTGTGCGTCCTCCTCGCGAGCTACTTTCCTTCCTTGCTCGACGTTGACGGTCATAAGGATCCCGCCGCCGATGACGAAGAAGGCGATCAGGCTGAGTACTGCTGGTCGACTGGAGTTGAATAAGGTCACAGCCGCGGAGAAGAGTAGGGGTCCCAGAATTGCAGAGAACTTCTCCATGATTCCAAATAGCCCGAAGAATTCCCCGCTCTTTGATGCAGGAGACATAGAGGCGTAAAGGCTGCGGCTGAGCGCCTGGCTGCCGCCCTGAACGACGGCGACCATCCAGGCAAGGAACCAGAATTCGATGACCGAATTCAGGAAGAAACCCCAGGTTGCGATCACTGCGTACATCATGAGCGCGAGCAGGATGCCGCGCTTGGCATCCATCGATTTGGCAATTCCCGAGAAGAGTTGATTACCAATGAGGAAAGCCAGAAGCAGGCCAATGGCTTCGACAGCGACGATCATACCGACGATGATCCCGATATTGCTGGTCATTTCGGCGGGAAGCATGCGCGCACCAATAACACCGGCAATCGGAAGGGCGAAAAGATTGTAGACGATGAAGGCTAAGTAAAGCGGTCGACGGCTCTCTCCCCGGCTAGGGAGGCGTCCGAATATCAAACTAAAGGGTATGCCGACGAACTGCACAAGCAGCAGCGCCAGAACCATTTGAGTGCTGCCAAAACCGAGTTCGGCGCCATAGATCGCGGCTACCCCGATGATGGTTCCGATCCCATCGTTATAGACGAGGAAGGCGAGTAAGAATTTAAAGAGGTCTGCGTATTGGCGGATTTCTTTAAAGGTTTGCCAAAGACGCTTGAAACTGACCGAAACTACGGTCTCACCAGGGGAGAGTTTTGCGGTGGCAGATGGCGGTTCTGGTACTCGGCGTAAAACCGGTATCGAAAAGATCGCCCACCAAATAGCAACACTAAGAAATGAAAATCTAGCCCCCCAGGTTCCCGGCAGAACCTGCAGCATTACGACGTTGAGCGCCAACAGGATCCCTCCACCCAGGTAACCCATTGCGTATCCGCGCGTTGAGACGCTATCGCGGTCTTCCTCACGCGCTACGTGGGGAAGCAAAGCGTCGTAGAAGACATTTGCAGCGGTGAAACCCACGCGCCCAACGATGAATAGGATTGAGGCCAGAAGCCAGTCCCCCTCTTTAATCAGGATTAACAGCCCTGTACCCAGGATTCCAATACCGATGAAGAAGGATAGGAATCGTTTTTTGCCGCGCATAACATCGGAAATTGTGCCCAAGATCGGCGAAATAAGGGCGGTGATGAAAAGGGAGATGCTCAGGCCGCGCGCCCAGTAAGCGGTGGCGAGTGCCGGGCTGGAGAGCGTAGCCCCGGCGACCTGGCTGTAATAAATCGGAAGGACTGCAGCCAGGATCGTGGTGGCGAAAGCCGAGTTGGCCCAGTCGTACATCGTCCAAGCCCTTATTCGGCGTTTGTATTCCTTTTCGCTGATGTGTCCAGTTATTGAACTGCTGACCGTTGCCAGGATGACTGCTCCTTTCAAGTATTGCTATGAAATCGATAAACACCGTTGTTTCAGGGGTTGATAAGTTTCGACCTGTTCGTCACCGAATGGAAACACGATGTGGTATTCACCATAACGAGCTTTACACTGATCAGGTGCATGAGAGTAATGAATTCTCGCTCCAGACTTGTTTCATTTGGTGGATCCTGGGGCGTTAATTCGAGCCTGTAATAGAGATCGCCAGGCCTCCGATTTTCATTGGGTATTGGCAGCAGCACGGAAATGGACTAAAAACGAACTGAACTCAGAATCCCACAATTCTTTTAATGAGAGTGTTTTCATGGAATGGTCGAATAGTGAAGCAAAGGAACACGGAATGTATCGTAGAATATTAATTATTACACAAACAATTGGAGAAGCGATATGAAGCATGCCGTGAGTGTGAGCCTGGGAAACCCCACACGTGACAAGCGCGTGGAGGTGAATTTTGCTGGCGAACAAATCCTGGTTGAGCGGATCGGCACCGGCGGTGACGCTAAGAAAGCCCGGGCGCTCTTTGCAGAGTTGGACGGGAAGGTCGACGCACTTGGAGTGGGAGGGATCGATCTGTACGTGCGGGTTGGAAAGAGGGAATATCCCATCCGGGCTGGATTGAAGCTTGTCCAGGACGTACACGATACCCCAATCGTCGATGGCCGGGTGCTCAAGTATGTACTTGAGAAACGCGTGTTTGAATTAGCTGGAGAAGCCCTGGCAGACATGCCGCGTTTCCGTCGAGCATTTATGCCCTTCAGTATTGACCGCATTGGTCTGGCCGAGGCAATATCTACTGTTGCCGACGAAATTATCTTCGGCGATTTATTGTTTGCTCTCGACATCCCCATTCCAGTTCGGGGGCTCCCGAGCCTATACCGCTGGGCCAGGGCGATACTGCCCATAGTAGGCTTTTTCCCGCTCTCAGCCATTCTTCCGCCCGGCACGAAGGGGGAGGAGCGCACACCCAAGCATGTTCGCTTCTGGCAGGAGGCGGATCTCATCGTGGGCGACATGCATTACATTTACACATACGCGCCTGAAGACCTGCGCGGGAAGTGGGTGATCACCAACACGACAACGCCTGAGAACATTGAACTGCTTCGAGAGCGAGGAGTGCGGCGGGTCATCACCACGACGCCGCGCTACGGTGGTCGATCCTTTGGCGTGAACATGATGGAGGCAGCCCTCACGGCATTCGCGGGGAAGGGCCGTCCATTATCCGATGCTGAGCTTGGCGGGTTGATTGACGAACTAACGCTGCGCCCGTATATCGAGAAATTAAGCACCTGAGTGTCCGCTGTGCTTCGATCTGCTGCCTAGTCAACGCACTTGTCCCTCTCACCGTAATTTTCCATTCAGTATCGGGTATGTGAGATTCATAGGGCGGACTCCCCCCGGAACTTGTTAAATAAAAAAATCTTTGGTTATGCCCCTCTAGCGGGATCGTGTTGGACCTGGATTCAGCCCGCATTTACAAAGGGCGGTCCCCGTTACTGAGGGGCACTTCCGTTGTAGAATGATTGCGTGGACCAGTCGGCGATGTCGAAGCGTGACCATCTGTGCTTGAGCGACTACGACCGCGATTTGTTGGCGGGTGAAAGCGGTCCGGGGGCGCAGATGGCCATGCGCATCATAGTGCGCATGGCGGAGATTCTGGGCGCCGAGCGTTTGATCGATATCGAGGCGGCGCATATCGACAGCTCCATCTATATGGGGGAAGCGACGCTAAAATTCGCGGAAACTCTGGTCGATCTCGGGGCGAAGGTGGCTGTTCCCAGCACCCTGAACGTCAGCGGCGTCGATGAGCACGGTTGGAGGCATTGGTCGGTCCCCCCTGATTGGGCGGAGAAGGCGCTGCGACAAATGCGAGCCTATGAGCAGATGGGATGCATCCCGACGTGGACTTGCGCTCCCTATCAAACCGAGTTCAAACCGAAGCCTGGACAGCAGATTGCCTGGGGCGAATCCAACGCCATTGCCTTTGCCAACTCCATCATCGGCGCGCGCACAGAACGCTATCCTGACTTACTGGATATTTGCGCTGCGATCACCGCGCGTGTCCCCGCTGCCGGGCTGCATCTGGAGGAGAACCGCGCCGGGCAGGTCCTTCTTAGGTTGATGGAAGTGCCAGCCCGAGTTCAGCGGCACGAAAGCTTTTATCCTGTACTGGGTCACCTAATGGGCAAGGTCGCCGGTGAGAAAAATCCGGTTGTCACCGGAATGGAAGGGCATCCGGAATGGGATCAACTTAAAGCTCTCGCCGCCGCCGCGGCCTCATCGGGAACGGTAGGTCTCTTCCATCTGGTGGGGATCACGCCAGAAGCGCCCACGCTGGAAACAGCGTTTCATGGCAACGTTCCGGAGCAGGAGATCGACGTCACCATGGAGCACCTGCGTGAAGCCTGGCGAGAACTATCAACCGCGGAGGGTCGAGAATTGGATCTGGTGGTACTGGGCTGCCCTCACTTCTCGTTGGCGGAGTTCAAGCGATTGGTACACTTGATTGATGGAAAAGAAAAACACAAAGATGTCATGTTTCTCGTCAACTCGAATCGGGCGATGAGGGCACTGGCGGATGAGGCGGGACATCTGCGATCTTTGGCAGCGTTCGGCGGAGTTATGACCGTAGACACCTGTCCTCTGGCAACACCGATGCTGTCCGCCGAGATCGAGGTGGTGATGACAAATTCGGCAAAATTTGCGTATTATGCGCCAGGATTGCTCGACGAGAGGGTGGTATTTGGAGCGCTCGAGGACTGTGTGATGTCCGCTGTTGAGGGGCGTGTTATGCGGGATGAATCGCTATGGCGTACGTGATTAAGGGCCGGCCATTAGTGGCGGGCTGCGCCGAGGGGGAGGTCTTGCTGAGCGATAAACCGCTCAGTTTCTGGGGTGGATATGACGCGAACACAGGAGAGATTATCGACCGGCGGCATCCGCTTTCAGGCCAATTCGCCGCAGGGAGGATTCTCGCCCTGCCCTTCTCGCGCGGCTCGAGTACAACCACAGCTGTGCTGCTTGAATCCATGCGTGCGGGAACGTCACCGGCCGCCATCCTGACAATAGGCGTGGACACATTTTACGCGCTTGCATCGATTGTGGCCGAGGAATTATTCAAGGAGACTATTCCGGTTTTGTCACTCACCCCCGGGGATTTTGAGAGGCTGGAGAACGGGGACACGGCTAAGATCAGCCAATCCGGCGAGATCTTGGTATCCACACAATCGGAGGAATAACCAAGCCTTCGATGAGTTGACGGGAAAGCATACAGGGTATTAAGCTTGTCTAATCTGCTGGAATCATAAGGAAGGTGTACATGGAAATAACAGCGACCATTCCAACATTGAAGAACCGCCGCATTCTGTTAGGCGTCACCGGATCAATCGCCGCCTATAAAGCGGCGGATTTGGCGTCTAAACTCACACAGGCGGGAATGCAGGTGGATGTGATCCTCAGCGCCGCGGCACGCAAATTTGTCACCCCACTCACCTTCCAATCGGTCACCGGCAGGAAGGCATATACAGAGTCGGATCTATGGGGCGAAGATGCGCATGTATTGCATGTTGGTCTCGTGGAGGGGGCTGACGCTTTTATGATTGCACCAGCAACAGCCAATACCATCGCCAAGCTGGCCACCGGCCAGGCGGAATCTTTGCTGACGCTCACGGCGCTTGGAGCCCGTTGCCCGTTGATTATGGCGCCGGCGATGGATGTTGGAATGTACGAACACATCGCAACGCAGGAGAATGTGAAGATCCTGCATGAGCGTGGCGTTATTATTGCAGGGCCCGCTGAGGGCCGGATGGCATCCGGCTTGATTGGCAAGGGGCGTATGCTCGAAACGACAGAGTTGGTGGGCACGCTGAGGCAGGTTCTGGGTCAAGCAGGACCTCTCGATGGTCTCAAGATCGTCGTTACGGCAGGAGGGACGCATGAGCCAATTGACCCAGTGCGCGTATTGGCGAACCGTTCTTCAGGGAAGCAGGGTTTTTCACTTGCACAATCTGCAATAGATCGCGGAGGAAGAGTAGTGCTGATCGCCGGCCCTACGATGCTGCCGACACCTGTTGGTGCGCGCCGGATTGATGTGATAACGGCCGCGGAGATGCTAGAAGCTACGCAAGTAAACGTGACGAATGCTGATGTCCTGTTAATGGTTGCAGCAGTGGCGGACTTTCGACCAGGCGAGGCCGCAACGGATAAAATTAAAAGGGAGAAAGATATCCCTGAGATCACTCTGGAGCGGACGGAGGATATTCTGGCGGCTGTAAGCAAGCTCAAGGTAAAGACCGGATGGCCGCGCGTGATCGTGGGTTTCGCCGCCGAGAGCCAGAAGCTGATTGAAAATGCGCAGAGCAAGCTCGAGGAGAAAGGGCTGGATCTGGTTGTCGCCAATGACATCACCGCAGACGATGCCGGTTTCGCCGTCGACACCAACCGGGTCACGCTGCTCGATCGGACAGGCGACAGCGAAGAATTACCACTTATGTCGAAGGACGCGGTGGCGGAGGAAGTGCTCCAAAGAGTTGTTGCATTGCTGGGCGCTGAAGATGATCGGTCTTGAACGCCGAACGAAGCGGTAAAGTTTTTTTAGGAACGCAGGGTTTTTCATTTGACGATTGGGTTGGACCGTTCTACCCCGCCGGTACCTCGAAAACCGCATACCTGGAGCAATACGCCGAACGACTCCCTGCCGTCGAGATTGATTCCACGTTTTATGGCGTTCCGAGGGTGACAACAGTACAGAAGTGGAAAGAGCGAACTCCACCCGGATTTCGCTTCGCGGCTAAGTTCCCCAAACTCATCACGCACGAGAAAAAACTCGATCGGGCGCTCGGCGACGCAGAGGCATTCATCGGAACCATGCAGGCTTTGGGCGAGAAGCTGGCAGTTCTCGTTCTCCAATTTGCCTACGATTTCACACCTGATCTCTGGGATCGACTCGACTCATTCTTGGCCGCGTTGCCCGGGGGGACGCGCTATGCTGTGGAGGTGCGCAATCGCGAGTGGCTGCAGCCAGAGTTTAGGGAGATGCTCTCACGCCACAACGCTGCCTTAGTGCTGCAGGATCTTCATTACATGCCAAAGCTTGATTGGATCACGGCGGATTTTACCGTCATCCGCTGGTTAGGGAGGAGAAAGGACATCGCCCGCTTCGATGAGATCCAGATCGATCGGTCACAGGAACTGGATGAGTGGGCGCAGAAGGTGCGCTGCTTTCTCACAGATGGTGTAAACGTGTATGGCTTTTTCAATAATCATTTCGCCGGCCATAGCCCGGAAAGCGTACGTCAATTCGCGGCAATGCTTGACGTGGACCTGGGGGGGGAATATTAAAAAGTCGAACATGGGCCAACAGATCAAGATGGAATTTGATGATGAGTGATCTTGGAGTACCGGAGTGGATTCTGCCGGATGAATTGAGGATTAATAAGGTGCTCGAGGTTGTAACCCGGGCGCTTGAAGGGCAGGAGAAAGATTCCGAGTACATCAAGGGGATGCAGACTGCCGTTCCGGGAGCCGGGAAGCTCTATGGGGTCCGTGTACCGCAGCTGCGCACGATCGCGAAGCAGCTTGTCAAGAAATATCACGGCCAAGATCAGAATCTCGACCGGTTCGCGCAAGCGAGTTGGGCCCAGGGAAGCCGCGAGCATCGTCTTATCGCGCTTTTTGTCCTTGGTGGGAGGAGGAATTTAACCCCAGAACGCAGGTGGGAGCTGGGTTTGGAATTCCTGCCCGATGTAGAGGATTGGGAAATTTGTGATCAACTTTGCCACGCATTATTGGGCCAGGCTTTGGCCGAGGACCCGAACTACATGGATCAACTGGAGATATGGGTCGATGACGATAACTTCTGGGTCCGGCGAGCCGCGTTGGTCTCGACCGTGATTCTCCGCAGGGCAAAGTACTCAGAGGTCGTAGCAAAGGGGCTGGATCAGCGAACGCTGAGAATGTGCGCCGTTCTGCTGGAGGACGGTGAGAAATACATCCGTAAAGCGGTCGATTGGACGGTGCGCGAGGTAATTAAACGCCACTACGCACTCGCCTTTACATGGATGTTGGCTCAGGCACGTCGTGGGCTTGGAACTATAGGACGCTCAACGCTGAAACTCTCCGCAAAGAAGCTCAATATGACCGACCAGCAGCATCTACTCGCTGCTCTCGAATAAATCCCAGAATCAGAACGCGCCGATTTTCCAATCAGCGCGACCTGGTTGGGATAGTAACCTATTGCCATAATTTTAGATGGCGCGAGGCTGCTCGACACACCACGTTGAATTCCCAAAACACAAACGTAGGATTTAAGTCCTCTGACCCGTTGGAGGGATGGTCATGGGTTTGGATGAGTGTTAGATTTAAGGGAGAAATTTAATGTTTTCTTGAGGAGGTTGATATGTTAGTACTGGCCCGATTAAATAGAACTGCAATATTCCTTCTGCTTGTCCTGAGCATTGCCCTGCTGCCTGCATGCAGCATTATGGAATCATCTCAGCCGGATGACCCGAAAACGGAAGTTGTGGTCGAAAAGCCGACGGTGATGTCACCATTGCTCACGGCGGTGCCTGATGTTTCTGAAGAGGAGATTCAAGAGTCGCCTCCAGAAGCGAAAGAGGTAGAAATCCAGCCCACCCCAACTGTCGAACCTGAACCAGAAAAGCCGGTAAACCCAATGACGGGTTTAGCTGTGGATGATCCGGGGGTTCTCCAACATCGCCCCCTACTCGTTTCGATCTCAAATTTCCCGCCAACGGCGAGGCCTCAAGCAGGACTGTCTTTCGCAGCGCATGTGTACTCGACGTTCATCGGGTTCGGAATGAACCGCTATGTTGCAGTTTTTTATGGGGACTATGCTGAGCACCTCCAGGAGATTCTTAAAAATCGGCTTGCGGAGGGCAATGACGATGATTTTGCGATCGGTCCTGTCCGCTCCGGGCGGGTGGCCTTTGAGGACATTAAGAACCAATACCCGCACGCGCTCTTAATCACCGCCGGGGCATCTCCAGAAGTGCTTTCACAGCTATCTAATCAGGTTTCGGTATTTGGGTCGAACGATGAGAGTGTAAACAACACGGGAGTAGGTGCAAATGCGCTCGGTCAGCTTGCGAGCGACTATCCCGTTGATCCTCTGAAGTATAAATCGCTGGTTTTTGACGCGACCCCGCCCGAGGGTGGGGAGTCGGCCGAGTTCGTTCGCATCATTTATAACTACCTCAACCAGAATGGATGGGAATACGACCCGGGGAGTCGCACATACCTGCGATCGCAAGATCAGGCCGATGGCAGCGGAGAGCTCTACCCGATGACCGATAGAATGACCGGGGAGCAGCTGGGATTTGAGAATGTGGTTGTGATGTGGGCGAAGCATTCGTATCTCTCCCCGACAGTGCTCGAAATCAACCTTTCCTATGTATGGGATCACTTCGGTCTGCTCTACCGCGATGGTAGGGTCTACGAGATAAAGTGGTCCACACGCCATGGCGAGTTGATGATCTATGACGAAGAGGGAGCGCCGGTGCCTTTGATGCCGGGTAAAACCTGGTTTGAAGTCGTCAGCTTCCAATCCACATGGGATCGGGCCAAGAGCATCGTGCGCTTCCACGAACCCCCATCCGATTTCTAGTTCGGCGTCTCTTCGCCAATAGCAGTTCGCCAGCAATTGCTGGATCGCATCTTGAATATTGAAAGCATGGCCAGTATAGATCGGCCATGCTTTCTCGATTTATGTAAATTGCTTGGTATTTCCCCAAGAATCACTATGCCTCAGCAGTCTACTGAATGTTCCTGTGCCTGAGGGGCAATATTTATGGGCTACAATGTGTATATTCCGGAGAAGAATCGTCTTTTGAGCTAAGTTAGATCTCACAAACGACTTCCGCCGCCGAGCACAGGAGTTGTCCAAATGGAATTACTCACAGTGAAGATTGAAAAACCAGCTGATGTAAATGTCATTTTCGGCCAGGCGCACTTCATAAAGACAGTGGAAGATATTCATGAGGCGCTTGTAGGCGCAGTACCGGGGATCGAATTTGGGCTGGCGTTCTGTGAAGCCTCAGGCCCCGCGCTGGTACGGACGAGCGGCACATCGAAAGAGATGATCGCACTGGCGGAGTCCAACGCGCTGATGATCGCCGCCGGGCATACATTTCTCATCTTTCTGGCTAATGCATTTCCTATCAACGTTCTCAACGCCGTGAAAATAGTTCCGGAAGTTTGTCGAGTGTTCTGTGCGACTGCGAATCCGGTTGTGGTGGTATTAGCAGAGATAGATCAGGGCCGGGGCGTACTTGGCGTGATCGATGGCGAGGCTCCGAAGGGAGTTGAAAGCGAAAATGATGCCACTGAGCGGATCGAACTTCTGCGCAAATTCGGATATAAGCTGGGATGAGGTCGGGATTGCAGGGTAAGGAGTAGAATGGCATGACACTGCATAATACGATTACAGATGTGCCGGGGATTCGCGTAGGGCACGCGCAGGATGCAGAAGCGATCACTGGGTGTACTGTCGTGCTCTGCCCTGAGGGCGCGGTCGGTGGTGTGGATCAACGCGGGGGTGCGCCCGGGACACGGGAGACAGATCTTCTGCACCCTATGCACTTGGTGAATAAAGCGCACGGCGTATTGCTCGCGGGTGGATCAGCATTCGGTCTTGACGCGGCAGCAGGCGTCATGCGTTTCCTCGAGGAGAAGGGAGTGGGCTTCGATGCGCGAGTTGCCAGGGTTCCCATCGTGCCGGCGGCGATACTCTTTGACTTAGATATTGGCCGGTCGGATGTGCGGCCGGACGCGGCGATGGGCTACCTGGCGTGCCAGAAAGCCTCAAAGGATCCGCCGGAGGAAGGGAACGCCGGCGCCGGGATGGGCGCGACGGTGGGGAAAATCCTTGGCACAGCGGGCGCGATGAAGTCAGGAACAGGGAGTGCGAGCAGAGATCTGGGCGGTGGTGCGGTTGTAGGCGCGCTGATAATCGTCAACGCCTTCGGGGATGTGGTCGACCCTGGGAGCGGCGATATCCTGGCTGGAACACGTCCGGCCAAGCTGGGTCCTATGCGGTTTGGGGGTGATGGCCGATTCGCAGACACCATGGAAGTGATGAAAGGAATGGCTGGTAAACTGGTGCTGCGGTTTGCCTCGCGGGGCAATACAGTGATTGGTGTCGTGGCAACGAACGCACAGCTCACGAAAGATGAAGTTAACAAGGTCGCACAAATGGCGCATGACGGCATCGCCCGTGCGATTCGCCCGGCACACACAATGATGGATGGCGACACCCTGTTTGCGTTATCAACCGGGGGGAAAAGCGTCGATGTGAATATCGTCGGCGCCTATGCGGCGGAAGTTGTCGCAGAGGCGATCGTGCGCGCGGTGCGGGCGGCAGAGTCGCTGGGCGGATTGCCCGCAGCGCGCGATGTAATACCAGAAGATTGACATGCATAACCCCTGATGGTATCGTTTTGCGCCCTGGTGGAGGCGGCTGATGTTTCGAAAATCTACAGAGAAACCAATCGTTGGCGGGCATGTTCCTGAGCGCGTGGATTCAATTTTGGGTCCGGGGATTAGCTGGCAGGGGCAGCTCAGCGGAGCAGGGGGAGTCCGCATCGATGGCGCGTTCGACGGCGAGATCACGGTGCGCGGGATTGTTGTCATCGGCGAGCAGGGTCGGGTCACTTGTGAACAGATCCGCGCCAACACCGTTGTCATCTCGGGTTCTCTAAAAGGAAACATCACCGCGCATCGTGTGGAGATAACCAACGCAGGTCGGGTATGGGGTGATGTTGTCACGATCTCTTTCTCAACGGAGGAAGGTGCGTTTTTACGGGGCAAAATCAGGATGGAGGAAGAGCTCGACCTGGGGTTCGCTCCTGAGCTGCCCGCAGGTGAGGCATTTGAAGAAGAGGCTGCACAGCAGGAAGGTGCAGAAGAGGAATAATCACGATCGGGTACTGGGATTGGCCGGGGCTGTCCAGGATTTCTTGGGCAGCCCTTTATAGTACAAATCTTTTAGGAACGTGAAACACATGATCGATGCTTTATAGACTCGCCTGGAGAACGGACGCTAATCAATTCGAAACGATTGTCTCTGTAGGATGTGTTTATTACGGAGAGGCGGATTGCTGGTACGTGAACAGCCATGAGCCAGCGAATGGCTCGCTGTCGCCGTCCGCACAGGACTCTGCTGTAATGCCGGTTTCCAGCCCAACGCCCTGACTTAACTGCAGGGAATAGGTAACGCCTTCTTGCATTGTGAAGTCCGCAAAACCAGGTCCGAGTTCGGGTTTCAAACCGGTGAAGAAGATATCCTGGCCGGCGTCCCAGACAACAAGCGCTTTAACTCCGGGCACTCCAAAGCCAGCGGCATCGAGGACCAGGATCTGGATTTGGGTTTCTTGCAGTGCGGGATCGCAGATCGCTTCCTTGGTGCTGAGTGAAAACGGTGCGCTCGCAGTCGCGGTGGGGGAGGGTGTGGGGCTCGGGCTGGAAGTAGGTGTAAAAGTCGGGCTCGGAGGGGCTGGCGTCGTAGTGGCCGCTCCGCGGGGCGTCGGCGATGCAATCAATGGCAAAGGGCGCTCGCCCAGAATGGCTGCAAGCTGAGCGAGGGCGCGTGCTTCGGCGTCGGGTCGTTTGTCGGCTAAACTGTTTTGAGCTAGCCGGCCGAGTGTGCTGGCCAGATCGGCGATTTGGACCCAGGCGAGGCGTGCCCGAGCACGATCTGCATCTCCAGTTGCGGCATAGGCGGAGGCGATCAGGGTTAAATAATCGGATTTAAAGTCTTCGCGGAGCGAGTCCGGGGAAGAATCGATGTACTCAACGGGATTGATCGCCCAGCTGTAATATAACCCTCCGGCGACACCGAGGATCAAACCGACTAATATTGCAAGATTACCTAATCGATTCATTGTAGGCCAATCTCGGGCTCAGGCGGGATTGACCGCAAGTCTACGGCGAGCTGGTTTAGCGTCTGAAGATCGATGTGATTGATGTCGTTTTCCACTCCATAGTCGATAGCCTCGATGGTGTAGTTCAAGGGAGGGTGAGATCCCAGCGAGGCGAGTCTATACCTTGCCAACTCCAGATCGCGATCGACGAGGTAGGCCTCGGCGACCATGAGGACATAATCCGACCGGAAATCGTCGCGCAATGCCTCTGGAGCGGTGTCGATATACTCCACAGGGCGAATCACCCAGCCGAAAAGGAGGCCGAGGAGCAAGCCGAAGAAGATCCCAATGAGCAAGCGTGATGTAGTTCCCATACGATGAATGCCCTCTAGCGAGCATTGTGCCATAGAGGCTGAAGGGTTGCAACAAAGGAGACAGCCCCGACAGGTATTCCGAGATCCGGGGCTGCTTATGCTATAATCGCTGATGCCGAAGGTGGGAGTCGAACCCACACTCCCGAAGGAACGCGAGTTTGAGTCGCGCGCGTCTGCCAGTTCCGCCACTCCGGCGCACGGACAGTATAGTCAAGTGTAAGATGATGGTCAAGATGGCCTCCCGGCAGCAGAACCCGGGGGCTTACTTTTATACATTATGCGCTTAGGAATCATTGGGCTCGAAGCCTCCGGAAAAACCACAGTATTCAATGCCCTGACAGGAGCACAATTAGAGACGGGCACCATGGCTGGTCGTGGACGGATGGATGTTCATGAGGCCTCGGTAGACGTCCCTGACGCGCGGCTTGAAGCGGTGAGCGAAATCTTCAAGCCGAAGAAAACGACCCACGTAAAAGTGACTTTCGCCGACATTGGCGGGATGAATGTTGGTGCTGGTCGCGATGGACTTCCCGGCCCACTCGTCAACCAAATAGAACAAATGGACGGCTTGCTGTTTGTCGTCCGGGCTTTTCAAGATCCGAGTATCCCCTCTGCGCTGGGAGATGTCGATCCTGCTCGAGATGCCGCCGTTCTCGATGGCGAATTGCTCTTGAGTGACATGATCACGGTGGAACGACGTTTGGATAAACTGCAGGAAGAACGGCAAAAAGGAGGGCGCGATCGGGCGCAAGTCGAGAGGGAACAAGCCATCTTCCACCGAGCGATGGAGCATCTGAATCAGGAGCAGCCACTTCGGTCCATGGACATCACCCCTGAGGATCGAGGTAGGTTGACAGGGTTTGGATTACTCACTCTTATCCCGATATTAATTGTGGTTAACTTGGGTGAAGACCAATCGCTCTCAGATTTGGGTGAGATCATGGCGGGAGGATCGGTACTCGGACTGCAAGGGAAGTTAGAGATGGAGATCGCTCAACTGCCGGCAGATCAAGCGGCTGATTTCCTGGTTGAATATGGAATCGACGTTCCTGGTCGGGAGCGCGTAATCCGCTCCGCGTATGAAACGCTGGGGCTGCACTCCTTCTTTACCGGAAATGAAGATGAGGTTCGAGCGTGGATGTTGCCGCGTGGGGGTACCTGCCTCGATGCCGCTGAGACGGTCCATTCCGATATGGCGCGTGGTTTTATCCGCGCCGAGGTCATTCAATGGGATGAATTGGCGGATCTTGACGGTATTGCGGAGGCGCGGGCGCAAGGCAAATTGCGCCTCGAAGGGAAGAATTCAGTCGTCTCCGATGGGGATGTCATCTATATACGCTTTAACGTTTGAGTTTGAGGGCAATGAGATGTCCAATTAGACACAATATAATTCTGCGATCTCTCGATAAAATCAGGAGTAAAACATGATAGCCGGGAACTACGAACAAAAAGGTTGGAGCCTTGATGAGCTATTCCCTGGTCTCGGAACCACCGAGATCGAGCAGGCGATTGAGAAACTCGATGCTTCAGTTGTTGATTTTGAGAAGCATCGAGAACAGCTCGCAGCGGATATAGCAGAGGAAGTATTCGTTGCTATTCTTCAGAATTACGAGGGGATCACCCGCCAGATGTCCAGGGTGGGCGCCTTCGCTTCCCTGAGTCTTTCAGAAGATACACAGGATCAGAAAGTTCAGGCCCTCATGGCGCAAATGCTGCAACTTGGCGCTCAAATCGAAAACCGCATCATGTTCTTCAATCTGTGGTGGAAGAATTTGGATGACAAAGAGGCTGCCCGATTGCTAGAGGCTTCGGGTGACTATCGCTATTGGCTGGAGGCCCTCCGTTTGCAGAAACCGTACACGCTCTCCGAGCCTGAGGAGAAGATCATTAACCTTAAAGATGTTAATGGCGCTCGCGCCCTGGTGACCCTGTACAGTACGATCACCAATCGCTATAGTTTTCGACTTGAAGTGGATGGCGAGGAGTCGGAACTCTCCCGCGAGGAACTCCAGGCGTACTATCGCGATCCAGATCCAACGCTGCGGGAAGCCGCTTACAAGGAACTCTACCGCGTGTATGAAGCGGACGGACCCATCCTGGGGCAAATCTATCAATCCATTCTGCGCGATTGGCGCAGCGAGGGCGTGGACCTGCGTGGGTATGCTGCGCCGATTGCTTTACGCAACCTGGCCAACCATATTCCCGATGATGTTGTCGAAACACTTCTAGATGTCTGTCGAAAGAACGCGCCGCTGTTTCATCGCTTCTTCCAATTGAAGGCACGTTGGCTGGGCGTGGATCCCATCCGCCGCTACGATATTTATGCCCCCGTGACGAAATCCGAGAAAACCTACCCATATGCTGATGCAGTGGCGATGGTGTTGGAAAGCTTCCAGCAGTTTGACCCGCGCATGGCCGAACTGGTGCAACGGGTCTTCGACCAGGACCACATCGATAGCGAGGTTCGCAAAGGCAAGCGCTCCGGGGCTTTCTGCGCGACGGTCACGCCCGATCTAACGCCCTGGGTGCTCCAGTCGTACAATGGAACGCCGCGCAATGTAGCTACGATGGCGCACGAACTTGGCCATGCGGTCCACTCTATGCTGGCCGCGCACCACACCGCGCTGACGCATCATTCTTCGCTGCCGCTTGCAGAGACAGCCTCCACTTTCGCCGAGATGCTGCTCGTTGATCATTTGTTGGAGATTGAAGAAGATCCTGATGTGCGGCGAGATATCCTCTTCGTGCAGATGGACGATGCCTATGCCACGATCATGCGTCAAGCATACTTTGCAATGTTCGAGCGCCAGGCGCATCAGCGGGTGCATGAGGGCGCCGCGGTGGATGATCTCTCTGGTATCTACTTCGAGAATCTGAAGGACCAGTTTGGGGATTCGCTAGACTTGAGCGAGGACTTCCGTTTTGAGTGGTTGGCGATCCCACATTTCCTAAATGTGCCCTTCTATGTTTACGCGTATTCCTTCGGCCAGCTTCTAGTGCTTTCCCTTTACAAGCAGTACAAAGAGGAGGGCGAGAGCTTCATTCCCCGTTACCTCGACATTTTAACGGCGGGAGGATCAGCCTCCCCGGATGAGATCCTCACGAAGGCGGGGATCGACATGCGCAAGGAATCTTTCTGGCAAGGCGGTTTCGATGTGGTGAAACGATCCCTGGAGCAGTTGGAGGCGATCGAAATCGGAAAGTAAATCACTGTAGGTCATGATGCTGTTGGGGCGATCCGCCGGGTCGCCCCGTTTCGCGTTTAGCGGAAGATTATGAAAGGTAAAAGTCCGTTATTCTCTTCACGTCTCGCCTCCTTATCATTCCTGATTATGCCTTATAGCGAATCCGCACCTACATGCAAAACAATCCACAGAAATAGGAAAATGACGAATATTTCCTCTGAATCAGTGGATTCGTCCACATGGTAGAGACGTTGCATGCAACGTCTCTACCATCGCCAGCAAGGCCCTCAATTTCTCATCAAAAAGGATCCTTGGGTGTGATTGTTCGATCTTTCAAATCAGCCATTACACGTTGGGCACGGATGAACGGCTATCCCAATTTCGCCTGGCAACCTCGTTTCTATGACCACACCATCAGGAATGAGGGTGTCAGGGTAAAACTCTCTATTTAGGGTCCATGCGCCGTGCCATGTGTTCCTAATAGGAAACAGGTTGACAAAGGAAACAAGTTTTGATATATTAACCACAATAGCGTTCTGAAAGGATAGAAGATGGAGAAAAAACTCGATTTTGAAGGATTGACTCGACAGACCCGCCGGCTTGATTTTGAAGATGGGCTCACAGACCTGCAGGTCGGCGTTGTATTCCTGGTCATGAGTTTGGCAGCAGCATTTATCTTCTCCACTGCCGGACTCACCTGGTTCACCAAGGCTCTAATCCTCCAACCCGACATCACCAAAGTAGCACTTGTTGGCATCTTTGGCTGCTTCATACTCGTGGCTTTCGGAAGCCGCAGGCTGATCGCGCGAGTGAGGAGGGAATACTTCTGGAAAGATCGCGGTGAAATCGTGCCGCTACCCGTAGGGGTGGATAGATGGGTAAGCGTGCTCAGCGTCGCCGTTTTTCTGATCCTCATGCTATTAGGCCTCTGGGTATTGTTGCAAGGCGGCAGCGATGATGAAGCAATAATGCGATTACTCGTCGCCGCTTCTGGTGTGGGAACAGGGATTATATACCTGGGAATGGGTCGCTCTCTCCGTCTGAATCGATATCTCCTCGTGGGCATTATTGGTGGATTGCTCTCTGGCGTCCTCTTCTTCATCCCTCTGACGTTTTCGGAGAGCTGGCTTGGATTAGGTGCGATATGGACAACAGTTTTGCTGATATCCGGTCTATATGCACTGCGGAGAACCCGACTCTCCATGTTTGAGGTCAACCATGGCTGATTTCACGCTGCCGTCAAAGTTCGATCGCATGATCCACCAACCGGTCCGCCTGGCGATAATCGCAGTCCTGGCCGGGTGCGAGAGCGCAGACTTCACATATCTGCTCAACGCAACCGAAATCAATAAGGGGACACTGTCTAAGAGCCTCTCGGCGCTGGAAGAGGTGGAATACGTCGAAATCACCAAAGGGTATAAGGGGAAAATCCCCAATACTAGCGTGAAGCTTACGGTGAAGGGGAAGCGGGCTTTCACAAAATATCGCCGCCAGTATCGCCGCTTCATCGACTCCGTTGGTGATAAGTAGTGATTTCGGCCCATGCTGAAGCCATCGTGAACAGCCAGGGTGGCCGGATATTGGTGTAAAGAGTACCCAGGTTGTATACTCCAAACTGTTTTGGGATCGGTAAGTTTTACACAGGGGTCATAGAGGAAGCATTAAGGGCGTCCGCAAAATGGGACGCCCTTGTCTGGCGGAGAGGGTGGGATTCGAACCCACGGTGGCCCAAAGGACCACAACGGTTTTCGAGACCGCCCCGTTCAACCACTCCGGCACCTCTCCACGGGGTATCGACATTATAGCGCGCGGGGCGTCAGATATCCACACGTTCTCCCAAAGCAGGGTAGTGAACATTATCCAAGCCGGCCTGCTCGAGTTTTTCCAAGAGCGCTTGCGCGGATTCTTCTTCCCCATGGACCAGGAATACGCCCTTAAGCGTGTCCTTCGAGGCAAGGGCATATGCGATTAAATGAGGTTGGTCGGCATGGGCCGAGAGTCCGTTGATAGAAGCAACCTCTGCCTTCACCTTGTGTTCTTCGCCAAAGATCTTAATCCGTTTCTTACCCTCTGAAAGCCGTCGACCGAGCGTGTGCGGAGCCATCCAGGAGGTGATCAAAACTGTGTTGCGGTCATCCTCAATGTTATTGCGCAGGTGATGCAGGATGCGACCGGTCTCTGCCATACCCGAAGCTGAGATGATGATCACCGGATCGCCGATCAGATTGATGGCCTTGCTCTCATCGACAGATCGCGTGTAGGTTAATAGGTCGAATCCGAGCGCCGAACCATGGGGATCAGCGAGCATGAAATTCGTCGCTTCTTCATCGAAACACTCTGGGTGATCCCGAAAAATATCCGTGACATTTACGGCCAGGGGGCTGTCGACGAAAACCTTAATGCGAGGGATCTCATGGCGATCGATCATCTGGTGCAGATAATAGACAAGTGTCTGCGTGCGGCCGACGGCAAAGGAGGGGATGATGACTTTTCCGCCCCGCTCGATCGTGCGACTCAGGACAGCTTGAAGTTCATCGTATGCCTGCGAAGAGCTGTCGTGCGAACGATCACCGTAGGTCGATTCCATGATGAGGTAGTCGACATCTTTAGGCAGAACAGGATCACGCACGATCGGCAGGTCAGCGCGGCCGATATCACCGGAGAACATCAGGCGCAGCTTGCGGCCTTTCTCTTCGAGATCCAGGATCACTCCCGCCGAACCGAGGATGTGTCCAGCTTCAACTAGCCTGGCGATCGCACCGGGAACAACTTCAAATGGTGCGTCGTAGTGGCGCTGAACGAGCTGTTCCGCAGCGGTGGCGGCATCAGCGATCGTATAAAGTGGTTCGATCGGCGCTTCGCCGCGCTTGGCGCGCCGTTTATTCACAAATTTGGCATCCGACTCTTGTATATGCCCAGAATCGCGCAGCATCACACCGGCGAGATGTGCTGTAGCGGCCGTCGCGTTGATGGAGCCAGGGTAGCCCTGCTTAACCAGATTGGGCAAGTTGCCCGAATGGTCAATATGTGCGTGGGAGAGAATTGTTGCGTCGAGCGCGGTTACATCGAAGGGAAAGTTTAAATTTCGTGAATAGGTGTCTTTGCGGCGACCTTGAAAGAGACCGCAGTCCAGCAAAAGTTGATGCTCGTTCAGGTTTAATAGATGACGGGAGCCCGTGACCGTTTGGGCTGCGCCGTGGAAAGTGATATTCATGAGAGACCTCTTGGTTATGACTGATGAATTATTCTAAGGATTTCCTCCCCATACCTCTGGAAGCGGGAATCCAATGGATCCATGATCTCCTTCAAGTCCGCCAGGTCACGTGGAGTGCGGGTGGCAATTTCGATGAGCAGATCTCGAGGCAGGATGAGGTCTGATTCGAGCCCTCTCTTTTTTGCTGCATTTTTGCGCCATTCCCTTAATGCTTCGTAGCGGGCATGGACAGCTTCATCTAGCCTGCGGTTGCGCGGTTTCTGAGGTAACGGCGCTTTTAAGCCCTGCTCAACGGTAGCGAGGAATTCAGCGCCATAGCGCCGAATGGCATTACTCGATAATCCGGGCAACCCATTAAGTTCCTCGGTGGTTCGGGGTCGGCTCTTGGCGATTGCAAGAAGACTCTGGTCGCCCAGGATTTTAAATGGCGGGCGATCCTGTCGTCGGGCGTGACGGTCGCGCATCAGGTAGAGCTCTCGAAGGATAGCTGCATTGCGTTGGGAAAGTTCACGAGAGTGAGCAATTCGCCAGAAACCATCGAGGTTGAAACCGTTCTCCCGGCGGGGTGGATCGGTCATTCGCTCGCATAGTTCCAGGGCTTCTTCTATGCTGCCATTTTTGCTCAACAATTTATGGAAGTGGTCTCGAAGCTTGATCAGGAAATGTGTGTCAAGGCGAGCGTAATCGAGCATCTCTGACGATAAAGGTCGCTTGCCCCAATTGGCTCGTTGGAAACGTTTATCGACATTGATGGAGCAGACTTGCTCCAGAAGGTCGCTCAGCCCGTTGCGTTTCCAGGCCAGTGTCCGGCTGGCGACGCGGGTGTCGAAGAGGTTGCAGATCTGAAAGTTGAAGTCACGCGCAAGGCACATAACATCGTACTCGGCACCGTGGAGCACTTTCTCAATATTTGTGTTTGAGAACAGGGGTGCAAGCGAGCTTAGATCGCGAACCGCGAGGGGATCGACAAGGTAATCAAACCCGGGGATGGAAAATTGGATCAGACAAACTTGTTCTTGATAGGCATAGAGGCTGTTGGATTCAGTGTCCACGGCGAGAAGGGGTTCGCCCGTGAGCCTGTCGGACATCTCTCTCAGGCTCTCCCTGTTCTCGATGAGTAGTGGGGCGGGGAGAAGAGGTGGATTCATGAGGGTATTATACCGGCTCTGGAGGATATCAATCGGGAATCGGGGATGATGAGCGGCGGAAGGATTCCCGGTGGCTACCTGGCATCGTATGGGTGAATGTTCGCTCAGCGTCGAAGGAGTGAAGATATGACGGCGAACATCCTTTCCCTCAGCCAGCAGCGATGCCCACCACAATCGGTCTGGATAGAAGCAACCTGGTTTGATAAACGGCCCAATTAACCCGACTCAATGAAATCGGGGATTCGGTTGTCGGAAGCCTGATAGTGTATTATCGTATGCACCGAGGAAAATATGAAGAGAATCTTGAATGTACCAATTATCCTGCTCCTTTTGTTGATGTTCTCACCTTCGAAAGGAATTGCACAGTCCGAGGCGCGGCTGGAAAGTTTGGAAATTGCGCTATGGCCCGAGTACGATCAGCCGGGTGTGCTCGTATTGTATAAGGCGCGCGTATCTCCAGAAACTGATTCTCAGGCGATCCTTCGGCTGCCCCTACCGGATATGGTCGGCACTCCTCACGCCGTCGCGGCGTGGTACCCCGAGGGACAATTGGATGACAACGTAGAGTGGAATATGGTCCAGGAGGGGACACAGGCATTCCTGGATGTTGAAACTCCCACGACCGGCGTCTGGGTCGAGTTCTACACCGCCCTGGATGTTCAGGACGCGTACCGAAGCTTTGACTTTTTGGTACCCGGCGGGATTGAGATTGCTAACCTGATGGTGGAGGTCATGCACCCGGTCGGTGCGAGTGATGTGACGATAAAGCCTGAAGGGAGAGTGGAAGAGGGCAGCGATGGTCTCATGACCACCTATATCGATCTGGGGGCGCGATCCAAGAGCGATGAACAAGTCATCACCCTCAGTTATATTAAACCTTCATCGTCCATGTTTTCGGCGCCGCTGCAGCTTGGGAGCGCCTCTCCCTTGGAGCGTCTCGAGGTAGCGCTGTGGCCAGAGAATGATCAGCCAAGTGTGCTGGTGATCCTGCGCGGTGAGTTATCCTCTACTCTGGAGCTGCCTGCTCATGTGGAGATTCCTGTACCAACGATATATGGCGAACCATCAGCTGTGGCGATCCAAGGGCAAGAGGGCCAATTGTACGCGGCGGATTATCAACGTCGGGTGCAAGGACAATGGGCGACGATCATTATCGAGGCGGAAAGTGCTGGGATCTGGATCGAATTTTATGCTGATCTAACGTACGAGGGTGACAAGCGCAGCTTTACGTTCTTCTGGCCAGGCGGAGTGGACATTGGCGAATTTCAATACGAGATCCAACAGCCCTGGGGTGCAGCCAACATTCAAGTGACTCTCCCCGGTGTATCCGGGGTTAACACAGATGGGTTGGTATATCACCGCGCAAATTATGGTCCGCTGTCTGCTGCCTCGCAAGCGCTTATCACCTTCGCCTATGAGAAGCAGGACTCGGAACTCACGATAAACGCTCAACCCAAGATCGATCGACCGGACGGTGTTCGCGGTGAAACACCGGATCTCTCACGGATGCTGCCCTATATTCTGGGCGGCGTCGGTTTCGTTTTGATCGCAATTGGTGTGGTCATGTATATACGTTTCAAACGGCAGGATTCCGCAGCTCCACCACCGCAAAAACGTAAGCGCCGTCGAAAGACAACCGGAAAATTCCGGGAAGAGGTTGATGCCTCGCCGGTTTATTGTCATCTCTGTGGAGCGCAGGCTGGCGCGTCGGATCATTATTGCCGCCGTTGCGGCGCGCAACTCCGGCATTAATGAGAATCTTCAAGGTCTACAACACCTAGGAATCTCGGTGTTCATAAGGAACCATTCAAGGCGGAATGGTTCCTTCTCAACTTTTCGCAATCGCCCTGCAATGTTAAACTGTATGCGATCTTATCCGCGGAGGCAGTTCGTCTCATGGATATCCCCACCATTGCGATAATCTTCTTCTTTTATGGATTGGCTTTTTTTAGCATGGGGATGGCTATCACGCTGGAGGTCGGGCGAGGGACGGACGAGCGCTTACGCAGAGCTTTGCGGCCCTTGGCAGTATTTGGGCTGCTTCACGGCTCTCATGAGTGGTTGGAGATGTTCCAAATACTACGGCTGGTTCCAGGCTACTCCGTAGCTCCACTCGCCTGGGAAAGTGTCCGTCTAGCACTGCTTGCCCTTTCATTTCTCTCACTGGCGGCCTTCGGCGCTTCCCTTCTCTCACCTTCTGAAAGAACCCATCGCATGGGACTGCTCGTCCCGCTCGGCCTCGCTACCATATGGGGTTTCGGGATCCTGATGTTACGGGGGAGGATCGGCGTGGTTTCAGAACTCTGGGATGCAGCAGATGTATGGACACGCTACATTCTGGCGATTCCATCAGCCTTACTTGCCTCTGCGGGATTGATTGCACAACAACGCGAGTTTCGCAGAGCTGGGTTGGCGAGATTCGGCCGTGACAGTCTCTGGGCGGCGGTGGCTTTTGCGTGGTATGGAGTCATCGGCCAGATTTTTACGCGGGCGAGTCCTCTCCCTCCATCGAATGTTATCAATCAGGCACTCTTCTTCGAGCTTTTTGGGTTCCCTGTACAACTTCTACGCGCACTCGTTGCCATCGTCGGTGCCTTCTTTGTCATTCGCTTCCTCCGATCTTCTGAGGTTGAGACAAAGCGTCACATCGCAGAGCTACAGAAGGATCGACTTCGGGAGGCGGAGCGCAGGGAGGCATTACGCGGGGAACTATATGGGCGAGTCGTCGCTGCGCAAGAATCAGAGCGGCAGAGGATCGGGAGAGAATTGCACGATGAGACTGGGCAAGCGCTGACCGCCCTGGGATTAGGTTTGCGCGCTGCGAAATCTACATTGCCGGAAAATGTAGAAAAAGCGGTGGGTAATCTGAATCAACTCGAGAGACTCGTGGCGCACTCACTCAATGAATTGCAGCGTCTGATTTCGGATCTCCGCCCGTCACATCTGGATGATCTGGGCCTGGCTTCGGCTTTGCGGTGGTACGCTGGCGAGGTCGAAACACGCGTGCCACTGAAAATCAATGTAAAGATTAAAGGTGACGACAGAGATCTGCCAGCTCCTGTAAAAACGGGCTTGTTCCGTGTCGCGCAGGAAGCGTTGACGAATGTGGTAAAACATGCGGATGCTGATAATGTCGAAGTCAGCCTCACATTCGAAATGGACGGAGTACAATTGGATGTCATCGATGATGGTTGTGGGTTTAATCCACAAATCCTTTCGATGGATTTATCAAGACCGTCCTGGGGGCTCGCGGGAATGGAGGAGAGAGCAGCATTGTTCAACGGCCGGTTTCAGTTAGAATCGGTAGAAGGTGAAGGGACGCGTATCAGGGTGATAGTTCCCTATCAAGATATAGCTGAGGAGAATGATGACGATTCGTCTAATGCTGGTGGATGATCACGAAGTCGTACGCTCAGGGCTACGCATGCTTCTGGAGGGGGAGCCCGATGTAGAAATCGTAGGAGAGTTCGGGTTGGCGAAAGAGGCGTTGAGCTCCCTTGAACGACTAAAGCCTGATGTCATCTTGATGGATATCGGCCTGCCAGATCTCTCCGGGATTGATGCCGCGAGTGAGGTGAAGCGTTTGCGCGAAGGAACTGCCGTCGTGGCCTTGACCATCCACGAAGACGAGGAGTATTTTTTCAAAATGTTGGATGCCGGGGCAAGCGGCTATGTCCCAAAGCGGGCAGCGCCTGATGAGCTACTGACCGCGATTCGCACAGCGGCGATGGGTGAGGTCTACCTTTATCCTTCAATGGCTAAACTCCTGGTTAAAGATTATCTTACCCAGGAGTCGCAGGCCGAGAGTAGAGGGGGCATGGATGGCCTGACGGACCGGGAACAGGAGGTATTGGCCCACCTTGCAGATGGCGCAACGAATCTTGAGATAGGGGAAACGCTGGGCATCAGCCCCAAGACTGTCGCCCGGCATCGCGAAAACATCATGCGTAAGCTTGGCATGCACTCCCGCACCGAACTCGTTAAGTACGCAATCCGGAAAGGCATCATCCAGCCTTAAAGACAAATCATCTCAATGTGTAAAACACCGCGGGATCCGCGGTGTTTTTTTGTTTCCCGCTTGGGTTACACACCCCACAGTTTTAGATCTTAATTACCGGGAATGGGGAGTCTACACCAGTTTTACGAAGTTTCGCTGGGGTAGGAGCCATAGAAAAAAAATCGGGTAGTTGCCGGATTTACCTTCGCATGGACAACCCTTACATTTGGAGTGGAGATACCCACGAAGGAGTGAAGCCCATGAACGGTGAACTGGTATTTCTTGCGCTTGTCTTGTTGCGAATCGTGATGCCCATTTTTGTCTTGTTTTCTTTTGGGACATTGATGGAGCGTCGGCGGAAACCTTCTCAATAAGGATTTAGCTGTGGATGAATTGATAGCCACGCTGGTGATAATTGGCGGACTTCTGCTTCGGATCGGAATCCCCGTCGGTGTGACGGCGATTCTGGTCTATGCGTTAAGACGACTTGATCAGAGCTGGCAGCGAGAAGCGCAGCAAGCCACTAAATCAGAAACCAGAAAAACAAGTTTATTTGCCCAGATTCACTGCTGGGGGACTCACAAATGCCCACAAGGGGATCGTGATGAATGCCCAGCGTTCCTCGAAAACAACCAACCCTGTTGGCAGGTATTTCGTGATGGATTTGGAGACCTGCGACAGAAATGTCTCGATTGTCCGGTTTTTAGAACTGTACCAGCCGGCATTCCTGTCTGATGGGTGAAAAAGGAGAGAAAGCGATGACCCGATGGTTGCGAAGGTTGTTCCTAGGGATGGTATTCGCCCTCCCGCTTGCGCTGGTTAGCTTCGCCTTTGTACAAACTCCGGTGCAAGCGCAGAGTGGGGATGATGAGATTGACTGCGGCGTCTGCCACCCCGCTTTCCAGCAAGTCTGGGAGGATGGTGCGCATGGACAAGCCTCAACGGACCCATTATTTTTGGAAGCCTGGCGGGCAGGCGGAGAAGATAAAACCTGTCTGCGCTGTCATACCACAGGTTACGATCCCGAAACGGGTATGTGGGAGAGTGATGGAATCGGGTGCGAGTCGTGCCACGACTCACACGACATTGATCACCCCACGGAACCTATGCCCGCAAACCGATCGGCTGGTTTCTGCGGAAGCTGTCACACAGAGACCTATTTCGAATGGCAGGTCTCGGGCCATCGGAGCGAGGAGCTTAATTGCCTTGGTTGCCATGACCCACATGCGACAGGTTTGAAAGCATACGACGCCTCCGTGCTGTGTTCGACTTGCCATCGCACAAGAGCATCAAGCTTCGGGCATTCAGAGCATGCGGCCGAAGGACTTACCTGTGCAGATTGCCACCTGGGTCCGACGATGGCAGACGCCGGCGAGGGTCATGCTGTTCGCGATCACAGTTTTGGTGTCAAACTTAGCACCTGCAACGAATGCCATGCTTATCAAATGCATGATCCAGTGGAGGTTCACCCTGAGCCTTTTACAGCACCAGAGCCAGAGCCGGTAGCCGGCGTGGATTCTGTTACGATCAGGTCCGATCCAAGCCCAATAAGTCCGGTGGGATTTGCCATGCTTTCAGGTATTGTCGGGATGGCGAGCGGGATGATCCTCGCTCCATGGCTTGAGCGTTGGTATGAACGCATTAAAAAGGATGAGGAGTAGAGCTATGGCCGACGAAAAAATACATCGGCGGGGCATGATCAAAATGACTGCTGCTGGTGCGGCTGCGGTTACCGGGTTGCGTTGGGCACGAACAGCGGCGGCCTCAAGTCCGGAGGGCGAGAGTCCCCACAGTTGGGCGATGGTGATCGATCAGGAAAAATGTACGGGATGCGGGTATTGTAATTTGGCCTGCCAGGCGCACAACGATGTTTCTCCGGAGATCTCCTGGAACGTGGTGATTATTGAAAGCCACATTGATGGAGGTGAACCGACCTATATCTCGCGGCCCTGCATGCATTGCGAGCAACCCCCTTGTAAAGATGTATGCCCTGTGGGTGCGAGCTACCAGCGAGCGGACGGCATCGTGATGATGGATTACGATCGATGCATTGGCTGCCGTTACTGTGAAGTTGCCTGCCCGTACTTCGCCCGAGCCTTCAACTGGGAGGCTTTCACGGGTCCCAACCCAGCGGTTCCTCAGTGGGGGTTCCCTGAAGTCCCGCGTAGACCACGTGGGGTGGTTGAAAAATGCTCCTTCTGCTTCCATCGTATAGACAGGGGTTTGAAAGTAGGCCTTGAGCCGGGCGTGGATCGAGAAGCGACCCCGGCCTGTGTGGGTGCTTGTCCGCTAGGCGCTCGCAACTTTGGCGATTTGAACAACCCCGATTCGGTCGTCAACGAATTGCTGTCCGCTGACCCGTATTGTCAACTTCGGGACGATCTAGGGACTGGACCGCGGGTGTACTACCTGTCGCCGCGCCGAACGGAGGCGCCAGTATGAATCGCCTACGCAATAAAATCCGTCCCGGGCCGATCCATCTTTGGATACTCGCTCTCAGTGTTTTAATGGCCGCCGGGGCCGTCGCTGGCGTTATGGTTTTTGTAAAGGGGTTATCCCTCACGAACCTTAGCGATTTCGTGCCCTGGGGTTTGTGGATTACGATTGACCTCACTGCTATAGCCCTCAGCGCAGGCGCGTTCACCCTCTGTGCTGCAGTCTACCTACTGGGGCTGAAGCAGTATGAGCCCCTGGCCCGCACAGCCACGTACATTGGCCTCATCGGCTACAGCATGGCGATGTTGATGCTGTTATTAGATATCGGCCGGCCGGATCGCTTCTGGCATGGGTTTGTCTACTGGAACACCCATTCGATTCTTTGGGAAGTGACGATGTGTGTCGGTCTCTATATGTTAGTGCTTATGCTCGAAACGGCGCCCATCATCGGGAGATCAGAATTTTTGCAGCAGCGCTGGCCGAAATTAGCAGGCCGTTTAGAGTCGATTCACCATTTCGCACCATATCTGGCCATTGCCGGATTGTTTCTTTCGTTACTTCACCAATCTTCGTTGGGCGCAACCTATGGTGTTCTGAAAGCGAGACCACTGTGGTACCGGCCCGGCTTGTCGATTCTCTTCATTGTCTCGGCAGTTGCTGGGGGGATCTCATTAACGGCCCTGGCCTCAATGCTGTCTGCTCGATTTAGCAATCGAGCAAAAGTAAAAGATGAACTGATCGAGAGGCTTGCCTTCGTCGTCGGTTGGATCATGCTCGGATACCTGTACTTCCGCTTCTGGGATGCCTTCTCGATGACATACACTTATGAGCCCGGGCGCACGGAAGGATTGAGTTTGTTGACGCAAGGGCCGCTGTCCTTTAATTTCTGGGTTGGGGAGATCATCCTCGGCGCAGTTATCCCTATTGTGCTCTTGCTCAATGGGAGAACACGCCGCCATCCAGAGGTACGTATGTTGGCACTTGCGCTTGTGGTCGGTGGCGTGGCTGCTTATCGCTGGGACACCAACCTGGCGGGGCAATTGGTGGTAATGACTTACCTTCCTCACTCTATCCAAACATTATTCACCCGCTACACACCTTCTCTGATCGAGTTCATGGCTGGTGCGGGGGTGGTAGCGTATGGCCTGATGGCCTTCACGATTGGCGTGCGTTACTTACGCGTCGTCGATCACACAGATGCACATAACACGATATCAGACCCACGAATCGTGGAGGTCGGTGTCGGGGCTGATTGAGTGCTTCAATTGCCCCGATAGGCCACAAATTTCCAAAATTCATCAAATGAAAAATTCAGGCCGGGCATAAATCCGGCCTGAATGATTCATCAGGTTTCTGGCCAAAACACCATGTGATCGAGTTAATTTAGACACCCAATCCCTGAGATTTCGGATGCTATCATGCTCGAAATCTGAAGACGTACGCAGCAGTCATCGACGCGCCGTGGCCAGAAAACGGAAGGGCGCATATGACTAGCCAGGTCCCACTATATTGGTCAACATAATGAAACGGAGCCGCCCTGCAGGCGGCCCCGTGTTTTACAAACGAGATGTAGTTTCTTCCGGACTATTCAAACGCTGCCAAGCCTGCTTCGAGCATGGCCTTGGTGTATGCCGGATTGTGGACGCCACTGCTGCCGTCCTCAAGAACGATGTAGATCCAGTTCCACGCGGCCTGTGCTTGCGCCTCGGGAAAAGTCCCGGGGTTCGGATGTCCATCAAGCAGTAAGCCGGCGGCTTCGAGCTTCTCGCCGAGTTCAGCGGCAAGCGCATCGACCTCGGTTTGCACGCCGTTAAGATCAAAATCTTCGAGGTCGGCATGGCAGCTCGTGCAGGCTGCATCAGATGGCTCAAAGGTGTGGTCATCGCCTTCGCCCAAGTGGCAGCTCACGCAAGTATCTTCCACCATCAGTGCATGCGCGCTGGCTCTGCCTTCAACGCCGGCTCCGCCAATACCGAGCAGCATTGTGCTTTGCGGTCCGTGGTGTGGACCCCAGTGCGTGCTGGTGATTTCGATCATGCCGTCAACCGCTTCAGCAATCGCTCGACGCGGCTGGTGGCAATTGACGCATAGGTTACCTTCCCCACCGTCAAAGACCTGCCCTTCGAAGGCATAGAACGCTACTGGATCTGTGGTCTCCAGGGCCCAGTCATCACCGGTGAAAGTCGTGTGAATCTCGTGGCAGGCGCGACAGTCCTGGCGGGTTGGGTCCGGATCTCCAGCCTCAACCTCGCTCGGGTTTAATCCCGCAGCAACCATGGCGCTGAACGCTCCGCCGGAGTGACAGCCAGCACAGCTGGCGCTGGTGCCCCGCACATAGGATTCACCAGTTCCATGCCCGGACTCATCCCAGGCGGCTGCCTTACCAACGATCACGGTCGTGTCGTTATGGCACTCCATGCAGGCCAGATCGGCTGCACTTGGTGCAACGCCGGCAGGTCCTTCTGCTCCAGCGGGGCCAGCGACGCCAGCGGGGCCAGAAGGGCCGGTGTCTCCGGCTGCACCTGCACAGGCTGTGAGCACTATCGCCAGCAAGCCAAGCAGGGCAATTGATACTAGTTTTTTCGAATGCATTGTTTACATTCTCCTCTTATAGTTTGACTTCTACGTGTTATTGCTGCGAAAATTCTATTTCCCGGCAGTTCCTCCTTTCGAGGCGATCGGGGAACAACTCGTGTGCGTTCGAACTACACTCCGGAGCACAAGAGGTTTAACCCTTATTGGCCTCTATACCTGATTTAAGAATGGTGAGCAGCTCTTTCACTTCTTCTGCTTCGTGCTGTTCGCTGGTCACCAACTGGAAACCCTTGTTAATGGGGTCGAGGCGGATGATGCGTACGTCTGGAAGGTCCCTCAGGAGACTCCCGAGAGGGCAGTGTGTGTTGACATCTTTGTCGCTTGCATCCACGATGACCGCAGCCGGTTGGATGGCGATAATCTGACCCATTGCATCCGCTTGATCTGCATCCACAACGTGCAATTCAAGTGCGTTTGAGTGCGCCTTCAAACGCGAAAGCACACCTTCGGCGTATAACGAGTGACTCGAGAGTACGACCACTCGACTCAGTGGCATTTCCACCTCACAGATTTGGAACGACCTAACATTAGTAGATAAGGAGAGAGGCGACCAGACCCATTTGGCGATCAGGTCTTCCACCTTCGGGTAGGTGTGATGACTATCACAACCTACCCGAGTAGGTAGTGATATTAAGCTTTTCGGCGATGGTTTATGGGCGGATTGTCATAGCCCATCAGGTTTCGGATGGGGGGAAAAGTTCCGCCTTAATTGGCACGGCGTTTGAGGCTCGGCATCATGGCTAGGGCGCAGGAATTTCTTTTTGCGAGGAGGAGAGAATTCCAGCTCTAATGGCATGAGCCACGGCTTCGGCGCGGTTTTGCGCTCCGAGCTTTTGGAAGATATTCTTTAGATGATATTTTACGGTGTTGGTGCTGATGGTAAGTTGCTCAGAGATAGCTCGGTTGGAGAAGCCTTCGCCGACAAGCTCGAGCAGCTCAAGTTCGCGCACAGTCAAGTTCTCGGTTCCCGTTTTCATGGGCAGTCGGTTTTCGGCGAGCTTAGACATGAGCCGAGCAGCAGTGCGGCGGGTGAGGGCGGCTTCTCCATGCTCAAGACCGGCAAGAAGTTCGAGAAAATCTTTGGCGTTCAGGTTTTTTACCAGGTACCCGTGGGCACCAGCCTGGATTACCTTGAGAAGATCATCGTCTTCCTCGGATACGGACAGGATCACGATCTTGGCATCAGGAACAATTTCCAGTAATTGTGGCAGCGCATCATGCCCGTTTAATCGAGGCATGGAGAGATCGAGCAAAATAAGGTCAGGTTTAGTGCGCTTAGCCTGAATCAAAGCCTCTTGGCCATCGCCGGCTTGGGCGGCGATTTCATACCCGGCCGCCTCGAGAAGGCTGACTAAACCGTCACGGAATAGAGAATGGTCATCTGCAACCAGTACCCGCACGGTCATCGATCCTCCAAAGGAAGCCGTACAGTCACCCGGGTTCCCGAACCGGGCTCCGAATCCAGAGCTAATGAGGCACCAATACCTTCGGCACGCTCACGCATAATCGCCAGACCAAAGTGAGGACGATTGCCATTTGTTGGATTTTCTATGTCGAAACCCCATCCGTCATCGCCGATGGTAATCTCCAGAATACGTTTGTTTATGGAGAATTCGATCCAAGCTTGTTGGACGTTTGCGTGTTTCCGGACATTTATAAGCGCTTCCTGAATTATCCGTAAAATATGAAGTTCGATCTCTGGACTTAGTGATGGAAATCGATCTCCAGGAGAATGTCGCAGATCAACATCGATCCCGGTCATTTCATTGAATTGGTCCGTGAAGTTCTCGAGCGAACTAAAGAATCCATCTTCGCGGGGATCACTTGTACGCAGGCCGAGGACAGATATACGTAATTTTTGAAGCGCATCTTGAGATGAAAGGCTGATCTGTTCCAAATGGTCGAGGGCTTCGTCGTATTTTTCATCCTCTAGTAATAAGCGAATAGCGCTTGATTTAGTATTGACATAACCCATCAGCTGGGCGACGCCGTCGTGAATTTCGCGCGCAATCCGCTCGCGCTCATCGACGATAGCGTGATAACGAAGCAGCTGTTGCTGTTCCCTCTCTTCCAGATGCTGCTCAAGTTCGATAGCCATTTGATTGACGGAGACAGCAAGCGCATCTAGTTCGTCGCGCGGAGGCGATGGGGCTTTTAGACGATTGGTGAACACACCGCTAGCAAAAGCATCCAGGGGGTCTTTGAAGTTTTTTATCCTGCGTACGACGAGAACATCGACGAGCAGGTAAACCGCCGTGGTGACGAGAACAGTGAATAACACAGAGATGGCTATTTCGATTTTCAGATCACCCTGGATGGTCTCCCGGGCTTCCAGCAGGGACATATCAAGAAGTAAGACTCCCAGATGCTCGCTTGAAGGATCGTGGCACGCATGACACTCCGGCTCGTTCCAAATGGGCGAAGCGATGCGGAGCGTTTGCGCCGGAGAGGCAAGGATGACAGATCGGGTTGAGAGATTTGCAGGGACACTGTGGCATTCGAGGCAGCCTGTATCGGTCTGTTCCCGCCGCTCGCCTATAGATAAACCCGTAGTATCAATTGCTATTCGACCATCGATGTCGATCAGTAATATCTGGTTGATATCTTTTGTATCGCTGACATCGGTGAGAATTTGCTCAAGGTGGCCTTTGCCGGGCTCCTCCATGGTGTGGCGGATGCCTCCCGAAGCGACCTCGCCAATCCGCGCTGCTGTTTGTCGCATCTGCTCTTCGATGAGGCGAAGTTCTCTTGAATAGTGAATCACGGACATGCCGATGAGCATCAACATAACTGGAAAAGCGACTCCCAGGGCCAATCGAGCCCGGAGACTATGCCTCCAATTGTGAAAGTAAGATCTGAGATTCGAGATCATGGTTCGACTTGGCCGATCGTAGTCGTTCTCGGGCGCAGGACTGGTCACCAGGATTCCCCCATTTAGTTGTCTAGCGCTCCGCCAGCGATCCAATCCAGAATCGTCTGGATATCCGCGGCGTCCATTTTCCCGCCGGGCGGCATAACGGTACCCTGGGTTTGTGTCCCTAGAATCCTTTGAGCCAATATACTCCCCTCGGGATCACCCGGGATTACCACAGGGGCGTTGTCGCCAGAATCCATAACCGAACGATAGGTTGAACCATCCCATCCCCCCAGCGTTCCATGGCATATATTGCATTGTGCTTCCAGGATCGTCAACACTTCAGCGGCGAAAGATACTTCGCCCCCGGGAGAGACCTGCTCGGAAGATGTAATATTCCGGATGTGTTGTACAACCTGGGTGATTTGATCTGAAGTGAGAATCTCGCCCCAGGCGATCATCGATGTAACCGGGTGGCCCAGGCTGATGGATTCAAAAATCTCACGGTCAGAAATTAATTGTGACCCCGCTTCGTCGCGAAGCGATGGACCAATACCTCCACCACCATCCTCGCCATGACATTGGGCGCATAGAGCCGTATAGATTTCGGGGGCGTTAATTGGCAACTGGGTAGATTTTATCTCCGGCGGGAGTTCTACAGGGGGATTATCCTCCCACGAGCGGATGAACACTACGATGGCGTCGACCTCGTCTTCATCCAGTGGGCCACCGAAACTGCTCTCGAAGGGGGACATGCCGAAGTTTGGTTGACCTTGTGAAATAATGGATCGTAGGGTCAGGTTGTCCCGTGTTTTGAGGTATTCCGCAGTGCTGATAGGGGCAATGATATCGCCCGCGAGAGCGGGGTTTACTCCACCTTCACCGAAGTCTCCATGGCACGCGGAGCAGTATTGCGCGTACAGATCCTGGCCAATCGCCGCTGGGGTACCATCAGCAGCACTTAATGTGTACGCGACTAAAGCATCCAATTGTTGCGGAGTAAGTATTTCCCCCCAAACCGGCATGGTTTCGTGAGATCCACCGCTGGCGATAATCTCGCGAGCCTGATCGAAGTCATCGCCCTTGGGAACGCGATCACCGTGGCATGAGGAACAAAGTTGTTGGTACACTGGCAGAGCTTCCGGAACCGTGGCGGGAGCGATCACGAACTTCGCCATCAGGTCGATATCCACATCGCTAATAGACTCTTGCCAGGGCGGCATGTCCAGGTGCAATCCACCGAGGCTGATTAAGGGACGAAGATCGCTCTCGTCTCCGGAGAAGCCGACCGACTGGCCATGACAGGACGAACAGTTAACCGAAAAAAGCCGTTGGCCGTCTGGTGCGATAAGGAAATTGACCAGGGATGTACGCTCTTCAGGAGTAATGGTGTCGGACCAAACAGGGATTTCGATTCCCTCATGGCCGGTATACCCCTCCCCTTCTTCCAATGCTTGTTTAAGCTCAAGTGGATTACTTGCGACCAATTGATCGACTTGATGACACGTTCCGCAGTTGTCCGCGAACAACCGGCTTCCAAGCGGCGAGAGGATGAAGCCCGCGAGTGCGTCAATTTGATCCGAAGTGAGATCCGCACTCCATGCCGGCATCCCTTCATGCTCGCCCTCTGCGATCAATGTATGCAAATTTGTCCCTGGCGAGGTGCGGATCGCAAGCCCGTGGCAGCCTGCGCAGTTCTCGGTGTAAAGAGCGGCTGTTTCATCACCCCCAAAAGCCTCAGAAGGAGGGGGGGCTTCTATGAAAGCCACGATAGTAAGCCCGGTAATTCCGACCGCCAGTATGGCGGTGATGCCTACCCACAGTTTGCGATTGAGGAAATGCCGCTTCGATCCACGATCCAAAAGAGGAAGAGCAGCCAAGACCAGAATGGCGAGGGTCGGGATAAAGATAACACCGATCACTTCAATTGACCCTGGGAAGTATTTCAGCAATTGGAAAAGAAAGATAAAGTACCACTCGGGCCGTGGCGTATAGTTTGTGTCGGCCGGATTGGCTTGCTCTTCAAGAGGGGCACCAACGAAATAAGCGAGCAAAACCAAGACCACGAAAAGAAGCAGGGATACAATTGCATCCTTAAAAAGCAGGTCCGGGAAAAAGAAAATGCCTTTCTCTTTTTCCTTTTGATATTTCTCATGATATTCCCGCTTCTTCTGCTCGTCCATAATTTACTCCTCTCGCTTGGGAACAGAGCTGATCCCAATGCGGATGACGAGGTATAAGTGGATCCCAACCAGGATGAGCAGGGCCGCTGGTAAGAACCAAACGTGTACACCGAAAAAGCGCGCTAGCGTAATGGCGGTGAGTTCATTGCCGCCGCGCATGATTCGCAGAATCGCATCCCCCACAATGGGTGTCACCTCGGCAATGCGTGTGCCCACCGTCGTCGCCCAGAAGGCTTTTTGATCCCAGGGTAATAAATAGCCCGAAAAACCGAAACCGAAAACAACGATCAAAAGGCCGATTCCGGTGAACCAGGTCATCTCACGGGGATACTTATAAGAGCCGTAGAAGATGACTCTTACCATATGCAACACGGTTAAAAGGATCATGGCGCTGGCACCCCAGTGGTGGAGCCCGCGAATGAGCCATCCCGCAGGGACCTGAGTGGTGATGTACTGAACACTTGCGTAAGCCTCATCCGGTGACGGGACGTAGTAGATGGTCAACAGAATGCCGGTCACAGCCTGGTTGATAACCGTGAAGAGAGTGGCGCTTCCAAGTGTGTAGGACCAGTTTACCTTGGGGACCTTACGCAGGAAGATCGTTTCCCAAACTGATCGCCAACCCAATCGCTCGTCAAGCCACTCACTGATATTTGAAACCATCTCATCCTCCCAATATGAAGAGTTGATCGTCTTCCACCTTAACTTCGAACCGATCCAACGGGCGTGGAACGGGACCGGCAACTACGCTTCCTGCCTTGTCGAAGACACCGTTATGACAGGGACAGAAGAACTGGTCTTGGTCCTTGATCCACCGAACCCGGCATCCAAGATGCGTGCAAATATTGGACATCGCAACGAAATCTCTTCCGTTCTCTGTCAGCACATAAACTGAAATTTCTTCCTCATTCACAACCCAACCCGTTTGCCGTTCTATTTTGGCTTTAAAGAGGGTTGGTATTCCCAGCTCAATTTTGGAAATTGAGCCGAGGCGGATCCACGCAAAGGCTTCCTCTTCTCGAAGCGCGGGGCCGATGATGTATGCAACTGCGGGCAGTCCTATCCCCGCACCGATCAATATACCTATCGCCCAAGTGGCGATGCTCATAAAATCTCGTCGTTTGAGCTGCTGCTTTTCGTCCATGATATTTCTCGCTCTCATTAGTCCTCGGGAGCTCCAGCGTTTATCCACTCAATAACCAATACCAGGTCCTCCGCAGAGAACTGCGAAAAGTGAGGCAGGTCGCCGGTTTGTCGTTGTATGACAAGGCTGGAGTTGGCATCCCCCGGAATAATGGCGGGACCGCTGATCCCGCCCTGAATGGCTAATGCAAACTCAGTCAGAATTAAGCCTTGGATACCACCCTCTCCATGACACGACCCGCAGGCCATGTTAAATAACGAACCAATCGTGCCATCAAATGTTAGCGGACCAGTTTCAACGGGAGCCTCCACAATTGGCGGCAGCTGAGCCTGTAGTAATTCTCTTAGACCGGGGGCATCGAATCCGGCATACTCCCAGACATTTCCATGACAGGCGCTGTTTGAGCAAAAGGAGGAGTCGTCTGTACCACCCGGATTATCGACGGAATGGCAATTCGAGCAGGAGGTGTCGAATACGTCTCGGTGAAGGGTTATCCAATTGGCGCTAAGGTGGCTCTCGGGTTCCGGTCCGCGGCTGATTTCGATCGTGGTAATGAAATCAGAAGGCCGCGCAACAACGGGAATAGAATGACAGACATTGCACTCGAGACGAATTGCCTGGTCCTGTTCGTTCAAGTGTTCTCCGTCGTGGCACCGGAAGCATCCCGGGCTATCCTGATGTCCAATGTTGTCTTTATGGGAATCCCAATTTGATTTCTGCTCAGGGTAAACCGACGTGAGGTAGTAGTCGAGGAGAGCGTCGATCGCTGCTGTTACAAACTCGTTATTAATGGCGTAGTATTCGGCGTAATTCTTTTGGTAAAACGCTAACAACCTTTCAATACTGTCCAAGCCAGCGGATTTGGATTCGTAGGGTATGTATAGAACCTCAAGGCTCTTTCGCCGGATTTCAGGGATGAGAGGGGAGATGACGCCGCGTGCGAGCATTTCGTCGACCGCATCTTCTGGTCTTGGAACCAAATGTGTGATCCGGTTATGGCAAGTGATGCAGTCCATCTCTTGGAGGGATTCCGTATCGATCCCTTCGGCACCCACAGAAGAACCCAGTTCGATGAAGTCTACTTGTGTGCCGTCATTTTCAATAACCCGAACGAAGGGAATCTCCTGCTCGGCCGCATCTGTAGGCAGGTAATACACTTTGTTCTCGATGTGCCAGTGAATACCTCGACCGAGACCTTCACGCTGAGTTCCCCCGCCGGTCTTCAGGGTAAGGAATATGCTCGAGGGTGTGTTCGATTGATCGCTGGCGAAAGTCCGTATCTCACGCAAGCTGTCATCCGAGAACTTCTCCGGGAAATGGCATTGCTCACAGGTATCCCGCGCAGGTCTTAGATCGTCGGCCTGGATGGGAAATTCATATTGCTTAAAGGCTAGGGATATGATGTGTTTGATATCGCCTGCCTTGCGGGTTATCCGCGTAGCGATGAAATCGCGCCCGATATGGCATTCGACGCAATCCACCCGTGCATGGGGCGAGACCAGGTATGAGGTGTACTCTGGTGGCATGGTGTGACAAGCGGTGCCGCAGAATTCAGGCGAGTTTGTATATTCCCACCCATAGGCGCCCGCAACCAAAACGACGAGACTGAAAACTCCCAGGACAATATATGGCAAAAAACGCACGATGCGGCGGCTTCCAGGTGGTGGGAAAAAGAAATTATGTAACCCATAATTTATACGTCGACGCATTCATCTTCTCCTCGTACAGATTGCTGCGCATGTTGTTGGAGCGGTTTTCTAGCTTTCAGGTGCGCCGCCCTCGATCCATTCTATTATCAGGGAAAGCTCTTCCTGCGAAAGTTGGGCAGGGTGCCCTCCGGTCCTTTGAGTCGTCATCAGCACGCTGGAATCCGGGTTGCCGGGAATAATTCCCGGACCGCTATTTCCGCCCTCCAACGCGGACTGATAACTGCTAATATCGAGACCGCCCATGATGATTTCTCCGGCGTGACAAACGCCGCAATTCTGTCTGAAAAGGTCGCCGATTCCTGTCACCCAGGTGTTCCCTATTTGAGCTGATGGCTGTGTTGGCAGAGGGGTGGGTAGGGGTGTCGGGGTGAGTGGGGCGAAGATGATCACGTCCTCACCTGGAGCCACGGTTGTGATCGCTGTCTCCTCACCACCCACAAAGAGATATGTCCCCCAGAGCATCGCCACTGCAACTACAGTGTATACCGGAATAAAAACAAACTGACGTTTGCGGACAAGCACGGGGTTTGGTTTCGCGATCATGCCGGCTTTTATATCCGCTAATTCAAGTGGATGCTCGGCGAGCATTTCGTCCTCAGTGAGCTTTCCCGTGAACATGCTCTTATTAAAATGACGCAGGTGGACGTGATAAAGATGCCAGACGATAATGGCCAGAACGGCCAGCAGCGCCTCGCCACCATGTGCGGCTTTGGCCGCCGGGATAACATCACCGGGCAAAAAACGCGTCGTGGCAATGGGGTTCCACATCATAAAGCCAGTTATGGCCATGACGACAGTGCCCCAGACGACGGCCCAATATTCGGCTTTCTCGGCGAAGGTATAGCGCCCCTCCTGCGGTTTATTAATCTTATATCCAAAGTTGTGCAACAGCATTTGCCAGGCTGAGCGGATATCTCGAAGGCCTGGAAGCATGGACATTGGCATGCGGAGAACATAGACCTTATAGCTGACCACGCCTACGTGGTAGATCGTTTGAAGCATCATAATAATAGCGGCGTAGTGATGAATGATGCGCGATGATTCGACGCCACCCAAAATCGAAACAATACCCTGGGCGACCGCAGTAGTCGCGAACTTTTGAGCAAGGCCGGTAATCGCCAGGGCAGTCATACTTATAACGAAGACCCAATGCTCGATTCGTTGAGGGAGTGCAAAACGTATGTAAGAGCGGATTTCTTTACTCATCTTGTCCTCCCCTTCGCTTCTTTATCACAAGGCGTGCTCCGTCACTGATCACAAAAAGCAACATGCCTCCAATGACCCCGGGGATGAAGATCTTGTAAAAAAGGTTGACATAGAAAACCAGAGGTGCATCCTCCCTGCTGGGTTGGTAGTGGCTCAGCCAAGAACTGGGGAAGTTCGCATCAGCATCCGGATGGCACTTTTGGCAGGTTGTGAGCAGGTTGGTCTTGATGACCTGGCTCTCGGGGTCGGTCACCTTGCGCATGGTGTGAACGCCGTGGCAGTCGATGCAAACCGGTTTATTAGTTTCCTGATCTGGTGTGGTTTCCTCAAACAGGATCACGGTTGTGCCGTGAAAATCCGCAACGTAAGTATCAAAGACATCGGTGCTTACGTCGTAGCGGGTCATCAACTCCTCGTCCGTGTGGCAGTCAGCGCAGATCTGCGGCGAAAAGAGATGGAATAAGGCGTCAGACGGACCTTCGAAGGAGTGTACGCCGTGGCAGTCGGTGCAAGTTGGAACATCAGGATTGCCCTCTCCAATAAGAGCTGACCCATGCACGCTTTCCTTATAGAGGGCGTAGATCTGAGAATGGCAGCGCTCGCATGTTTGCGGGATCCGGCTTCGGGGGACGGCCGGAGGCTGCGTACTATGAGGATTATGACAGTCAGTGCAAACAGCGGCCTCCAGATTTCCGCCTGCAAGTGATTTTTGATGCACGCTGTCGAGAGTCGCATCGTACTTATCCTGATGACATTCAGCACAGAGGGTATATTGATCCAGGGTGAACTCCCGTATCGACTGTGCCGAGATGGGTTCATGAGGGAAACCATCGAAACCCATATGGCAATCGATACAAGTGATACCCTCTCGGCCGTGAGTTGATGTAATGTAGGACACACTGTCGACAGTCAGATAAAGAACCTGGCCTGAGGGAAGTTCCATTTGCATGCCGGGAACGTCATGGCAGGCCAGGCAGGTGTCGTTATCGCGGCCTTTCTGGCGAGGGAGGACTTCGCCGCCGTCAGCAGCAGCTCCACTCACCCCGAGAAGGGAGAGCAAGACCAGGCTGAACGCTAGGTCAAATGCAGCGCGAATGAACGGGCGACTTCTCATACAACCGCCTCCACAGGGTATTGTTGGATCAATACTCCGATAAAGCATCATAAATCCGATCTTCAAACCATGTAGCAATTTTGATGAGTCTTGGATGGGAGCCTTCACCCTCTCTCCCAGCATATCCGCCTAGATACCGCTTCACCCCATGGGATATGGGGTAAACAACCCACACGAATGGGTAGTGCCGCCCATTCTACACCATATTAGTGTAAAAAAACACAATGAATTTCCAGATCACGCGACATGTCATATGAGGACTGGGAAAGATGTCACGCGTTTCCTACCCCAGGTTTCACACGTTGCGCTCATAATGTAGACCTACAGACCTGGTACGAGATGGCCATGAAGTACTTGTGTGGGCACGAGAGTCAAATATCCGCCCATTAAAGTAATGATTAATTATTCCGGGGACGGTGGGTTGATTGCATAGACGCGAAGGCGGGCCAGGGGAACCTGACCCGCCTAAATTACGTAGACCGGTTATCTTTTATTTACGGTGCTTCAACGGGCAAAGTCTGGGCGAATGTGAGTACGTCGATCAAGTACTGCAAATCCCAACCCAGATCGATCGCCGAAGGCATGCCGCTGCCGGGTTGACCGGCGCGTACCTTGTGGACGAACTCCCAGGGGTTAGCGAGAGCGATGGAGCCGATGTAATCGGGGTCGTCATCACTCCCGAAGTTGATCATCCTGCCGTCTTCTCCGTGGCAAGCGCTGCATGTGCTGGCGTAGAGATCTTCGCCGTGCGCACTATCGCCGCCTAAGGGTGTCTTGGAGTCATAATCGATGGCATCTCTCATGTCGATTTGACCTTCTGTGATGAAGGTAGCAAGGTCTGTCATAGCTGCTTCACCCATGGCGGAGAAGTTGTGGTCAGGATCAACGTTCCCGCTGATCTGAGCAACGATATCTTCCAGGGATTTATCCTGGGCGAAGAACACACCAGGGAAGCCGGTGAAATGTGAACCGGATCCATATGGGCCGAGCGCGCCCATATAATCCCAACCATGACACTCCTTGCAGCGCCAGGTATCATCGCCGCTGCGGGTGTTGGTATTCTGGCGAGCCCAGAGGGCGATATCCTCTGTTGGTTCATCGAGACCCGCTTCTTTCCACCACTTGTCGTACAGCCGACCACCGCGCGAAACGGATATGGTTCCGGGGGCTTCGACGGGCAGACTCTGGGAATAAGCCAATACATCCATCACGTCCTGCATGCTCCAGTCATTGTGGCGTAGGCTGGCTGGCATAGCCGAGCCGGGTTGGCCGGCGCGCACTTTATGCGTGAACTCCCAGGGGTTGCCAAGGGCGATAGTCCCGACATACTCGGGGTCATCATCGTCGCCGAAGTTAATCGAACGACCATCAGCGCCGTGACATGCGCTACATGTTGGAAGGTAGAGTTCTTGGCCATGATCGGCATTGGCTTCCAGCGGGGCTTTGGTGTCATAGTCGATATACTCATGCAGATCGACCAAGCCATCCTGTAAAAAAGTGACCATGCTGCCGAGGGCCTCATCTCCCATGGCTGAGAAGTTGTGGTCGGTGGTCGTAGAACCATCCAACCAACCAAGCAGCTCACCATCACTCATCACGCTGGCATTGAAGACGCCGATAAAACCGGTGAAGTGAGATCCGGAACCATAAGCGCCGTCAGCGCCCATGTAATCCCAGCCGTGGCACTCCTTGCAGCGCCAGGTATCAGCGCCGCTGCGGGTGTTGGTATCCTGTGTCGCCCAGAGTGGGTGGTCCTCTGTGGGTTCGTTAACGCCTGCGACTTTCCACCACTTGTCGTAAAGCAACCCGCCGTCCGTAACCGATCCGCTCACTTCAACCTCAGGCGGGTCGACCGGAGCATCGGTCGCTAGCGCCAGCGTTGGCGCCGCTTGCTGCGAGCAAGCACCAACCAGAAGTCCCAGAACGAGCACAGTTATGACTATTAAGATTGTCTTGCCTTTCATATTCTCCTCCGTTGGTATAGGTTTTCCGAGATAGCATCCCCTTGATCGAGTTTTCCTCCAATCACATTCCAGACTTGAATCCCCGTATCAAAGGATTTACTGGAACGCTACACACTTATGGTCCGAGTGAGCCGAGGTACGTGAGCACCTGCCAGTGGGATTCCTGGCTGAGTTGATCGCCATACGCGGGCATTGCCCCCACCCCTTCGCTGATAGCACAAAAGAAGTGGCCAGGGGTATCGTGCAAGATGTCCTGTACTTCCCCGGATGTGAAATCGGGTGTGTTAGGCAAACCACCGCTTCCATCCTGTCCATGGCACAGAGCACATTGAGCTTGGTATGTCACTTGCCCAGCATCGATGGCTGTGCGATCTTCCCAGGCGAGGGGGTTCTCTTGCCCTGGATCGCAGCCCACAGGTGTTGTTGTGGGGGTTTGTGGAGCGACGATGACTACCTCCTCGGTAAGAGTGGGGTCATAGGTGAAAGTGCGCAGGTAGTCGATTACATCCCAGCGCTCATCCTGGCTAAGGCGTGACTGCCAGGCAGGCATAGAACCGCGGCCTTGTGTGATTGTCCGATAAAGATCGCGCGGGGCAAGTTGACCGGCCTGGTGTGGATCTGTGAGATCGGCAGATCCTAGAACGAGACCAGAGCCGTCCTCGCCGTGGCAAGAGGCGCAATTTTCATTGAAGATTTGTTGGCCCTGGACGAGAGTTTCAGCATCGGTACTCAAGCGCCAAACGTAGAAAACGCTATCCCAGATCTCATCTGACGTGAGCGTGATATCGAAAGCTGGCATCTCTCCACGACCTTCAGCGATGGCAGAGAAGAAGCTGGCGGGGGTCTCGCCGCGCATGTAATCCACGTCGCGGAAATTTCGCGCTGCAGGGACAACGCCGTTACCATCGACTCCGTGGCATTGAGCGCACTTTGACTCGTATATGGCCTGTCCTTCAAGAGCTGATGGCAACCGAGCCGGGTAGCTGAGAAGAGTGAACGACTGTGTAGGTGAGGAATCAAGCTGTCCGGTGAATTTTTTAATTGGGGCAAGCGTTGGAATGGGCGTCGGACCCTGTGGCAAGCCATTCTTTGGCGGAGCGCAGGCGGTGACGCCGATGCCCAGAATCATGAGACACAAACCGATCGCGATGGTTGATTTTTGTATCTTCATAAAAGCAGACTCCTATTTGACACCCACCGATTCGGTTATGATGCGCACATAATTGATCACGTCCCAACGCTCTCGGACGGTGAGGTTCTCGGAAAGGGATGGCATCTGACCAAATCCCTGCAGGATAACCAGGTAGACGGTACCGTCGAATTCGTTTACGGCTGCCGAACCAGCCAGGTCGACGGGGATGCGCTGGAAGTGCTCCGCAAGCGGTCCGTCGCCGTTACCCTGCAAACCATGACAGAGCGCGCAGTGGACATCATAGAGAATTTGGCCACGCTGCAGGGAGGTGTCGTCGGCGATGATTGGGTTTATTGGAAACTCATCCCCAAGGACGGATTCACCCTGTATTGGGATTGCGCCTTGCGGCGGGCTAAGCCGAGGTCCTTCCTGGTAGTCCAACGCCATGTTCTCGGCCATGTCGGTAGCGAAGGGGATGCGAATCCATTGATACGTCAGGAGCAAACCAAAAATGAATGGCGAGAGCAGAAGCGCGATGATGATCAGACCGCGTCGTGTACGGATGTTCACAGCGGCCGCCTTTCTGGTCTTTGGATGAAGTCACAGCCATGCGCCTCGAATATCTTTCGCACCAGGCTCTCCTCTGAGGGGTCATGCTCAACCAGGACGGCCAAATAGCCATCGGTAACTCGGTTGTCGTAGTACTTGGGGCTAAACTCCGGGAAGTTCATTTCCCAGAGCACACCCACGAAAGTTGAAACGATGGCGGCCATCATGGTGAACACGAAAGTGATCACGGCAGCAGGAGGAAAGCCAACCGTGGGATGACCGCCGATGTCCAAGCGGTAAAGATGGGGTGTAATAACCGCCAGGAAGAGTCCCAGGATAAACCCGACCAGCGCGCCAGCAAGAACGATATTGGGAAGTCGGAGCCATTCCACGTGCCGTCCCAAAGATCGCTCTGGGTAAGGTACACCGGTCATTACAATAATCTGGCGATCCACCATGCCCAGCTCATACAAGCTGTCGATGACTTGTGCAGTCTCGTTGCCATCATGGAAAAGCCCCATTAAATTCATGGTATCTTCCATCGGAGTCTCCTAGTCGATCTCCGCGGCGGTGGGCACCAAGAGACGACCGATGCGGCGCAGGCTGTAGCGCAATCGACCTTCTTTGATCTCCCAAACAGGCACGTAAGGCACGATGCGCGAGAAAAGCGTGTAGAGCAAGATGAAACCGGCGAAGGTCATAGCCACGATGCTGATTTCGACCCAGGTAGGTTTGTATGTGCCCCAATCAAAGGGCAGATAATTGCGCTGCAGGTTGCCCACTACGATCAACACACGCTCTGTGTACATGCCCACATTAATCAGCAGGGTTAATCCAAGGAGCCATTTAAGATTGGTGCGGATCTTGTGAAAGGTTAGGAAAATCACCGGCAGAACGTTTGCCGTCATCTGCAGCCAGAAGAGGGGAGCCAGTTTGCCGGTAATCTCATCGTGAATCAATTCGCGGATGACAGGATCGTTGCCGTACCATTCCACAATGAAGCCCGCGAACCAGAAGTAAATCCATCCTAGACCGGCTACCATAACCAATTTTCCCAAGGCATCGAAATGCTCGCGGCGCAAAAATTCCTGCAGCCGCATAGACTTGCGGACGATGACCAGGATGGTCGCCAGGGCAGCGAGCCCAGAGTAGACCGCGCCCATGATGAAATAGGGGGCTAAGATACTGCTGTGCCAGCGTGGCTGGATAGTGACCGCGAAATCCCATGCTACGATGGAGTGAACGGATAAAAAGACAGGGATAATGATGACCGAAAAAATATTCAAGGCACGGTGGAGCTTATGCCACTCACCCTCGGTGCCCCGCCAGCCAAGTGCGAAGGTGCGGTATAGCTTGTATCGCCAACCCACACTATGGTCGCGGGCCATGGCCAAATCGGGGATGAGCGCCAGGTATAGGTAAAGCGAAGAGCCGATCAGGTAGGTGAAGATTGCCACCATATCCCACATCAGTGGGGACTGGAAGTTTGGCCACATGAAACGGTTATTCGGGTAGGGGAGCATCCAGTAGAACTTCCAGACACGTCCCAGGTGGATAAACGGATAGAGCCCAGCCATCAACAGGGCAAAGGCGGTCATCGCCTCCGCGCCGCGTGTGATCGGTCGACGCCAATCAGCTTTAAAAATGCGCAGTACTGCTGAGATCATCGTCCCCGCATGACTGATGCCCACCCAAAAAATAAAGGTGGCGATGAAAAGTCCCCAGTACACGGGGTTGTTGATGCCCGCCGTACCCATTCCCCAGTAGATCATATATCCCCAGGCGTAAAGGCCCCAGAGAATAATGGCTACTAAGATAGCGACCGTTATCCAGAACTTGGGACCTGTTTCCATCATTGGCTGCAGAACAGCAGCGTTGATCTCAGCGTCTGTTCGTTGAGCGAGCAGTAATCGTTCCCGGTATTCCTGGCTCAATTCGCTCTGTCTCTCAGGCAGGACCGAATCCCCCGCCATGGGTTCGTGGTCAGACATTCGTCTCGCCTCCTTTGAGATAGACGACTGCGGGGTCGGTTCCCAGGAAGTCAAGAAGACGAAAGGCTCGACGGCTGCGGGAGAATTGACTGGCTTCGCTTTCCGGATCGTTCAAATCCCCGAAGATCAAGGCTGATGGTGGACAGCTTTGCACACAAGCGGGCTGCACCTCGCCATCCTCAACCTCGCGCCCAGAGGCAGCAGCATCTAACTCTACTCTGCGGATCCGCTGCACGCAGAAGGAGCATTTTTCAATAATACCCCGCTGTCGGACCGAAACATCCGGATTAAGCTGTTGGTCAAGCGGTTCAGGAAAATCCGGTCTAAACCAGTTAAAAGCACGTACTTTGTAGGGGCAAGCGGCACCGCAGAAACGTGTGCCAATACAGCGGTTATAAACCTGGGCGTTGAGGCCCTCAGGTGTGTGGTAGGTGGCGAAGACGGGGCAGACCGGCTCACAAGGAGCTTCACCACAATGCTGACAAAGGACAGGCATAAAGCGCGCTTTAACGTTGGGGTATTCCCCTTCCCAATAGCGTTCGATACGGATCCAGTGCATGGAATGACCGCGAGTCGCTTCATGCTCTCCAACCACCGGTACGTTGTTTTCGGCATGGCAGGCGACGACGCAGGCCTGGCAGCCGGTGCATCGATCCAGGTCGATTACCATGCCCCAGCGGCGGTTATTTTCTTCAAGTTTTTGTTCAGCGGATGCTCTCACGGCCTTCGCCATCGAGATCCTCCAATCTAGCCAAGGGTTTCATTTGACCAATCTTTTCAATCCGGACCCGCGTGGCGCCGAAGGTGAATTTTCCATTCTGATCTTCGGGTGATGGAGTCAGCAGGTCCATCACGTTTGCACCCCGCATTGCAGCGAAGCGGCCGTAATCGCTGTGACCTTGCCCAATCGGGATGGCAACGGTATCGGGCCGGATCCCGGGATAGACGACGACAGCAGCCTGCAGACTTCCGAAAGCAGACGTTACGTTGACCATGTCATTGTCTCTAACGGCAAGCGATCGAGCGCTCTCCGGATTTATCTCAATCCACGTATTCCAGCGAGCGGTGGTCATAGGGTCGGGCGTTTCCTGGAGCCATGGCTGATTAGCGCCACGCCCGTCACTTAGTGTCAACGACGAATAAGGCATTAAGTGGAACGGGTACGTGGCTTCATCGCCCTGGAATGTTGCTGCGGGGACGGTCATAGCTTCTTTGGGCATGCCGACGGCCTCAGGTTCGCGTTTGATCTCTCGCTTGGACCACCAACCGCCATGTTGACGCCAGAGGCTCCAAAAACCTGCGGGAGTGCGCGCATCGTAAATGCTTATGGAGTTGTCGTGAAGTTGAGCGCTGCTTTCTTCAAGGAAACCAACCTCATCATTCCAGGGGAGGTCACGAGCCACGGTGCCGCCCAGACGGTTGGCCAACGAAAGCAAAATGTCGACGGTAGAGCGTGTGTCGTGGAGCGGTTGAGTAACGGGCTGTTGCCCGCTAACGACAGGCCGGTCGATGCTGGGCGATACGACCTGATATCCCCATCCCTCAAGGTAGGTATGATCGGGGAGGATGAGATCGGCTTGTACTGCGGTCTCGTCAACGAAGGGATTAAAAGAGATGACGAGAGGGACTTCTTCCAATGCTTCTTTAAAGCCGACCCAGGCCGGTAGTTCATAGATGGGGTTGGCGCCGTGAAACATAAAGATCTCTACGTCCCCCGAACGCATCCTCTCGACGAGGTCCAGGACCTCGTCGAGGTTCGATGTAGGGGCTGGCGATGTGAAGCGCTCGGCGGGGACGGGTTGAGGCATGAATACGCCGCCACTCCGGCCGAGTCGGCGCATGATTACGTTAAGCGCCATGACAGCATCCATCGCTTGCGCGCTATTTGTGTGACCTGTTAGTTGACCGCCGGGAATAGCCAGCGGTCGATCAGCTTCGGCGAATAGATGGGCCAACCTTCGGAGTTCTTCAACTGAAAACCCGCTTGCTTGGGCTGCGTCGGCGACGCTGACGTTGCGGTATAGATGCGCATGGCCGTTGTGCTTCCCTGCACGGCCGAGATTCTCCTCGACGATGATCCGCCCAAGAGCCAGGGCGATGATCCCTTCAGATCCCGGGGGGATAGGGATCCACTCATCTGCCGAGGCACCTGTAGCGGATAAGCGCGGTTCGAACTGGACGAACACGCCGCGCCCTCCGAGGCTGCCTTGCCGCATTTGACCGTAGGCAGCGCTTTGCGCAACAGGCGACATCCAGGTTTCCAGCAGATTGGCGCCGAAAGAGAAGACTACTTGTGCATGCGCGAGGTCATAAATCGGCAATTGACGCTCGCCGAACCAGCGCGAGGACATAGAAGCGTAATCAGCGCGCCCATCAAGTGCGGAATGAAGATCAAAAATCACGGCCGGCGGAGCGCCGACACCCTCGAGAAAGGAAGCCAAAATTGTGTAAAGGTGGTCAGAAGGCTGACCGGCGAGGACAGCCAGGGCTTGAGGGTCTCGAAGAGATTGAAGTGTCGCACTGAGTTCGTTGAGAGCTTCGTCCCACGGGATCGGTGAAAAGATGCGTGAGCCGCGGCCGCCGGATTGACGAACGGCGTTGTGGAGTCGATCGGGGTTATACAGCACCTGAAGTCCAGACTGGCCGCGCGCACACAACTTACCGCGGTTTAAAGGATGGTTTGGATTGCCCTCAATTTTGCGCGCCCGTCCGTTGATCACACGCACGATAATCCCACATCCAGCTGGGCATTGGCGGCAAGTCGAGGCAAACCAGGTTGCTCTGCCCGGCAGCTCTTCCTCTGGTGGACGCACAAAAGGTTCAAGGGCGATACGACGCACCTGGGGACTCAGACCGCTCGCGGCTGCCGCTCCTGCTGCGACTTTAAAGAATGTTCGGCGTGATATCTCTTTTCCCACCATGCTCCAATCTCACTTATGACAGGCTAAACAATCGGTAAGTCTGGCAACATTTTCCATCGGCTGGTCTAAATGGCAGTCGAGGCACCAGCCCATGTCCATGCTTACATCAGGTTTGGCAACCACCATTTCACCCACGTTGCCATGACAGGTCTCGCAACTGACACCAGCACCGAGGTGGGGTTGATGGCTGAAGAAAACAAAATCGGGCATATTGTTAACGGATTGCCAGGGGATGGGTTCGTTCCTCTCCCAATAATCAAGAACGAGTTTTACATCCGAATTATCCGCGGCGATGGTTTGGTGGCAGCCAACGCATCGAGCCACGGAGGGGATCCCGGCGATGTCAGATCGTGGTGCATTGGGGTGGCAGAACAAGCAGCTAACTTCAGCTTCGGCGTGCACTTTGTGCTTAAAAGCGATCGGCTGCACTGGAGCTGCGGTGGCAATCTGCCGACTTAAAAAGATAGCAACCACGACAATGAGAAGAATCGCAATAATGAGAAAAGGCCACAAGATGAGAGTACGAACCTTACGGTTCCGATCCTGGTCCATGGCTATTTCAAATCTCCCTCTTCAAGGATCATGGTCAGAAGATCCTCAGCATTTACAAGAGTACGGTGCTGATGTTGAAAGATGTTGAGTTCGTTATCGCCCAGGCTCATCTGGATCACTCTCGACCCTGATCTTAGAATCGGCATCGTCGTGCAGTCGATCGGGTTGTCATCCAAATTGCCTTCGATGACGACGATATCAGGTCGAAGCACCGCAATTTCATTTTGTGCCTGCGAAAAATCCGAGCTAGCTCCAACGAGTTGGATTTCGGGATGGTTCAGCAAGGCACTAAGTGACTCAAGAAAAAGCGGGTTGGTCCAGATGACAAACACTGAGCAGTTCTTCATCACAGATCCTCACCGATCTACATCCTAGTGTTACTTCTCACAATTCGCAATCATTGCGACCGCCAAATTGGCATAAAAAACGCCAAATTTAGTGGCGTTTAATTCAAGGCGAGATATTGATTTAATTGGGTGGACGGTGCTCTAGGGGAGTAGGCCGTGCTCGCGAGCGTAGCGCACCAGCTCGTGCCGGGTGCTAAGATTGAGCTTGGCCATCAAGTTAGTGCTATGCGAATGCACAGTGCTTGGGCTGATGACGAGTTTCTCTGCAATCTCTTTGCCTGAGTAACCCCCGGCAATTAGCCGTAGGATTTCACGCTCGCGCGGGGTGAGTAATCGCTCATCCGATGGTGTCACTTCTAGGCCTGCGAGGTATTCCTGAACGAGGCGACGCGCCATCGATGGATAGAGGAAGACATCACCTTGAGCGACAGCTCTGATGGCGTGAATGAGCTCACTAGTTTCAGCGCCCTTGAGTATATAGCCTGAAGCTCCGGCCTCAAGCATTTGGAAGAAATATTCCTCAGACCGATGCATGGTGAGAACTAGGATGTGAATGGATGGATTTTGTTCTTTGATTAATCGAGTAGCAACGAGACCGTTCATCTCGGGCATACCGATATCCATAAGTACCAAATCTGGCTGCAGTTGCGAGCAAAGCATCACAACCTCCTCGCCAGTTGTCGCTTCGCCAACGACATCGAAATCGGATTCGCCCTCCAAGAGCAGCTTCAACCCGGATCGCATGACCGTATGATCGTCGGCGACGAGAATTTTAATCGCATCAGACATTTCGACCCTCGACAAATGGAATTCGAATATTAAGCCTTGTGCCTTGTGGTTCAACGGAGCTAATTATGAGACTCCCTCCGCACAACTCGGCTCGTTCACGCATACTAAGTAGTCCAAATCCGGTTCCATTACGTTCATTAGCAGGATGTGATGCCGGATTCAATCCTAACCCATTATCTTGGATTAACCCATCTACCATATCATCGAGTAGGCTTAGATGCATCTCTACAAAGGTGGCCTCAGAATGGCGCACTATGTTATTGAGCGCCTCCTGAAAGATCCGAAATATGGCGGTCTCTCTTTCCTGCTCAAGACCATCCTTTAAACCTTCAATTGTCACATTATATTGGATTCCAGCTGGTTCGAGCGTCCGTTTGGCGAGATTCTTTAGAGCAGGTCCTATACCGAGGTCGTCCAAGATAGATGGACGTAGACCCATAATTACATCGTACATTCGATCCGTAGTCTCGGCGATCAAGTTCTGTGTGTCGGAGATGTTTAACTTTGCCTTATCCGCGTCGTCAATGAGGGCGCGTTGTGCAAGCTCGAGCTGGATTGTTATGCTGCTCAATTGCTGACCCAGGTCGTCATGCAGTTCACGCGCTAAGCGCATTCGCTCCTGCTCCTGGCTGTTGATCAACCGCCGCAGAAGATGCTCACGCTCGCTCATTCGTTGTTGCAGCTTTTGAGTCAAGACATCATTCTCATTATCTCGTACTCGGATCCGGCTGACCATACTGTTGTATACAGCACTCAGACGACCGATTTCGTCGTGGGGCGTTTCGGCAAGGGTTTCAAAAGATTTGTCTTTTCCAAACCTCGCAATTACCGCTGATATTTTATGAAGGCGGTTGAGCACGGTCTTATTGATTGCCAGGTTAACCAGTAGGACCATAACGACACCCGTTCCAGCCCACCAGAGCACAGCAACTCGCGAGTCCTTGGCGAGCGCGTTCTGAATGGGAGCAACGGATAGATCGGTCAGCAGCAAACCTAACAAGCGTTGATCTGGGTCATGGCATTGGGTGCATTCGGGTTGGTTCTCGATAGGCTGCATGCTTCTGAAGGAATTTTGTCCCTGGGGAAGGTCAATGATGACTCCTAAAGGTCGTTCCTGAAGAGACAGGCTGTGGCATGGCTGGCAAGTGGGATCCTGGTTATCATAGATTACCCCCGCGCTTTCATCGCCCGGCGAGAAAATGACCCGACCGTTAGTATCGAGCAATAATAGCGCTTGAATAGATTCCTCTTTACCGAGAGTGTCGAAGATCGATTGGATCGCGTCGAAATCTGAGTGCAACATTTCGCGTTGGAGCACCTGCTCGATGACCTGGCCAGTCTGTGAGGCGAGCAGGGACATGCTTTCCAGGTTTCGCTGCCGATGGCGGTTATAGTTCACAATTGTAGAAGCGACCAGTACCAAGACGATCGGGATAAGGATTGCCATCGCCACGGTGAATCGCAGACTTGGGGTCCAGGAAAAGAAAGAGCGGACACGGTTCGGGGTCGAAGAAAGGTTTGCGCCTAGTGGATCATCTTGATGATCAAGTTGCTTTTGTGGAATCACTTATCCCTTCCTCGGATCTTCAAAGGGGGTCTCTAAAATGTATCGACTGACATCTTCAACTGCCTCGACTAACCTGGGGCAGACGAGTCCGTGCAATCATAGATTCTTATCTAAAAGTCTTAATGCCACAAAGTCGAGGCTCACGAGACTAATAATACCGCTTTTAATATCAAATCCCCCTCAGATTTTTGGCCTGAGGCCTCTCATTTAATTCTTGGCGGGGGTTCATAAATTATTAATGTGATTGTGAGAGGATACACAATTGGAACCTTGATAAGGTTGCACAGGGTTTGCCCATTCATTTCTCAATCAGGTTTAAACCCGCCAGCAAAGAAAACAGTGTTACAATTCCGCCGCTTTTTCGTGGTAACGATAACAGTAGTTGATTATCTGGAGGAAAAGGGATGTCTGAAAGTCCAAAAGCAAGCTCTGGTCGCGGGAAGTTTCTCCTGGGCGGTTTCTTAATCGTCGCCGCGATTGTGTATCTGATTGCCTCTTCAACCCAGGCTGCCGCGCAATATTACTTAACGATTGACGAACTATACGCTAAGGGTGATGCTGTTGGAGATCGGGATATTAAGCTCTCGGGCGTCGTGGATGGCGACACGATTAAGTACGACATCAAGACTCTAACGCTTCGTTTCACCATAGCCAATGTGCCCGCGGACCTGGACAAGATTGAAGAAGCGGGCGGCCTGGCCGAGGCGCTGCATATCGCGCTGGAAGACCCGAAGGGTGCGCGGCTGGAGGTGGAATACATCGGTGTCATGCCGGATCTGCTCCGCCACGAAGCCCAGGCGATCGTGACGGGCAGGATGGGGGGAGACGGCATCTTCCGTGCCGATGAATTGCTTCTCAAGTGCCCCACCCGGTATGAAGGTGAGGTCCCACTGCAAGCCGACGGAGCATGAGTTCATTCCAAGTGACGCTCGATTCCTCATCGAGAGCGTCGCAATATGTAGTTAATAATTATCTCGTAAGAGGAGAGACAAGACGTGGTTGCGAACATTGGTTATTATGCGCTGATAATTACCTTCTTGGCTTCGCTGTATGGCGCAGGTGCGGCGGCATACGGCGCGTTAAAACGTAAGCCGGACTTTGTCGAGAGCGGCCGCTACGCAATGCTGTTGACCGGGCCGCTGCTAACCGTCGCCTCAGCGGCGATCATTTGGCTGCTCACTACGGGTCACTACGAGATTAGCTATGTGGCCTCGGTGACAAGCAATTCCATGCCCACGTACTTGAAAGTAACCGCCCTGTGGGGTGGGCAGGAGGGTTCGCTGGTCTTTTGGGCATGGCTGATGGCAGCGTTTACAAGCGCGGCCAGCCTGCGCAAATGGGATCGTGATCGCGAAATGCTTCCGTGGTTCATCATGGTCACGATGATCACCCTGGCTTTCTTCGTTAGCCTGACGGTCTTCTTTGAGAATCCTTTTGCTCGATTGTGGCTTTCTGCAGACGGTCAGCAAGTGACAGCGATGCTGCAGCCTGCGGGCGCTGTTCCCCTCAATCCGCCTGACGGCCGGGGATTGAACCCTCTTCTGCGCCATCCGGGTATGATCATCCACCCCCCGGCGCTTTATCTGGGTTTTGTCGCCTACGTGATCCCCTATGGCTTCGCGATGGCCGCGTTGATTACTCGCCGCAGCGACGACCGCTGGATACGCATCACCCGGCGCTGGACGCTGGTTGCTTGGATCTTCCTCTCACTGGGGTTAATCCTGGGCGGGCGCTGGGCTTATGACGTGCTCGGATGGGGTGGCTACTGGGGCTGGGACCCGGTGGAAATCGCCGCTTTGTTACCCTGGCTCGCGGGGACGGCCTTCCTGCACTCTGTAATGGTTCAGGAGAAGAAAGGCATGCTCAAGCACTGGAACATGGTGCTGATCATTCTAACCTATGCTCTGGTGCTCTTTGGCACATTCCTCTCCCGATCGGGCGTGCTCTCCTCTGTGCATGCTTTCGCCAAATCCGCAATCGGACCGATGTTTTTCATTTTTATCGGGGTCACATTCCTTGTTTCACTGAGCCTGTTGATTAACCGCTGGGAGATGCTGAAGGGTGAAAATTTTCTGAAATCGATGTTCTCACGCGAAGCGCTCTTCCTGCTGAACAACTTTCTCTTCATGGGTATTCTAGTGGTCTGTTTCTGGGGTGTGATTTTCCCGTTGATATCTGAATTAATTACAGGTCAAAAGATCACTGTCGGCCCGCCATTCTACGAGCGGGCAAATGGACCGCTTGGGCTCGGACTGTTGATTCTAATGGCAATTGCCCCATTATCTGCCTATGCAAGCAGCACCTGGAAAACTATCGGCCGGGCACTGTGGAAGCCCGCTCTCGTCACTCTGCTGGTTCCCATCGCCCTATTTGTAGGCGAGATTAGAAATCCGATAGCCCTCGCGGGCTATACGGCGGCGGCATTGGTTGCATTTGTAACGCTGTACGAATTCTGGCGAGGGGCGATGGCGCGTCACCGGCGGCACGGAGAAAACCTACCGCTGGCGTTATGGCGTATGGCAGGGAGGAATCCGCGACGCTATGGAGGCTATGTCATCCACCTAGGTGTGGTTCTGATGGCCTTCGGAATCATCGGCATTGAGATTTACCAGACTGAGACGCAAGCGTCGCTTTCCAGAGGTGAGCAGGTAACGCTAGGGCGTTACGTGATGACCTATGATGACATTTCGGTATTTGACACCAATGATGGCCGCAATGTCGCCCGAGCTGTTGTCTCTGTTTATAAAGACGGGAAACTTGTGGACGAACTTTACCCGCGTAAAGATTATTATTATGACTCTCAGCAAGCGGTGACCATACCGGGCACGCGCTCCATGCTGGCAGACGATTTCTACGTGATCCTGGTGGGGTTGGATCCTGATTCTCGAACTGATGCGACATTCAAGATTTATCACAACCCGTTGGTTAATTTAATTTGGATAGGGGGCGGTGTCTTCAGCCTGGGAACTATCATTGCGGTTTGGGTTAGTCGCGGTCGGAAGCGGGCGAGCAAGACATCGACTGCATCCGGGATTAGCCAAGCGTGAGGGGAGGTTTATTAATGCGTAAACTTCAAGCGGTGATGGGAATTGCTCTGGGGTTAATTCTGTTCTCACAAGCGCTCGCCCTTCCCGCTTTTGCTCAAGATGGCGGCCCTACCGATGATGATGTCAACGTCATCGCCCGCGAACTTTATTGCCCTGTATGTGAAAACATCCCCCTGGATGTATGTCCGACGCAAGCATGTGAACAGTGGCGAGCCACCATCCGTGAGAAGTTGGTGTTGGGCTGGAGCGATGAGCAGATTAAAGACTACTTCGTTGATCAGTATGGGCCGCGGGTGTTGGCCGAGCCACCAGCAGAAGGATTCAATGCTCTGGTTTATATCTTGCCCCCGGTCTTATTCGCCATTGGAGCCTATTTCCTCTTCCGGGCTGTACGACCCTGGAGGGTTGAGCCACCTACACCCAAGGACGTGAGTAAAGAGAGTGATGATCCTTACATTGCCCAATTGGAGAAGGAATTGCGCCAGCGGGATGAATAGTCGCGAGGATTTGCGTTATGGAAATTATCGACAACTCAACAACGGATTATCACGAGGAATCACCCGGGAAAACATCGGGGCCGAAATGGGGCGCGGTGCTAGTGTGGGTGTTCGTGCTGGGGCTTCTGGCCGTCCTGGGCTTAGGTTTAGTGCGGACACAACGAGGTTCAATAAGGGTGGGAGATCGTGTGCCCGATTTGGTCCTGACCACTTTTGAAGGAGATGATATCGACTTCGCCGATCTTAAAGGCCAGATTATCGTCGTCAATTTCTGGGCGTCCTGGTGCAAACCTTGTGAACTTGAGGCCGTTGAGTTGGAACAGGCATACAAGATGTACAAGGATCAGGGCGTGGTTTTCCTGGGAGTGGACTACGTAGATACGGAAACTGAAGCCCGAGCCTACCTGGCGAAATTTGAAATTACTTATCCGAACGGTCCCGATTTGGGAACACGAATCTCACAGGCATTCCGCACTATCGGCGTACCGGAGACTTACATCATCGGCCGCGACGGTCGTTTAGCCGCTGCGAAGATTGGACCCTATTTATCGCTTGACGAGATCGTTAATCAAATCGAAATGGTGATGGCTGAACAGAAATGAATAGTGCTATGAGAGGCACATGTCTGCTCTCACGATTGCGCGAATTCAAGGCGTGAGTAAGGGACGATGTGAGATGAATGAGGAGAAGAGAGAAATATGGATATAGGTTCGATACTCGCTGGGTTAGCGTTGACGCTGCTGACGGTGGCGTTTGTCGCCCTCCCTTTTGTGCAGCATCGAGGCAAGGGCATCACAGATGCGGAACGGCTGTCCTCTGAGCTTCAAGCCGGCCGCGATCGAGTGCTGAATACTTTGCAAGAGCTCGAAATGGACTTCAATACCGGGAAGATCTTGGACGCGGATTATAAGAGTCAGCGGCAAGCCTTGATGAAAGAAGGAGCGGGGATCTTGCGCCGGATCGATGCCTTGAAAGTAGAGGGTTATATGCAACCCGAAGGGCGCATAATAGACGACGAGATCGAAGCAGCCATAGCTCAGGTCCGGAGCGAGAAGGACGAGGGGAGCAGTGGTTATTGCCCCTCTTGCGAAGCTGAAGTTAAAGCGGGTGACCTATTCTGCATTCGCTGCGGCGGCACGCTGCCTGAAGGGGAGATCCAAGCGTGAAGCGAAACATCTTTTCATTCCTAATAATCATCCTCGTATTGACGGGATGTTCACTCGCCGAGGATATCACCCCGCCCCCGGAACTGGCGACTCGTCAGGCTGTTGAACAACTACCTCAGGCGACGCAGCAGCGTCCCGCACCTGAACCGCAGGTAACACAGGCGAAAGAGCTCTCAGCCCCGGAGAGGCCACTGGATCTGACCCAGGGGGAGCAGCTTTATCTTGAAAATTGTGAGACGTGCCATGGCCCCACAGGGTTAGGGGATGGCGCGATGTCCGCAAATTTGGAGGTCCAGCCGGCTGCTTTAGGAGATCCGGCGTTCGCCTCGGGCGTGGTGCCTGCCGATTGGTATCTTTCCGTCACACAAGGCAGGATGGAACGGTTCATGCCTCCCTTCGTGAATTTGAGCGATGCGCAGCGCTGGGATGTGGTCGCTTATGCACTATCACTGAGTGTTCCGGCGGACCAACTCGAGCAGGGTGAGAAGGTTTATCGAGAGACCTGCGCCGACTGCCACGGTGAATTCGGAGAGGCTTTTGGACCTGGAGCAGACTTGCGTGATGCGGCGCTTTTCACCAAAAACGCACTTGATGATTATTTCACACTGATTACCCAGGGCAAAGGCTCGATGCCTGCACTGGAGGGAGCGCTAAGCGAGAGTGATCGCTTAGCCGCCGCAGCTTATGTGCGCACACTCGCGTTTGGCGAGGAAACAACAGATCTTGAAACAACATCTGAGGTGAGTACTGGGTCAATCCACGGTCTAATCGTCAATGGAACAGAAGGAGCGGATCTCCCGCACGGCTTGGAGGTTACACTTTTTGCCTTCGAGGGGACTCAACTAATATTCGAGCAAGATATTCCGGTCGATGCCGACGGCAGTTTTGAAGTCCAGGATTTAGATATTATCCCGGGCCGTATCTTTGGCGCGTTGACGGAATATCAAGGGGTGCGCTATTTCAACACGGCAGGACATATGCTGGAGGACAGTCTCTCGCTTGAACTTCCCTTGACGGTTTATGAAACCACAACGGATGATGGCCTAATCGTTGTAGAACGGATGCATTTGATTTTCGATTTCTCCATCGATGGAGTTGTAGAAGTTTCTGAGTTGCTGCTTGTCACGAATACCGGGGATCGGACAATTACCGGACAAGAGGGGTTAAACGAAATTCGAGTTACATTACCGAAGGGTTTTAGTAATCTGCGCTTCGCTGACTCCCCTGAGGTGATGCGGTTTACAGAAGATGCAAATGGTTTTGTGATGTACGAGGATTTCATACCTGGGGAGGCAATCGAGGCTTACTTCAGTTTCACATTGCCCTATGAACGCAGCCTGGAGTATCAGCAATCGGCGGACTACCCCATTGAAGCGATCGTCATATTGAAAACGCAGGGCCCCCCCTCGATTAGCGGTGAGGGGTTGCAGGAATTGAGTGCGCGCGATATGGGGGGGATTTTCATGGAAAGTTACAGTATGGACCCGCTCGAACAGGGCGAAATGCTGGAACTGCACCTCTCAGGTGGGCACCCTGCACGTGTAGATTCATCTTCAACAACCAACCTGGTCATCGGTGTCGCAGCGTTGGGTCTAACCTTAATCGCCATTTTCTTTGGCTGGCGGATGTGGTCGCGAGGATATGAGTCAACCGAGGAATACGATGCTGAGACTGCTCCCGAAGAACCCCGCGATCGTCAAGCGCTGATACGAGCAATCGCCGCGTTAGATGATATGTATGCGGCAGGGGAGGTCACAGGCACAGCCTATTGGGAACGCCGCGATGTGCTCAAACGCAGCTTAAAGGCCTTCATTGAGGCGGAGCATGATTAAGGTCAGGCGTCTGGTAAAGACCTTCGGTCCGAAACCCGTTCTGCGCGGCTTGGATTTTCAAGTAGCGCAGGGTGAGTTCGTCGCTCTGTTGGGCCCTAACGGCGCCGGGAAGACGACCTTTCTGCGCATCCTTGCCACCCTCTCCCGCCCCAAAATGGGGGAGGTTATTGTGGCTGGCCATCATTTACCAGCGGAAGCCGCAGCCGTCCGTCGACGGCTGGGTGTTGTATCCCACCAACCTTTACTGTACGGCGATCTTTCCGCAGAGCAGAACCTGCGTTTTTACAGTTGGATGTATGGCGTGAGTGATCTCAAGCAGCGGATGGATGAGGTCCTGAATCTCGTAGGTCTCTACCTTCGCCGGCGGGATCTGGTGCGTGAATTCTCGCGCGGGATGCAGCAGCGCCTGGCGATTGGCCGGGCAATCTTGCATCGGCCCGATATTCTACTTTTCGATGAACCGCACACCGGTCTGGACCAGGAGGCAGCGGCGATGTTGGATGGAGTTTTGCGAGAGATCGCCGCCGCTGGCCGCACGGTGGTTATGACCTCCCATGACATTTCCCGGGCTGCCGATCTCGCAGATCGGGTGGACATTCTCTCGAAGGGGGTTATCGCCGCCTCCGAGAACACGGATGCTCTCGACTCCATACAACTCACAGAGCTATATCGAGCGGTGACCCGTGTCTGAAATGCCTCCTACAATGAATATTACTGAGCAGAAGATCGAGCCTCGAGCGAATGGTTCGCTGCGGGCGTACTTGCGCTCGATTGCCGCCATCGTCTGGAAGGACCTTGCCGCCGAATTCCGAAGCCGCGAATTGATTGGGGCGATGCTGGTTTTTGCCGCCCTGGTGATCGTGGTCTTCAACTTCGCCCTCGAGTTGGATATTCGCACTCGTGAGACCGTCACCTCGGGTGTCTTGTGGGTCACCTTCGCTTTTGCAGGCACGCTGGGGCTAAACCGCTCGATGGCGATTGAGAAGGACCGCGGCTGCCTCGACGGTTTGCTGCTTGCGCCGGTGGATCGCAGCGCAATTTATTTTGGAAAAGCGATCGGCAACTTATTCTTCATGCTCATTGTAGAGGCGATCATCTTGCCAATGTACAGTGTGCTCTACAATGTGAATCTCTTTCAACCGGGCTTGATCTTCGTTATCCTTCTTGGGTCGATTGGCTATACTGCGGTTGGCACGCTGCTAGCATCGATGGCTGTACAGGCGCGCACGCGCGACGTGCTGCTGCCTATTTTGCTTTTCCCGGTGCTGATCCCGCTTCTGCTCGCAGCTGTGAAAGCGAGCAATGGGTTCCTCCAGGGTTTTGAGATCGCCGAGATCATGCCCTGGGTAAATATAATGATCGCCTACGACGTCATCTTCATCGCTGTTGCCTTCATGGTCTTTGACTTCGTCGTCGAGGAATAAGAGCTCATGCCATTGTGGGAGAGGCAATGAAGCGGGGATGGATTTTGTGTACGGGTAATTAGGAAATGAAATACCATCAGCGGAGGAGTGTTATGGAACACAAACCTAAGGCTTTAACAGTTTTGAATTGGTTGACCGGCGCAGTTTTCGTCGTCGCTTTGTACATCGTACTCATCTGGGCCCCGCAAGAGGCGATCATGGGCGATGTCCAGCGAGTGTTCTATTTTCACGTTTCCGCAGGATGGGTGGGTGCGCTAGCGTTTCTCGTCACAGCTATCGTCGGGGGGATTTACCTGGCTCGCGGTGAGCAGCGCTGGGATCGGGTTGCACAGGCGTCGGTCGAGATTGGCGTTGTCTTCGCCTTTATTAATATCGTGACGGGCTCGATCTGGGCTCGACCGATATGGAATACCTGGTGGACCTGGGATCCGCGCCTCGTAACAGCGACGATCATGGAGCTGATCTACATCGCCTACATGATGCTGCGGCGGGGGATCGAAGATCCAGACCGGCGCGCCCGCTTTGGGGCAGTGTATAGCATCGTGGGCTTCATCAGCGTACCTCTGACATTTCTCTCGATTCGCATCTTCCGCACGATTCATCCCATTGTTGTTGGGAGTTCCGACCCCGCGGCGCTGGGCGCCTTCGATATGACCGTGGATATGCGGGTGGCATTCTTCTTCAGCCTATTCACCTTCACACTGCTCTATATCACATTGCTCTGGCACCGCCTGCGGCTGCAGGTAAAGATGGAGAAGATCGAGGAACGCAAACTGCGTGCCCTCTCGTCTTAAAATTTACAAAAGCCTACGCGTATCGCTATCCAAGCGAATGAAACACCAATCTATACAAGGAATGCAACAGGAGTAATACCCATGATATTTCAGGAAGGTCCAGCAGACACCTTGAATTATATGATTGCCGGTTATGCCGTAATCCTCGGGGCCATTGGTCTCTACATCGTCAACATCATCTTGCGGTTTCGCAACCTTCGGCAGGATGAGGCGCTGCTCGATGAAATCGACGCGGAGCATGCGTAACTGGTTGGGTGAGCGGACATCGATAGGCTAGCCTAAAAGTTAAAGAAAGCGCGGTTTTAGAATGCGCCCACTTCGAATCGCGGCGATAAGCCTGCTTGTTCTCTACGCTGCGTTTACAGCATACGTAAGCATCGGCCCGCTATTTGGCTTTCCAACGGTCCACGGTCAAAGTGTGCCCTGGCTCACATTAATCGCTACGGCTTTTGCCATCACCCATGCTTTAACCTACATCGGCTGGCGAAATACATTCATTCTATTCGCGTTGACCTACACCGTGAGCCTGCTTTTCGAGAGTGTCGGGGTTGCGACAGGGTGGATCTATGGCCCCTATCACTACACGGAGCAGCTAGGACCCCGCTTCCTCGGCCTGGTTCCCTACTTAATCCCCCTGGCATGGTTCATGATTAGCTACCCATCGCTTGTGATCGCTGAAGTTATCATTGGATACCGATCCCCAAAAGCCAAATGGCGCAGCTTGCGCGTGGCTGCATTGGCCGCGGTGGTCATGACGGCCTGGGACCTGATCTTGGATCCAATTATGGTGAAGATGGGACACTGGGTCTGGGAGGTCGATGGCGCATATTTTGGTGTGCCGCTGCATAATTATGTGGGTTGGCTGGTCACGACATTCAGTATCTTCATCCTTTATAAATGGGCAACGGGGCGCCAGGCGCACAAAGTGCAGGGTGCATCCGATCAAAGTTACCTGATGCTCGCTTCCGGTTCCTATGCTAGTACGGTGGCCGGAAATACGTTAGCCGCGCTGCAGATGGGGTTAAGCGGGCCAGCGCTGTTTGGCCTGTTCGCTGCGGGAATCTTCGCATTGCTGAGTCTATTTAACCTGCGGATTGGGCAAGCAACTAAGCAGGATTGACACTCCACCTGCAGTCCTCGCTCATTCTCCGGGCCAGTCACCAATCTCGAATAAAAACTTCTGCTGCCGAACTCAACCGGGCCTCAACAGTCTAGTGATGAAAGGACCCAATTGGACTTCCAACGTGGATTTCAGTCGATTATTCGGAGAAACTTGTTCGGTTGCGGTAGCCTTGCGTTTGAGCCGACTCGCTTATCCCAGAGAACAGGGCATATTCCGCTACGGCGATCTGGGTTGCCAGCGCCGATTGAGCGTGACAACGATTCGTTCCTGAATGTTTGGTATAAAAAAACAACCCCTACCCTATAGTCTTTCATACCGACAAGAGTGGGCAGGGGTTGAATCTTCGGTAAAGCATTAAATACGCCAGACCGCAGTTTCGATCTAGTGGGTTATGCTTTTATCACTTTTTATCCTCTACAGAGCGCCGGAGTGTCCTTGGGAAGGAAATATCCAGCGCGGTCCACAGCAACAGGGAGAGACCACTTATGGTCAGAAAGGCGCCTCCGGCGAGGAGGGGAATTCGTAGGACATGGACCAAGTTTACTCCATCAAATGTATGCGAAGGCCCGGCCCAGGACGAGGTGGAGAGGAGAATCATCCCGACAAGGATAGCCGTTAATCCGGATGCGGTTGCCCCAGTTACGGGATCACCCTCACTGTCGAATCTGACCTGCTCCCGCAATTTTGGTGTCCCTAAAATTATGAAAAGCACCAGGGTGATGGCGTTGGCCAATAGGGTGAAGATGATAGGGAGAATGCCGTCGAGAACAGTCTGTGAGTAATAAACGTGGATTCCATTCACGATGGTTCCCAAGACTAATAGAATCATCGCGTTGCGGTAGGCGTTACTCTTGCCGCGCACGAGTTGGACTGTTGACCAGACTCCGGCGAGGCCGATCAGAAGGGTAACAACAACGAAGGACTGCCACAGCCACAGGAGTTCCGCTCTCAAGATGTCCCAGAACATTGGGAAATTCTTGGTTAAGAACGCGGCGCAGCTGGTGCCGACGCCGCTGAGGATGTTCATCGCCGCGGTGAGACCCATGAAGATGATGGCGATTTTCTTAAGGGTGTTTCCGGTTGACGTGCTCATTATAATTCTCCTGTGTGAATCAATGATTGTTGATTTGAGATATTCGACCTGATTCGAACGATCTGTTCGCGACCGTTCGGGATTACCCAGTTGATGGGCTGCGACAGAGGCCGCAATCCCCGAGTGCCGAAGGCTTTGTAATACACCATGTAGGACGGGCTCAAATCACTGCCGACTATTATCGGCAATCCTCATTGAACCATTCGTCCAGCATAGTTTAATTGGTTCATGCGTTATCTAATCGCTACTTAACTTCTTCCGTCAAGCCCCAGGCGTTATTGGGATAATGGCAGCGGTCACAAGTGGCCTCAAGTTGAGTGTTATGTGAAGTGAACGGGTAGGAAACCTCTTCCGAATCCGGAGGCAAGAATGTGATCCAGGTACCCTGATCATCGTCTGGGCCGACCGCCATATCGTCGGCGTCGTGGCAGGCCACACAGGATACCGACTCGTGAGCCTCGTCGTGCCCTGCAACGTCCGCACCCATATCGTCGTGGCATCCAGCAGCGCCACACGATGCTGCTGTGGTGCTGTGGGCGTCGTGGCAGTCAGTGCATGAATAATCTGCATGGGCTCCACCAACGGCAACCGCCGGATGGCCAGGCAAATCGAGATCGGGATCGGCGTGGCACTTCCCGCACAATTCTGTAGATGAAGCCACCTGCTCATATTCATTGAGAAGTAGGAATAAAAGCCAGGCGAATTCAGGCTCCACCTCATCGTTTTTATTGACAAGGTGGCAAACATTGCATTCGACATTGGTCCATATATCCTGGGCGATGGATGCGGGAGGAGGAGCGACCTCGAACTTGCATACCAAACATGATGGATCCAGGTCATCTATTGACGGCACGAAGACGACGGGTGCATGACAGCGAGCGCAAATGTTATTGTCCCCTTCAACATACGTATCCGCATGAGGGCTGGCTTGCCACGCTTGTTCGATTTCCCCCAGGGAGGATGCCTCCGGTTCATCAACTATAGGTTCATCGCCTGTTGTTTCTCCACCCCCAGATGGTTGTGTGGCCTGGGTATCAGGCGAGGAAATAGTGGGAGAATCAGAAGACTGGCAGGCTGCTAATCCGACGATCAGTAACAATAGCAGTAAGCATTGGGCGAGGAATAAACTGATCGCCCGAGCATTGAGACCAATACAGTTCCGGCTCTGGTTTGAGGCCTTTGATATGAGAGAAATTCTTCTATCCATTTTTTTGAAATCCACGTCCGCTAGGTTCTAGATTATATACCTGTGGGGTGAGGAGTCTCCTCACCCCACAGGATACTGCTTTCTTTCACCTACCCGAAGCAATAGTCAGGTAGGAAGACGGTCCATTCCGTATCGATTTTGACAAGATGATGTCGCGGAATGTTCCGATCTGAGGTAACGATCTACCCCGTCGTTTCTTCAGCGGGCGGCTCAGGTACTTCACCATCCGCGGTTAAGACGACCAGTTCGAATGGGTTTTCCTCGAAGTGGCAGCGATCGCAGGCGACTTCATAGACGATGCTGTGCGAGAGCACAAACTCTGTGGTCGGTCCTGCGCGCCCAACAGATGTTTCCTGGGTTACCCATGGGCCACCCTCATCACCAGGAGGCGGTCCTACATCCAGGCCGGATGCATCATGACAAGCCATACAAGTCAGCTTGTCCAGCATGAGGGCGTTGTAGCCCTTCATGTGAGTGTCTGAAGTCGTCACGCCCTCGTGGCAGTCCACA